>Ga0209881_1000523_pt1 | contig 9629 bp, 3 predicted proteins | sample PersoiDNA2013193_FD_185804 | JGI IMG/M metagenome (GOLD analysis project Ga0209881, IMG submission 185804) | Permafrost soil microbial communities from the Arctic, to analyse light accelerated degradation of dissolved organic matter (DOM) -... | ecosystem: Environmental > Terrestrial > Soil >... | reverse complement strand
GAGGATTATTAGAAACTCTCAAATGCGAGCTTCTGCAGATCTCCATCTAATTGTTATTAAAGTTCTGATTCCGGCACGGCGCGCCTAAAAGGCAACGGCTCCCCGCACCGGTAGAAAGGAGGTACCAACCAAACCCTTCACCGATGGAGAAGCCGTTGCGATACCAGCGTACCTTCGGACTGAATTCCCGGCAACTCGATGAGCTTGAGGCGCGTATCGAAGACATCCTGCCAGAGCCCTGGGATAAGGGAATCGGACGGCCGAAGAGCCTCTCGCTGCGAGAATCGATCATGGTCACGCTGCTCTACAATCGCCAGAATATGACCGAAGAAGTCATTGCCGATGTTTTCGGGATCTCCCAGGGCGCCGTCTCGAACATCATCACGGAATTCACATCGCTGATCGCCCGGGCTACCGAGGAATTCCGGCCGGACCCGGAGGAGGCCAAGCAGGTCACCAAAGGCCGGCTGGCACTGGTGGACGGCACGCTGTGGCCGTGCTGGTCTTGGGAGGGCGCCCGTGAGCTGTGGGCCGGGAAATACAAAACTACCGGGCATGGCGGCCTGATTATCAGCGACGAATTCGGGAACATTATATTCGTCTCGGACCCGGCTCCTGGATGCGACCACGACATGAAGAAGCTGGAAGGCGATGTGAAGGAGATTCTCGATCTCGCCGGATCTGTTATCGCCGACAAGGGATTTCAGGGGTCTGGCTACGTCACGCCGGTCAAGAAGCCAAAGGATCGTGAACTCTACGTGCGCGAACACCAATACAACAACCAGATCAGTTCCATCCGCGCTCCCATTGAGCGCGCCGTTGCGCACCTCAAGACCTGGAAGATCCTTTTCACTGATTACCGGCGGCCACTCAGCACGTTTCTTGATTCCTTCCGCGCAGCCATCGGTCTCTATTTCTTTGAATTGAGTTTTTAATAATCCTCCTAAAACACCAGCTCACGGCCACGCAGAAATCAGCTAACGGCCAATCCGCGATTCATGCTGAATACCGGAGGTTAGACAACGACCTGTCGGCGTGGTAACTTGACGCGGTTTGGTGATTTATGTAGGCATATGGCAAACCGTACTGATAACCTGGGAAGGTCTGCGAGTGTTCGCTGGTGTTCGTGGGTATTTCATCGGTTTTTTCTCTCGTTTTCAAACATTTCACTGGAATGGGAGAAAGACGCGCCGCAGCGCTCGCGCGCTAGCCCTGCTGATCTCGCTGGCCCTCATGGCGGGCATGTTCGGTGCGACATCGGCGAAGGCGGCGTTGACGTCGGCGACTGCCCAGAAGGCGGCGATCGCTAAGACGCCTGCCCCGGGCGATTTCGGCCAGGACCCGGCCGCGTCGTCGGATATCGCGGTCAACGGTTACGGAGATTCGACCGGATATCACCTGGAGGTCGGCCGGGAGACCTCGAACTTCGCCTGGCGTGAGGTGGCCGTGTTGCATCCGGCCGGGATGGACGACTCATCCTGGACCGGCTATCAGTGCGTGTCGGGGGACGGCCGGTATGCGGCTGTGGCGATCTTGCCCGCCTCGGCGGTGAACCTGGAGTCGGCGCGGGACCATGGCGGGTTCGCTTACTCGGTCAACCTGGCCACCGGTGCGGTGCACCCGGTCGCGGTCGGCGTCGGGCTGATGTACTTCTCGCCGGGCTGCGGCACCGGCGATACGGCCGTGTTCAGCCTTTATCCGGGCACCGGTCAGACCACCACGCAGTTGCTGACCGCGAACCTGGCCACCGGCAAGGTGACGAGCACCGTGACGGCGGCCGGCCAGCTGTCCTCGGCGGTGCCGACCGAGCACGGGCCGGTGGCGGTGCTTGGGGCGGATCTGGTCTCGGTTGGCGGCAGCGGGAAGACGTCGGTGCTCGCGAACATCGGCGGGACGCCGTTCGATCTGCGCCCGTCGGCTGATGGCGGAGTGAGCCTGCTTGACGCGCTGGCGGGATCGGCGGTGTCGTCCGCGCTGCATGAGCGGGGCGGCCAGGTGGTTACCCTCGGATCCGGGCCGCTTGACCGGATGCAGCTGTTCGGCGGACGGGACGGGCGCGCGGTCCTCGCCGGGGCGACGAGCACCGCCGCGGCCGGGACGCTGGTGGCGGCCGGGGTGCGGCAGGTCAGCGACAAGGGACTGCCCTACGGGGCGCAGGCTTCCTCGCTGGACGGCGACGCCCTGCTCGGCGCCGCGGCCAAGGCGAAGCAGACCGCCCCCGCCCTGCTGGCGACGCGAACCGGCAGGCTGGTGGCCGACGCCCAGGCCAGCCCAACAGCAACGCCGGACACCGCAGTCCCTGGTTTTCGCCCATCGGGCGCGGCCGGGTTCTCCTTCCCCGCCGCCGCCGCGGGCACGCTCCGGCCCGGGCCGGAGGCGGCTGGCACTGGCACGAAGACGGCGTCTGGCCCCATCACGGCCGCGGCGAAGAGGATGACCGCATACCTGACCCCCCAATCCTCGGTGATCTCGGCGGCGACGCCAGCGGCGGCCCAGTCGCCGACCTGCGCGGTGCCCAGGCTTGACCCGACCAAGCAGGTGATGCAGCCGTCATCGCAGCAGATTAACTGGGCCGCGCAGATGGCCGAGCAGGGCCTGCTGACGACCGGCAACGGCTACAGCCGCCCGGCCAACTTCGACAACCTCGGGCTGGTCGCCTACGCGCCGAACTCCGACTTCGCGCTGATCCCGCTCGACCACCCGTCCAGTGACACCTGGAACACGGTGCCACGATCGGTCTTCGAGGCGATCATGGCGCAGGAATCGAACTGGTCGCAGGCGTCCTGGCATGCGCCGCAGGGGGTAGCAGGCGACCCGCTGACCGCCGACTATTACGGTGCCGCGGGCGGGATCGACTCGATCGACTACGCCGCCGCGGACTGCGGTTACGGCGTCTCCCAGGTCACCGACGGGATGCATGTCGGTGACACGTCGCTGTCCGCGCACGGCCAGATCAAGGTCGCGGTCGACTACGAGGAGAACATCGCGGCCGGCCTGCAGATCCTGGAGTCGACCTGGAACCAGCTTTACACGGATGGCATCATCGCGAACAACGGGGACCCGAAGTACCTGGAGAACTGGTTCTGGGCCGCGTGGGCGTACAACTCCGGTATCCAGCCGACCGGGTCCTATGACCCGTCCGGCTGCACCGCCGGGCCGTCCTGCACGGGACCGGACGGCACCTGGGGCCTTGGCTGGGCCAACAACCCGGAGAACCCGGCCTACCCGCCGACCCGTGATCCCTACCTGAAGGACTCCTACGCGGACGCCGCGCACCCGGGCAACTGGCCCTACGAGGAGCGGATCATGGGCTGGATGGCCAGCCCGATCATCCGGTACAACGGCAGCGGGTACAGCGACGCCTACACCACGCCGACCTATAACGGGGGAGAGACCTGGCTGCAGATCCCGCCGTTCGCGTCGTTCTGCACCTTGTCAGGCAACGACTGCAACCCGAGCGCGACCAACACCGCCAACCCCGGCAACGGTCACTGCCAGCTGAGCGACGACGAGTGCTGGTGGCACGCGCCGGTCACCTGGATCACGAACTGCGCCACGACGTGCGCGACCAGCTCCTACGCGTACACCACCGGCTCCACCCAGCCGACCTACCCCGATCCCGATCCGCCCACCTGCAACGTGGACACCTCGGTGGTGCCGTCCGGGTCGATCATCGTGGACGACGAGACCTCGCCGCCGCTGAACCTGCAAGGGTGCGCGAACGAGAACTGGACGTCCAACGGCACGTTCACCTATACCTACGGCACCGACGCGGCGGGCGACCCGATCGGGGCGATCGACACCCACCAGCTCGGCACCGGGCTCGGCGGCCGCGTCCTGTTCACCCATACCGAGAGCGGCTCGATCCCGGCCGAGATCAACACAGGGACCTGGACGCCGACCCTGCCGTCGCTCCAGTACTACAAGGTCAAGGTGCACCTCCCCGGCCTCGGCGCCGAGGCCACGAACGTGGTCTACACGGTCAACCCGGGCGGCGGCGCCGCGCCCTGGAAGATCCGGGTGAACCAGGCGTGGAACTCCGAGCAGTGGGCCACGATCGGCACCTTCGCCATGGAAAACGGCGGCAGCGTGGTCCTGACCAACCAGTCGTCCTCGGTCGACACCTCAGGCAGCGACTACGCCTCCTATGATGTGGCCTTCGACGCGATCGCGTTCGTGCCGATGGGCGGCACGCCAGGACAGCCTATCGGCGGGCCGCCCACGGTTCAGGACGAGCCCATGGGCTCCAACCCGGCCTTCGTGAACTGCGGGTGCGTGACCCGCACGGCCGGCGACCCGGTGGACACCGCGACCGGCTACTTCGGCCAGAGCTGGACGGACCTGTCGACCCCCGGCCGCGGCATGCCGCTCGACTTCGCCCGCACCTACGCGGAAAGCGTCGCCGACCCCAACGGCCCGAACGGATCGCTGGCGGTGGACGGCCCGTTCGGGTGGGGCTGGACTTTCTCCTACAACATGTACACCACCACCGCTTCCGCGACCGGTAACGTCACCGTCCACCAGGAGGATGGGTCGCAGGTCACGTTCACCGACTCCGGCGGCACCTTTACCGCGTCCGAGCCGCGCTACGACGCCACCCTCACGGCATCAGGATCCGACTACGTTTTCACCCGGCTTGGCAAGGAGATCTTCACCTTCGACCAGTCCACCGGTCACCTGATCGAGGACCAGGATCTCGCGGGCACGCTGGCGAACCCGCCGTACGGCACCACGCTGGCCTACGATTCGTCCGGGCACCTGCACACCATCACCGACCCGGCTGGCCGTGTCTACACGCTGACCTGGACCGGGAACCACATCACGCAGCTAGCGGACTCGGCCGGCCGGATCGTGAGCTACGCCTACGACAGCAACGACAACCTCACCGACGTCTACGGCGTCGGGACCACGCGATCACCATCGGTCCAGAACAACGACCACGCCCAGTACACCTACACCGCCGCGCACCTGATGTCCTCGATCAGGACCCCGGACAACTACGGCGGCCCGGCCTCGGCGGTCACCAGCATGACCTACGACTCGGCGGAACGAGTGACCGCGCAGACCAACCTGCTGGGTGACACCACCACGTTCACCTACGGGCCCAACGGCGGCCTGGCGACCGGCCAGACCCTGACCACCGACCCGTCCGGGCACGAAACGCTGGACACCTACGCCAACGGCCTCCTCACCTCCGAGACCAAGGGCTACGGCACGGCCAAGGCGGGCACCTCGTCCTACACCTATGACCCGGTGACCCTCGGCGTGTCCACGATGACCGACCCGGACGGCAACCTGACCACCTACACCTACGACGACGAGGGCCACCGCACCTCCGCCTCCAACGGGCTCGGGGTGACCACGAACTACCTGTACGACAGCCACGGTGACCTGATCGAGAGCGTCGACGGCAACGGGATAGCCACGGTCGATCAGTATGACCAGTCCGGGCACATCCCCTCCGGGGCGGCCGGGGTACTTGACCTGACTTCCACCACGGTCACCCAGGTCAACAACGTGGTGGAGTCGTCGACGGGGATCCTCGGGACGGCCCCGGCCAAGACCACGAACTTCTACTATGACGACGCGGCCCACCCCGGGGACCTGACCCGGGTGGCGGACCCCGACGGCAATACCACCACGACCACCTACGATGCCGAGGGCGACGTGGCATCGACCACCGACGCGCTGGGGAACAAGACGCTCTACGGCTACAACACGGGCACCGGCTGGCGGACCACCATGGTGAGCCCGGTCGGCGTGGCGGCGGGGACAACCGCCTCGTGCACGCCGCCCGCCGCCGGGTGCACCACCTACGGCCACGACGCCTACGGCGACCTCACCTCGACCACCAACCCGCTCGGCCATGCCACCGAGGCCAGCTACGACGCCGACGGCAACGAGACCTCCACCACCGACGCCAGCAACAACACGATCACGACCAGCTACAACGCCGCCGACCAGGCGGTGCAGGTCACCCAGGCCGACGGCACCACCCAGACCACCGACTACAACCCGGACGGCACGGTCGCCGACACCGTCGACGGGCTTGGGGACAAGACCAGCTACGGGTACGACGGTCAGGGACGGCAGGACAGCCGGACCGACCCGGACGGCCGAACCACCAGCTCCGCGCTCGACCCGGCGGGCCTGGTCACCTCGACCACCGATCCGTCCGGCCGGACGACGTCGATGACCTACGACGCGGCCGGGCAGCTCACCGGGGTGTCCTACTCGGGCGGGTCGACGCCCTCGGTCAGCTACGGCTACGACCAGGACGGCAACAAGGTCTCGATGACCGACGGCACCGGGACGACGTCGTGGACCTACGACGTGTTCGACGACATCACCAGCAAGACCACCGGGGCCGGGGTGACCGTGTCCTACGGCTACGACAGCGCGGGAAACCAGACCTCGATCACCTACCCAGGTCAGGTCACCCCGGTCACCCAGGCCTTCAACGCCGACAACAAGGTGAAGTCGGTCACCGACTGGAACAGCAGCAAGACCACCTTCGGCTATACCCCTGACGGAGCGCTGTCGACCATCAGCTATCCCCACGGGGACACCATCACCGATGGCTACGACGCCACCGACGCGCTGACCTCGACCACCGTGGTCGGCCCGGCCGGCACCATCGCCACCCTGGGCGACGGAAGGAACCCGGCCGAGCTGGTGTCGGCCAAGACGGACGCCTCGGGTACCCAGACCTACGGCTATACCGCACGTGAGCAGCTGGCGTCGGACACCAGCGGCGGCTCGGTCAACTCCTTCGGCGATGACGCCGCGAACAACCCCACTACGGTCGGGACCGCGACGCAGACCTTCGACGCCGCCGGAGAGCTGAAGGCCAGCGGTACCACCGGCTACTCGTTCGACGCCGAGGGCGAGCGCACCGCGGCGACCCCGGCATCGGGCACCGCCACCGCCTACTCCTATAACCAGGCCGGCCAGCTAACCAGCCTGACTGGTCCTGGCGGCACCAGTTCCTACACCTACGACGGGGACGGGCTGCGCGCAACGAAGGCGGTGTCCGGCGCGACCACGACCTTCACCTGGGACGACGAGTCCACGCCCAACCTGCTCACCGACGGCACCAACAGCTACCTCTACGGGCCTGACAGCCTGCCGTTCGAGCAGATCGGCGCGGCGGGGTCGTTCTGGTTCGTGCACGACCAGGTGGGCTCCACGGTGCTGCTGCTCGCCGCCAGCGGCGCGCAGGCCGGCGGCTACGGCTACACCCCCTACGGGCTGGCCACGCACACCGGCACGGCAACCACGCCGCTGCAGTACACCGGCCAGTACACGGACGCGGAGACCGGCCTCGTCTACCTGCGCGCGCGCTACTACGATCCCGTCACCGCGCAATTCCTCACCGTCGACCCCCTGATCAACACCACCCACCTGCCCTACGCCTACGCCGGCGACAATCCCCTCAACGGTACGGACCGCAGCGGCTTGATCGGCATCGGAGCATGTGTTTCCGCGCTGGCCAGCCTGGGATTGGGCTATAACCAATCCGATTGCCTCACCGTTACCTTCAACTGCTCGAGCGGTGAGCTGCAGTTCGGCGGTACCGACACAAGCGGGATCGGCACCGGAATGCCTTCCGCCGGGTTCGGTATCGGACCGATGATCTCGAACGCCAATCAGACCGCTGACTACGGCGGCTGGTTCGGTGATCTCGGCGGGGGCGGGAGCGGCGCCCTGGTCAGTGTCGGAGGAGACGGATTCACCGGGCAAGGAGCAAGCAACCAGCAAATCGTGGGCGGCAGCCTGACGATCGGGCCAGCGGTGAACCTGCCGGCTGTTATCGCGGGCTTCGAGATTCACGGCGCGGCCACCTACACCTGGCAGAGCACTTTCGCGAGCTTCAACGTCTACGGCATGTTCGATGACTTCGCCAACGCCGTCACCGGACTACTCAACCCGGCATCCTATGTACCCTGGTGATAACCGTGGGGGTGAACTGCCGTGGAGAATGACGTCGAACCTATTCGGTTTGTCGGCGGCCTGACCGTCGACGGTAATGTCGGGGGGCGTACTGGCTGGCGGGGACATGGGCGGTTGACGGTAGACAGGGAAGGGATCGATTTCGCGCTCGATAGCGGCTTCCGCTGGCTTGGCAACCGATATATAAAACGCGATGATCTGGCCGTTGTCTATCCCGTTCAGGCGCGGCGCCTGTCATTGACGAGCCTTATCGCGGCGATTGTCCCGCAGCTACCTGATACCGCGGTCAGGTTCGTAACGCATCCCGTCGGGGCTTTTAACGACCGCGATACCTGCCTTTTCGCCTCCTATAGGAACGAGCAAGGGAAGCTCATCGACCTGCTCGAAGAACTGGGTTATCCGGTTGACCGCCGGCCGAGGACCCTGCGGCTCTACTGGGGGAATGAAGCGTAGCTGCCCAGGCATGCTGAGCCTGGATCCACCGGTGAAATCCCCGAGTTTGCCGGCGTTGTAATGAAAAAGTGCCCTCTGACCTGGGATAATGGGAGTTACTGAAGCTTCCATGTCCCGAGCCGAGAGGGCACCTGTTAAGTGCGATTGTCTCACAGCCTTGATAAAACGCGTGCCGTGTTCGATGACCCGAACCTGCTGACGCACGCCGGCCTGGCGCCGCTGATGGCCCTCGCCGGGCGGGCCGGGCTGCCGGATCTGCTGGCGGGCGTGCGGCCCGGCGGCCCCTGCGGCGTCAACGCCGCGACGAAGGTCGCGTGCCTGCTCGGCGGCATGGCCGCCGGGGCGGACAGCATCGACGACATGGATCTCCTGCGGGACGGCGCGATGGAGACGCTGTTCGACGGGGTCCGCGCCCCCTCCACCCTTGGGTCCCACCTGCGCTCTTATACCTGGGGCAACGTCCGGCAGCTCGACAAGGCGCACCGCGGGCTCACCGCCGCGCTCGCGGCCGACGCGCGGCTGCTGCCCGGCAAGGAGGCCTTCGCCTTCGTTGACATCGACTCGACGCAGAAACGGGTCTACGGCTACGGGAAGGAGGGCGCGGCGTTCGGGCACGCGAAGATCGCGGGGAAGAACCTGCTGGTCAAGGGGCTGAACCCGTTGATCTCGGTGATCAGCACCCCGCTGGCGGCCCCGGTCCTGGGCCCGGTCCGGCTCCGCGGCGGGAACGCCGGCTCCGCCCGCGGCGCCGCCGGGCTCGCCGCCGAGGCCATCGGGACCGCCCGGGAATGCGGCTGCACCGGGACGATCCTCGTCCGGATGGACTCCGCCTACTACAACGCCGCCGTGATCGGGACGATCCGCCGCAGCAAGGCATATTTCTCCGTGATGATTGTAGGACACCGCTGATCTTTACAGCTGATCGCGATACTTGAAAGCACGTTTTACAGCAAGTCCGCCGTTCTTTACAGCTGGCTGTCGAGCGAGAACTGCGCGAGCCGCTGCAGGCCAGGGTGCCGCCCACTGGCCAGTCACCGAGAACCTCGGCTTGGAGCTTCGGGCATGCGCTAACCGGAAGGCGTGCCCGCGACCGAATTCCGGCGAAGTCGTCTTTCGCGGATTTCACTACATGATCTTGCTTATAGTGAGATTCTGAATGCATGACGTGACTGGCGGGTCGGCCTGACGGCTGGCGCGAGGGTTGGCGGTATGCGTTCAGGGGG
>Ga0209881_1000519_pt1 | contig 9658 bp, 11 predicted proteins | sample PersoiDNA2013193_FD_185804 | JGI IMG/M metagenome (GOLD analysis project Ga0209881, IMG submission 185804) | Permafrost soil microbial communities from the Arctic, to analyse light accelerated degradation of dissolved organic matter (DOM) -... | ecosystem: Environmental > Terrestrial > Soil >... | reverse complement strand
ACATCAGCCCGACGACCATTGAAGCGGCCCTGGGAAGGATGGTTAGAAACGGCGAGATCACGAAGACCGGCGGCGCGCGGAGCACGAAGTACATCAAAAAGATAGGACAATAGAAACGCTGTGGGAATAGTTGAGAAGGTCTCTCTTCGATAACACAGATGCGAACTGCGAACAATTCCGCGACATGAGTATGCCATGGACATATTCCGACAAATCTGCATATTTTGCTCCCCACAATATGCAGAAACGAAATCAATGATGCAGATAATCTGAGCCAAAAAGGTGAGATCGCGGAGCTCGGACAGGAGACTAACAGAGACAGGCCTTCGAGGTGGCTCCGGGAGCGAAATAGCGGCGAGCCATGCAGGGCCGCTCTGGTACGAAATCCCGCAAGAGCAATTTGTCGCGCCATCGCCATCAATTACACGACTCCAGTGTCGGATTCCACGACATATTTGCGAATTCCGCGACTCTATTTGTCGCGCCCAATCGTTGGTGGCCGTAAATAGAGTTGTGTAATCTCGTGATCGCCAACCCGCATGGTTGGTTGGGGTCTCCAGGATAACACGACATTTCTCTGCCGACACGTTGCTGATGATCTTGTCGACTCGATGGAGGGAGAATGGGGCACCTCAGAGCTCAAACGGCAGAAGTGTCAGTCAGACAGCGGCGTCATCGCAAATCCGACAATTTGGCCGCGAATCGGAGAATTTGGGAATGAACCCGGTTCTTGGGGAATGAACCAGGAAAACACGGGGCGAATCCACGCCAATTGGAGGTCCGAAGTTGTAGAGTCAAGAACATTGATACAAGCTCTTTCTCAACCATCTTGTCTTGCAAACGCTTCTTACATTAGAATCCTGTAATCCCACGTTCGCAACCTCGCATAGTTGCGTAGGGCATTTGAAATGCATCGACTTTGTTTGTCGCAGTCACTTGAAACAGCGAGGGAGAAAATGGTCTGTTCGCAGAAGATCATGTATACTTTGACACCAAGTATTCTGAGAATGTCTCTGCTCCAATTTTGCGACCCTTACGTCGCATGCCCGCCCAGATAGTATTCCCCTCATCTTCTGTGATATGTTTCCCTTCATAGGCTTCAACCAGAATATCGCCGGTTGTCACGTGTTTCAAACCAAACTCTTCTATGTACGAGGAGATGTCCTTCAGATTATTACTTGCGACGATACCCCCAGTGGTTTTTGCCAAGGCAATGCAAGCTGCTTCACCTTTCCCGATAACAACGTGCCCCTTGGAAGGGACTCTCGACAAAGTGTAATATAGATCATAGGCTTCAGTACCAGCCTTTATTGCTTCGATAACAACTTGTTTTTGCGCGAATAGCGTATCTATTGTGATGTTGAATGATGGAAGTCCCGGATAGGACAGTTCGTCATATACCTGTTCAGGTATCACGACTCGTCCTGGATAGAGTCTAGTTAATAGACTTTCTTTGCCGACCCACAGGAATGCTGACAAACAGTCAGTATCGAAGAAGAGTAAATCAGTCAACTGATTCGCTCCCCTCTGACGCTTCACCATAGACAAGGTCAGATCTGAAAGCCTCTAGCAATAGCTCTTCGTACTTGCCGTTCGAAATCAACCCCTCTTTCAAGCTTTCTTCTGCTTGCTGGATGTAATAGCCGTAGGTCGCGTGCTGTTTTTCCAGTGGTAGCGGCTTGTACAGAGAATCGTCATACCCCAGATTGCGGGCAGAGTTGATGACGCCACGCCTCATGGGTTCTGCTTCTTGGCTGGTGAGTTCGTTCTCTTCAAGTAATCGGAACAGCATAGCTTGCCTGCTGACCCAAAAGTACTGTTCGAGCTCCACAACATTGCCAACAGTCAGTTTGTCATCGACTTTTTGCTTGACCCGTGCAATTGCTGCTGTCAACGCATCAGGCGGCACCAAGAAATACGAAGCAAACTGGTCGGCTTCTCTTTCGACTTCGTTGCCGCCGCCGATCTTCTGGGAACAAATTGCTGTTGACAAACTAGTATCGAAATACACATGAAACAATTCATGCGCCATGGAAAAATGCTGCCTGCCAACAGACATGGCAGAGTTGATCGCGATGACTGTACTGCCAGTTCCTTTGACGCACATCCCGCTCAATCTATCGCCCATTGGATAAAACACCATCGTAAAGTGCTTTGAGCGCTCAATGTTCGCGACTATCAATGGGAATATATCGATACGAGATGATGTATCTTCGCCAAGCTGCTTGCGTAACCAGACAGCTCTCTTCCACGAATCCACTTCATTCATTACCACAACCGCCCTTAAGCAGCCTTGTCATAAAGTCTCCGTTCAATGCAATCCTGTTGATGGCACTAATGGTTTCCAGATCCTCTTCATTGATTTCACTTGCTCTAAGTGCAAGCGACAGCGGTTTCATGTTACAGGCACCTTCACTGAACACTGACAAATCAACACCAAACAAAGTAGCCAGTTTTTCGAGCAACCCGGCACTCAGAGCCCTTTCACCTGACTCAAACTTCGAAATGAGACTCTGATCCACCTGCAAATAGTGGGCAATGTTGTCTTGTGTAAATCCGCTTCTTTCGCGGAGTGACTTTATTGTTGCGCCAACATCAGCTTGCGTTTTGTTCATGGCCACACCTCCCCTTGCAAAACTAGTATATGCTGCCGTTGTCATAAAAGCAAGAGCCAAATCATTGGTCATTATGACAGTCAGAATTCGGAAGTCCGATTCCTCAACGGAAACGATGCTTCTTTATTGACAATTCGAGAAGAATCTCCGTCGCGGCAGATACTATGTCGAACAGTTGCTTGCTCATCAGGCATCAGAAAGTCCTGTACTTCACAATCCATCAGTCCGAACGGCAAGAATACTGAGAAAGGTTGGCCAGGGTCCCCAGAACTACACAACATCTCCATATCGCCACGTTGCTGATGATTTGGTCCCCTTGATGACGGAGGAACGGGGCGTCTCAGAACCGAAATAGCAGAAGAGCGAGTCAGACAGCGGTGTCATCGCGAATCCGCAAGATTGGCCGCGAATCGGGGAATTTGGAAATGAGCCCGGGTTTTGGGGAATGAATCAGGGAAAGCAAACATGTAACGGAAGGGGTATGGAACAACCCCGGTCAGGATCACTGACCGGGGCGACTGACGCTCTATGCTATGATGTATACGTTATCGTTATCACCTGAGTCTTCGAGTCCCATCCGACATCCAGCGCAAGTGCTTCCGCGACAAAACGAAGTGGAAGAAGCGTCCTGCCGCTCACAATGATAGGTACGACCTTGGCATTTGTGTCAATCTTGACCGATTTGCCGTTGAGGTTTGCGGTGTTCTTGCCGATCCACAGGCTCAGTGTCGTACCTTTCCGGACAATCGTGACCTTCTGCGCAGCCGCTTCCCAGGCGATGGTTCCCCCGGCGGCCTCGACAACTGCTCTGATGGGAAGAAATGTGCGCGAATTCAAGATGACGGGAGCTGCTTCAAGAATCGTTGAGCTTCCGTTTGCGCGCATAGTGCGACTTCCAATCGTCAGTTGAATTACTCTCGTGATCGTGGCAGTGGAAGGCGCAGCAATCGTTTCGCTGCTGTCCATCTGAAGTTTGAATATCCCACCGCTATCCGTCCCCGCATAGATTGTTTGAGGCGTTCCGGAGTCAACAGCGAGAGATTCAACATCCAGGCTCGTGAGTCCATTATTGATGGCACTCCAGGAAGAGCCACTATTCGTTGACTTGCATACTCCCCCGTCGAATATCCCAGCATACATGATGCTGGAAGTTATGGGGTTGATTGCAAGAGAAGACACATGGCGTTTGGCAAAGCCAATTCCAGACCACGTGCTTCCCCCATCTGTTGATTTGAACAGGCCGCCTCCAGACCATAGCCAAGTCGCAATGTAAATGGTCTTTGAATCTTCGGGGTCGACAGCGATGGCGTTAACAAAAGAGGGTCCTTCCATAGCCGTCCAGCTTGAACCACCATTTGTTGACTTGTAGAGATGGCTTTGTGTTCCTGCATAGATACTGTTGGTGTCCTGCGGGTCAATCGCAAGAGAGCTTACGTAGGAATCGGTGAGATCAGTCTGCACCCATCCCGATCCACTATTCGTAGTCTTCCACACTCCATCTTCCGTTCCTGCGTAGATGATATTCGGGTTCTTCGGATCGACAGCAAGATCCTCTACCATAGAGAAATTCGCAAGCCCAATTGCGTTCCAAGATCTTCCTCCATTCGTCGATTTAGATACTCCAAACCTTCCCGAATAGATGACACTCGGGCTCTTTGGATTGACGGCAAGAGAACACACATTGTAGTTTGTAGAGATGCCGCTCACGAGAGCCCACTTGTAGGTGTCCACGGCCCTTGCGGAAGGTACAGATACGAAGGTCCCCGCAAACAGTGACATGACGAGACATACTGCAACGAAGACTGACAGAGTCCTTTTCATGGCCTATCCCCCCGTTTGTGATTGCTCATCTTGATCAGTGAAAGAGCTCGTTGAAAACCGATTCGCCCAGTTTGGTCAGGAACCCGCCGGAGAAAGCAGCAATGAGACCGCCGGCAGTTGTGGTTGCAAGCCATTTCAGCAATATCCACGTTCTAGCTGACAAGCTGTGACCTTCGATGTATTTCTTGCCCGCTGCTGTCAGGGTTATGCCACGCATATCTACTGGCATCATCCCGGGATTATTGCCGGCAAGGGGAAGACCTGCAATAAGCCCCTGTTCGAATAGTCCCGCATGACCCCCCATAATGTCTAGAACCCTCTGTTTGTCTTTTGGGTCAAACCTGGAACCTCCGAGCTTGAAGAAGCTGTCGAAGTTGCCGACGCTTGTCCCGGGGTCCTGTTCATAGAGTATGTGCAAAATCACGTTCTCGTACTTCTGATCAATAGGTTTACGGCCCATACTACCCCCTTCGGCGTTAGCTATCGAGAAACAGCGCCGTGCTTTCCAGTACTAGTGTAGCATCGTCAGTGGATTCTGGTCACAAAAGCAGGTCGGACAGGGAAGGCGTCAGATGAGGAAGCTGGCGTGTTGCGGTCATCAACTGCGAGACTCTACGCCGGAGTTGCACGGCTCAATTCCAGAGTGGCAACTACTCTTGCACGTACCATGGCCGGTGAATGGGTTCTCTCATACCGACAGCACACGACCCGGTCAGTTGCGGGTGCCGACGTGCAAATTCCCGCCTTTCTCGGCGGGAATGACACCGCATACTGTGATCAGTCTATGAGAGGACGTCGTTCAGATCAAACTTCAATCCGGCCGAGCGAAGTTCCTTGCTCAGCGGCAGTTGCCAGTTCTCGCTGTCAATGTAGACAACGCCGCTGTAGTCGGACGGCAGTTCGACGCTCTTCTCGCGTATGGCACAGACCTTCCGTCTGCCCAGGCGACCCATGAAGTAGCCGAGTTCGAGAATCGCGTTCTGACGGGCACGGGGCCCTAAGCTTGCCGCGCTCTTTTCCTTTCCTTCGTCGTCTGCCGTAAGCAGCACGATGGCATAGCCTACATCGGCATTGAGTTCGAGCTTCTCAATGATCGTCTGGCCTTTGTTAGGCTCGTCTTTCAGGATGACTGGCTGTAGCTTCAGCTTTCGAAGGAAGGCTTCCACTTGTTTCAGCATCGTTTCGTTGTGTCCATGCACGAGGAAGACGCTGTTGGAGGATTTTGTCTGTACCGTGCCCTGTTCTTGGGTTCGACTCGATGGATTCTCCTCCGGAATCACGTCCAGCTTGTTCAGCAGTGACGTCAAACGCAGCACTTCGTCCTTGACGGATGTCATGACCGCTGCAATGCGTTCATGAAGAGGTTTTGGAGGCTCGTCTCCATAGTAGATGTTCGCAAAGCCGGGAAACGCATCGTAGTCCTTTCTTGCTTCGTCGGTCGTGAAGCTGTTCTCAAGAAATGTCCTGTTGTAGTCGTTCCATTGCATGTGCTGCACGCTCAGTTCTTCCAGCTGGGCGTCGCTCTGGGCCGACGTGCCGAGCAGTTCCTTGCCTTTGGCGATCCGTGTCACCAGGACGTCTCTTACATCCGAGCGTCTTCCCAGAATCTTACAGATCTCGTGCACTTGCTTCTGACTTCGTCCCGACGCCACTATGGACCTCCGCAACTTCTGTCATCGTCTGCCTCATGTTTGCTTCCCAGTATTGCATGCTCAGTATACAGCATCAACCGCAATTTCCTTTCTATGACGCGTCGCTCATGAAGAAGCTTGGTGTGTCGTGCGACCGGATGCTGCCGGACGACTACGACTGAACCAGGAAGAGAGCCGCCGTAGTAGTTGATTGCGATGATGGGCGTCATGCACAGGTGGAGGGACGTCGAAAGGGTGAGAGAGTGGGCTGTCTCTCAAGAGTTATGCGTTAGTCCGTCTGGTCGCACTGGGTCGGCCATCGCCACCAGAAGTGGTGATGCCCTGTGCGGGCACACCATCAGCCAAAAAGGAATCAGACCACGGACTACCTCAGGGAACGGGAGACTGCTGCCAGCAGTTGAGCGAGATTGGCCCTGCAACTCGCCATAGCTCTGTGTCGCATTCGGCAAAGGCGAACGATGAACCCCCTTCTCAATATGCCATGAGAAGTAGTCCGATGGATCATCTGGGACAATTTCGGCAAGCTGCACTCTGGAAATAGCAGGCCATGTCTTCTCAAGAAGATTGCGATAGTCTCGACGGACAATCATCTGGACAACAGCTTCAAGCGTGTAGGCAAGACCTGTGAACTGCCACAAGTCGAGGGGGTCATCCTGTATGTTGAGGACATTGGCAATCACGTCGGATACTGGAACATATGGATCCGGAATGCCGCCAGGGCTGCCTGGTTCGTTCCAGGCGGTCGTTCTCCGGAGAATAATCTCGAGTAGTTCCCTCGCACGAGCACTCTCCCCAACCGCCTCAAGATAGCGAATAATGCTGAGATAGTATGGAAATGCAGACTCTCCCCAGTACCAGAGATGCTCGAGGCCGTTGACCATCCATGGCTTGAGAGCAGGGTCGTATTCCTTCTTCTGTCCAGTGGACACTTCGGAGAGTTCGAGCGCACACAACGCCCCCATCAACATGACTGCTCTCGCCTTGTAGACGAATCCTCCATCTCCGATGGGGGATCCCTCGCGCAGATCGGGACGCGACGCAGACTCTTCCTTGAGACTCGTCAGAGCATCCGTGATTCCTGCCATAGTCATGTCAAAACTCAATGACCACTCCTGCATCTGGAGCCCATTCTTTGACGCAAGTCGAAGTATGGCTGCAGACAGGCACGTCCAGCATTCAAAGACGGCAAACCAGTTCTTGGCGGATTCAAAGGCCTGTGCCAGTTGAGCTACGACGATGACACTGGCCGAGATGAGACCCCTGATAACCGGCGGCGATGCCTTTCGCTGAAACAACCATGTCTCCAAGAACTCACAGAACGCCTGCTTCGGAAAGAGACCCTTTCCATCTGACGCACGCAGGTTCAAGAATTGTTGAGTATCCGCCAATTCGGAAGGCCAGAACTGTCGTTCGGCGTCAATGAATCTTTTCGTGAGTTCGTCCAGCTCGATTGTCTTCAGGAAGGAGTACTTGCGATTCCTGGCCTTGTTATCTGCATTCCTGGTATCAATCTGCCGCCGGACTCCTTCAGACACACGACCGTTCGTCACGAGATATGACGTGTACGGGGCAGTCTTCGGCACTGAAGGATTCGAGATTGGCAGTTCAATCAGTTCCTGTACCTCTTCCTTGATGCTACGCCACACGGGAATCGTGATGTTACCGGTCTTCATCTGGTAGGCGTGGAAGTGACCCCTTCGATCTCTGGCCACGACGTCCTTGCCCTCCTCGAGTTGCCCGTGGCTCGAAATCTGAATGACGGTATACCCTTCAGACATGAGCACTTGAGCGAACGGGATCTGGTAGTTGCGCTCGTTGGCTTTAGTCAACCAGTGTGCGACTGCTCTCTCGGCTATTCCACTCTGTCCGCTTCTTCTCAATCAGCGCCTCGAATCGTTCGCGATAGTTGGGGTCCGACGTCAACTGGTCATAAGACCTCTGCATGGCCTCAGATTTGCCGGATACAATCAGGATTGACCCTAGCTTTGGCCGACCTCTTGCATCAAACTCTAGGGGCATTCTCTCGAACACCGCCAGCACGTCTTCTGGCGTTGGTTCTCTTCCGATCATAGAGACTTCATTGCCAGAAACCTGCGCAGCCTTCTTCATCGTGGACAATAGGCCGTTCTTGGCCTGACTCGTCATGGCGCCTACGATTTCTGGAATGCGTCTGACAATGGCGTCGACACCGACCGATATCAACTCTGACGTGCTGATGCCGAGCTCGTGTACCGCCTGGTGATAGTCGTGCTCACCCAGCCCCTCCTGTGAGAATCCTTCGAATCGATTCCCTTCGTGGTGGCTTATGTGGTGCACCTGTGACAGCATTGGATCATTGAACATCTCTGCGGAGGCACGACGGCCGATGGACTTCAGGACCCTGCCCTTGAGCAGCGGAAAGTCAGGAAGCATCTGTGCACTCCCTGAAGCGTAAATTTCGCATAGGTTGACAACCCCCCACAAACTCTGCGTAGCGTGTTGTTAGGCCAGAGACCAGCATCATTGCCGCATTGCCTCCTTCGAGAGTCTGCAACATGCCAATGATAGCACAATGTATGTAGTTAGCGAATCGAGACACGCGCCAACGGCACTGCGGCGACGCATATCGTGCGTATCTCGCGAGACGCTGTCGGTTCTCTTATATGATTCCTGTGCTTCTCTATATACTGAAACACGCATGAAAACTGACGTTCCAAACATTCCACCCTCTCTATACTATGGTTGTACGACGAACGTGATGCGACAGGCATGTACGAGATATGAGAGGAGGATGCATATGGATGGAATGGTACCGAATGCGGAAGGTCAGACACCGCTCGCGAGGGAGAAGGAAGACAGGCTGGGTCTGTTGGTAGGCGAGAACGAGGAGAAAGTCGCCTCCCTGCAGAGCCATCTCGACGCCTTGAAGCGCGACGTCGAGCGAGGCCAAGGTCACGGGATCCCGATAGAAGTCGCTGCTGAAGTGCAGGTTCAGAATTCCACAACTGTCAGGAAATCCGTTTCAATCATACCGAAGTTTTTGACTGCCATCTTAAAGAAGTCCAGATGTCTGGCACTTTTTGATTTACACATCAAAGGTAATGCCAGAGCACATTCTAGCTGTCCTCATTCACAAACGTGGATTGATAGTCCTTGGCTGTAAGCACAGTGTCGTAAAGGCCGATGTCTTCGCCCTCATGCTTGTTGATGCCGGTATAACTCAGACTGGAATCCTCGTACCGCTTGAACTTGTAGACCGCATCATTCATCAAGGCGCTGTTGAATACTCCAAGACTCACGAGCAACTCGAAGTCCTTCACGGTCAGGCCGGTGACTTTCTTGAACAATCCAGGCTCCAGTTGTCTGATGACATCCTTCAGGCATCGCTCTCGGTAGTCCGTCAGATACATGAAGATAGGCACCCGTGTGGCGAACTTGATGAGTTTCTCCTGAATCTGCTTCCGTCGACTCTTGTATTCCTTCTCCTCCTCGGTCAGCTTCTTCTTTTCCTTATCGGAAAGCTCTTCGTCATTCGCTTCCTTTCGCGCCTTCTTCACAGCCTCCGACTTGTTGATGATGGTCTCGATGTCC
>Ga0209881_1000515_pt1 | contig 9678 bp, 9 predicted proteins | sample PersoiDNA2013193_FD_185804 | JGI IMG/M metagenome (GOLD analysis project Ga0209881, IMG submission 185804) | Permafrost soil microbial communities from the Arctic, to analyse light accelerated degradation of dissolved organic matter (DOM) -... | ecosystem: Environmental > Terrestrial > Soil >... | reverse complement strand
CACCGAGGTCCCCAGCTACGAGCACGCCCGCATCCACGGCACCAGCAACCTCAACACCTTCCGCGACGGGCGCCGCGTCCTGCGCACCATCATCACCGAATGGCACCGCAGGTAACCTCGCCCCGGGCCGGGCACTGGCAGCGCTGAGGGTCTGACCGGTGACAGCCGGTCAGACCCTCAGCGCTATCTCGATCTTGGTGCGCTTGTCACGATAAATCCGGCGAGGAGCCGGAGGCCAGCGCGTACATCCAGGAGGAAGCGGGTCAGGCGGGGCGCGTAAATCCGGTAGGGAGCCGGCAACGCGGCACGAACATCCGGGTGGGAAAGTGCCCGCGTTCTCGCCGCCGGCTTCTTACCAAGGGGCCCTGTCGCGCACATCGTCGGCGGGCGGCTTGCGGTAGGGGCGTCTCGGCCACGGCGCCATGGACTGGTCGTTCAGGTAAGGCGGGTCTTGGCGTGCCACCTGAGGACCTGAGTACGGCTGAGGCCCGGTCGCCGGGAACATCGGGTGCGGCCGCGGCGCGGACCCGTAGTAGTCGGGATGCCGTTCGGCGAAGTACCCGGGCTGCTGCGGCCCGGGCGCTGGCTGCATGGGGACGACGCGGATGAGATTCAGTGCGCCGATATAGCAGACGAGGGCTACCCCGGTCAGGATCGCCATCCAGAGGGACACGCTGTTCTGCCCGTTCCTGAGGAACTTCTCGCCGGCCGCGAACGCCCCAAGGATGGCGGCGAGCCCGGTAGCCGCGAGGCCGGTCATCATTCGGTTGCCGACGCCGATGGCCCGGATCAGCAGGACGACAGCCGCGCAGATCAGCACTACGCCAAGCAAGATGTGAACGGTGAGGGCGAAGGGGCCGTTCGTTACTTCCTGGACGTATCCGGCGTGCGCGTCCGAGGACGGGACGGCCACGTAGAGGTTGAGGATCATGCCAAAGCCGAACTGGACGACGAGCGAGATCAGCGTCGTGAGGCAAACTCCGTGCAGGCCCGCGGCGCCGGGCAAGCGCGCATGCCTGCCAGAGATCACGGGGGAAAGGGGTCTGCGTCCCAGCCCGGCCATGTGTACCTTCTCTCTCCTGTACCGTCCCCCTCACTGTTAACGGCTGCCCGCGGCGAAGGGTTCAACGAAGCGATCCTTGTCGTGAAGTTTCTGTTATCTGGCACCTCCGGGACCGGTCTCCGGTTCATGAGCCATCGCACGCCTGCCAGACTGCTGACTGCCTTGACCGCCGTGGTGCTGCTCGCCGGATGCCTGAGCTACGTCGTGTTCACGACGCTGGTCAGCACCCCCGCGGCGCAGGCCGGGATCGCGCCGCCGGCACCAGCGGGCTGGCTGACCGTGTTCAAGGACGCCTTCACGGGCAAGGCCGGGGCCGCGCCCGCGGCGGCCAACTGGTTCTATGACATCGGCAGCGGCTACGGGACAGGGGAGATCGAGCAGACCACCAGCTCGACTCGGAACGTCTATCAAGACGGTCAGGGGCATCTCGTCCTTAAGGCGACGCGCAGCGGGGGCACGTGGACCTCGGCGCGGATCGAGAGCGCCCGCGCTGACTTCAAGGCCCCGGCGGGCGGGCAACTCGAGATGACCGCGTCGATCAGGCAGCCGAACCGGGCCAGTGGCCTCGGGTACTGGCCCGCGTTCTGGGCGCTTGGCTCGCCCATGCGGGCAGGCGGCGGCTGGCCGGTCTCCGGCGAGCTCGACATGATGGAGGACGTCAACGGGCTGAACCAGGCCTCCCAGACGCTGCACGACGCGGCGGGCAGCAGCGGGCATCCGCTGATCGCGTGCCGTAGCTCGAAGTGCGAGTCCGGTTACCACACCTACTCGGTGATGGTGAACCGGACTAATACCAGCGCCGAGTGCCTCAAGTTCCTGATGGACGGCCGGGTGACGGACACGATCACGGAGGCCGAGGTCGGCGCGACGGCCTGGCACGAGGCAATCGACCACGGCTTCTTCATCATCTTCGACCTGGCGATGGGCGGCAACTACCCCGACGGTGAGTGCAACTGCGCGACCCCGACGGCGGCCACGTCGTCCGGCGCGTCGATGAGCGTGGGCTATGTGGCCGTGTATGAGCCCGGCCAAGACAACCGCAAGCTAAGGAGCAGCCAATGAAGCTTCGCTCATCCGCGCGCACGTTCGCGGTCGCCGCCGCGCTCGCGGCCACACTGGCCGGGGTAGCGGTCGGTGTCGCCCGGGCCGCGCCAGCGCCATCGCTCGGGCAGGCGGCCGATGTCGTCGCGGCGGCCGGCTCGGGCGCGCCGCCCGCTTCCTTCTGGGGAAACACCGCCGCGATTCCCGCGGCGAAGAAGGTGCTCGAAGTAAGAATCATCAACAGGACCAACGGGCGCTTCGCCAACAGCGCCGTCTTCTGGAGCTTCAACGGCACCGAGAAGTCGATCGCCCAGCAGCAGTACATCGACATGCCCGCGAACTCATCCGGCCGCATGTATCTCTACCTTGGCTCCAGGAACAGCAAGTACTTCGACTTCATCGAGTTCACGGTGGGTTCTGGCTCCATCAACGTCGACACGACCCGGGTCGACAGGTTCGGTCTTAAGCTGGCGCTCCTGGTGCACAGCCACGCCGGAACGACCCAGGAGGTCGGCGAGGACTACGCCACTCTCTCGGTCGCCAGCCCCAAGTACATGATCGTCGCCGTCGGCTGGTAGCACCGGCCTGGCCGTCGCTGATCAGGCGTGGCCGCCGTCAAACCAGCGGATGAACCTGCCCATCATCAGTCCCCGTTCGAGAACATGGCGGTAGTCGAGCATTCTCTGGTACGGGTCGCCAGGCGGGGCGTCGAAATTATCCGCGAGTTCTCGCATCCTCGCCAGGTCAAGCACGGCGCGGGCCGTCTCGCTCGTGTCGAGGAGGCGAAGCTCCTCGTGTACCGTGGCGCGTGCGCCCGATAGCCGCTGGAACCAGTCGGCGGTGTCGATGCCGCGCCTCGTGCTTGCCAGGATCGCCGGCGGCAGGCGGTCGGCCATGGCCCGCTGGATCAGCGACCGCGATGCCCCTTGCCTCGAGTACTGCTCCTCCGGCAGCGATAGGCCGAACTCGGCGATCCGCGCATCCGCCATCGGTTCGCGGATGTCGACTCCGTACCTGGCCGAGTAACCGCAGTTGATCCCGCTGAGGTACTGCACGTCGTGCATGAGGCGGCGCAGGCGGCCGGCTGGCGTGCTGATCGGGGCGACGAGCCAGCGGTCGCATGCCCGTGCCCGGCTGCGCTCGGCAACCCGCTGATCCCTGGCGAACTCGGGGTGGATCGGCGACACCGGCGACCACCAGTCTTCGCGGGTGGCCGGCGGATCACTGCCGCGCAAGCGCATGATGGCGAGCTGAACCGCCTCCGGCAGCCGCGGGATCAGCTCGTCCCTGGCGAACGCCCCGCCCCTGGCGAGTACGTCGGCGGCCGACCGCCCCCGGCCGTAACCGTGCCAGCTCACCGTGAGGCTCCCGCACTTCCCCGTCAGCAGGACCGAGATGCCCCGCCGCTGCGCCTCCGCCATGATGCCCTCATGCCAGACGCGGCTCGCCGTCCCCTCGTACGGCATCTCCGCGGCGTCAAAGTATCGGTCGAGCCCGTCGAGGAACAGCCCGTCGGCTCGGATGACGGAGAGATCGAGATTCTCGTACATGTCGGCGACCTCGCCCGCGAGCGGCGCCTCGTCGATCAGCCACCCTGGCGCGGCCGGCTCACGGAACCCGGCCAGGGGCGCGGCGGTGAAGGCGGCCAGTCGCTCACCGCGCTTGGCGAGCAGCGGCGCCGCCGTAGCCGCCACGGACGTCGAATCAAGTCCGCCGCTCAGCAGCAGGCCGACCGGCTTAATGCTCCGCAGCTGATCGGCGACCACCCGGTCGAAGAGATCCGTGAACGCATCGGCATACTCCTGGTCGCTGCCCAGCCTCAGCTCGTGCCCGAGCTCGGGATTCCAGAACGCCCGCACCCGGCAGCCCTGCCGGTCCGCGGCCATCATCTGGCCAGGCTCCAGGCTCTGGATGCCCTCGTACAGGCTGGTGGCCGGCTCAGGTGGCACCAGGATCAGCATGTCGGCGACGCTCTGCCAGTCCAGTTCCCGTGACACGCCGAGCGCGAAAATCGCGCTCGGCGTGGTGGCGAAAGCGACGAATTCCGCCGCCTGATGGTAGAAGACCGGCTTGGCGCCGAATGGCGACCTGGCGAGCAGCAGGCGCTTGCGCCGCACGTCCCAGACCGCGAAGGAGAAGGATCCGATCAGGTGACTGGCGCACTCTTCGCCCCACCGCTCATAGGCGGCCAGGATGAACGCGGAATCCGGTACCTTCGGCGATTCACCCGGCAGCCCAAGCACGCCGGACAGCTCGAGGCGGTTGTCGATCCGGCCGTCGCTCACCAGCGCCCGAAGGCCGTCCAGGCTCACCAGCGGTTGCCGCTCGGCCAGGTCCTCCGGGGTCATCCGCTTCAGCTCCTGGCCAAGGCCCGCCCCGCCGCCTGTCCAGGTGCTGCTTCCGTCGCCGCCGTGCGCGGCAAGGACGGACCGCATGCGCAGGAGCGCGCGATCAAGGGACTCGCCGGCCGTGCGGCTCATCAACCCGAAGATCGCACTCACGTGAGCCCCTAAGTGGGAGAGCTTCCGATGAAGGGCGCGTCCAGGAAAATACTGGAGCCGACGACGCTGTCCACATTCGTAATAATCGCAGCAACGAATGCGGAATCCCGTCATCGACGCACGGACTAACCGAAGAAAGTTGCTGGCCGGGACCATGGCGACGCCATCGGGAGGGATCTCCCTGCCGCCAGGGTCGATGTAGCCGATATGCACCGGGCGGTCGGTCCCGGCGATGCGGCGCAGCAGGCTCGGGCCCTCCGGCGGCGGCACGTGCTTGTCGCCCCGCTGTTGGAGCGCGGCGAGCACCACCTGGAGCTCGCGGCCAGCGGGGGTCAGCAGGTAGGCGAACCTGGACCGCGCGCCGGGCTCCCGGTACGGCTCGCGTTCCAGCACGCCGCAGGAGACGAGCGTCGTCATGCTCATGGAGATCACCGGAAAGACAGCGCTCGTGACCGGGGCCAACCGTGGCCTCGGCCGGCATCTGGCCGCCGAGCTGCGCGACCGTGGCGCCACCGTTTACGCGGCCGCCCGCAACCCCGCGTCCGTTGACCTGCCAGGGGTCACGCCGATCGCTCTCGACGTGACGGACCCTGGTTCTGTGCATCATCGCCTGGATCGTTCTCGGCCTGGGATCGGGCCTGCTTGCCAACCTGGTTGTCCCGGGCAGGAGGTCCGAGGGCCTCATCGTCACCTGCCTGATCGGCATCATCGGGGCGCTCGGCGGCGGGTGGGCGGCGACCCGCCTGTTCCACGTGCACACCCTGCACGGGTTCTTCAACCTGTCGACCTGGATCACAGCCATCGTCGGGGCGGCCATCCTCCTGCTGATTTACCACGTCGCCACCAGGCGCCGCTAAAGCCGATTAAACCGACCAGAACACGCCCCCGGATCGCATCCGGGGGCGTGTTCGTGCTTACCTCGCCTGGACTAAGGCAGGAGGGCCTGGCGAAGGGTGCGGGCGAGCAAGTCGGGCTCGGCGACGGCGGGGAAGTGACCGCCGACCGGATGCTCGGCCCAGGCGGACAGCGAGTAATACCGCTCGGCAAGGGCGCGAGGCGGCTTCGGGAAAGGCACCCGTTCGCCCCCGAATACGGTGACGGCGGTAGGCACGGGCGCCGGGTCGTCGACGGGGAGCCCCGCGCCCGGGCTGTGGCGATGAGCCCAGTAAGGCAGCAGCGACGTGGTGATCGTGCCGGTGACCCAGTACAGCGTCAGCGTGGCGAGCAGCAGATCGCGATCGAATGCCGGAGATCCGTCGGAACGGGTGCTGCTCCAGGCCGCGACCTTCTCGCCGATCCAGGCGGCGAGGGCCGCCGGGCTGTCGGTGAGGCCCACGCCAAGCGTCGCGGGCTTGGTGGAATGCTGGTGCGCATAGCCGCCCTCTTCCGCCGTCCACGCCTCCGCTTCCGCGGCGAAGGCGTCCTCATCGGGGGATCGCGGTCCCGGAGGAGCGACCAGGCCAGGTGTGGCCAGGTGAACGCCCGCGACCGCGTCCGGGTGATCGCGGGCGAGCCACGCGGTGACACCCGCGCCGAGATCGCTTCCGTGCGCGACATAGCGGTCATGGCCAAGGCCCTCGGTCATCAGGCGGTGCCACAGGCCGGCGACGGCCCGGCCGGTCAGCCCCTTGGCGGGCGGCGGCCCGCTGAAACCGAAACCGGGAAGGGACGGGACCACCAGGGTGAATGCCTGGTCAGGGTGGTCGCCGTGCGCTCCGGGAGCGGTCAGCAACGAGAGCACCGGCAGGTGCTCAAGGAACGAGCCCGGCCAGCCGTGCGTCAGCAGCATCGGCACCGGGTCCTGGGCGGCGCCCGCGACGTGCACCAGGTGCAGCGACTGACCGTCCACTTCGGCGCGCAGGTGCGTCAGCCCGTCGAGCCGGTCCTGCAGCGTACCGAAATCGAAGGCCCGCCAGTCCTCGAGGAGGTCAAGCAGCCAGCCCCGCGGCACGCCCCGCTCCCAGCCGTCGTCGCTCGATGCGGACAGCCGCGTGCGGGCCAGGCGCTCGCGCAACTCCCGGAGACCGGCGGCATCCAGCACGACACGCTCTTCTATCACTCGCACCGCTTCGCGTCTCGGACGTTCCATAGCCGCATTCTGCCAGGCGCGGGACTGAGCCCAAGAATAGGTGGCAGCAATGTACTAGTAATTTTTTTCCAGAATTTGATATCATGCTTACATGGCAAGCTGGACCTTCCTGACCAATCACGCCCGGGTGCTGCTGTGTGTCGCTCATGACCCTGGTTTTCGGCTGCGCGACATCGCCGCCGCGCTTGACATCACAGAACGCAGTGCCTTCGGCCTCGTCATGGACCTGGTCGAGGCCGGTTACGTGGTCAAGGAGAAGGACGGCCGCCGTAACCACTACCACGTTCTGTCCCGCCTTCCGCTTGGCGAACTCGCGGACAGGGAACGCACCGTCAGCGAGGTGCTCGCGCTCCTGGCCGGCGCCCCATGAAACTGCTGCCCCCGGCGTGGCCGGACTCTCCCGGGCCCGCGTTCCTGTAGTGATGGTGAAATCGGAGCGGATCATGCGATGCCGTGCGTGTCTCCCCAGAGCGGCTATAAATTTTCTAGAAAAATATTGCTAGTTTTACGTTGCGACTGTACGCTAAGAATATGCGCAGAGAAAAGAGCGGCCGAGGGCCGCGGTGCTCCTGTGCCGGCCGACAAAGGAGCACCGCAACGACGCGGCGCGACCGGCGCAGGCCCTCTGCCGCCTAGGCAGTAACACCGACTACCGCGCGTCCCCCTCGCGTGTTCTCGGCGCGCGTCCCCTCGTGCGTCAATTATCAAAAGGAGCCCGTTATGGGCATCATTGCCTGGATTGTTCTCGGCCTGGTCGCCGGCCTGGTCGCCAACATGCTGATCCCCGGCAGAAGGTCGCAGGGTCTCATCCTGACCTGCGTGATCGGCATCGTCGGCGCGCTCGCCGGCGGCTGGGTAGCCACCAAGCTGTTCCACATCCACACCCTGCACGGATTCTTCAACCTCGACACCTGGATCACCGCCATCGTCGGCGCGGCCGTCCTGCTGCTCATCCTCCACCTGGTCACCCGGGAGTCCGGCCGCCGCTCACACCAGCGGTCAAGGGGTTCACGCACCCGCTCCCGCCGGTACGCGCGCCGATAAGGCGCAGCCGAACGCGTTCGCGGTAGCCGAGCTGCGACGCGCGGACCCGCTGATCGACGTGCGATTCTTCCGCAGCCCGCCCTTCGCAGGCGCTTCCGTTATCGCGATGGCCGCCATGATCGTCGTCTTCGCGACGGTCTCTGGCCGGATGGTCGGCAGGTGGGGTGCGCGGCCGCCCTTCCTGCTGGCCGGCCCGGCGCTGGCGATCGGCGCGCTGCTGCTTGCCGGGCTGACCGCGCATACCTCCCTGGCCTATCTGCTCGTGGCGTACGTCATCTTCGGCATCGGATGCGGACTCGTCAACGCGCCGATCACCAACACGGCCGTGTCGGGCATGCCCATCGAACAAGCCGGAGTGGCTGGCGCCGTCGCCTCAACCAGTCGGCAGATCGGCTCGTCGCTCGGCGTGGCGGTCACCGGCTCCATCGTCGCCACCAGCGTCGGCGTCGGCTACCTAAGCGCCAGCCATGCCGCCTGGACGGTCCTCGCGGGCCTGGGGATCACGGTGTTCCTCGTGGGGCTCATCTCGACCGGCCGGGGGGCTCGCGACGCGGCCGCGCGCAACGCCGTACGACTCGCACAGCGAGCGGAGGAGACCGCTGATGACCAGTCAGTCACCGCCGCCCGCTGAGGCAGCGCCGTCCGCAGGCGCCGCGCCGCCCGCTGACGCCGCCGCCCGGGCGTGGGCGGCGATGCAGGCCTTCGTGATCGTCCAGGACCGGCGCCGCGAGCTGCGGGAAGCGTTCGAATTCGGCCGCGGAATCGGCCGGGTCACCGCGCTGCTCACCCTCGCGGACGGTCCCATGACCATGGGCGAACTCGCCGAATCGCAGGGCGTCGACCCCCCAACGCCACGATCATCGTCGACAAGCTCGAAAACCGGGGTCTTGTCCGGCGGACGCCGCACCCAGAAGGGAACCGGCGCAAGCTGGTTACGCTCACCACAGAATTCTCACCCGGCTAGCGGGGGGCGCTGGACAGAATTCTCACCCGGCTAGCGGGGACGGCGCTCCCCGCCGACGCCCGCTGGCAGGAGAGGAAAATCGATAGCGCTGAAGGTTAGACCGGTCCTGACCGGCCAAATCTTCAGCATTAATTCGATCTTGGGTGCGCCGGGTTAAACCGGCATGGAGGAGGAGATGGAAGAGCTCTACGTCGAAGGGCTAGCGACCCGCGGTGGCCCCGAGTCATGCGCGGCGTCCCGTGAGGGGCGTGGCGAAGCGTTGACAGGGGCACGCGCAGGCCGGGCTATTGAGCCGCGAAATGTGAATCCTGGGTGCCCACGCTGTCCAAGAGGCGGAAGGCAACATTCCTGGCGGTGTTATCGCGAGTCGCCAGGGGACCCGGCGCGGTCAGAGAACCAGGGCATGTGCGGAACCTCCATGCGCGAGAACCGGGAGAGCCCGTGTCCGCCCGTCCGCGTGGTCTGCGGGGCGGGCCGCCCAGGGAACGTCAAGGCGGTAATCCTGGGATGAACGGCCGCGGGCAGTCGGATCGCCCCGTAGTACCTGCGATCCCGCCGAACAAGGCTGCGGCTGCGGAGGCGGGGGAGGAAAGGGGGCGAACCATGGGGAACACGGCCGGTGAAACACGCCCCGGACTGCGCTGGACGCGCTGACGGCCGGGATATACCGGAAGCGGGTGAACTGGGTGCTGGACGCGGATATCCGCGACTTTTTCGGCAGTCTCGACCGGGACTGGCTGATGAGGTTCCTCCGGCACCGGATCGCGGACGAGAGGGTCCTGCGGCTGATCGGCAAGTGGCTGGCCGCAGGGGTCATCGAAGAGGGCAAGCGGACGGATTCAGGGCAGGGATCACCGCAGGGGGCACCGGTATCGCCGCTGCTCGCGAACGTGTACCTGCACTACGTCTTCGACCTGTGGGCCGTGTGGTGGCGGAAGACGCGGGCGCGCGGTGACGTGATCATCGTGCGGTTCGC
>Ga0209881_1000512_pt1 | contig 9771 bp, 7 predicted proteins | sample PersoiDNA2013193_FD_185804 | JGI IMG/M metagenome (GOLD analysis project Ga0209881, IMG submission 185804) | Permafrost soil microbial communities from the Arctic, to analyse light accelerated degradation of dissolved organic matter (DOM) -... | ecosystem: Environmental > Terrestrial > Soil >... | reverse complement strand
GGCCGGCCGCCGTCGCACGTCCCGCCGGCGGCCGGCCACTCGCAGCGGACGCGCAGCAGGTCAGTCGTGTCAGCCCCGGCGAAGGCGGCCCAGCCGACGCGGTGGACGCGGACCGGGTTGACGATGGTGAGCCCGTCGGCGTCGGCGACTATCCTTGGCCGCCGCGCGGTCACGTACACGGCACCGGTGACGGCGAACAGGGAGAACGCGGCTACCACGGACAGATGATCGCGGCCCTGGATGGCGAGGTCGATGAAGTTGCCGACCGCGAAAAGCACCCAGAGCCACCAGATCGCGACCGCGGACGGCGACCGGAAGAGCTGCCGGTCGCCGGTGTCCGCTGGCCGGTCCACCGGAAAGCCCGCCTCGCTGGCACCTAGCCAGGAACGCCTCACGGGCCTACTCTAGGGCACCGCCCCATGGTCATCCCCCATGCCCTGCATCCCCGTGCAGGACGAACTTGTCCTCGGCGAACTCGGTGATGAGCGCGTCCACCACGCTGGTCAGGTCGCCTTCTCCGCTGTACACGGCGCGCTGCCGCTCGTACGGGGCGCCGCAGTCGAGTACCTCGCTGGCGACCGCGAGTTCCTCGGCGCAGCCGAGCCTGCCCGCTACCGGCTCCAGGTCGCGCAGGAGCTCATACATCTCGTCGCGCAGCGGGGCCGTCGAGCCTGAGTCGTTCGTGATGATGTCCGCGTCGAGCCCGTGCCTCGTCGCGCGCCATTTGTTGTCGGCAATCACCCAGGGCGCGCGGCACGGCAGCCGGTAGCCGCGGTCAAGCTGGGTGTCGAGCAGGTGCACCAGGCACTGCACGAGCGCGGCCACCATCCCGACCTCACGGAAGGTCGGCACCGCGTCGGCGATCCTGACCTCGACCGTGCCGAAGTCCGGGTGCGGGCGGACATCCCACCACACTTCCTTGATCGTGCGGATGGTTCCCGCCTGCAACTGGCCAGCCATGTACTGCTCGAAGGACTTCCAGTCGGGCAGGCCGAGCGGCGGCCCGGCGTGCGGCAGGTTGCCGAACACCATGGACCGGCTTGAGGCGAGGCCGGTGTCCGCGCCGCACCAGTAGGGGCTCGAGGCGGTGAGGCCGAGGATGTGCGGCAGGTAGACGGCCAGGGCGTTGACCACGGGCATCGCCCGGTGCTCGTCCCGCAAGCCCACGTGCACGTGTACGGCCATGGTCTGCAGCCTGCGGGACGGCCACTGGATCTCCTCGACGAGCTCCGCGTACCGCTGGCTTGGTGCCATCTTCGCGTCCCGCCAGTGGCTGATGGCGTGCGTACCGGAACTGGCGAGCACGATGCCGAGCGGCTCGGCGGAGCGCTGCAAGTCCTTCAGCGAGATGGCGAGGTCCGCCTTCGCCTCGGCGACCGTGCCGCAGATGCCCGTCACAACCTCAACGGTGGACTCCATCAGCTCGTGGCGCATCTTGGGATGCTCGCCACTTTCCCGCAGGCCAGGCAGTCCGGCAAGCACGCTGCCCGCATCCTGCCTGAGCAGCCGCGTCTTGGCGTCGATGAGCTGTATCTCCCATTCGACGCCGAGTGTCGGGCCGGCGGAAGGGTTCCACTCAATCGTCGTCATGACAGGCCTCCAGAGGGCACGCGGGGATCGTCTCGCGGCGGAATTGCGAAACGGGTGCCTCTCTAGCGTTTCCAGCCCTGGAATATTGAATCGTCCGCAATAGTGCTGATTGACCGGTGAAGTCCAGTTACTCCTGTTAGGAGGTTGTTAAGAGGCGGTCCGACGCGGGTACACCGCCCAGGCGGGGCGTGGAGAGCCGGCCGGGTCCGTTCCGCCGCACGATTTTAAGAACCGAGCGCCGGGAACCCGCAGCGGTCGCGGACCGCCACCATCGTCTCGCGGGCGATCACCCGCGCGCGGCGCGCGCCGTCGGCGAGCAGCGCGTCGAGGCCGTCGGGGTCGTCGAGGTACTTGAGCGTCCGCTCCCTGATCGGGGCGAAGGTATCGACCACGAGCTCGCCGAGGTCCTTCTTGAACCCGCCGTAGCCACCGTCGCCGTACCTGGCGGCGATCTCGTCGATCGGGTCACCCGACAGCGCGGCGAAGATCCGCAGCAGGTTCGTGACGCCCGGCTTGGCCTCCTCATCCACGCGGACCACCGATTCGGCGTCGGTCACGGCGCGGTTGATCTTGCGGCGGATCGCGGCGGGCTCGTCGAGCAGGTCGATGATGCCCTGCGGGGCCGACGATGACTTGGACATCTTGCTCGTCGGATCCTGCAGGTCTGTGATTTTCGACACTGCGGGCACGATGTACGGTGCGGGCACGGTGAACGTCTCACCGAACCGGTGGTTGAACCGCTGGGCGAGGGTCCTTGAGAGCTCGAGGTGCTGGCGCTGGTCCTCGCCCACGGGCACCTCGTCCGCCTGGTAAAGCAGGATGTCCGCGGCTTGCAGGACCGGGTAGGTGAACAGCCCGACGGAGGCCTGGTCCGCGCCGCCCTTGGACGACTTGTCCTTGAACTGGATCATCCTGCTGGCCTCGCCGAACCCGGTCAGGCAGCCGAGAATCCAGTTCAGCTCGGTGTGCTCGGGAACCTGGCTCTGCACGAACAGGATGCACCGCTCGGGGTCGAGGCCCGCGGCGAGCAGTTGCGCGGCGGCCACCCTCGTGCGGCTGCGCAGCGTCTGCGGGTCGTACTGCACCGTGATCGCGTGCAGGTCCACCACGCAGTAGATCGCATCCCTGCTCGCCTGCAGCTCCACCCACTGCCTGACCGCGCCCAGGTAATTGCCCAGGTGGAACGAATCAGCGGTCGGCTGGATGCCGGAGAGGACGCGACGAGTGGTCATGGCCACGAAGTTTAACGCTACCGGCGCCGCAGGTCCGGCGGCGTCACGACGACCTCCACCCGCTGGAACTCCTTCAGCTCCGTGTACCCGGCGGTCGCCATCGTCCGCTTGAGCGCCCCCATCAGGTTCATCGACCCGTCGGGAACGGTCGACGGGCCATGCAGGATCTGCTCCATCGTCCCGATCGCGGGGACCTTCAGCCGGGCACCGCGCGGCAGCTCGGGGTGGTTGGCCTCGCTCCCCCAGTGGTAGCCGTGGCCGGGTGCCTCGTACGTGCGGGCCAGCGGCGAGCCGACCATCACCGCGTCGGCGCCGAGCGCGAGCGCCTTGGCGATGTCGCCGCTGCGGGTCATCGACCCGTCGGCGATCACGTGCACGTACCGGCCGCCTGACTCATCGAGGTAGTCACGGCGGGCGGCCGCGACGTCCGCGACGGCGGAGGCCATCGGCACCGCTACGCCGAGCACCGCGGCGGTCGTGTGACCGCTTCCGCCGCCGAAGCCGACGAGCACGCCGGCCGCGCCGGTGCGCATCAGGTGCAGCGCCGCCGTGTACGTGGCGCAGCCGCCCACGATGACCGGAATGTCGAGCTCGTAGATGAACTGCTTGAGGTTGAGCGGCTCGGCGCGGCCGGAGACGTGCTCGGCGCTGACCGTCGTGCCGCGGATGACGAAGATGTCCGCGCCCGCGTCCACGACCGCCTTGTAGTACCTGGCGGTGCGCTGCGGCGACAGCGCGGCCGCAGTGATGACCCCGGCCCTGGAGATCTCCTCGATGCGCCGGCCGATCAGCTCTTCCTTGATCGGCTCCGCGTAGATCTCCTGCAGCCGCCTGGTGGCCGCCTCTTCACCGAGCTCGGCTACCTCGGCGAGGAGCGGCTCTGGCTCGTCGAACCGTGTCCACAGGCCCTCGAGGTCAAGCACGCCGAGGCCGCCGAGCTTGCCGATCGCGATCGCCGTCGCGGGCGAGACCACGCTGTCCATCGGGCAGGCGATCAGCGGCATGTCGAACCGGTAGGCATCGATCTGCCAGGCGATGCTCACCTCTTCCGGGTCACGGGTGCGCCGCGCGGGCACGATGCCGATCTCGTCGAGTGAGTACGCCCGGCGCCCGGTCTTGCCGCGCCCGATCTCGATGTCAGTCACGTGGTCCTTACTTCCCTTACTTGCGACCGCTGTAGTTCGGGGCCTCGACGGTCATCTGCACGTCGTGCGGGTGGCTCTCCTTGAGGCCCGCGGAGGTGATCTGGACGAACCTGGCCTCCTGGAGCTCCGCGATGGTCTTGGCACCGCAGTAGCCCATGGCCATCCGCAGCCCGCCGACGAGCTGCTCGGCCACCGCGGACAGCGGCCCCCTGAACGGCACCTGGCCCTCGATGCCCTCCGGGATCAGCTTGTCCTCGCGCAGCACGTCGTCCTGGAAGTACCGGTCCTTGGAGTAGGACTTGCCGCCGCGCTCCCTGTTCCGCATCGCGCCGAGCGAGCCCATGCCCCGGTACATCTTGTACTGCTTGCCGTTGACGAAGACCATCTCGCCCGGGCTCTCCTCGCAGCCGGCGAGCAGGCTGCCGAGCATCACGGTGTCGGCGCCTGCCGCGATCGCCTTGGCGATGTCGCCGCTGTACTGGAGCCCGCCGTCGCCGATGACCGGGACGCCGGCCGGCTTCGCCACGAGGCTCGCCTCGTAGATCGCGGTCACCTGCGGGACGCCGACACCAGCCACGACGCGGGTGGTGCAGATCGAGCCTGGCCCTACGCCGACCTTCACGCCGTCCACGCCGGCGTCGATCAGCGCCTGCGCGCCCGCCCGCGTGGCGACGTTGCCGCCGATCACCTCGATGTCCGTGTTGGCCTTGAGCTGCCTGACCATGGACAGGACACCCTGGTGGTGACCGTGCGCGGTGTCCACGATGAGGAAGTCCACGCCGGCGTCGATCAGCGCCTGCGCGCGGCGCTTGGCGTCCTCGCCGACACCCACCGCGGCGCCGACGACGAGCCGGCCGCCCTCGTCCTTGGTGGCGTTCGGGAACTTCTCGCTCTTGGTGAAGTCCTTCACCGTGATGAGACCGCGCAGCCGTCCCGCGGCGTCGATGAGCGGCAGCTTCTCGATCTTGTGCTGCTTGAGCAGCTCGAGCGCCTCTTCTGGCGCCACCCCGACGGGGGCGGTGACCAGGGGCATCTTGGTCATGACCTCGGCGACCCGGCGGGACATATCGGACTCAAACCTTATATCGCGATTTGTCACGATACCGACGAGGGTGCCGTCGTCGCTGGTCACCGGGACGCCGGAGATCCGGTAATGCGCGCAGAGCAGGTCCACGTCGGCGAGCGTCGCGTCGGGGCCGCACGTGACCGGGTCGGTGATCATCCCGGCCTCTGACCGCTTCACGAGGTCGGCCTGCTGCGCCTGCTCCTCGATGGACAGGTTCCTGTGCAGGACGCCCACGCCGCCCTGGCGCGCCATCGCGATGGCCATCCGCGCCTCGGTGACCGTGTCCATCGGCGACGAGACGATCGGGATTCGCAGCTGGTACTTGCGGGTGATCCGGGTGCCCGTGTCCGCCTCGCTCGGCAACAGTTCCGAGTGGGCAGGCAGCAACAGCACGTCGTCGTAGGTGAGGCCTACCGGGGAGAACTTCGGTGACTCGGTCATGGTGACCTCACGGCTTATAGCTGCGGAAAGTAGCAGCTGGTAACGGTGGGATGTTGTCCATCTTACCCGGCGGGGAAACGCCAGCGCGGGGGCCACGGTGTTCCGTGACCCCCGCGCGGGGTAACCCTGCGATGCCTCGCGGTTAGTGCGAGTGCCCGTGGCCGTCTCCGGCCTCCTGCTTGTCCTCTTCCGGCTTCTCGACGATCAGGGTTTCTGTCGTCAGGAGCATGCCGGCGATGGAAGCAGCGTTCTGCACCGCGGAGCGGGTGACCTTGACCGGGTCGATAACGCCCTGCTTCATCAGGTCGCCGTACTCACCGGTCGCGGCGTTGTAGCCGTGCCCGGCGGGCAGCTCGGCGATCTTCGCCACGATGACGGAGCCCTCCTGGCCCGCGTTCAGCGCGATCCAGCGGGCCGGCTCGGACAGCGACTTCTTGACGACCAGGACACCTGTCGCCACGTCGCCGGTCTGGCCGAGGTCATCGAGGCCGGTCGCGACTTGCACGAGCGCGGCGCCGCCGCCGACGATGATGCCCTCTTCGATCGCGGCGCGGGTCGCGGAGATCGCGTCCTCAAGGCGGTGCTTCTTCTCCTTGAGCTCGACCTCGGTGGCCGCACCGGCGCGGAGCACGCAGACACCGCCGGACAGCTTCGCGAGCCGCTCCTGCAGCTTCTCGCGGTCCCAGTCGGAGTCCGTTGACTCGATCTCGGTCTGGATCTGGCGGATCCGCTCCTTGATCGCGTCCGGGTCGCCCCCGCCGTCCACGATCGTGGTGTTGTCCTTCGTCACCACGATGCGCCGGGCGGAGCCGAGGGCCTCGAGGCCGACCGACTCCAGCTTCATGCCGAGGTCGTCGCTGACGAGGGTCGCGCCGGTCAGCGTCGCGATGTCCGCGAGCATGGCCTTGCGACGGTCGCCGAAACCGGGCGCCTTCACCGCGACGATGTTGAGCAGGCCGCGGATCTTGTTGACGACGATCGTGGCGAGTGCCTCGCCCTCGACGTCCTCGGCGATGACGATCAGCGGCTTCTTGGTCTGCGCGACCTTCTCGAGCAGCGGCAGGAAGTCCGCCATCGAGGAGATCTTGGCCTGGTGGACGAGAACGTAGCCGTCCTCGAGCACCGCCTCAAGACGCTCCTGGTCGGTGACGAAGTACTGCGACACGTAGCCCTTGTCGAACTGGAGGCCCTCGGTGAACTCCAGCTCGAGGCCCATCGTCGGCGACTCCTCGACGGTGACCACGCCGTCCTTGCCGACCTTGGCGAACGCCTCGGCGATCAGCTCGCCGATCTTCGGGTCCTGCGCGGAGATGGTCGCGACGTGCGCGATCTCCGTCTGCTCCTCCACCTCGCGGGCGGACTTGAGCAGCCGCGCTGATACCTCGGCGGCGGCGAGGTCGATGCCGCGCTTGAGGTCCATCGGGTTGGCGCCGGCCGCGACCGAGCGGAGCCCGAGGTGGACCATCGCCTGCGCGAGCACGGTCGCCGTCGTGGTGCCGTCACCCGCGACGTCGTTCGTCTTGGTGGCGACTTCCTTGGCGAGCTGCGCGCCGAGGTTCTCGTACGGGTTCTCTAGGTCTATTTCCTTGGCGACGGTCACACCATCGTTGGTGATGGTGGGCGCGCCCCACTTCTTATCGATGACGACGTTGCGGCCACGCGGGCCGAGCGTCACCTTCACGGTGTTGGCGAGCTTGTCCACGCCACGCTCAAGGTGGCGTCGGGCGTCCTCGTCGAACTCCAGGATCTTGGGCATTGACTTACCTCAACCTACGGTTCGATCAGGTGCGGTACTTGGACCTGGCTTGACGCCGAGCGAGCCTCCGGCGGCCGTGTTCTGGGCCGCCGGAGGCCCGCACGGGCGTTAGATCTACTTCTCGATGATCGCGAGCACGTCGCGGGCCGAGAGCACCAGGTACTGCTCGCCCGAGTACTTCACTTCGGTGCCGCCGTACTTGCTGTACAGCACCACGTCGCCGACGCTGACGTCGACTGGCACGCGCTTGCCCGAGTCGTCTACACGACCCGGGCCGACCGCGAGGACCTTGCCCTCCTGGGGCTTCTCCTTCGCGGTGTCCGGGATGACAAGCCCGGACGCGGTGACCTGCTCGGCCTCAAGAGGCTGGACCACAATGCGGTCCTCGAGCGGCTTCAGAACAACCTTGGTGGCGGTCGTCACGATCTGACCTCCCCCTCCGGAAAGGGTATTGGTGGAGTGGCTAGCGATGGCTATGGCGACGGGGGTCGGCCTGCCGTCGCGGGGATCAGACCTGCCTCGTCGCATTAGCACTCTACACCAGTGAGTGCTAATCCCCGACCCTAGCCGCCGCCACCGACCCAGTCAACACGGACCGGCATCCCGCCATAACGTGTCGCCACCCCGATTTAGCTTCCTGCACACGAGCAAGCACACTGAGCTACTACAGTGAGCGCACTCCACCTACGGGAGCGCTTAAAGGAGCACGATGGACCAGTCGGGCAACAACAACCACTTGCTGTTGCGCGCCAGCCAGCCCGGCCTCCCCGGCCTCCCCGGCTTCAACGGTCAGCATTCCGCCGCCGACCGGATGCGCGAACTGCTCGCGCGCACGGTGCAAGACCACCTCGTGGACGGACATGCAACTGCGAGCGCGCTGGACGAGATCCGCCGCAGGCTCGATGCCCTGGAACGGGCACTTGACCACGTCAGGGATGTCACCGGGCTAAACGGCGGCACGCACGCGGCGCTTGGCACGCACCCGGGCCAGAGCCTTGCCGGGATCGCGGCCACCCTCGATGGCCTGGCGGCGAGCATGGGCGCTATCGACGCGCGCGTGGGCGCCCTCGACAACCGGCTCGAACGGCTCGACGAGCGACTCGAAGACCAGTACGACCGGGTGAGCCACGTCAACGACTCCATCGCGGCCACCGACAACCGGATCGCCTCGCTCGCCGAGCAGTCGGCCGGCGCGCTGGCACCGCTGACCGCGGAGGTGCGCAGCCGCCCCGACCGCACGGAGATCGAGGAGATCGTCACCAAGATCACCGAATCCGCGCAGCGTGACGTCATCGCCCGGCTCGCGTCGCTCGAGGAGATCGTGCTCACGCTCGCCGAGGCCCTGCTCCGCCCGGCCATCAGGTAATGGGGGGCGAGGCGGAGCACGGGACCGTTCAGACCAAAGATCTTGAAGATTGTGGTCTGCTCACTCCCACTCGATGGTGCCTGGCGGCTTGCTCGTGACGTCGAGGACGACCCTGTTGACCTCGCGTACCTCGTTGGTTATCCGGGTCGAGATCCGCGCGAGCACGTCATAGGACAGCCTCGCCCAGTCGGCGGTCATCGCGTCCTCGCTCGTCACCGGGCGGATGACCACCGGATGCCCGTAGGTCCTCCCGTCGCCCTGCACCCCCACCGAGCGCACCTCGGCGAGCAGCACGACGGGGCACTGCCAGATGGTCTGGTCAAGGCCCGCGGCGGTCAGCTCCGCGCGCGCGATCGCGTCCGCCTCGCGCAAGATCGCCAGCCGGTCCGCGGTGACCTCGCCGATGATCCTGATCCCGAGGCCAGGACCGGGGAACGGCTGGCGCCAGACGATCTCCTGCGGCAGCCCGAGCTCCTCGCCGACCCGGCGCACCTCATCCTTGAATAGCCAGCGCAGCGGCTCGACGAGCCGGAACTTCAGGTCGTCAGGCAGCCCGCCCACGTTGTGGTGCGACTTGATATTCGCGGTCCCCGTGCCGCCGCCCGACTCGACCACGTCCGGGTAGAGCGTGCCCTGCACGAGAAACTCGGTCGACTCGCCCTGCGCGCCCGCCTCTTGGGTGATCTCCCGCGCCGCGCGCTCGAAGGCGCGGATGAACTCCCTGCCGATGATCTTCCGCTTGGTCTCCGGCTCGGTGACCCCTTCGAGGGCGGAGAGGAATTCCGCGGCGGCGTCCACCACGTGCAGCCTGACTCCGGTCGCGGCCACGAAGTCCTGCTCGACCTGCTCGGCCTCGCCCTTGCGCAGCAGCCCGTGATCGACGAACACGCAGGTCAGCCTGTCGCCGATGGCACGCTGAACCAGGGCAGCGGCGACCGCGGAGTCCACGCCGCCCGACAGCCCGCAGATCGCCCGGCCGCCGCCGACCTCTTCCCTGATCTGCCCGGTCTGCTCCTCCACGATGTTCAGCATCGTCCAGGTGGGCCGGCACCCCGCCGCCTCGAGGAACCTGCGCAGGATCTTCGTTCCGTGCTCGGTGTGCATCACCTCGGGGTGGAACTGCACGCCGTAGAGCCCGCGCGCGACGTCCTCGACCGCGGCCGCGGGCTCTACGG
>Ga0209881_1000505_pt1 | contig 9849 bp, 11 predicted proteins | sample PersoiDNA2013193_FD_185804 | JGI IMG/M metagenome (GOLD analysis project Ga0209881, IMG submission 185804) | Permafrost soil microbial communities from the Arctic, to analyse light accelerated degradation of dissolved organic matter (DOM) -... | ecosystem: Environmental > Terrestrial > Soil >... | reverse complement strand
CCCGCCCTCCCCGAGCTCGCGGTCGGCGAGGAAGTCCCTGTCGAGGAAATCCCCGCCACCGACCGCTAGGGTTTGCGGTATGACCAAGTGGGAGTATGTGACCGTGCCGCTTCTTGTCCACGCGACCAAGCAGATCCTGGACAACTGGGGTGACGAGGGCTACGAACTCGTTTCCGTTGTGCCTGGCCAGACCAGCGAGCAGCTCGTTGCCTACATGAAGCGGCCGAAGCCTTGAGCGGTGCCGCCGAGCGCCTGGCCGCGCTCGGGCTGACGCTGCCGCCGGTGCCCGCGCCGCAGGCCGCGTATGTGCCCGCGGTCCGGACGGGCAGCTACGTCTATGTGTCAGGCCAGCTTCCCATGGTGGACGGAAAGCTACAGGCGACCGGCAAGGTGGGCGACTCGGTCGACGCGGCGCAGGCGGCGGGTCTCGCGCGCATCTGCGCGCTGAACGCGATCGCCGCCGCCGCCTCGGTCGCGGGCGGCGTCGACGCCATCACGCGGATCGTCAAGGTGACCGGGTTCGTCGCGAGCGCACCTTCGTTTACCGGGCAGCCGCAGGTGATCAACGGAGCAAGCGAGTTCCTCATCGAGGTCTTTGGCGAGGCCGGGCGGCACGCGCGCAGCGCCGTCGGCATGGCAGTGCTGCCGCTCGACTCCCCGGTGGAGGTCGAACTTATCGCCGAAGTGGCGTAAGGGGGCGCGCGGGAGCGTGCGGATACAGCTTGACTGGTTCGGCGACCGGCTGGCGCAGCGGCTAGCCGACATCGAGGCCGGGCGGATCGTACCGGCGACCCCGCGTGACGCGGCGACCGTGATGGTGCTGCGTCCCGCCGGGGCCGCTAGTGTCGAAGTGCTGATGCTGCGGCGCACGGCGGCGATGAAGTTCGCGCCGGGTGCCTACGTCTTCCCTGGCGGCTCCGTTGATCAGGCCGACTTCGGCGCGGAGATCGGCTGGCATGGCCCGGCCCCCGCTGAGTTCGGCGCCAGGCTTGGCGCGTCGGCCGAGATGGCCCGTGCGCTTGTCTGCGCGGCGGTGCGCGAGACGTTCGAGGAGTCGGGGGTGCTGCTCGCCGGGTCGCCTGACGGCCCGCTCGCTCCCATTTCCGGGCCGTCGTGGGAGTCTGGCCGGGCGGCCCTGGCCGCGGGGAACCTGACGCTGGCGGAGCTGCTGTCGCGGCGTGGCCTGGTGCTCCGCGCGGACCTGCTCGTCCCGTGGGCACGATGGATCACCCCGGAGGGCGAGCCGCGCCGGTTCGACGCGCGGTTCTTCGTGGCGGCACTGCCCGCAGGTCAGCTGGCGACCGGCCACGAGGCGGAATCGGATCATGTCGCGTGGCTGCGTCCTGAGGACGCGATCGAGGCGGCGCGGGCGGGGGAGATCGCGCTGCTGCCGCCCACGGCGGCCATGCTGAGCGACTTCGCCGCCGCCGCCGCCGCCGCCGTCGCCGATGGCGGCGGCCTGGCCGGCATCCTCGCCAGCCGGCCCGCGATCGAGCCTGTCATGCCGCGCCTGCTGCTCGATGACGGCCGGGCATGGCTGGACATCCCAGACGGGGTGGGGTACCCGCTGTGATGGATGGCTCGGCGACGATAGATGGCTCGGGGACCGAGCGTGCCCGCTGCGTGCTCGCGCCCAACCCATCGCCGATGACGCTCGACGGCACGAATACCTGGGTGATCGCCGAGCCAGGCTCGCCGTCGGTGCTTGTGCTCGACCCTGGTCCCGACGGCGAGGGCCACCTGCGGCGGGTGCTCGACATCGCATGCGCGGGCGACCGGCGGGTGACCCGGATCGTGCTCACGCACGGGCACCAGGACCACTCGGCGGGCGCGGCGCGATTCGCGGCGCTGACCGGCGCTCCCGTTGGCGCGCTCGACCCGGCATACCGGCTTGGCAGCGAGGGATTCGGGCCGGGGACGGTGCTTGACGGCGGCGGCTGCGAGCTGCGCGTGGTGGCCACCCCTGGGCACACGGCGGATTCGCTCAGCCTGCTGCTCACGGCCGACGGTGCCCTGCTGACCGGGGACACCGTCCTAGGCCGGGGCACCACGGTCATCGCCGCCGACGGTTCGCTCGGCGACTACCTCAGGACGCTCGACGAGCTGCGGGCGCTAGCGGACGACGCCGGCCTGCGGGTGCTGCTGCCAGGACATGGCCCGCTGCTCGCGGACCCGGCGGGCGTACTCGACTACTACATCGCGCACCGCAGGGAACGCCTTGACCAGGTGCGCGCCGCGCTCGAGGCCGGCGCGAGCACGCCGTCCGAGATCGTCGCCACCGTCTATGCCGACGTCGATCCCGCGGTCTGGCCCGCCGCCGAACTCTCCGTCCGCGCCCAGCTCGATTTCCTGATAAACACACCAAGATCGAAATAATGCTGAAGGTTTGACCGCCTATCACCGGCCGAATCTTCAGCACTATCGATTTTTGGGCAGGATAAGGACCCCCAGCTCCGTGCGCCCGCGGGCTCTGGGTTAGCGGGCGCGCTTGCGGAGGCGCTCCGTGTCGAGGATGAGGACCGAGCGAGCCGAGATCTGCAGCCAGCCCCTGGCCGTGAAGTCGGCGAGCGCCTTGTTGACCGTCTCCCGCGACGCGCCGACGAGCTGCGCGAGCTCCTCCTGCGTGAGGTCGTGATGCACGTGCAATCCATCGGGTTCAGCGTTGCCGAAGCGCTCGGCGAGATCGAGCAGGTTCTTGGCGACCCGGCCGGGGACGTCGGTGAACACGAGGTCCGCGGTCACGTCGTTCGCCCGGCGGAGCCGCTGCGCGAGCGCGCGGAGCATGTGCAGTGACACCTCTGGCCGGTCTCTCAGCCACGGCGTCAGCGCCTCATGCTTGAGCAGGGCCAGCACCGCGTCGGTTACCGCGCTGGCCGTTGAGGTGCGTGGCCGAGGGTCGAACAAGGACAGCTCGCCAAACATCTCGCCGGGGCCGATCACGCTCAGCAGGTTCTCGCGGCCGTCCGCCGCGGCCCTGGTGAGCTTCATCTTGCCGTCGATCACCACGTACAGGGCGTCGCCGTCCTCGCCCTCCAGGAATAGGTGCTCGCCACGCGAAAGCTTGATTTCCACCATCTGACGACGAAGGCCGCGGGCGCCCTCATCATCAAGCCCATCGAACAGGGGTGCCCGTCTGAGCACTCCTTCGGTGTTGTCCACCGGTCCTCCTCGCTGCCAGCCTTGCCATTACTAAGTGTGAGCCATGCAGCGCCATGCTCAGCGCCCGGCAACCAAAGTATTCCCGTCTAAGGAGGTAAAGGTGCACGGATCAGCGCGCCTTCCTGACGTGTTATGACTACGCTAAGTAATATCGTGGTCGCGTTGGGAGGCGAGATGGGCCGTGGATGGCGTCACCGGGTGGCCGTGGGGTGCCTGCGGCTCGCCTTGCTCGTGTCGGTTGGCGCTGTGTCGGTTGGCGCTGTGTCGGTTGGCGCAGTGGCCGCGATGGCGAGCGACGGAGCCGCGACCCAGGCGGCGGTCGTGCCCAAGGCGGCGGTCGTGCCCAAGCAGGGCGGGCTGGCCGCGGCGCGGAATCTGGTAGCCGAGCGGACGGCGGCGCTCGCCCGGGCGACGGCTAATGCCGCGCTGCTGAGCGCCGCGCTTGCCGGCCTGGCGGCGCGGGCCGAGGTGCTGACCGAGCATTACGACCAGGAGGCTTCGCTCGCCGGCCAGGCGGCTGCCGCCTACCAGGCGACGGCGGTCAGGCTCGCCGCAGCAAGGACTGCCGAGCAGCGCGACAGCAGGCTGCTTGCCCAGCAGGCGGCCGCGGACTACGAGGCGGACGGAGGCCCGAGCGCGGCCGCGGTGATGTTCGCGGGAGCGCTGGACCCGGAGGGCTACCTCGGCGCGCTCGGCATCCAGCAGGAGATGGACGGCCAGCGCACCGACCTGCTCGCCGCGAGCCAGGCCGACGAGATCGTTACCCGCCTGTTCGAGAAGCAGGCCGCGGCCCTGCTCGAGCGGCAGCGAACCGACGCCAGGTCGGCCAGCTTCCTCAAGCTCGCCGTGCAGGCGGCGGTTGACCGTCAGGTCCTGGCGGTCAAGGCTGCCAGGGCGTCGCGGTCAAGGCTGGCCGCCTGGCTGGCTGGCGCGCGTGCGGGCGAGGCCGCGCAAGCGACGGCTCGTGTCGCGGCGACCGCCCTGGCAGGCGGGCCAAGCAGGGCAGCTCCCGGCGTGATCGCGCCTGCCTGGTCGCCGGACGCCGGCGCGAGCGCGGCGCGGGGGGACGCGGCCGCAGCCTGGGCGCTCACTCAGCTCGGCAAGCCCTACCAGTGGGGTGGCGATGGGCCCGCGACCTACGACTGCTCGGGGCTCGCGATGGACGCCTGGGCAAGGGCGGGCGTAGCGCTGCTGCACTGGACGGGGTTCCAGTGGGTGGCGGGGCCGCATGTGGCGCTCGGCGAGCTTCGCCGGGGCGACCTCGTCTTCTACGCCACGAACGTCGCGGACCCCGCCACGATTCATCACGTCGGCATCTACCTTGGCGGCGGCCTGATGGTCGACGCCCCCTACACGGGCGCGTTCGTCAGGATCGACAGCATCCACGCCTACGCAGGGCTCATCGGCGCGACCCGCCCGGCCGCCTGACCTTTGGCCGTGCCGCGGCTGTGCGAACTCGTCGGCAGCTGGTTACTTAGTGTTCTTTGAATATTCGGCCTTTGCGACTGGGGGCCGGCCAGCTGTTACGCGTAACATGACCAGATGGCAGAGACTAGGCGGTGTGATCGCTGCGGCACGGAATTCGTTCCGCAGCGCGAGCATGCCCGGTTCTGCTCCGCGCGCTGCCGGGTGGCCTGGAACAGGGAGAACTGGAATAAGGCCAACAAGGACCCGCAGAAGTGGGGCAGCGAGAACTGGGCGGACGGGAATCGCCGCGGTCTGGGTACTGGCCCGGGAGGCGAGACCAGCGCGCTCGGCTGGGCGATCGTCGCCATGCGCGATACCACCGAGCGGCTCGGCAAGGTCAGGGCCAGTGATCGCGCGCAGGCCTTCGCGGTGATCGGTGAGGCCGTCTGGTGGGTCACCATCGTCGATGCCACGCTGGTGCGGTACTACCCGGACGAGTACGACAACACCCTGGCCGGGCTGCCGGCCAGGCGGCGGCTTGTGACCGAGGCCACGTTCGGCGGCCTGCGGTTCGTGCGGAACCGGATGGGCTACTACGCCGATCACGCCGACTTCATCCAGCCGACGCGCGGCGACGACGGCGATCGCGACGCGCCGATCACGGAGTGGACGTGGCGGTCGCTGCCCGTGCCGACCGTGGAGTCCCTGCCGCCCCGCGGTCAGGAGTGGGAGCTGAGCAGGCACGAGGCCTACCAGGACCGGCTGGCCGGACGCCCGGTCGGCGAGACCTTCGCCCTGGCCTCAGCCTTCCTCGCCCTGGTGTCCCGAACCGTGGCGGATGCCGTGGCCGCCGGGGACCACGACCTGCCGACACGGGACGCGGACGGCAGATAGTTTCGGGGTGTGTATTGTCTGTTACACGGCGTTATGAGATGATCTACCTGTAGGGGCCGGAAGGCGCGGTCTACCTGGAGGGGCTCGCGGCATGTTCACCCGGCATAGGCGGTCACCCCACGGCACACCAGCCCGTGCGGAATCAGGCCGCAAGGCCCTGCGACTGAGCACGCTTGAGCGGCGATACGACTTCCATCTCGGAGAAGCGATCAGGGCCGCGCTTCAGGGCAGCCACGACAAGGCGACAAAGCACTCGCGGACCGCGCTGTCGATCAGCCGCGAGCTGTACGCCGGAGCCTCCGACCCGGCGCGTCACCAGCCGGAACTAGCGGCCGCGCTCTCTACCTACGCCCGCTACGGCGGCGGCTGGCAGGCCATCGCCATGCTCGCCGAGTCGGCAGGGCACTACGCGGCGCTCGCCGAGGCCGATCCCGCGGCCTACGAGGTGCCGAGGATCGACGTGCTCACCAGGATCGCGCTGGCATCGGACGCGGGCGGCGCCACCATGGACGCGATCGGCCTGCTGCGCGAGGTCGTGGGCATGTACCTCAAGGCACCCGCGGCCCAGCCGGACGAACGCGACCTCAGCCTCGCCAGGGCGCGGTTCCATCTCGGGCGCTGCCTGCTCAAGATTGGCGTGGCCGCGGACGGCCTCGCGGAGACAGACGCCGGGCTTGAGCTCGCCGCCGACGTACTTGACCGGCTGGAGATGACGGGCACGGACCCGGACTGGCTCGGCGCGGCGCCCAGGTACCTGCAGCTCGCCGCGCCTGACTGGGCGGCGGCGGCCGTCCGGTCGATGACCCTGCACGCGGACGCCGGCCGGTGGCAGCGGGCCGCTGTCTCGGCCAGGACCGCCGTCCTGATCTCCGGCGGCCTGGCCGACCTCGGCGGTGAAACGCTCCGTGACGCGCACGCGGCGATCAGCGTCAGCGCCGGCGCGATCACCGAACGGGTACCTGAATCAACGGCGGACATCGAGCGCTAGCCGGTCCACCCGCAGCGGGGGTCGCCCCCGGGAGAAAACAGCACGGACCCGTGGAACCCACGCGTCCGTTCGGTATGACCCTGCTTTGAGCTTGTCGTTAGAGGCTCTCGTGATCGACGTGGCGCTTGCGGGAGCGCTCGACCTCGGCCTCGGCGGCCGCTCGGTCGGCCCACTGCGCACCCTGGACCGACTTGCCGGGCTCCAGGTCCTTATAGACCTCAAAAAAATGCTGGATCTCCAGCCGGTCGAACTCGGGGACGTCGTTGATGTCCTGCAGGTGCGCCTGCCGCGGGTCGTGCGCAGGGACGCAGAGAACCTTGTCGTCCGGGCCCTTCTCGTCGGTCATCTGGAACATCCCGATGACCCGTGCGGTCACCAGGCAGCCGGGAAATGTGGGTTCCTCAAGTAGCACAAGCGTGTCCAGCGGGTCACCGTCACCACCGAGGGTGTCCTCGATATACCCGTAGTCTGCCGGGTACCTGGTCGAGGTGAAAAGCATGCGGTCAAGCCTGATCCGGCCGGTGCGGTGGTCGACCTCGTACTTGTTCCGCTGTCCTCGGGGGATTTCGATGACTACTTCGACGTCCATGTTCGCTCCACACGTTAGTTACTGATTTACTCCATTGTCACCGGTCGCGGTAGCGCGACCGGACGCGGGTCCATCGGCGGGGGCCGACGGAGCCCTAAGCTAACCGCAACCGCTTCCCGCGAAAGGTATGTTCGTGCGCCGCACACGGACCACGGCCCTGGCTACGATCGCCCTGCTGAACGTGTTCACGCTCGCCGCCGGGCTCGTCGTGGCGCACATGCTCCCGCCCAGGCTCGCGGGGCTGAAGATCCCGGTCGCCGCGGCGCGGCCGCTGATCGGGGCGGCGACCGTGCTGACACCCGCCGGGACGTCCGCCGCCGTCTCGCCGCCGACAGAGACCGCGCTCGCCGCCATGCTCGGGGCGGCTCTTCCCGCGGCAGACACCGGGCCAGGCGTTGGCATCGAGGTCGCTGACGCGCGGACGGGCAAGGTGCTCTACGGGGAGAACGCGAGCACGCTCGCCACTCCCGCGTCTACCACGAAGGTGGTGACCGCGGTGGCCGCGCTCGCGGTGCTCGGGCCCGATGCGCGGTTCACTACCACGGTGCGTCAGGACGGCGGCGCTATCGTGCTGGTAGGCGGCGGTGACCCCACCCTGGCCGTGAATGAATACCCCTCCTCCGACTATCCCCAGCCCGCTACGCTCGCCGCGCTCGCGGCAGCCACGGCCCGCGTGCTCAAGGCAAAGGGCCGCCGATCCGTGGCGCTAGGCTATGACACCTCGCTCTATGGCGGGTCCGATATGGCATCAGGGTGGTCTGACAGTGACATCTCCACGGGAAATGTCACGCCGATCGTCGCGCTTGAGGCCGACCAGGGCCGGCTGACCCGGTCGGGTGCGCTCGAAGACGCCGATGATCCGGTCAACTTCCGGCCTCGGACGACGGACCCGGTGGGCATGACGGTGGCCGCGTTCGCGAGCCTGCTCAGGCAGGATGGCATCACGGTGCTCGGCACGCCGAAGCCGGCCGCCGGCGCGGCATCCGCTCCGCTCGTGGCGAGCGTGAGCTCGCCGCCGGTCGCGGCGATAGCGGGGCAGCTGCTGCTCGAGTCCAACAACGTGATCGCGGAGAACCTCGCGCGGCACGTGGCGATCGCCATGGGGATGCACGCCTCGTTCGACGGCGCGGCGGGCGCCGTGATGACCGAGGCACGTCGGCTCGGGGTCAGCACGCCGATCAGCCTTGTCGACGGCAGCGGCCTGTCGCCGCTGGACGGCATCGCGCCGCAGACGCTGGTGCGGGTGCTCGCCGCCGCGGCGAGCACGCCGCGGCTGCGGGGCGCGATCACCAGCCTGCCGGTAGCGGGCTTCACCGGGACGCTCTCGGTCGGCGGCAGCGTGTTCGGCGACATCGGCGCCTGGGCCGACGGCGCGGCACGCGGCGTGGTGCGGGCCAAGACGGGCAACCTGTCGGCGGTCGCCGCGCTCGCCGGGCTTGCCTACGACCGGGCCGGCGGCCTGCTGATCTTCGCGATCATGGCACCGCACGTGCCTGCCGCCTACCTGCTGCAGAACGCGGCCGAAGCGATTGGCTCCGCGGCCGGCGGCCTCGCGGCCTGCGGCTGCCGCTAGCCAGGCAAGGGTCGCCCCCCGGTAGATACTGCTTTTAGGGTCGGCAAGCACGTACGGTAGGACAGTGAGCAGCGCACAGATGATCGACTGGGACCTTGCCATTTCGACCGGCGTCCGGTTCGCCAAGCAAGGGCCGCAGGTCAGCCTCGCCGACGCGCGGGCCGCGGTGGCCGAGCTTCGCGGCCTGACCGCCGTTGTCCAGCAGCCAGTCCGCGATGTCACGGGGCTGACGAGCCAGGGCGAGATCGGCCCGGTCGCCGTGGTCGACCGCCCCGGCTGGATCCGGGCTAACGTGGGAGGGTTCCGCGTAGTACTCGAACCCCTCGCGGACAAGCTGGCCGAGCGCGGCAACTCCCTGCCCGCGGCCGGCTCGGTGCTTGGCGCCGTCGGGTCAAGGATCACCGGCGTGCAGGCCGGCCTGATCCTCGCGTACCTGTCGGCCCGGGTGCTCGGCCAGTACGAGCTGTTCCTGCCCCCAGGCGAGGGCGAGCCGGCCGGCAGCGGAATGAACGGTGCCGCCAACGGCACCGCTCCCGCCGCGGGTGTGGGCCGTCTCACCCTGGTGGCGCCGAACATCGTCATGGTCGAGCGCGAACTCGGCGTCGACTCGCATGACTTCAGGCGCTGGGTGTGCCTGCACGAGGAGACGCACCGGGTTCAGTTCACCTCGGTGCCCTGGCTGCGCGGCTACGTGCAGGGCATGATGACCGAGTTCCTCCTGGCCTCTGACCTGGACGCGGGCGCGATCGTGGACCGTCTGCGGTCCGCCGCGGGTGCGGTCGCCGGCGCGGTGCGCGGCGGTGACGGCGAATCGCTGATGGAGGCGATGCAGACCCCGGCCCAGCGGGCGCTGCTCGACAAGCTCACCGCCGTGATGACCCTCGTCGAGGGGCACGGCGACTACGTGATGGACGCCGTGGGGCCGCAGGTCGTGCCCTCGGTCGAGCAGATCAGGGAGAAGTTCTCCAACCGGCGCGGCTCGGCGGGCCGCGTGGAACAGATCCTGCGCCGCATCCTCGGCATCGACCTGAAGATGAAGCAGTACGAGCAGGGGTCGCGTTTTGTCTCCGCAGCGGTCGCTGAGGCGGGGATGGCCGGATTCAACAAGGTGTGGACCTCTCCCGAGACGCTGCCCACGCTCCCCGAACTCGCCAGCCCGGCCGACTGGCTGGCCCGGGTTGGCTGAGCGGGCAGTGCCTCCGAAGGAGCAGCGCCGAACGCATGTCCGATATCCTCGCC
>Ga0209881_1000504_pt1 | contig 9852 bp, 14 predicted proteins | sample PersoiDNA2013193_FD_185804 | JGI IMG/M metagenome (GOLD analysis project Ga0209881, IMG submission 185804) | Permafrost soil microbial communities from the Arctic, to analyse light accelerated degradation of dissolved organic matter (DOM) -... | ecosystem: Environmental > Terrestrial > Soil >... | reverse complement strand
GACGCTGCTGCCTCCCCCGCCGCCGTTCACGCTCCCTGGCGGATCGCTTCGACTTCCGGGACCGTCAGGCCATAGTCGCCGGCCACGTCCCCGGGCGGCTCGCCCGCGCCGAGCCTGCTGACGATGCCCGCCACGCGCACGCCCCGCCGGGCCACGGCCGGCTGGCCGCCGTTCAGCCACGGGCCGACGATGACCTCGGCCTTCCCGTACTGCGGCAGCCGGATCCGCCGCGTCCAGCCGTCCTCGCAGGTGACCATCGTCAGGTAGCCGCGCACGACCGGGCGGAACACCTGCCGGCCGCTGCGGACCACGACAAGCCCGTCCACCATGTCCCGATCCGCCGGATCACCCGACTGACGGCCGAAGTCCCACAGCACCTCCGCGCCATCGGCCTGCAACTGCCGGCTCGCCAGCGCCTGGGGCAGCCCGATGTGCTCCTGCAGCCACAGCACCGCCGGGCGGATACGGCGCACCGGAACCCCGGCCCTGGTGAACGCCGCCACGATGTACGCCTCGGCGAGACCGACGAAAGGAACACTCGCACCCTGCGGCCGCGCAGGCTCAAGCGTCGTCACGATCGGCGCCCAGACCAGCTGCGAGCCGTCCAGCCGCTTGCGCGCGTACCCGACAGCCCAGTCCCGGAACGTCTGCGCAGGCACAGCAATGATGTGCGCCGCCTCCGCCTTGTGATACAAGGACGTCGCGTAATGCGGATCGTCGATCACCGCGCTGCCAGCCATCGCGTGCCTCCCTCCACCTGAATCCTAGGCACACAGCCGCACAAGCGCCCGCAACCGGTGATAGCGGCGCGCACGTAAGCCACGCAAACCCGGAAACTCCAGCAACGGGACACTTCCCCTGGCACCGAACGCGACGACCAGAAGCCACGGGCTAGGGCATGAGCGGCGCCTGCAACTTGGTGGTGAATGGCGAACTCAGTCTGTGCCGCCTTGGCTGTGTGCGGCTGGGGTACCAAGCGACTCGGTATGTGCTTAGACCGGGATGATGCGGGTAGCGCGGTGACGACGAAGGGACTCCAACTCATGTGGGTATTTTTCTCCAGGCGCCTGCGGATGTGGCTGTTGCTGGCCATCGCCCTGCCGATGACCCAGGCGCTCGTCCATCGTCTGGCGCTGGCGGCCGAGCGCCGTGATCCGTCCACCCGAACGGCGAAGACGCTGCTCCAAGCCGACTCCATGGTCACCGCCGTATCCCGGCGGGCGCCCCGTAAGGAAAAGCGCCGCAAGGCAGAACGCTGACCCATACGGCCAGCTTTTCGTTCGGGGGGTATGTCAGTGTCAGACCTAGCTAGCAGGTACGGTCGCCGGATACGCGAGGCCACCGGCAAACGTTACGAGGAGAACGATGAAGAAGCGCCTACTAATACTGGTCCTCTCACTGAGCCTGGTGATGTTCCTCGCCGTCGGCTGCAAGAGTTCGGGGACGAGCGCCGCGGGCGGCAGCACCACCGCGACGAGCGCTCCGGCCAGTGGCACGTCGGCGGCTAATCCCACCGTCGCAGCGACAGCGTGCCCGACTGAGGCGTCGGGGTTCGCGAAGACCAAATTCATCGCGCACGCTGCGCTGGGCTTCGGTGCCTTCCACCGCTACATCTACAAGCCCTACCGTGCCGGAACGTTCCGGTCCGGAGCGCACGGGCGGCTGGTAGCGTTCATCAAGGCCGGCCTAGCCGCGCTATTCATCAAGCGCGAGATCCGGCTGGCGGGCGCGGCGGCGCAGAACAGCCCGGCGCTGTGCAAGCTCATCCTGTCCCCGCTGCGGACCGTCAGCGAGACCGTGCAAGCCGGCGTCGACAAGCTCAAGGGCGGCGACGCCTCCGGGATCAGCGCCATACAGAACGGGATCTCGCAAGCGGAGTCAGGTGCCGCCAGCCAGGGAGCGAGCATCGCCGAGAACCTGAACGCACCACTGGGCTAGGGCGCGCATACAGGCGACGGCCAGGAATTCACTCGCTCAGAAAACGCCTCGGCCGCAGCTTCCCAACTCCGTACTCATGGCGATGTTGATCATGTACGTAAGGTGCGTGTCGGGCTCGGACACGTTAAATCCCCATGAGCGGCCGTTCACGGGCATGCTCAGTCGCGGCTCCGGCGGGCAGGCGTCCCGGCTTGACCGGCAAGCAGGATGGCGATCGCGGCCAGGTGCGGCAGGACCTTGTCCTCGCGCACGTACGTGGTCTTCGGCCTGCCGGGGTCCGGACGGGTGGCGCTGGTGTGGCCGTGGCGGCACCGGTAGGCGGGCTTTCCGTTGGACCACGCCGACTCCAGCCTGCGCCCGCACCGCCCGCAGGTCAGGAGCCCGGCCAGCAGGTACCGGCGTGCCGCCGGGCCGGCCGGGCCGCGCGGCGCGGCGCCGCTACGTCCTGGGCGGCGATGAAATCAGCTTCGCTGACCAGCGCCGCGTGCGCCGGGTGCTTGGAGATGACCCAGCCTTCGGGCAGGTTCCACCGCTGCACCTGCCGGTGCCCGAGGCCGGTGCGGCGCCGTGCCGGTCGAGGCGTTTCCCGTCGGCGGCGAGGAACAGCGGGCCCTGGGTGCGCTCGCCGATGGCCAGGTCGATGGCGCGGGCGGTGCGCGGGGCGAGCGGGATGGTGACGACCTTGCCGCCCTTGCGGGTGATGACCAGGGTCCGGTGCCCGCGCTCGAGGCCCAGGTGCTAGATGTCGGTGCCGGTGGCCTCGGAGGCCCGCAGGCCGTTGAGGGCGAGCAGGGAGATCAGCGCGTGCTTGTCGCGGCCGGGCTTGGCCCGGCCGCGACAAGCAGCGCGCCGACCTCGTTGCGGTCGAGGGCAGTGGCGTGCGACTCGTAGTCCAGCCGGAGCCGGCGGACGTGCGCGGCGGGCGAGTGGTCGAGGAGTTCCTCTTCGACGGCGTACTTGTAGAACCCGGCGATGGTGGACAGGCGCCGGGTGACGGTGACGGTGACGGTGGCGCGGGCCCGCCCGCGGTCTTCGAGCTCCCGGGCGAAGGTCTCGATGTCAGCACGGCGCACCGAGAGCAGGGGAAGGGACCGTGCCCGGCACCAGCCGGCGAACTGCCGCAGGTCGAGCGTGTATGCCTCGCGGGTCAGGCCGCGGTACCCGGCCAGGTACCCCGCGAGAGCGCGAGCCGCTCGGCATCAGTGAACGCGGCTGGACGGGAACGAGGGAACTTGAGATTTTCGTGGCGGCCACAGGGCACCTCCAGGGCCTTGTCCTGACCGACGCCGATCCTTCCCGGGCGATGGAGGCTGCAGCCTGGACCGCCGCCGGTACTTCAGACGGCCAGGGATTTAGCGCAAAACCAGCTGAAAAGGTAGCAGTTGAGATGTGGGCCATGGCCGCGGCAAGAAGCTACTTCGCCGAGCTTGGATGGCTCGAAGACCAAGCGGACGTTGATGCATACAAGCACGAGTCATTCGACCTCGTGCTGCGCCGAGATGGCGAGGTGAAGCACGTCGAAGTCAAGGGCACCACGCAGATGCCCAAGGGGTTTCCGGACAGTGGCCTAAGGGTCTTCCTGACTCGCAACGAAGTAGACCACGCCCGCGGCGAATGCAAGGCCGCTGTGAAATGCCGGTCGAACACCCTGTTCATCCTGTCCGGCATTACGATCACCACTGCCCCAAACGAGCCACCAATAGCGGCAAGTGGATCCCATCTAGTGCTCGACCCGTGGAACCTAGACCATGGGGCACTAGAACCAGCTGTTTACGCATACCGCGCGACAGGCCGTAGCTAGACCGAACTGACACGGCAAGGAAGGACTCTGAATCGTTGAGTCGATCGCGTCAGCCGGAAGCTTATACGCATATGTACCGAGATGGATCAGTCTGGGCGTCTGCGTGGCGTGTCTTGAGTGCGTCAACGGAGACAAGAGAAGCTGTCGCATAAGATGGCCTGATAATGAGTCCCGATGCGCAGTCACGCCGTGGACGGTCTCGATCGGCTAAGCCGACGATACCCCCGATTCGTGTGAGACCGTCATCGGATGATCCGCATGAAGTTGCGTTTTTCTGCCGCCATCAAGACGATGACCCGGATCAAGCGATACCGGGCCGTGAGTTCCTTAATTCTTGCCCGACTAAGGTGCGAGCGACCCTGCGCGCGGTCTTGGTGCAGGTAGCTGCCGCGCCGCCGAAGCGATTCGCCGGGGGCGGTTACTGGGAGGCAATGAAAGGCGATATGACGGGGTGGTTCGAGGTGCGCGTAGACGGTCCGCGGCGCCATCACTACCGCCTGTTCTGCCGCCTCGACTATGCAGCACTCGGGCGGCCAGGGCCTCTCCTGACGGTCATCTGCGGACTGAGCAAGCCGTTCCGCACGCAGTTGTCAGACGCAGACTACAGGCGCGTCCGGGATCTCGGCCGCGAATACCTTGACCGGAATCCGCGGTCCCTAGCCTGAACGGGCCTGTAACGGGCAGTTGGCCGCCAGCGCGACAGCGGGCCTTCTGCGCAGCTCGCCTGTCCGCTCGGCCAGAGCCCGCGGATCCCCAGTGCTGCCCTCGAGCAGCGGGCGGGTGATCTGCTCCCGGTCGCCGGCATCCAGTGGCTCGAGCACTACGCGCATACCCAGGGCTGCCGCAACCTCGGCGAGCGTCCCGAGGGTCGGGTTGACATGCCCGGACGAGAACAGTCTGCGGACGGTGGCGGGCTCGCAGCTGATCGCGCGGGCAAGCCCTGCCTTCGTCAACCCGGCGGTCGCCCGGGCCTCATCGAGCTCGTTCACGATCCGGTCGATAGTGGCGATCCTGATCGACTCAGCCACGTACTCGCGCAGGAACTCAGGATCCTGGAGGTCGCGAGCCAGGTCATCCCAGAAGACGCTGCCCTGCTGGTCCATCGCCGCCCTCTCGCCAGAGACTAATGTATCATTTATGATACGCATACTGAATGCCACTCTGCAAGTGCCGCCCTTGCCATCGCCCGCATCTTGCCTGAAAATCCACCGTGACGTACATCCTGTCATCGGCAGGCTCTCGCGCTGACAGCCGTTGGACCGCGTGGTGGCCGGATGCAGAACATCCAGTTCGGCGTGGCGCGAGGTGGTCGTCTGGCCGAGCTGGTGGCCGAGCATATCGGCGGATATTCGAGCGCACTCACTATGGGTCAGCGTCACGTTGAATGGGCGGTGGGCTAGGCGGTCTGCTGCCCGGGCTGGTTGCGGAGCCTGCTCAGGTCGAGCTCTATCCGCTGGCCGTGGACGATGACCACGATGCCCGCGCCTTCCGCGCCGGTGGCCATCAGGTAGTCATACAGGGTGGACAGCAGCATGTCATCACGGTGCTCCAGCCGCGACACCACACCCTGGCCGACGCCGAGCTTGCGAGCGACTTCGACCTGTGTCATCTGCGCTGCCTTGCGGATCATCGCGAGGTTCATCGCATAGACCCGGTCCATCTCCTCCGCCCCGGCCTGGGCGGCAGCGATGTCGGCGGCGAGCTTCTGGTCGGCTAGCAGCTGGTCCAGGCGCTCGTTCCCGCGGACGAATCCCGCCTGGCCGGGTGCGACGGGCTGGTCGTCGGTCATGATTCCTCCTCATCGGCCGTCTCGCGTTTCCACTGGTCGATCAGCGGGTCGGCGCGAGCGGCGACGCCGTCATAGAACACGTCACCGAGCCTGGCCTTGTCGGCAGCGAACAACGCGACGACTACCGTGCCGGTCCCGGGCGGGAACCAGCAGATCAGCCGGACCGCAGCCGCTGGGTCGTAGGCGTGGGAGACCCTCCACAGCGGATACCGGCGGGATTGGCGCACCCACCGCAGCGTTGCCGTCTCGTTGTCCCTGTCGGGCGGTTCCTTCAGGTTCCGCAGCTGATCCAGGGCACGGGCAGCGTACGCCAGGATCATGCGGGCGCGCTGGTCGCCAGATCGGGCATCGGCTTCGAGGCGATCCAGCCAGACACCGAAGGCTTCTGGCCAGTAGATGTCCACGTCAGCAGTATGCCATCCAAGTCATATGCTATGCAAGTCATATGCCTGCCTGCGGTAGTCAACGTTCCCCGGGCTGCCCCTTTCTCTCAGCGGCACGCGCGGACTCCGATGCTCAGACGTCGTGGTCAAGCCGTCATGATTCTTGTCCTCGCGGGGCACGGAAGACGCAGAACAACCATTCAGGAGTCGGCATACAGGTTCCGTCGCTCCTCTGATCCGGCGTGCATATCGGCGGGACGGTGCACTCGATCGACCGGGATGGGTATCGGTACCTTGTTACCGAGTGCGACAATCGGAGCTTCGCAAAGGGCACCGGGCGCCGCTGCCGTTAGCGCCGGCAGGGAACCCGGCACTGGGGGCCGCGCCGGTTGCTGCTGCGGGGGCTGGTAACCAGCGCTCGACCAGGTGCTCGCGGCCAGGCGGCGGTTCGTAAGGCTCGGGCCAGAAATCCGTCACCCGGGTGATCAGCCCGTCGGCGAACTCGAAAAACGCCATCGCGTCGTCGGTACGGCCATCGAGAAGCCACTCGAACCACGCCACCCCGTGACGCTCGTCGGCGATCGTGACTTTCGGCCGCAGGTGCCAGTCACCGGGATACTCCTGATTGAACCGCAGGTAGCGATCACGCCCCCGGATACGCTCCCGTGACTGCGGGATCTCGTAGACCACGGCTGGATGCAGCAGCCCTGCCCAGGCATCCCAGTCCCTGGCCTCCAGGCTCACGATGAAGCGCTCCGCCAGCTCACGGTTACCGCCCATCACGGCAAGCTACCATGCCGTGCAAGAAGAACCCGCTTGGCACGTGCGCCAAGATGCGAAACAGGCGCGGAACCGCCACTTGACCGCGCTGCAACGCGGCGACGGCCGGCCCCCAGGATGAAGACGTCTGTAATCACATTTCGTCCTGTCTGCGAGGCAAGCTCACGCCGATCGCCGATTATTTGCTGGTGCCCGGAATCGGGATTGGTATCTGAAGGCGGCACAGATCTACCAGTTCTGATCCTGCTTGGTGAGGCCCAAGTCAGCGCCGGCAATCGTGCAGATGCCGGAGAACCTGCATCGACCCGGCGCTGCGCAGCGGGACGGAATCGTCCCGTCTGCGTGCTCGCTCGCGCGGGCCCGCGAGGTGTCGGAGCCGCGCAGGCAGGCGCGCGTCAGGTGGCCGGGTGAGTCATCGTCACGGTCGCGGTGCGCGTCGTGGCGGGCAGCGTGACTGTTCCGGTGACCTCGTCGATAGCGCCGGCGCTGGAGGACGCGATGTTGTTCACGAACGCTGGCAGCTGGAACAGGACCGGGCCGGCTGGGCTGCTTCCCGACAGGGTCAGAGTTACCCGTGCGCCGTTCGTCGTGATGGTCAGGCCCATGCGGTGTCCGCCGGTGATCGGTACGTTTGTCAGGGCGATGGGCTTGTTGTCGCTGATCCACGGATTCGGTACTCCTCGGCCGATGATGAGCGAGCCGTCGCCGCGCTCGGCGATGAGCGAGTCGAGCAGCACCAGGTTCGCGTCGGCCGCACCCCAGCCGTGCGGTGAGGCGCCAGCGCCGGCGGTGGGGTGGCTGCCGATCCAGGATGAGGCCGGATCCGGGGCCTGTACGCTTTCCCACCAGCTGTACGGGCCGCTCTGCGTGTTTGCGATCATGAACTGGTAGCCGAGGATCCCCTGGTCGCGGTGCTGGTTGCTGGCCAGGCCCCATTCGCCGTAACCGGCGTTGTAGCCGGTGCTGTAGTCGGTAGTGCCGTACCCGCCGTAGGTGTTGGGCGGAAGGATGCCCTTCAGCCGCCCGAAGCCGTAGTCGTACGTCGCGTCGATCAGGTCGCGGCCAGGCCCGCTGATCGGCGCGTCAAACAGGTAGCCGTCCCAGGCCCAGCGGCCGAACAGGAACGGCGCCGCCCAGTTGGCGTCTTTCGGGTTCGAGCAGCGGTTGTTGTCGTTGGGTGCGACCATCGAGCAGGGCAGGTAGTTAAGGCCGTACGTGGAGATCGTGTTGTCCAGAGTCTGGTTGACCGCGTCCAGAAGGCTGCTGTACTCGCCTGTGGCCCAGTTGTACTCCGTGGTGTCACCGAGCCGCTGCGCCAGCCATCGGTACGACGCGAGCCCCATCAGGGCCGAGTAGTCGTCGATCGTCCAGTAGCCGTTCGCGTCGATGTCGTTCGTCGCCTCGATGATGCCGCCCGGCCCGGTGCGTGCCGCGGCGATCGCGTGTGCCGTGTCCTTGATGCTCGGCTCAGCGGCGTCACCCAGCGGACCGGGGGTGGAGAAGTTGGCCCGGACCGTGGCGATGTCACCGGTCTTCTGCAGGTAGATCGCCCACGGCCAGGAGTACTTCCAGATGCCGTCGTCGTACTGGGCCTGGGTTCCTACCACGTCACGCAGGCGCAGCAGCAGGCTGGCGGCGGTGACCGTGCCGTCAGTCGAGAAGCCCTGGGTGAGCATGTTGGCCAGGATGCCGACAACGTCGTGGCTGTACTCCTTGTCATAGCCGTTGACGCCGGTCTTGAGATGCGTGCCGGCGCGGGTGATCTGCGTGTAGATGAACCCGGTTTCGTACGCGTCGATGAGCTGGTGGTCGGGTAGCTGACGAATCTGGACGAGCTGGGCGAGTTGCCCATTCCAGTACGCGCTCATGTGTGCGAAGTGCCGGCCGTAACTGCCCGCCGCCCTCAGCTGGCCCTGGTTCGGATAGGGATAGCTGCCGGCGAACTTGTCAGAGAACACCGCGTAGTCGTGGTTCACCGTCGAGCGTGGCGGGACAACGTCAGGCGCAGCGCCAAGCGGTATCAGGTTCGACGTCGGTTCCGGATCGGCCGTGATCGGCCTGCTGGTGGGATTGGTCACCGTCACCCGGCTGTAGATCACGACAAAGGGATTGCCGCCGATGGTGACCTTGTCACCGAAGTTGGTGATGCTGACCGCAGCGTCGCCACTGTGGAAGCTGGTGGTCAGCGCGGGCAGGTATCCGCCGGCGTTGACCCACGCGGTCGCGCCGCCGGTGTAGATGCCGTAGCCGTAAAGCTGGCCGGTGTTCTTGACGACGAAGCTGCCGCTCAGGCACGCGACGACAGCCTCGTCGTTCCCGGCCCATCCGATTGCGGCCGCCGTCGTGCCCTGGGCATACTCGGTAGTGGTGGACGTCCCGCAGACGGGACCCGATGTCTGCGCGGACGCGGCGGACGCCGTGGCCGGCGCGAGGACAGCTGCGATCACGGTCACCGAGGTCAGGACGACCACGACCCGCAGGGCCCGCCGGTATTGCCTATGCCCGAATCGAAGGAAACTCATCGTCGTGCTCCCTGGCTCGAGGCTCGCGTGCCGGGCGCTCCGCGGTAACACCGGCACCCGCGGAGGGTCAAGACGAACGCCACCACTTCATGTCAATAGGGTGTTGGTCCTGTGACATGACGTCGATCCCACCGAATACCTCCGCTCGGCATTTGTCAACACGCCGGAAACATCTCAAACGTGCGTGCGCGGGGGGATTCGTTGACTCACGAGCGGATGCGCGCGTACGCACGCCCACCATCGAGGCCGTGAGTCCGACGGCCCGCAGCCGGCACAGTGGCCAGCGACCCTCCTGCCCGGCTCAGAGTGGCGCATGACCGGCCGCCATGACCGTGATCAGCATGCAGAAAATCCCTATGTGCGGCAGCTACCGCAGCGCGCTCACGATCGAGAACATGCAGATCGGCGGCTTCGTGCGCGAGTTCTCCGGCTTATCGATGACACTGTGTTACTGCTGTCATGGGTCACCCGTGCAGGCGTGTCGGCGCCCTGGCGTCTACTGGGGCTAGTCTCAATGCCGGGTAGTTAAGGGTTCTGGCGTGTAGTCAAGTGGTTTGGCGGGTTTGCCGGTTGTGGCGGACATGGCAACGGAGGTCGCGGTAGGACGGGTGTCGACCAAAACCCCCGTGCGTACCGGAG
>Ga0209881_1000503_pt1 | contig 9853 bp, 13 predicted proteins | sample PersoiDNA2013193_FD_185804 | JGI IMG/M metagenome (GOLD analysis project Ga0209881, IMG submission 185804) | Permafrost soil microbial communities from the Arctic, to analyse light accelerated degradation of dissolved organic matter (DOM) -... | ecosystem: Environmental > Terrestrial > Soil >... | reverse complement strand
TCAGCTGGATGCAATTGCCAGGAGGAGACAACCTTTGGTCATCAAGAAACGTGGCAGCTACGCGACCATTTCTGGTGAGTTCACGACCTGATGGTTCACGTAAACATTCTTACGTGAGTTGATACGCTCCCGCCTTTTCGGAATATACTATGATGAAGTTATACACGATGAAAACCAAGAGGCATGCATGAATACGATCCGCAAAAGAGAAGAGCTCGGACGCAACGTCGTCAGATATGTCGTCGACGCACCGCTCGTCGCAACGCACAGGAAACCCGGGCAGTTTGTCATCATCCGCGTGACCGATCACGGTGAGCGGATTCCGTTGACGATTGCCGACGCAAACCTCGAGATGGGGACCATTTCGCTGATCGTCCAGTCCGTCGGTAAGACCACGCGTGAGATGGCCATGCTCAGACCCGGGAATGCCATCCACGACATCGTGGGCCCTTTGGGCAGACCGACGCATATCCAGCGGTTCGGAACCGTGCTGTGCGTGGGCGGCGGCATCGGAACAGCCCCGCTCTATCCTATCGCGAAGGGCATGAAGGAAGCCCGCAACCATGTCATCACGGTCCTCGGAGCCAGGACGCACGACCTGCTCATTCTCGAAGACGACATGCGCAATGTCAGCGATGAGCTCATCGTCACGACCGACGACGGATCATACGGCACCAAGGGACTCGTGACCGACGCAATCCGCTCTCTGGTGAGCGGCGGGACTCACATCGACCAGGCTGTCGTCATCGGTCCCCCTCTCATGATGAAGTTCACGTCTCTTCTCACTAAGGAACTCGGTATCCCCACAATGGCCTCCCTGAACCCCATCATGATCGACGGGACCGGCATGTGCGGCGGATGCCGCGTCACCGTGGGCGGCGAGATCAAGTTCGCCTGCGTGGATGGTCCAGAGTTTGATGCACACGAGGTAGACTGGGACAGCATGATCCGTCGTCTCGGGACCTACCGCACAGCGGAGCAGGTTGCTGCTGACCGCTATGACCACCAATGCCGCGTCGGCCTGGACGCCGGGGAGTCGCGATGAACGCTGCCGCTCGGTTCAAGCTATCACCCGTCGTCATGCCCGAGCAGGACCCTGCCGAACGTATCCACAACGTCCGCGAGGTGCCACTGGGATTCACACCCGAGATGGCGTTGCAGGAAGCGCAGCGCTGCCTTCATTGCACCAACCAGCCCTGCGTCGAAGGATGCCCCGTCGGCGTGCGCATTCCCGAGTTCATCCAGGCCATCGAGTCCGGCGACTATCTCGCCGGGATAGGAATCATCAAGGGGACCAACCTGCTGCCGGCCGTCTGCGGGCGCGTCTGCCCCCAGGAAGACCAGTGCCAGAAGAACTGTACGGTAGGCAAGGCGCACCGGGACGTCGGGCAGGCTGTGCAGATCGGCAAGCTGGAACGATTCCTGGCCGACTGGGAACGGGAGAACCACGCGGCAGCCATCCCTCAGATTCCACCCTCGAGCGGCAAGCGAGTGGCCGTCATCGGCAGCGGTCCCGCAGGACTCACCGTGGCCGGCGACCTCATCAAGCTGGGTCACGCCGTCACCGTGTTCGAAGCGCTGCATATGCCGGGAGGCGTCCTGGGGTATGGCATCCCCGAGTTCCGCCTGCCGAAGGAAATCGTCTATCAAGAGGTTGCCTACCTGAGCAGGCTCGGCGTTGACTTCCAGTACAACATGGTCATCGGCAAATCTCTCACGGTCGATGAAGTGCGCAAGGACTACGACGCCATCTTCATCGGGAGTGGTGCCGGGCTTCCCAATTTCCTGCACATCCCAGGCGAGAGCCTTCTTGGCGTGTATTCCGCCAACGAATATCTGACGCGCGCCAACCTCATGCATGCCTACAACGAGGACTCCGACACTCCCATCCTGCGTGGTAAATCGGTGGCGGTCCTGGGCGGCGGCAATGTCGCCATGGACTCGGCCAGGACGGCACTGCGGCTGGAAGCCCTCAAGGTCATGGTCATCTATCGACGCTCGGAGGAGGAGATGCCTGCCCGCAAAGAGGAATACCACCATGCAGTCCAGGAGGGAGTCGAGTTCCATTTCCTCCAAAACCCCGTGGAGATCCTCGGCAACGGTGAGGGATGGGTCACCGGCCTGACCGTGCAGAAGATGCAGCTCGGGGAACCGGACGCATCTGGTCGCAGGCGGCCACTGCCGATTGCCGGGCAGACCTACAATGTCCCTGCAGACGTCGTCGTCGTGGCGATCGGCAACAACCCAAACCCGCTCATCCCCGCCGCCCTCCCAGGTCTGCAGATAAACAGCCACGGGGGCATCATCACCGACGAAGACACCATGGAGACGTCGGTCCCGGGAGTCTTCGCAGGAGGCGACATCGTGCTGGGCGCTGCGACAGTCATCTTGGCCATGGGGCAGGGCCGCAAGGCTGCACGTGCCATCCACACATGGCTCACGAGAACCACCGAGACAGTCAGGGGCTAGACCAGACTTACGGATGGATAAACTGCGACGATTCATGAAGGAGAACTGGTGGAGATACCTGATGAACCTCGTTCTCGCCGGCGGTGTCTACTGGTCCTCGACCTGGTACGTCATGACCAACCACGCCACCGCCAACGTCCGCATCCTCCAGACTGCCTTCGATCGTTGGGTCCCGGTCATCCCACAGTTCATTATCCCGTACAACTGGCTGGAACCCGTCCTCTACTTCTGTCTTCTGTTCTTCTTCGTCTTCCATCCGAAGATCTTCACGGCATTCGGCGTCGCCTTCATCGCCATCCAGGCCATCAGTAACGGCGTCTACATCATGTTCCAGACGTATGTCCCCCGTCCCACCAACCTGGTCGCGGGTACCAGCAGGTACGTCGACGCACTACTAGCCGTTTATCACCACGACAACCCTTACAACTGCTTCCCATCGCTGCACTGTGGCCTGTCTGCTCTTGCCGCAAGCTTCTGGTGGGTCAAGAGGCGCTACCGTCCCGTCGCCTGGCTGATGACGGTTTTTGCCGCGGTCACGGTCGTGGCGACCCAGGTCCTCAAGCAGCATGTTATCGCGGACACGGTCGGCAGTCTGCTGGCCGTTGCGCTGTACCTTCTGGCCTATCGCATCTTCAACTTGAAGACGGAACACTGAGCCTCGGGTTTCCTCTGACAATACAGCCCGACGATATGTTCATCGCCGGGACGTCAGCCTGTTCCGCAGGCTCGTTCCTTGCCGGCTTCAACACCGTTCTGAGAGCCATGTCGCCCGGGAGTCTCCGCTGGTCAGACGATCTATGATAGTACCACCTGCATTCCTCTGTCTTGTATTCCTGCCTGTCTCGCAGAGAATGAATGAAGAAGATTTTCTCCAGGAGGTGCCACATGGTAGATGACGCATTGTTCGACAGCAGGGCCGACACTTATGACAACTGGTACATGACACCCTTGGGCGCCTACGAAGACGAGCTCGAAAACGCGCTGGTCTTCAAGCATGTGGGCGTAGTACGGGGCAAGACCGTTCTGGACGTCGGATGTGGTACCGGACTGTACAGTATCCGGTTGTCTGAAGGCGGCGCCGACGTTACTGCCGTCGACATCTCCTCGAAGATGATCGAGATGGCGCGCCGCAAGGCCCAGGTCCGCAGTCAGTACATCTGGTACGAGCAGGCCGACATGGCCAAACTCCCCTACGAAAACAGGACCTTCGACATGGTCGTGTCGATTACTGCGCTCGAGTTTGCCGCGGACCCGCTGCTGGCCCTCATGGAAATGGCCCGGGTACTACGACCGGGTGGCAAGCTGGTCGTCGGCGTCCTCAACAACGATTCTCCATGGGCCGACGCTCGCCGCGAACACGCCAAACGCGAGGCGTCCATCTACGGGGCAGCCCATTTCTTCTCGTCGTCCGACCTGCGCTTGCTGTTCCACCGGGCGGGTACCTTTGGCGCCCTGACGATGGAAAGCTGCATTTACACATTTCCTGACGAGGATGAGTTCCAGGACAGCACCGCCTCACAACAGGAGTTCTTCGGCCGCATGTTCAGGCCACTGACCGGCGCGTTCCTGGTCGGCACGGCGCGCAAGCGCTAAGGTCCCAGGGAAAAGCCGATGCTTGTTCGTGACTACATGACGCACGACCTCGTGACGATCGAGCCCGAAGCACGGTTGTCCGACGCTCTCAATATGATGCGCGCGCGCAACGTCCACCGTCTTCCTGTCGTCGAAGACAACCTGTTGATCGGCATCGTCTCCGAGAAAGACCTGCTGTACGCACTGCCCTCCGTGGACCGACCCATCAGCTGGGTGGAAGCTAGCGCCCAAGCTGCCGCCCTTCCTGTACGTCAGGTCATGCAGCACGGTGTGGTCACGGTCTGTCCTGACTGCCCCATCGAGTTGGCTGCTGCGACCATGACTGACCACAAGATCGGTGTATTGCCCGTCGTGAGCCCTCCGGAGTCGCATACACTTGTGGGAATCATCACCGAGACGGACATCTTCAGGTTGTTCGTCGAGATGCTCGGTTCCCGCGCACCGGGTGTCCGCGCATCTCTTGAGATAGACAACCGCAAGGGCGCTCTTGCCTCGCTGTTCAACCGTATCGTCGAAGCGGGCGGGGGTGTCACGACTGTGTCGTCGTTCCCTGCAGCATCGCCCAAGCGCATCCGCATCATCCTCAAGGTGGCAGATGTAGACCAGGACACAATGCGTAGTCTCCTCAAGTCCGAGGAGACGGTGATCGATCTGCGCGAAATCTAGGGAGCTCGCTAAGCTCTCCAAGGTCAGGTCTACACATTTTACAGACACTTGTAAAATGTGTAGACCTGACCCGGATCAATTCAATGATGGTGCATTATTAGGAAAACGCAGAATATGAATGCCACAAGTTCTACTCCGGTCCATGCTAATCCCGGAGGTGTTAATAATCCGACAACTGGGAATATGTCTACGGCCCAAATTGTCGCTAAGCCAACAAAAGCCAGAGCTGCTCTTACATATTTAGTGGATATTGGACTGACGCCATATTTTTCGTAAGGTAACAAAGACAATAGTATAGACAGCAGCGGCACAAAATTGAGAATCACCTTAAGAGTACGTGACATAATCTTCTCCTCGTATCAAAGCCTTTCCATCAATGTCCACTGAATATTTTCAGCTACTAATGCTTGCCGAAGAAGTAATCAGCATCATTCTTTGCCAGCTCGCTAGTCTCTGGGTCCGTAGTCACGTTGGCTAATGCCTGCAAAGTCCTGGCAGTAGCTAGCTCATCGCCTTTGTGTGCCTTAAGCGCGTTGGCTCGCCTCACTTCAGCCGGTTCGTCCTTGTGCCAGCTCATTTCCACATTATGCTGATACCACTTTTCACTCTCAGGCGTTTTGCCGGGTTTCCCTTTATCTTTGGTGTAGTAGGAGGTACCTTTTACCATGGTGCCGTCTTTGCGTACATAGGCTTTACGGGTTACTTTGATTTGAGCCATTTCTTTCTATCCTCCTTTGCTGATAACGAATGACTTAGTATATTTTTACCAAGTGCTTATCCCATCGGGGCTTGTTCGTTTTTCGATCTCCTAGACGTAGACAGGCATGTTTTCGCGAACAACTCCGGAAAATGACGCTGTGGGGCATATTACCGTTCTCTTAGAACCATCCGCAGAAGCGCCCAATTGCCAGAATAAACCGGGGAGCAGGCTGCCGCCGACAATCCAGTCTGCACCCACTATTAGCATGAACATGCCGATGAGGTAATTGCACGAAAAAGTCACGATGACGATACCAAATGGGATAGCAATTATTCCGGCTATTATACCGTTAATCACAGGCAATCCGAATGCCAGCATTGGACTATTCCCTCTCGCACAACCATCGCCTCCTTTCTGAGGGCTAAATTTGTTCCTCTTCTACTAATAGCTTAATCCATTTTTCTTGCAACAGGCTTTTTGCTCCTCTGTAACTTGCAATCCTTTTCAGCAGGTTAATTTTCCTCTATATATTAGAGTCTGAATCTCGAAATATGTTCTCACAATCTTCAGAGAATTTCGAAGCAACGTACAACCATACTTTCATTGCAGATTTTCCTGAGGTTTTTATGGAAAATGAATAGAGGGGGCACATGCAATAATACCCCCTTTTTATTATAAGCCTTTGTAATGCAGTCATACTTACAAAAGTATATTAACATAAACAACTCCTCCACTTCCCATCACAGATTGTTGTAACCTGAACGTCTTTTGCAATGAAAGAGAGATTAATAAGCTCTGACCCAAAAGAAGGCTCTGGTTCTATCTTGACCTCTTTCGTTATATCTGTCACTTCAACTTCAAATGGAGGGACAACCGTCTCAGGGTCATAATCTGTTAAACAGTTGCTATTCTTTCCTATATTTCCTCTTGAATCAAATTTGAAAACAGCCAGTCCTATAGCAATGTAGCCTTTATCTAATGTCTCCTGAACTAATTGAAGGCCCTCGTCCCTATCAATGAGTTTTGCCCGTTCAGCGTTTCCTTTGGAATCAGATCTGTCTCCTGGCACAATCCGGATATAATGAACCGTGTGACAGCAACAGCCGGCCGGCAACGAGGAGCGTGTTGGATGAGAAGACTTATGACGATCATGGCCTTCGCAGGAGGCTTGCTGGGACTGGGCAACTATGTCTGGGACGGATGGACCATGGCATCCGGCGAGCGCAATCTCTATGTTCCCAGCAATATCGTGTCGGTGCTGCTCCTGGTGATCGCCGGTTCAGTGGCCGCGACCATGCTGCTGCGCGACCACGGCCGAATGATTGAAGAAGAACGCAAGGAGTACCGGGCAACACTCGCCCTTTCCATAGCCGCGCTGGCTATCCTGAGTTCCTGGATTCTGTTCCGAGCCCTCAAAGTCGCCTGACGCTTATTCGATCGTGTTCCTGAGGGTACCAATACCCTCGATCCGGCATTCGACGACATCACCGGTTTTGAGCCATCTGAACGGACGGAAGCCCATGCCGACACCCGCCGGCGTCCCTGTGCTGATGATATCGCCCGGCATCAGGGTCAGACCTTTGCTGAAATCACTGACAATCTCTGTGATGTCAAAGATGAGGTCCGACGTAGCAGCCTTCTGCCGCAACTTACCATTGACACTGCACTCGATGTCCAGAGCCGGCGGATACGCGATCTCGTCTGCGGTGATAATGACGGGGCCCATTGCGCACGCACCGTCCAGACTTTTCCCCTTGAACCACTGATCGTGGCTCTTCTGCAGGTCCCGTGCCGAGATGTCGTTGAGGATGGAGTAGCCGAAGATATACTCGGGCACACTCGCCGGGTCGATGTCGTGACCCGCCCTTCCAATGATGACGGCAAGCTCGGCCTCGTAGTCCAGCATGCTCGTGACACTCGTGTGGACGGGAACGGACTCGGTTGAGCCGCGTACACGGTCTATCATCTTGGAGAAGTAGACAGGAGCAGTCGGAATGCCTGATGTGAGACCGCCAAGGACCGCAGCTTCCTCCACGTGGTCTCGGTAGTTCTTGCCCAGGCAGATGATGTTGCGTCGTGGATGCGGGATGGGAGCGACGAGCTCGACATCTGTGACGGGCAAGCCCGTGTTCGGTGGGACCGATACCGCCTGCAATCGGGAACCCAGATCCCTCCACTGTTCGATGAGCTCGATCATCGTCGCGGGAGCATCGACGCCCAGCAGTTGGCTGAGCGGCACCATCCGGGTGCAGCCTTGTGTGACAAGTCCCACCTGCTCGAGACCCAGGTACGAAAATGTTGCTAGTTGCATGACTGACTTCCTCCTGTCAGAGAGACTCCACGAGTTCGGCGATCTTGGCCGCCGCTTTCAACCCGTGTCCAGTAAACGCTGTGACAATCGTTTCGCCCGGCGCTGCGGTGTGGGCATACCTGCGCGCGCCTGCGATAACCGCGGCGGACGTCGGCTCGATGAACCAGCCCCCTCGGCAGCAATCCCGAAGACTTGCGACGATCTCCTGTTCAGAAACGGCCACGAACGATCCATCGGTGACACGCACTGCGGCCAGCACCTGCGAACCACGCACGGGGGTCGCAATGGCGATGCCCTCGGCAGCCGTATGGCTCGCATGGATCTCGATGGGTTCATCCAGGCCGTCCGCGAACGCGCCTGCAAGAGGCGCACATGCCGCAGCCTGTACCGCGATGATGCGCGGCACGTGACTCACGATTCCCGCGCGCGCCAGCTCCGTGAACCCCAGGTACGCGCCCAGCAGCAGGGTCCCGTTGCCTGCGGGCAGGACCAGGGTATCGGGGGCTGTCCAGCCGAGCTGTTCGGCAACCTCATACGCAAACGTCTTGGTCCCCTGCAGAAACCACGGGCTGTACACGTGGCTGGCGTACACACACGTCGCAGCCGCCTCGAGCGCCGCACGCGCCGTGTCTTCACGCGTTCCGGGGACGCGGTGCAGCGTCGCCCCATATGCCTCGATCTGCACCGTCTTGGCCGGGGAGGTGTCCGCCGGGACGTAGATGTCGCAGGCGATACCGGCATGGGCGGCATACGCTGCCACCGCGCAGCCCGCGTTGCCGGAGGAGTCCTCGACGACTCGCTTCACGCCGAGTTCGCGCAGGTGCGTCATGAGGACTGCCGCGCCCCGGTCCTTGTAGGAACCGGTGGGGAACAGCTGTTCCTGCTTGACGAGAAGCTGCCGGCCGTCGAAAGTCACCGGAAGGAGGGGCGTCCAGCCCTCTCCCATCGTCACGACGTCATCACCGACTGGCAGTGCCTCGCGATAACGCCACTGATCATGCGGTCGGCCGGCCGTCATGCCGGGCCGGAAGGACGGCTCGAACCACAGGTCCAGCATTCCTCCACACTCACAGCGCAGGCGTCTCCTATCATCGTCGTAGTCCCGGCCGCACCGGGCACAGCATAGGACATACCTCATCGTTCCTCCGGAAGCACGTCGAAATCGGTACCGGCATCCCCGGCCAGGACATCTGCCATGGCGATGCCAAATCGTGCGGCAAAAGTCTCCAGCGCCGCCTGCGAGGCAGCGACACCGGCAGTACCCAGCTCCCGCTGCAGCACTGCGCTCATCGTCGCATAGAGATGCGCTGTGTGGTAACTCCACGGAAGAATCCGCTTCTCCTGAGCCCGCTGTGCCTCTTCGTGGACCAGGGTCCCCTCGAACGCTCCGTGGTAGACGAGCTGACACATCCAGCTTCCGTTCGTCCTGGTCCCCTTCACGTCGATGACCAGGTCGGGGTTGAACCCACGCACAACAGCCTTGTCGATCTCCTGGCAGTAGTACTTGCCGTAGTCAGTGAGTCCTTCCTGCTGCCACGTCGTGGCCCAGCAGCAGCGGCGCACCTGAGCCCGGAGGTCTCCTCCCCACGGCAGACCGGTCTGCTGTATCTCGCCGGCAGGGACCTCCCACTCGCGATACGACAGATAGCTCGCCATGGAAAGGGGTTGTCCATCCTGTTGTGCCCGCAACGCCATGCGATGGCCGCGCTGTTCGCCATACAGTCGAACGGCCGCGCGTATGACAGGCGCAGCCTCCTCCTCGCCAATACGCACGATCGCCTCCCGGGCGATCCATGCGAACAGCAGCGCATGGTGTTCGGCAGTAAAGGCTTCTCTGGTCTTCACGTCGCGCACTCGTACCTCCTGGAGTCCTCCGGAAATGGGCTCCTGCCTCTGAAGTGTATCGGGACAACCCCTTCAGGCAAGCCCGGACATGCATGTTTTCGCGTCTATTCTGCTATCATGTCTGCATGAGAAAACAGGTGTCGTTCCTGGCCAGTCGCGCGCACGTCTGGTTGCAGAATCCCGCGCCCTTCGCCGTGCTGTTGGGTGCAGCCCTGCTGTACGTCGGCGCGCTCGTCTCGGGACTGGCGGAGGATGTGCTCGACAGCGAC
>Ga0209881_1000502_pt1 | contig 9858 bp, 10 predicted proteins | sample PersoiDNA2013193_FD_185804 | JGI IMG/M metagenome (GOLD analysis project Ga0209881, IMG submission 185804) | Permafrost soil microbial communities from the Arctic, to analyse light accelerated degradation of dissolved organic matter (DOM) -... | ecosystem: Environmental > Terrestrial > Soil >... | reverse complement strand
TGGGGGTCACAAGTTCGAATCTTGTCGCCCCGACCACTATTTGTCGGGATGTGGCTCAGCTTGGTAGAGCGCTTGGTTCGGGACTAAGAGGTCGTGGGTTCGAATCCCACCATCCCGACCAGCAATTCTCCTAACCGGAGGGGTACGAATATGATCGAAGAGTTCATCCAGAAATTGCAGCAGGCTGAGGTCGACGCGGATGGCGTCCTCAAGGTTGCGAAAGAAAAGGTTCGGACCATCCAGCATGATTCTGACTCTGCTCTGACCAAGGGCAGGGCCTCCGCAGAACTGTTGCTGCAACGGCAACTTGACGCAATTGACCGGGAAACGGACCAGCAGACGAAACTCGCCGAGGATCAACTTGGCCGAGATCTCAAAGAACAACTTGAAATCCTTGAACATCAGGCACAGGATCGTAAGCTTGTGGCGTTGGATTTGCTTCTGTCAAGGCTAACTTCTCGCTAGAATGGCGATCGACAGAGTACAAGAGTTCGCTCTTGCTTTCCCTCACAACAGGGAAGACGGGGTTCTGTCTTGTCTATTCGGCGCGGGAATGGTACACCTGACTTCTTATACCCCATCAGATGATGCCCAAATCGATACGGCTGTCCCGGCTTCGCGCGATGTCTGTCGTCTTCAGCGAGAGGAATCGCTGCGTCATGTTGCTGAGGAACTGGAGCTCGCACGTGCGACGCTCTCGTATTTCAACGAAGTAGACCCCGTGAGCAAGGGACTCGTCCAGAGTTTTTTCCCAGACGAAGTGTACGTCAGTGCGGCCGACATGAGACGGACCGCTTCGATGACGTCGGGCCGGGGCTATGCGGACATGATGCATGGTGTGCTCGCACTGAAGGAGCAGCTGGTGGAACTGCGTCATCGCATTGGTCAGCTTGAGCAGGACCGGGCGACGATGTTGCCGTGGTCGTCACTGCCAGTGGATTTTGGCGAGGTTGCCAGGTGGCGGCGGATTGCGCTCATTGCAGGTACAATATCGTCGGTGGGTCTGGCGCATGCTACTAAGCGTTGTTCGGATCATGGCACTGTCATTGCAGTTGACACGGTGTCTGAGGCGAAGAACAAGAACAACGTGGTCGTTGGGTGCCTTTCTACCAAGACGGATGACGTTCGTGCCGCGCTTGTATCGGAGGGTTTTGTCGAGCAGGACTTGTCGCATACCGGTGGTACCGTGGTGTCTCTGATCGACCATTTGATGGAAGAGCATCGTATGGTTCACGAGAAGATCGTGGCACTTCAGCTTGAGGTTGCCTCATTTCTCGCCCGCAAACAGGAGATCGTCGTCTATCGCGAGTATCTCCTGAATGAACGGATACGCTTGGAGGCTTCGCATGATATCACGCGGACCGAGCACTGCAGTGTGGTAACCGGATATGTGCGAGCAGTCGACGTGGATTCTCTGCAGAAGCTGTGCACAGGTTTTGGCGGCATCGTCTGTATGACGGGGGATTCCACCGGGGGAGACAGCAGTCCTGTTTCCATCACCAACAACAAATGGATCAAGCCTATGGAGATCCTGATCAACATGTTTGGATTTCCAGTCTACTCATCGTTTGACCCAACAATCTTTCTGGCCATTCCGTTTCTCCTTTTCTTTGCTCTCTGTCTCGGGGATGTTCTGTACGGGACTATCCAGATAGGGATCTGCTTCTACTTCATACATAAGTACAAGCAATCGACAGGCGTCCGCAACTTCATGATGGTCTTCGTGTACGGCGGCGTAGCGGCCATGCTTGCCGGTGCCTTGACGGGAAGCTGGGGCGGCGATCTCATCTCGGCGACGTACCTGGGAGCCGGGAACCCGATCGCACGGTTCGTGTCTGCGCTCACTGTTATCAACCCCCTGCAGGCAGCATTCCAGTTCCTGGTGATTGTGTGGATCATAGGAGCTGTTAACCAGCTGTATGGAGTCTGCCTGGCGATTTTCAAGGCTGCGCGGCGGCACGACTACGCATCCATCCTCTATGACTGCGTTGGCTGGTTGCTGTTGCTTCCTTCAATCTCGGCACTGTTGTTCATCGGCACGAAATGGGGCAGTCCTTTCAGGGTCGCTTACCTGGCGGCACTTGGCGTGGGCCTCGTACTCCTTGTCCTTGGAGGGGCGCGGCAGGCAAAGGGTGGGGCAAAGGTCGTCACTGCGCTGGTGAACCTGTACGGTATTCAGAGCTCCTACGGCATTGGCTCCTTTCTTGGTGATGTGCTGTCGTACTCGCGTCTTCTCGCACTTGGACTGACCACGGCCATCCTGGCTTCGGCGTTCAACATGATCGCATCCCTCATCAAGTTTCCAGCGGCAGGTTTCGTGGTGAACCTGCTAGTGCGGGTCGTGCTGGGTGGGACAGTCCTGCTGTTTGGACATCTGTTGAATTACTTCATGGGAACCATGGGGGCATTCATCCATGCCGCTCGTCTCATACTGCTCGAGTTCTTTGGACGGTTCTACGAAGGTGGAGCGCCTCGGTTCCATCGTTTTGGTTTCTCGTCTGAGATTGTGAAAGTTGTCGAGAGGTCTGTGAATTTCTAACCCTGGGAGGTACGTAGATGGGTCTTGAAGCGTTATGGTCGGTTCTTGTAGGTATGGTTGTAGTCATGATCACGGCTATCGGTGGGTCGTTCGCCTTCAAGCTTTCGGGCACGCCGATGGCGTCGCTCGGCTCAGTCTGGGTGTTTGCTGGAGCCGCGCTTGTCATCGTGTTCGGTGGACTCGGTTCCGCGATAGGCATCCGGATCTCAGGTTCTCAGGCGGCGGGAGTGCTGTCGGAAAAGCCTGAGTTGTTCGGCAAGATGTTTGTCATGATGGCCCTTCCAGGAACACAGGGCTTCTACAGCTTCGTCTGCGGCATTATGATCATCATTCTGTCGGGGGTCCTCAACAAGGGAGCCGCCATATCGAATGCCAAGGGGCTGGCTTTGTTGACCGTAGGTGTAGGTGTCGGCGTGGTCGAGTGGCTGTCAGCTGTTCTCCAGGGACAGGCATCAGCTGCGGCGGAGAGCCTGACTGGGCGCCAGCCGTCAGCTTCAGGGCAAGCTATCCTTATCCCCGCTCTCGTGGAGACATACGCTGTCATCGCCCTGGTGTCCGGCATCCTGCTTATCCTCTGGATATCTCAGGCAGCCTTCTAGGACGTTTTGCACATGGGAACCGAGGAACTTAGAGCTGCGGTTCTCCAGGAGGCGACTGCGGAGGCGACCGCCCTCATCGATGCGGCCGCTGCGCAGGCTTCACAACTTGTCGATAGCCAGAGGCGACAGCTGGAGGAAGATGCCAATGCGCGGGTAGCGGAGCATCGCGCTATCCGAGATCATGAGATCGTGACGAAAGAGGCTGCACTGAAGATCGAGCTGAGAAATGCTATCCTCAAGCGCAAGCAGGAACTGCTTGAAGGACTCTATCAGGAGCTCGAACAGAAGGTCAGGGACGATGACGCTCTCTATCATGCGTACCTTGAACGAGCAGTGGAACAGATCGGACAAGAGACACCGGTCTCCATCGAGTGCCGAAGTCGAGACGAGTCCGTCATTAAAGCATTGTTACCCAAACGTGGGAAGTGGAAGGGTGTATCTATCGATGCGGTGCTCGCCGACAGCAATGGAGGCTTCATTGCCCACTTTGCCGAGGCGGAGCTCGACTTGACCCTGTCGGCGGCGTCCACTGCCCTCCGGGAGGTTACGCTCGTTGAGGCTGCACAAGTGCTGTTTGGCGACAAGAAATGATCGCTCCGTTCATCCCACATCAGGCCGATTCGAGCGACTACGCGTACGCCTCGGGCTCATTTTCTGTCAGGCGAGGGTTGCTCGTCCCGATCCAGGAGCTTCGGCGTGCATCGCAGGCAGGTAAGGCCGAGTCTCTGTTGGCTGCTCTCAATCGCAGTGTCTACGCGCCCATTGGGAACGACATGTCAGCAGGTGAAGTCCTGGCCAGGGTTGAGAGCACATGGCAAGCCTTTCTGGTACAAGCGACCCGTGACTTGCCAGAGAGGTTTCTTCCTTACCTGCTCGCAACCCTTGATGAGAAGGAATATGCCAAGGCTGGTCTGGCCGAAGCTCTTCCTGGCGGGGATGCCGGGGTGGACACCGATGGAACAAGCAGTGAGTACGCGGCGTACTGCGTGCGCATCCAGACGGAAGGAAGTTCCCCTGAACTGCTTGCCGAATCGGTGTTTGGGCCTTCGCTCTCAGAGGGGCTGAAAGCAGCGCAGGTGGGAGCCTCGGCTTCCGACGCTCAGACAGTGTTCGACTTCTCCTTCGAGACAACCCTGGATGGTCTGGCGAGGATCTATGGACATCCTGCTGTCATGGCATACATCGATGGTCTGCTGAAGCTGATGCTGGCTGGACATGCACTGAAAATGAAGCTTCGCAGCACATCTGGCGTTGGAGCACCTCTTGAGAGGCTGTTGCCGTTCCTGAAGCCGGAGATACGAGTGTCGCTCGCCTTGATTGTGGAACGGATCCAGGGCATATCGTGGGAAACGCTCCAGCCGGCGGATCTTGTTCCGGAAGCTTCGACATACATACTCGCCGTGGGCCGGCGATACACTCCTGAAGAACGGATACAGATGCTTGAGGACGCTCTGGAGTCGTGGCTTGTTGGACGCCCGGAAGCAACAGGATTTGAACCATATGGAGTTGCAGTCGTCTTTGCCTATCTGATGGATTTCAGGCGAGAAGTCTGGTCACTGCGGCGGCTTCTGAAAGCGGCAGCATCCACTGGACTGCATGTTGATAGATCCGGAGGGGCATTGTGAGCAAGGCGGCGGTTGTGACGACGCGGGACTCCGTCGGGGCATTTGAGGCGCTGGGTTTTGTGGGCACTGTTGTCGAGGACGGTCTTCAGGCATCTCAGGCTGTTCAGTCGATTGCTCGTTCGGGGAGATTCGGGCTGGTCCTGCTGACGTCCGATGTGGCCGATGTGTGGTCTGGGTCGGCGGTGGCGCGCAGACTCGTGGTACCCGTGGTGCTGGTAATCCCAGTGACTTCATCAGCTTCAGGTGTAGCGACTGTTACCGTGAGACGCCTCATAGAGAGTGCAGTAGGCATTGACCTAGTTGGAAAAATGACGGAGGAGAAAAGCCATGACACACGGTGAGATCGTCAAGGTTGCTGGACCGCTCGTCGTCGCCAAGGATCTGACGAACCCGCAGATGTATGAACTGGTGCGAGTCGGTGATGCGAAGCTATTTGGTGAGATTATCGAGCTTCGAGGCGAGATGGCGAGCATTCAGGTGTATGAAGAGACAAGCGGCGTTGGGCCGGGCGAACCTGTCGTCCAGACAGGCAGTCTTCTTACTGTCGAACTCGGGCCGGGCCTCATTACTTCGATCTATGATGGAATTCAGCGACCGCTCGACGCCATCCGTTCACAGTATGGCGACTTCATTCCCCGTGGTGTGGCTCTTCCTGCACTGCCTCGCGACCGGAAGTGGCACTTTGTTCCCTGCGTGAAGGTGGATGACGTCGTCGTCGAAGGGGATATTATCGGGTCGGTCCAGGAGACCAGGGCTGTCTTGCACCAGATCATGGTTCCCAAGGGCCTGGCGGGTCGGATCGTCTTGATAGCAGAGAACGATTTCACCGTCGAGGAACCCGTGGCAGTCCTGCGAACCGAGTCAGGCGAAGAACAACCCATGACGATGATCCAGCGGTGGCCAGTCCGTAACGGCAGGCCCTATACGCGGCGCATGGCACCGGATACTCCGCTGGTGACTGGGCAGCGCGTCATCGACGCCCTGTTCCCCGTTGCCAAAGGCGGAACGGCGTGTGTTCCCGGACCGTTTGGCAGCGGCAAGACCGTTATTCAACATCAGCTGGCAAAGTGGGCGAATGCCGACATCATTGTCTATGTCGGCTGTGGTGAGCGTGGAAATGAGATGACGGACGTCTTGCAGGAATTCCCGCAGCTCAAGGACCCGAAGACCGGCGAGGTTCTGATGAATCGTACAGTCCTCATCGCCAACACGTCCAACATGCCTGTCGCAGCTCGCGAGGCTTCGGTTTTCACTGGTATCACAATAGCCGAATACTTCCGCGACATGGGCTACAGCGTTGCTCTGATGGCAGACTCGACATCGCGATGGGCAGAAGCCATGCGTGAGATTTCGGGACGTCTGGAAGAGATGCCTGGTGAAGAGGGCTATCCGGCCTACCTTGCATCGAGAGTGGCAGCGTTCTATGAACGTGCCGGGAGATCCCTGAGCCTTGGCAGCCAACCAAGAGAAGGCAGCCTGAGTGTCATCGGGGCCGTGTCTCCTCCTGGTGGTGACTTGTCCGAACCAGTCGTTCAGGCCACCCTGCGGGCAGTCAAGGTCTTCTGGGCACTGGACTCCCGTCTTGCATATGCACGGCACTTTCCGGCAATCGACTGGCTTCAGTCCTACTCGCTGTACAGCAACTTGCTCGAGCGTTTCTATGACAAGGAACTCGGCGAGCGTTGGAGCCAGAACATCCGCGAGGTTCGAGCTCTGCTTCAGAAGGAAGCGGAGCTACAGGAACTTGTTCGTCTCGTAGGTGTCGATGCGCTGTCTGTAGCAGACCGCCTGGTACTGGAATCGGCGAAGTCCATACGTGAGGACTTCCTGCAGCAGGGAGCTTTCACCGAGGGAGACAGCTACACCTCTCTCCGCAAGCAGTTGCGAATGCTTGACGTGATCATGTTGTGGAGCCATCTGGCGGGCAAGGCTGCATCGGGGGGCGTACCGCTCGACGCTGTCCTCACGATGTCGGTCAGAATCGAGATTGCTCGCTCAAAGAGCATTCCCGAGGCGAACCTTGCTGCATTCGACATGCTTGAGAACTCGATAACAAAGGGTTTTGAGACTCTGTCAGAAATGGACACGACTGCACGGGAGGAGTACCATGAATAAGGATTACCGAACAGTCCGTGAAATCGTGGGGCCGCTCGTGCTTTTGAATGGGGCTCAGGATGTCAAGTATGGTGAGCTCGTTGAACTACGCACAATCTCAGGCTTGAGACACGGCCAGGTGCTCGAGGTCTCTGGGGATACTGTCCTGGTTCAAGTCTTCGAGGGTTCGTCTGGAATGGATCGCGGACAAACAGTAACTCGATTCCTCGGACACGGGTTGCAGTTCGGGGTCTCACGTGACATCGTGGGCCGGGTGTTCAACGGACTCGGAGCACCGATCGACGGAGTTGCTCCGATTCTCCCGGAGAAAGTGCTGGACATCAATGGCGATCCAATGAATCCGTACGCGCGTGACTATCCCGACGAGTTCATACAGACTGGCATTTCTGCAATCGATGGGCTCAATACTCTTGTCCGCGGTCAGAAGCTGCCGATCTTTTCGGGCAGCGGTCTTCCTCACGCCGAGATCGCCGCGCAGATTGCCAGGCAGGCTCGGGTGCTTTCTGGAACGGACGAGTTCGCCGTCGTTTTTGGCGCGATGGGCATCACATTCGAGGAAGCCGACTATTTCATTTCGGATTTTCGCAAGAGTGGTGCAATCAACCAGTCGGTTCTGTTCATGAACCTCGCAAATGACCCTGTCATCGAGCGCATAGCGACTCCTCGTTTTGCACTGTCTGCTGCCGAGTATCTGGCGTTCGAACTCGGAATGCACGTCTTGGTCATCCTTTCCGACATGACCAATTACTGTGAAGCTCTGCGCGAGATCTCTGCAGCGCGGAAAGAGGTACCAGGCAGACGTGGCTATCCGGGATACCTCTATACGGATCTGGCCACAATCTATGAGCGAGCTGGCCGCATCAAGGGCAAGAAGGGGTCGATCACTCAGCTGCCAATCCTGACCATGCCCGAAGACGACAAGACGCATCCCATTCCGGACCTCACAGGCTACATTACTGAAGGACAGATCTTTCTGAGCAGGTCACTGCATCAGGCAGGTATCTATCCACCAATTGATGTGCTTCCATCGCTTTCGCGGCTGAAGGACAAGGGTATCGGCAAGGGCAAGACGCGCGAGGATCACGCTGGCCTTCTCAACGAGTTGTTCGCTGCCTATGCACGAGGACGCGATGCGAAGGAACTTGCAGTTGTCCTTGGCGAGTCTGCACTTACAGAGACAGACCGGACCTTCGTGAAATTCTCGGACGAGTTTGAGCGTCGTTTTGTCCGGCAGGAGCGCGACGAGGATCGGTCGATCGAACAGACTCTGTCCATCGGGTGGGAGCTTCTCTCCATGCTGCCACTGCAGGAACTTAAGCGTGTCTCGCCAGCCATGATAGAGAAGTATATGCCGAAGCATACGGCATAGGCACAGCGATGATCCTCAAGGTCAACCCGACCAGGATGGAGCTTCTGCGGCTGCAGAAGCGCCTTGTTCTTGCGCGACGGGGGCACAAGCTCCTCAAGGACAAGCTCGAGGGTCTTATGAAGACCTTTATCAGGCTTGCAGAGGAATATGGTGACTATCGGGCGCGCGTTGACCACGAACTGCCGGACGCACTGGCTGCGTTCAAGGGTCAAACCGCCACGTACCCGGCGGTCGTCGTGGAGCTTCTCTCGCGAACAGTCTCCACTCGTCTCGACATTGAAGCGGGGACCAAAACCGTCATGAATGTAGCCTTGCCCGTACTATCCTTCTCCATTTCAGATTTCGAGTCTCCATCATTCGCTGGGTTGGAGGGAGCAGGGGTGGAGGCGTCCCTTCTAAGGTTATACGAGTTGATGCCATCCATCGTGAAACTGGCTCAGATTGAGGCAAGCATACGCCTGATGGCGGAGGAAATCGAACGAACCAGGCGGCGGGTGAATGCTCTTGAGTATGTCATGATCCCCAACCTTGAGGAGACGGTTCGATTCATTACGTCGAAACTGGACGAGAATGAGCGGGCAAACACCACGAGGCTTCTGAAAATCAAGGAGATGATCCGGTCTCATTGAGGACACGTCAGCGGACGTTCGAGGCGGTCTTGTCATGTCGACAGGCGTACCTCGGGAAGGCCATAGAGGTTCTGGACAAGGTCGTCCGATTGCCGGACGACCGCTTTGCTCATCGGGATGTCGTAACATATGCGGGCGGTGCTGCCTGTGTCGTAGCATTAACTGCCGACAATCGCGTCGTGCTTGTGCGCCAATACAGACCCGCACCCGAGATGGTCATGCTTGAGATCCCGGCTGGGCGCCGCCATGACGTACACGAACGCTTCCTCACCGCCGCACGCCGAGAACTCCGTGAGGAGACCGGGTATATTGCGAGCTCCTGGAAGAAGTGCATCGAATTCTGGCCCAGCCCCGGCTTCGTCGATGAACGGCTGACACTATACATTGCGAAAGGTCTTCGGCATGGTCCTACCGAGATGGATTCCGACGAATTCATCAAACCCGTTTTGATGCCTGTCACCGAAGCCATTGAACGATGCCGTGACGGGCGTATGAATGATGCAAAGACCCTCATTGGATTGCTCTGGTATGCTACGTTCGAAGGATTGGTGGGCAGCTAGATGATGGGTTTCTGGTATGTTGTCGCCTTCCGTATTGTCGCCGTGTTGCCCGTCTGGCTCAGACGGGTCATTGCCAGGTTGATTGCGTGGGGCTACTTTGCCTTCAACCCAAGGCAGAGGCGAGGGGTCTTCGCGAACCTGAGAATCATGCGGCCTGAAGCAAATCATCGGGAGCTGTCACGGTTGGCATTGCGGACGTTCGGCCAGGCTGGCATGAACTTGGTCGACTTCTTCGAGATACCGTCCACCAGCGATGCTCGCATCGAATCGATGATCGTAAACTTTGCAGACATACACGTGCTCCTCGACCAGCGATCTGGTGGCAGGCCCTTTTGCCTGATTACCGGGCATTATGGCCACTGGGAGTTGGCTGGGGCGATGCTTGGCCTTGGCGGCTACAGGACGCATGCGATTGCACTCAC
>Ga0209881_1000501_pt1 | contig 9867 bp, 5 predicted proteins | sample PersoiDNA2013193_FD_185804 | JGI IMG/M metagenome (GOLD analysis project Ga0209881, IMG submission 185804) | Permafrost soil microbial communities from the Arctic, to analyse light accelerated degradation of dissolved organic matter (DOM) -... | ecosystem: Environmental > Terrestrial > Soil >... | reverse complement strand
CCGGCGCGGGCAAACAGCAGGCGCAGGTAATCATAGATCTCGGTCAGCGTGCCGACCGTGGACCGGGGGTTCTTGCTGGCTGACTTCTGGTCGATGGCGATGGCAGGGGACAGCCCTTCGATGAGGTCGACGTCCGGTTTCTGCATCAGGCCGATGAACTGCCGGGCATAGGCAGAGAGAGACTCGACATACCGGCGCTGTCCCTCGGCATACAGGGTGTCGAACGCCAGCGAGGACTTGCCCGAGCCGGAGACACCGGTGATGACGATGATCTTGTTGCGCGGGAGACGCACACTCACGTCTTTCAGGTTATGGACGCGCGCGCCCTTGATGAAAATGCTTTCTTCAGCCATTCATCGACCTCTCATTTCGAATTGTGAAGCCCATGGTGCCTGACACCAAAGGCATTCACATTTGCAGGCTAGTGCTTGCGGAAGACGACGCGGTCAGCTTCGTAGTCAGCCAGGACCTTATCGCCAGGCTTGACCTCGCCAGACAGCAGGACGTCGGCCAGGCGGTCTTCCAGGACCTTCTGGACCGTGCGCTTGAGTGGTCGGGCACCATAGACGGGGTCGAAGCCGATGGTAACGAGATGTCTGCGCAGTTCGTCGGACACCGTCAACTCGATGTCACGCTCGCGCACCTTCGCCACCGTCCGTTCAATGACCAAATTCAAGATCTCCGCCAGTTCGGTCTGTCCCAGCGGGTTGAAGACGACCACCTCGTCCACCCGGTTCAGGAACTCCGGATGGAACACCGTCTTCATGTGCTCCAGCACCACGGTGGTGACGCGCGAGTATGCCTCTTCGTATGCGACCGTTCCGGGCGTTGCTTCGATGCGGCTGATGATGTCGCTGCCAATGTTGCTGGTCATGATGATGACCGTGTTGCGGAAGTTAACCGTACGGCCCTTGCCGTCCGTCAGGCGCCCGTCGTCCAGGACCTGCAGCAGGATGTCGAACACGTCGGGGTTGGCCTTCTCGATCTCGTCCAGCAGGACGACCGAGTACGGATGCCGGCGTACGGCCTCTGTCAACTGCCCGCCCTCTTCATAGCCAACGTATCCGGGAGGCGCGCCGACGAGACGGCTGACACTGAATTTCTCCATGTATTCGCTCATGTCGATGCGGACCATGCGGTTCTCGTCGTCGAACAGCACCTCGGCCAGCGCCTTGGACAACTCGGTCTTGCCGACACCGGTGGGGCCCAGGAAGATGAAGCTGCCGATGGGACGGCTGGGGTCCGACATACCCGCGCGCGACCGCTTGATGGCCGAGGCGACGGCATGGATTGCCTGCTCCTGGCCGATGACGCGCTTTGCAAGACGTTCCTCGAGGTTGACCAGCTTGGTCACCTCGGTCTCCATCATGCGGGACACCGGGATACCGGTCCAGCGGCTGACGACCTGCGCGATCTCCTCTTCGGTTACCGACTGCTTGAGTTCGACGCCGCCCTTCTCCTGCGACTCGAGCTGGTCGTGCTGTGCCTCGACCTTCTTCTCCAGTTCGGGAATCGCGCCATACTTGAGCTGCGCCGCGGTCTCGAGGTCTCCCTCGCGCGTCGCCTTCGTGAATGCGACTTTCTTCTCCTCGAGCTCCTTGCCGAGCCGTGCCGCTTCCTCGATGACGTCCTTCTGCTTGCGCCAGGACAGCTTCAGCCGGTCCGCCTTCTCCTTCAGCTGGGCGATCTCCGCCTGGGCATCGCCTAGGCGCTTCCTGGACTTGTCGTCGGTCTCGGCAACCAGCGACTTGCGTTCCATCTCCAGGATGATCAGTCTGCGGTCCAGTTCATCGATCTCGACAGGCATGCTCTCGAGCTGCATCTTGACCATCGATGCCGCCTCGTCCATGAGGTCGATGGCCTTGTCCGGCAGGAAACGGTCGGTGATGTAGCGTGCCGACAGTTTGGCCGCCATGACCAGGGCCCCATCCGCGATGCGCACACCGTGGTGCGTCTCATACCGTTCCTTGAGGCCGCGCAGGATAGCTATCGTATCCTCGACCGAGGGCTCGCCTATGAGCACCGGCTGAAACCGCCGCTGAAGCGCAGCATCCTTTTCGATGATCTTGCGGTACTCGTCCACGGTGGTCGCCCCGATCGTCCGCAGTTCACCCCTCGCGAGCGCCGGCTTCAGCATGTTGGAGGCATCCATAGCTCCCTCGGCCGCGCCCGCCCCGACGACCGTGTGCAACTCGTCGATGAACATGATGATGCGGCCGCCCCCGGCCGTGACGGCCTTGAGCACGGACTTGAGCCGGTCCTCGAACTCCCCACGAAACTTTGCGCCCGCGATCATCGCGCCCAGGTCGAGTGCAAAGATGGTCTTGTCCTTGAGCCCCTCAGGGACGTCGCGCGCCACGATACGCTGCGCAAGGCCTTCGACGACGGCCGTCTTGCCGACGCCGGCATCGCCGATGAGCACCGGGTTGTTCTTGGTCCGACGCATGAGGATCTGCATGACGCGCCGGATCTCCTCATCACGGCCGATGACCGGGTCCAGCTTGCCCTGACGCGCCTGCTCCGTCAGGTCGCGACCGTATTTCTTGAGTGCGTCGTACTTGTCTTCGGGCTCCTGGTCCGTCACGCGTTCCGTGCCGCGCACCTTCACCAGCGCGCTCAGGATTCCTTGCTTGGTAATACCGGCCTGCTTCAGCAATGGTCCGCATGAGCGGCTGTTCTCGGCCAGCGCAATGAGCAGGTGCTCAACGCTGATGTATTCGTCCTTGAGCGCCGTCATCTCCTCCTCGGCCTTGCGGATGACCACGTTCAGGTCGTCTGAGATAACCAGCTGACCGACAGGAACGCTGCCCGAAACCTTGGGAAGCCGTTCGATTTCCTGTTCAACCTGTGACGACAGCGCTTCGACAGCAACGTTGAGGTATGGGAAGAGGGAAGGTGCAAGGCCCTCCTTCTGATCGAGAATGGCTCGGAGCAGATGTAACGAATCGGTGGCCTGGTTGCCGTGGCTTTCGCTGAACCGCGCCGCCTGCTGCAATGCTTCAGCTGACTTTGTCGTAAACTTGTCGAGTGTCATATCGTCCGCCCTTGGGGCGTCACCACCTCCCTTATGCAGAGCACGTTTGTGCCCGTCTGAGACTGTCACAGTATACGGTGGGCTTGCAAAAATACCAAGCACCCATATGATGAAAAAGCATTGCCGTGCCGAGCAAAACACCCCTCGTATTGAGAAAACATGCTCGGGGGGCACGGAGATTGTCCAGGACTGACATACGGGAGGGTCGACCTTGTTCGTTGTCCTGACGGTAACTGATCCCCGAGCATGTTGGTCCAATGCAAGGGGTGTACTTCGTTCGACGCCATGGTGACTGCGCGCGTGTATCGACATGGCTGCCGTGGAAACCTTTCTGGCCACAACACACTTCAGAGGAGCCTCTCATAGTGAGAAGAGCACAGCGCAGCGAGAATGACCAGCTGACCGGCCTCAAGACCGGCAGCAGCGTCACCAAAGGGTTTGCCGAGGGAGCCAGACGCAGCGAGTCCCATCCCGAGGAGTTCGTTATCGCCGAGGAAATCCAGGAAGCTCTCCGCAAGGGAACACCCGTCGTTGCGCTCGAGTCTGCCATCATCACCCATGGCATGCCATACCCAATCAACCTCGAGCTGGCACAGGAGCTCGAAGGCATCGTCCGCAAGGGTGGAGCTGTCCCTGCTACGACTGCCCTGGTTTCGGGCAAGATCCGCGTGGGCCTCTCCAAGTCTGAACTCGAGATGCTCGCTCGGGCCAAGTGGGTCAAGAAGATCGGACCTCGGGACATCCCCGTCGCCGTCGCCATGGGATTCAGCGGGGGCACGACCGTCGCTGCGTCGTTGCACATCGCCGACGCTGCAGGGATTCGCGTCTTCGTCACCGGTGGCATCGGGGGCGTGCACCGCGGCGTGAGCGAGATCCTCGACATCTCACAGGACCTGCCCGTGATCGGGCGAGCTCGCTGCATCACCGTGTGTGCGGGCGCCAAGTCCATCCTCGACCTGAGGAATACGCTGGAGTACCTCGAGACGATGTCCGTCCTCGTTCTGGGCTACCAGACTGACACCCTGCCCGCCTTCTACGTGCGTGACTCCGGTATTCCGATCGAGTACCGCGTCGACAGCGCATCGGACATCGCAGCCATCGTGGAGGCACGCGACCGCCTGAAGCTCGACACCGGGATCCTCGTCACGAACCCGATCGCCGAGCGTGACCAGGTCGACCCAGCAAAGCACGAGAAGGTGCTGCAGGCAGCGCTCAAAAAGGCTACAGAAGAACATATCGCGGGCAAGGCGATGACGCCATACATCCTTGCCTATATGCAGAAGAACCTGCCCGGCGTCATCGAGGCCAACATCGCCCTCATCAAGAGCAACGTCGCACTGGGGACACAGATCGCCACCCTGTTGAAGCACACCTGATCACCGGTCTCATGTTCTTCGTCACAGGCGACCTCAACATTGACGCCACGACGGTGGCGCCCATCCTGTCGCTTTCCGGGAAGGAAGCACAGGCGGACATCATGCTGTCCTGCGGAGGACAGGGAGGGAATGTCGCCTTCTTCCTGCGATGCCAGGGCTGGCCGGTACAACTGTTCGGGACCTTAGGAACCGACGTCGCAGGAGATCTGTACGTGTCCCACGTGACGCGCCTCGGCATCGCGTACGCCGGCAACCGCGTCGACAAACCAACGGGCATGGTCAGCGTCATCCAGGAGGCGGGCTCATACCACATGTACCGCCAGCGGGGCGCCAACGCAGCCGCAGATCCAGCTGCATTCACACGCTTCGTGCGCAGTGCCTGCAAGACCCCTGGAGACTTCCTGTTCGTCTCGGGGTACAGCCTGCTTGAAGAGGGCTGCCGGGCAGCACTCGGGGCAGTGCTGACGAGCTCGACTCCCGCACGACCGGTCGTCGTCATGGATCCCGCCAGCATCGACGCCATGAACTCCGTGGGCCGCGACGCAGTCCTTGCAACGGCACGACTATGCGATTACCTCCTGCCCAATGAAGAAGAAGCCTGCTGGCTCGCACAGGAGGTAGATACCAGGGAGGCAGCCCGAGTACTCCACCAATCGACCGGGACAACCATCGTTGTCAAGCTCGGCGCACGAGGCGCCCTTCTGTGCAGTGACGAGGACATCATTACGGCACCTGGCATGGCGCTCACGCCCGTCGACGTGACGGGGGCCGGAGACTCCTTCGCAGCCGCCTTCCTCTCTGCACTTGCGACCGGGGCAGGCCCTCAGGCCGCGCTTGACGCAGCTGTGCGCTTCAGCGGCGCCAAGGTTCAGCTGGCAGGTACACAGCCTCTGAAACTGCTGGGCTACAGCGGCTGACCCTCAGCGTCCAAAGGTCCTTCCGGAGCAGAACGGTGGCTGGAAACGATCCCCAACGCCAACCCAGCCAGAATGATGGCACCCCCCGCAAGCTCGGCCGGACCCGGCCGGTCACCCAGCACCAGGAACGCCAGCAGGCTGCCCAGAATTGGCTCCCACAGCAGCATAAGCGCCACAAACTGCGGCTGAAACCACGTCAGAGAAGCATTGATGAGGCCGTGGCCGACAGTCTGGCCCAGGACAGCAGTCACCGCGAGCCATAGGAACGACGTGCCCGACAGCGGCAGGAGGGGCCTTCCAGCTACAACGCACACGATCCCTGTCAGGACAGCAGCCCAGCCGAACACGCCCACATTGTAGGAGATGGGATCCATGTCCCGGGACGCCCTGCGCCCGACGATCAGATACAGCGACGACGCCAGCGCCCCGCCGAGCGCCAGCAGGTTCCCAAGGTTGGCACCAGTGCCGGACCGCAGCCCAATGAAGAGGCCGCCCGCCGTCACGACCCCGACAGCCACCCACAGCAGCGGGCTGGTACGTTCCCGAAACAGGACGAGGTCCAGGACAGCCACAAACAGCGGGCTCATCGTTACGAATACCAGCGAGGACAGCACCGAGGTCATCGACAGCGACGTCACCCATAAAGCGAAGTGCACAGCCAGGAACGCACCCGCCAACATGACCCTTCCATCCAGTATGTTACACTTCGGGACGGTTCCGTTTTCGGTGAGAATGTTACACCTGCGCCACATCTGCAACGGAAGGAGCAGAAACGTCGACAGCGCCAACCGCCAGAACGTCATTACGAGAGGGTCTGTGCCCGCCAACTTCATGAACGTGGAGGACCCCGACACACCCAGAATTGCCAGAACGAGCCCTGCCCAGGCCCGGCCTCCGGGTTGACCTCCACTCTTCTGTCGCGTTGTTGCTCTCATGCTGTATAGTATAGCCACACTTCGATGTGTCCGCTGCGCTCAGGGGGTTCAGGGCTTCCAGGTGATGGTGACCGTCCTGGTGGCATCGGAATTGACAAGGGACTAGTCGTCCCAGCTGACGGTGATAGTACGGGCCTTCGCGTCCCAGCCCACCTGCAAACTGAGGTTCTCTCCCACGAAACGCAGGGGAAGCATCGTGCGGCTGGACGAGAGGATCGGGACAACCTTGCTGTTCTTCGGGTCGATGGCGAGGGGCTTGTCATTCACGAACGCTGTACTCTTGCCGATGGTGAGAACGATCGTCGTGCCACGTGCCTTGAGGGTAACCTGGCGGGTCTTTGCGTTCCAGGAGATGGTACCGCCCAGATGCTCCACGAGGGCGCGGAGAGGGACAAGCGTACGGTCTTCGAGGAGTGTGGCCGGAGCATCCAGTACGACTCTGGCGCTATCCACAGTCATGGTCTTGATGTCGATCGTGAGGACCATGGTGTGCCCGGAGACAGGATGCGGCAGAGGAGCATAGGTAGCAGTGACCGTCTTGCTGACGTCCATGGTGATAGTCACGGGGTTCGTGGCGCCACTCAGATCACCAGACCATCCGGCGAAGTGCCAGCCGGTGGCAGGGGTTGCCGTCAGCTGGACAGAGATCCCGTGGGTGTAGCTGGACTGGTCGGGGGATTTGGCGACCGAGCCGGAACCAGACACGTTCGCAGTGAGGGTGTACCTGTTGATGCTGATATTGATATTGATGGCGAAGCTTGCACTGACATTGACGTTCACCGTCACGTTGGTATCAATCCTTGCGGCAGTGAGACTCCCATCGCTCCAACTCACGAAGTGATACCCGACAGTTGGAGTGGCCGTCACGGTGGTGCCGCTGGCTCCCTGGTTCACAGTCTGCGGAGACGTGCCCAGGATCGTGCCGTTCGTACCTGCCGTGTAGCTTAGAATGTACGTATCGATGGCGAAGTTCGCAGCGATGGTGTGGCTAACCGCGACGTTGGTGAACGTGTAGGAGGGGACCGTGCCCACGGAGACGCTGTCCACGAGGACGTCCTGAACGTGGTAGCCGGTGCTCGACGTGATCGTGAAGGACTGAGTGCTGCCGTAGTTGACGGACACAGAGCCGGATGGATCGATGGCACCGTTGGCACCTGCCGACGCCGTGATGGCAAACGTGTCCACTGCAAAGCTGGCGGTGGCATTGATATTCGCCGTCACGTTGGTGTCAGTTCTTGCAGCGGTAGCAACCCCGTCACTCCAACTGACGAAGTGATACCCACGATTCGGAGTGGCCGTCACGGCGGTGCTGCTGGCTCCCTGGTTCACAGTCTGCGGCGAGGTGCCCGAGATCGTGCCGTTCGCACCTGCCGTATAGGTCAGGGTGTAGGTATCGACAGGCTGGTCGTTGTGGGGGTTCACAGTGATAGTGAACGTTTGAGGTATGGATGTATCCACGCTGGCATTCGCCATGCCCCCATCGTCGTGGATGCAGATGGTGACGGTTGCAGAACCGTTCCTGTTGAGTGCAAGAGTATAGGTCAGCGTGCCGTTTGCAGCAACAGCAGGCTGTGTGCTGAACAGTGTGGTGTTGTCGTTGGTCACGATGAAGTCGAGGGCCTGCCCTGCTTCGTCAACAGGACCGGCACTGATGGAGGTTGCCCAACTGTTGACCGTTTGTGCTCCACAATCTTCCAGGACTATCTGGTCGGCGCCCCCAGTGAACGAAGGTATGTCGTTGATGGGGTTCACCGTGACGCTCACGGTGATGTCATCGGTACCGCCGTACCCGTCGCTCACCTGGACCACGAAGGAGTCCGAGCCGTTGTAGTCGGCAGTGGGGGTGTATCCGATGTTTTTGCTCGAGCCAGTGCCGCTGGCCGTGGCGGTGCCGTGGGATGCTCCGGAAGGAACGCTCCAGGTAAGGGTGTCGCCATCGGCATCGGTCGCGTGGAGGGCAAGACTGAAAGGAGTTGGACTCGCGTCCTCGTCCATGGTGACTGAGGTCGACGTGCCTTCGGTGATCACGGGGAGACCATTAATGACCTGGGAGGTCCAGGGCGTGGAGAGAGCAACGCTCTGCGTGGCGGGGAGACCGACACCGTTATCCGTGCACGTGACCCTCACGCGCAGGTATTTGTGCACATCCGAATTCAACAGGACATACAAGGAGGAAGTGGCAGACACGATGTCCACCGCGTTCGTGCCGGAAGCATCGTCTGCATGAACCCACTGGTACGTGTAGGTCAACGTCGATGTCCCGGAGACCACCGTGTCGATCGTGTCGTTCCACGCCCCGGGGTCAGCTGTCAATGTGTCGCCGACGTTTATCGTCCCCAAAATACTGGGGGCGACCGTGTTCGCGGGAGCGTCGTTGACGGGGATGACGATGACGTTCACGGTGATGCTGGCAGTGCCACCGTTCCCGTCGCTCACCTGGACCACGAAAGAGTCCGAACCGTTCCAGTTGGGGGCGGGGGTGTAGGTGATGGCCTTGGAAGTACCGATCCCACTTGCGGTAGCGGTACCGTGGAATACCTGAGTGAGGATACTCCATGTGAGAGTGTCGCTGTCGGCATCGGTCGCATTGAGGGTGAGATTCCAGGAAGTGGGGCTTCCATCCTCGTCCATGGTGACTGAGGTCGATGCACCTTCGGTGATGACAGGAGTGGTATTGGCCGTCTTAAACTTCCCTGTAGTGCCATAACTGGTAGCATAGTTGGACCCATCAACTCCGTATGCTACGGCTTCGAACTCGTACGTCGTGTTCGCGTTCAGCCCGGAGAGCGTGAACCTGTAGACACCGGTCGTGACGTGTTGACTCACAGTCGTAGTGTTCCAAATGTCGTTGGCATCTATTCTCCACCGAAACCAGACATCGACTTCCCCTGCCCCGTAGCTGCCCTTGGAAGTAAGGTTGCCACTCAACGTGGCCGAGGTCGCGCCAATACTAATTGCCGCATTGGTCGTGACCGATGGCTTAGTGTAAGTCGAGGCCTGCACTGCAGAGAGCGCGACTAGTAGTTGCATGAGAGACAAAATTACGAGCAGACTAGCAAGAGCCCACGAATGCCAGTCCCTTTTTCTGACTTTCCACCTTTTCACAAGGCCCCCCTGGTCTCTGATGATTTCGCAATGCCAAGCAACATTTCTACCCGAACACTCTAGTCACTTCGCTTCCCACTGCAATACCATCCGCAGTTGTGGACCACTTCCAGAAAAAGGCGTTCCTGAAAAGACGCATGGATTCCCGCCTTTGCGGGAAGGACAGATGAGGACGCCTGCGCGGGAAGGACGGATGAGGAGAGATGGAAAAAGACATGACCCTGGCAGCGACCTACTCTTCCAACGGGCTTCCCCGTGAGTACCATCGGCGTATCGGGCTTAACTTCCGTGTTCGGAATGGGAACGGGTGTTTCCCCGACGCTATGACCACCAGAGTCATGTCTCAGATGAAAACAAGAAGGAAATGCAGGATGCCTGCACCCTCAAAACTGTACGAGCCAATTACGTCCCCGACCTATTAGTACTGGTCAGCTCAACACATTGCTGTGCTTACACCTCCAGCCTATCAACCTGGTAGTCTACCAGGGGTCTACCTCGTC
>Ga0209881_1000499_pt1 | contig 9883 bp, 8 predicted proteins | sample PersoiDNA2013193_FD_185804 | JGI IMG/M metagenome (GOLD analysis project Ga0209881, IMG submission 185804) | Permafrost soil microbial communities from the Arctic, to analyse light accelerated degradation of dissolved organic matter (DOM) -... | ecosystem: Environmental > Terrestrial > Soil >... | reverse complement strand
ATCATCTCTGGCATGGAGAGTCCGGTGACAGCCATCATGAAAGCCAGCGTCGTCCCCAGAGGAAGACCCTTAGCCCACAACGCCTGAACGACAGGAATGACGCCCTCGGCGTTCGAATACAGCGGGATACCGATCAAAACGGCGATAAGAACCGCAAAGGGATTGTCACGGCCTGCGTATCTGGCCAGGAAATTCTCGGGAGCGTACCCGTGGATGAATGCACCGATGGCGACGCCGACCGCCACCCATGGAGCCACTTTGTGAAAGATCTCGCCCACGTATCTCCAGCTGGCAACGACGCGATCCTTGAAGGTCATGGGAGCATCCCCTGCAGCGGCGCCGACCTTGATCTTATAGACATAATCCTCAACGTACTTCTCCATGTGAAGCCGAGTGATGATGACACCCGACACAATCGCGATAAGGAGCCCCACGCCCACATAGAGCAAGGCAACCCTGGCTCCAAACAGTCCCCATAGCAACACCATCGCGACCTCGTTGATCATAGGGCTTGCCACCAGAAACGAGAATGTCACCCCAAGCGGTACGCCGGACTCCACGAATCCAATGAACATCGGAATGGCGGAGCACGTGCAGAAGGGTGTGAGAATACCCAGAGAAGCAGCAAGGATATTGCCGACGAACTGGTGCCGGTGAACGAGTAGACGTTTGATTTTTTCGGCGGGAATCCAGGTTCTGAGCATCGCCACCACAAAGACGATGACGACGAGCAGCAGGTAGATTTTGGGGATGTCATACACGAAGAAGTGAATGGCTTCCGTTATCAGGCGCCCCTTTGGCAGGCGCAAAAGCGTATAGGTGAACCAGTCAGCAAACAGCGTCAGCATAGCAACCTCCGTTGATATATAAGCGTTCAAAAAAGGGCGGTCGCCCGCCCTTCGGCTACCCCGTCAGGCGCCAGCGCCGACGATGGCTTTCTTTGCTTCCTCGGGTGACAGTACCCTGCCTGTGGTGATGACCTTGCCATCGATGACAAGAGCGGGTGTCGCCATGACACCGTAGGCCATGATCTGCTGGATATCGGTCACGTCGACGACCTCAGCGTCCTTGCCAAGCATTTCCAGCGCCTTGCGGACGTTAGCCTCAAGCCCGTGGCAGCGCACACAGCCAGAACCCAGAATTTCGATTCGCATGATTCCTCCTAGTTTGACAGTAGTTCTTCCGCGGTCAGCATCAGTTGATGAATACGCTCTTCGGCCCGTGAGTAGTGCACGAATTGCCCTTCCTTGCGAGCAGTGACAAGTCCTGCCTCACGCAGCACCCTCAAGTGATGTGAGACCAGGTTCTGCGGGATGCCCAGCGAACGTTCGATCTCACAGACACATAGTTCTCCGCCCCGCAGCAGCCTGATGATCTTGATGCGCTGCGGCTCCAGCAGGACAGACACGAACTTCGCCTGCTCTTCACGTGCAGAGTTCCACTTAGTACCTATGTCCTGTGCTCCACAAGCCGGCGAATGCTGGGCCATGTCACAACTCCCATTGATTCAATCTACATTGATATATTATGTGGAGGTGTTGCTTTGTCAAGACCCAAACACAAAATGATGTGGACCTCCCGAAATCGACGCAGATCGCCAGGTTTGCGGAACCCCCTTGACAGACTCTTACTCGTCGCTATTCTGTATCGTATATGACCGATACAGTTGATGCAATAGTCATAGCACGAGCACTGGGCGACACGACACGCGCCCGCATTGTCGCGTTGCTCCAACGCCGGGACCTGTGTGTCTGTGAGCTGACAAAAGTACTCGGTCAGTCACAGGCCAACATCTCTGGCCACCTCAAATTGCTGCTGTCCAGCGGTATTGTCACGTCCAACCGGCACAGCTATTGGACCCACTATGCAGTGGCCGGCAACCTGCCAACAGACATCTCCCATTTCCTCACTGCCATCATACGGCAGGCGACTGCACAGTATCCGGGAGATGTGCTCGCATTGGAGCACCTTCCCCGTGACGTCTGCGCGTTGAAACAGCAGCAGAGGCATCGTGTCAGAAAGGGGCAGCAAAAACCAAAGTAGCACCCTCATAACTCAACAACACCTTGCACCAAAACGGAGGTCAAAATGGAACGAAAAGCTGGTCTCGGCATCTTTCAGAAGTACATGAGTCTGTGGGTGGTGGTGGCCATGGTCGCCGGCATCATTCTGGGCCGTCTCCTGCCAGGAGTGATAAGCGCTCTCGACAAAATGACTGTCTACAGCATCTCTCTGCCGGTAGCCGTGCTCATCTGGCTCATGATCTATCCCATGATGCTGCAGATCGACTTCGGCAGCATCCTCCGCGTGGGCAGGAACCCCAAGGGGCTACTGATCACACTGATTGTCAACTGGGCCATCAAGCCGTTCACGATGTTCCTGTTGGCCATCTGGTTCTTCAAGGGAGCCTATGGCCGCATCCTCACACCTGACCAGATCCAACAGTACATCGCGGGCGCCGTGTTGCTGGGCGCAGCGCCCTGCACCGCCATGGTCTTCGTGTGGAGCTACCTCGCCGGCGGCGACGCCGCACACACGCTTGTCCAAGTTGCCGTCAACGACCTGGTCATCCTGGTCCTGTTCGTCCCCATCGTCGCGCTGTTGCTCGGCGTCGGCAATATCAAGGTCCCCTATACCACACTGTTCCTGTCCGTCGGCCTGTTTGTCGTCGTTCCACTCGTCGGTGGAGCCCTGACAAGAAGCCTGCTCATCCGGCGCCACGGCAAGGTGTGGTACGACACCGTGTTTCTTCCTAAGTGGAACCCTGTCACCGTCATCGCCCTGATGGCGACATTGCTCGTCATTTTCTCCTTTCAGGGAAAGACCATCGCCACCAACTGGGTCAACATCCTGCTGATTGCCGTTCCCTTGATCCTGCAGACCTATCTCATCTTTGCCATCGGGTACGGCATGTGCAAGGCTGTAAAGGTTCCCTACCGTATCGCCGCCCCAGCCGCGATGATCGGTGCGAGCAATTTCTTCGAACTAGCTGTCGCTGTCGCCATCTCCTTGTGGGGCATCAACTCCGGTGCCGCTCTTGCCACGACGGTCGGTGTGTTGACCGAGGTACCCGTCATGCTGACGTTGGTCTCCTTTGCCAAGAAGACCAGACACTGGTTCCCGGACCCTCGTACTAGCGACGAGTGCCGTGAGGGTGTGGCCTGCCCGACCGAGCTGAAAGAAGCGTAAGCACCGTTCGTCCCGACCATCAGACTGCGTCAGAACGATTGCTGCTCCGTCCGGGCGATGATCTCCTCCTGCAGGCCAGGCGTCAGGTCGCAGAAGTAGTCGCTGTAGCCGGCTACGCGCACGATGAGGTCACGGTACTTCTCCGGTTCGGCCTGAGCGGCACGCAGGGTCACGGCGGTCACGACGTTGAACTGGATGTGATGCCCGTCCAGCTTGAAATAGGACCGGATCAGGTGTGTGAGCGCGTCGAGCCCCACATCCCCCTCCACCAGTGACGGCGAGAACTTCTGGTTGAGCAGGGTGCCGCCGGTGCGCACATGATCCATGCAAGCAGCTGAACGGATGACGGCGGTCGGGCCTTTCCTGTCGGCCCCTTGAACAGGCGATATGCCATCTGACAGCGGCTGCCATGCGCGACGACCATCCGGCATCGCGCCGGTCACCGAACCAAAGTACACATGAACCGTGGTCGACAGATAGTTCACATGATACGTCCCGCCCTTGGTATTGGGGCGACCATCGATCGCGTCAAATACAACGTCAAAGAGCCGCGCAAGGATGTCGTCGGCGGCCGGGTCGTCGTTGCCATACTTCGGTGAGCGGTTCCACAACATCAGCCGCGTTCGTTCATGATCCACAAAGTCGGCGTCGATGGACGCCAGGACCTCGTCCATGGTCAGGTCCTTCTGGTCGAAGACATGCGCCTTGAGCGCAGACAGGCTGTCGGTGCAGCTCCCCGGTGCCGTGATCTGAATGTACGTCGAGTTGTACCGGGGTCCACCGTCGTTGTAGTCACGCCCCCGCGCAATGCAGTCCTCCACGAAGAGCGACAGGAACGGTGCCGGCATCTGCTCGGCATACAGCCGCTCGATGACGTTGTTGCCACGCACCTTGATATCCACGAAGTGATACAGTTGCGCTTTGAATGCTTCAAATAGTTCGTCATAGCTGGCAAAGGTTCGCGGATCACCCGAGTGCAGACCGATGACCTTGCCTGTACGTGGGTCCAGACCGTCATGCAGGGTCACTTCGAGGATCTTGGGCAGGTTCAGGTAGCCAGTGAGGATGTACGCTTCACGGCCGAACGCCCCGGTTTCGACACAGCCGGAAATGCCGCCCATGCGGGCATCGACCACAGATTTTCCCTGGCGGAGGAGTTCCTCAACGACCATGTCGGCATTGAAGACAGAGGGCTGACCCCAGCCTTCACGGATGATCTCGGCGGCACGCCTGAGGAAGCGGTCCGGGCTCTTGCGGCTGAGCTGGATGTTCGAGGACGGCTGGAGTAGGTGCATGTCGTCGATGACGTCGAGCAGGAGATAGCTGACGTCGTTCACACCGTCAGAGCCATCGGGGCGCAGTCCACCCACATTGATATTGGCAAAGTCCGTATACGTTCCACTTTCGGCAGCCGTCACACCCACTTTGGGTGGCGCAGGCTGATTGTTGAACTTGACCCAGAAGCACTCCAGGAGTTCCATGGCCGACTCGCGCGTCAGTGTGCCGTCAGCAAGCCCCTTCGCGTAGAACGGCTCCAGGTGCTGGTCGAGGCGCCCGGGACAGAACGAATCCCAAGTGTTGAGCTCGGTCACGACACCCAGGTGCACAAACCAGTATGCCTGCAGTGCCTCGTGGAATGTGCGCGGAGCATGCGCCGGAACCCAGGAGCAAACAGCGGCGATGCGCAGAAGTTCCCCCCTGCGCACAGCGTCCTGCTCTGCATCAGCCATCAAACGGGCCAGGGTGGCATTGCGCTCTGCATAACCCATCATCGCGTCTGCGGCAATGGCCATTGCCTGCAGCTCTTCGCGGCGCGCGGTTGCCTGCGGGTCGTTCAGAAAGTCGAGGCAGGCAATGGCTTCTGCTACCTCCGCCTTCAGCTCCAGCAACCCTTTATGATAGATGACGTCGCCCAGTACGGTATGGCCCGGCGCGCGCTGCTCCATGAACTCGGTAAACACGCCGGCTTCGTAGGCATCCTTCCACGCGGGTTCCATCAGAGCAAACATGCGGTCACGCATGGACCGCCCGTTCCATGCAGGGATGATCTCTTCCTGCTGGATGCGGCGACCCTCGTCGTCGACCTTGTAGGAGATCTTCTCCCGCGTGTCGAGGACGGTGAGGTCCTGCATGCTGTGACAGCACAGCTCAGGGAAGGATGGTACGGCTTTGGGCGCCGGACCACGCTCGCCCACGATAAGTTCTTCGGGGCCAATGTACAGCTGCTTGTGTTCAAGAATGTACTGCAGGAGGCGTGCGCGGTAGACAGGTACCGACAATCCTCGTGCCTGCCGGTCGAACTCCGTCACCAGATGCGCTCGCTCCAGGGACAGCCGGGGTACTGCGTCAAGACTCTCCTGGCGCAGACGTGCAACGCGATCGTTCATGTTAACCTCCCACCGACGCTTCGATGCCGGCGTCTGCAAATATGCGCCGGATGTGCTCCATGGCCTCCGCCGAAGGAGGCTGGAGTTCGGCCAGCTCGTACGGCCTTCCAAGTCTCCGGTATTTGTCCGTCCCGATGCGGTGGTAGGGCAGCAGGTCGATATCGCGCAGCCCGACCCGACGCATCATCGCAACCATCAGGCTAACGTTCTCACTGTCGTCGTTGACCCCCGGTATCACGGGAAATCGTATGATGACGTCGGTATGTACCGCCACTAGCGCTGCGAGATTCGTGAGGATTGTCTCGTTTCCCACGCTTGTCGCTTCTCCATGGCGCGCCCGGTCCATGAGCTTGACGTCGTACAGAAACAGGTCAACCTTGTCCGCCATGCCCAGCAGGTCCTGCCGGTCAGTCATCCCACAGGTCTCGACCGCAGTCGATATGCCTTCGTCCTGACAGGCATCGAGCAGGCTTCTCAGAAATGCCGGCTGCATGAAGGGCTCGCCACCCGAAAACGTGACGCCACCACCCGACTCTTCGAAGAACACGCGGTCCCGAACGAGCTCGCGCATCACCTCTGCCACCGTCATGATCCTGCCCACAATCATCCTGGCCCCGGCGAGACAGGCATCGACACAGCGTCCACATGCGGTACACGCGTCAGTGGCCCCAGGTACTCCACCCTCCAGGACTGCCGCGCCCGTCGGGCATGCCGTCAGACAATCCCCACACCCGGTACACCGTTCCGCTGTGATCATAAGTTCGGGGCGGGAGCCCTGGCTTTCGGGGTTATGGCACCATTGGCATGCCAGCGGACAGCCCTTGAGGAACACGACCGTGCGGATCCCCGGCCCATCATGTAAAGCATAGTGCATGACATTAAAAACGATTCCATCCATAATGATATTCTAGCATAACGTCTTAGAAGTCCATGTGGATATTCATCATGGGATACAAAACGTACCAGGCTGGAGTGATCACTCCAGCCTGGTTACTCGCAATATTCTGGAACGTCCTAGCGCGTGATCACCAGGTCTTTGCCAAGATCAGTGATAGGCGTGCAGCCGTTCTCTTTCACGATAACCGTATCCTCGATACGCATCCCGAAGTGATTGGCAACATAGACACCAGGCTCCACAGTCATGACATACCCGGGCGCAAGCGTTGCATCGGAGTATGGCGAGAAACGCGGGTACTCATGGATCTCGAGCCCTACACTGTGGCCAAGGCCGTGGCCGAATCCAAGACCGTTCTCTGCCAGCTTGGCACGGACAGCGGTATCGACAGCCCGTGAGCTGACGCCGGCACGCACCATGTCGAGTCCAACCTGTTGGGCAACACGCAGCCTGGCATAGGTGTCGACGATCTCTTTCGAAGGCTCACCATCCGCAACAGTCCTTGTGCAGTCTGAGAGGTAGCCTTCATACTGCACACCAAAATCGACAACAACCGGCTCGCCCTTCTGGATAACGCGAGATGTCGGCATAGCGTGCGAAATGGCGCCACGTGGACCTGATCCGACGATTGTAGGAAACGCTGTCCCGAGTGCCCCCGCTTTGTGCATCTGATATTCCAATTCGGCACCAACATCGTTCTCGGTCATACCAGCCTTGAAATGAGCAAGCATGGCACGGAAGGCTGTATCAGCCAGATGCCCGGCAGTCTGGATAGACTCGAGCTCGGTGGCATCCTTTACCATCCGCATGTTCTCGACCAGATCCTTCGTCGGCGCCAGCGTTGCAAACGGTGTGGCCGCTTGAACCTTCTCCAGCTGTGCGAACGGAATGCGCTCGCGTTCAAATCCTACCCAGTGCGCATGATGTTTTGCAAGGAGCGATGCAACAGCACTGACCCACTGGCTGTCTTCAGACGAAGAGTGTTCAATAACGTCAAGCCCCGGTGAATCCTCGTGCGCCTGCGTCGTGAATCTGCTGTCAACGATCAAATGAGGCTCACCGGCGACGATGAGCAAAAAACACTCATCACCGGTAAATCCCGTAAGATACCGCTGGTTTGAAGCGGCCATTGTGAGGAAGGCGTCGATATTGGCCTTGTCCATGATCTCTGCAAACTGTGCAACCCGTTTCTGATAATACTGGTTCTCCATACAAACTTCCTTTCCGCCTTGTCGGCAAGCTTCAGACGTCTGAGCAAACAGTTTTCATCTTATCCATCGACGACCAGCAGCCAGCCAAGGGCTGACCGGCCTCCAACAACAGTTGGAAACCTCGGCCGCCCCGTTTCTTTTCTTGCCTAGATCGTGTGTGTCGCCGTCAAGAGGTTTCTGACAGCTATTCCATATAAGCGGTCTTCCAGTCGACCATTCCCAGCACTGACTGGTAGAAATTCTTGACGTGTTTGCTCAGGAGCACCGGGTTCGTGCAGTAGTAGATTGGATCAATGGGCATATCGGTCATGAGGATCTTTTCTGCGGCATGCAGCGTCGCCATGCGCGCCTTCGGGTCGACCGTCACCTTGGCCTTTGCGATGAGAGCGTCGTACGTCTTGTTGCTGTAGCCAGTACCCTCGTTGGTTCCGCTACCCGTGACCCACATATCGAGGAACGTGTTGGGATCCATGTAGTCACCGAACCAAGCTCCACGCCCAACATCGAAGTTCCCGTTCCCCCGGTCATCCAAGTAGACGCCCACCTCCTCGCTCCTGAGGGTGCAGGTGATACCAAGGTTCTTCTTCCACATCTGCTGGTACACCTCGGCGATGGATTTGTTTGCGTTGGAAGTGTCAAAGAGGTATGTGAAGGCAGGGAAGCCCTTGCCATTGGGATAACCGGCCTGAGCAAGGAGTGCCTTTGCAGTCGCGAGATCGTTGTCCTTGAAGTATGAACCACCCACAGTGCGGAAATCGCTGCCGGCAGCCGCGTCTGCAAGACCGTGGGGAACAATGGCCAGCGCAGGGATCTCCCCGCCCCTCGTGATGGACGTCGTGATGGCCTTGCGGTTGATCGCCAGGCACAAGGCCTTGCGAACGCGGACATCATTGAACGGCTTCTTGTTGACATTGAACACAGAGAAGTATGTCCCAAGGTACGGAAGGATCTTTGCATCGCCTGAGGCGACCAGCTTGGGCAACTCAGCGAGGGGTACGGTGGACCCTACATCCATCTGGCCACTCTGGAACATCGAAAGTGCAGTCGACTCATCGGTGACCATGAGGTACGTGATCTTCGTGAGCTTGACCGCGTTCTTGTCCCAGTACGTCGGGTTCTTGACGAAGGTCATCTTCTCGTTGTGGGACCACTGCGTGAGTTTGAACGGTCCATCGGTCACATAGTTCGTCGGATCGGAGGCCCACTTGTCATTTGTGCTGACAACAGCCTTGCAGACCGGCATCAGGGTAACAAACGCCGTCAGGTTGAGGAAGTAGGCGGTGGGGGACTGGAGATAGACCTTGAGCGTCTTGGCATCCAGTGCTCTGACACCGACGTTCTTGCTGGGGTCGATCGGCTTCGCCATGTTGGGCTGGGCGACTTGCTTGCCCCCAACGGTCTTCATAACAGGATTGCCTTTGGCGTCGAGCATCGGGGCATAGTACTTGCTGCCGACCTTGATGGACGTGTTGAACGCCTGACCACCATAGACGTAGTACAGCTGATAGGCTTCCGGACCAGCCAACTCCGGGCTGAGCGCACGTTTCCAGGCATACTCGAAGTCATACGCCGTAACAGGCATTCCGTTCGTCCAGGACGCATCGCGAAGCGTAAACACATATGTCTTCCGATCCTTGGAGATCGTCCAGCTCTTTGCGATTGCGGGAACTGGCACATTCTTGTTGTTGATACGCGTCAACCCGTCAAAGACCTGCACTTCGACGTTGAAGTCCTTAACCTGCCATGTAAGAGCTGGGTCGATCGTAGCGGGTTCAACTCCCAGGTTGTACGTTACCTCCTGAGCAACTGCTGCTTTTGCTGATGGTACAACAGACATTCCACTAAAGAATGAGACCAGGAATACCGCTATCAAGACAAGTGACAGTGCTTTCCTCATTGAATATCCTCCCTTTCCCAATAGGATTTGTCGCGTGAACAACTAATTTTAATGCTATCAACTGGCGGGGAAAATACAACAGGGCGAGATCAGGAATCCGAATCCTTTTCCCAGTCAGTACTACCACACACGAAAGCGCCGGCCAATCCGCTCGCCCAAGTGTTTGGCGCCATGATGACATTGCGGCAGGAGTCTGTCGGGGCAGGGTCCTTTGTGCTTGATTGCCCTTTGTGTCTGCTCGCCTACAATGGTTGCTGAGGTGAGATGATGGCGACGGTGACGGTGAGAGTGTATCTGGCAGAAG
>Ga0209881_1000498_pt1 | contig 9896 bp, 9 predicted proteins | sample PersoiDNA2013193_FD_185804 | JGI IMG/M metagenome (GOLD analysis project Ga0209881, IMG submission 185804) | Permafrost soil microbial communities from the Arctic, to analyse light accelerated degradation of dissolved organic matter (DOM) -... | ecosystem: Environmental > Terrestrial > Soil >... | reverse complement strand
GTGATCGAGAGCTGCCCGCCGCAACAGCCCCTGGCGCTCCAGGGCGATCAGGTCCTTCCGGATGGTCTCGGCGGTGACCTCCAGCTCCTCGGTCAGTGCGGCGGCGCTGACCTCGCCCTGGGTGCGGAGCGCGCGCAGGATGGCCTCCTGCCGCTGAGCCGCATAGCGGTAAGCGCTGGAGCCGTCGCCGGGCGCAGCCGGATGCTCAGCGTTCGCCGCGGTGTTGCCCCTCGGGTCAGGCACCGGGGGCCTCCGGGGTGCCGGGTGCGGGCCGCGGCTCCGCCGGGACGGTGCCGGGAGCGGGAAACTCGTCGGCGCTGGCGTAGATCCCAGCCGCGAGCCCCGCCAGCAGGGCGGCGCCGCGCGCGCCCGCCTCCACGGGCTCCGGCAGCAGCGACAGCGGCCCGAACGCCCTGACCTTGGCGGACATCAGGGCCGAGCTGCGGGCCCAGCCGCCGGTGACGACAATCCGGCGGGGCGCGCCCGCGACCCTGGTCATGACCGCTCCCAGCTCGGCCGCCTGGCCGGTGACCGCCTCGGTCGCGGCCCGCCAGACCGGCCCGGGGCTGGCGTCACCGCCTGCTGCGAGGGCCACCGTGCCGAGGCTGACGGCCAGCTGCACGTGCGACGGCGGCGCGCTGAGCGCGAGCCGGTCCAGGTCGGGGATCGCCGCGCCACTGCGGCCGAGCAGCTGCAGCGTGCGTTCCAGCACGAGACCGCCCTCCGTGGCGCCGAGCAGGCACCACCGGCCGGGCAGGGCATGCCAGCCCACCGTGACGCCGGCCTCGGTCAGCTCCCTGACCGCGGCGGCCGGCAGGTCAGGCCGGGCCGTACGGATCAGGGCCTCGGCCGTCCCGCAAGAATCCAGCAGGTCACCCGGGCCGGCCGCGCCGGCGCCGACGCAGGCCGCCTGATGGTCTTGTCCGGCCACCGTCAGGACCGCCCCGGCCAGCCGGGCGGGCGCGTCCGCGGCGGTCACCCGGCCCAGCGGCCGGCCGGCCACCGTCAGGTCCGGCAGCAGCGACGGGGCCACGCCCGACCAGTCCAGCGCTTCAGGCCACCACTGGCGCCGGGCCAGGTCCAGCCACCCGGTGCGCGAGGCCAGTGACTGCTCGCTGGCCTCCTCGCCGCCCAGTGCCCGCACGACCCACTCCGCGATGCTGAACCGGCGCCGGGCCGCCCCGGCCTCCGGCCGGTTCCGGGCCAGCCAGCGCTGCTTGGTGATGGACCACTGCCCGCGCAGCGGCAGCCCCGTGCGGGCGGCGAACTCGGCGGCCCCCACCTCTGCGGCGAGCTCGCCGACCTCCTGTTCGTCGCGGGTGTCATGCCAGGCGATCACCGGGGCGACCGGCTCGCCATGCGGACCGGTCAGCACCCCGGACTCGCCGATGCTGGCCACGCCCAGCGCCGCGACGGGCCCGGGCGGCGCGGCAGCGAGAGCGTCACCGGCGGCACGCAGCACGGCGCCGAGCAACCGCCGCGGGTCCAGTTCCGCTCCCGACGCCGTGGCCTGCCACGGCGTCGCGGCCCGCCCCTCGGCGAGCGCTTTCCCGGAGAAGGTGAATACCACCGCCTTGCTCGCCGTCGTGCCCACGTCCAGGCCGACCAGCAGTGGCTGCGTCATCGCTCACCCTCCACCCGGGTGCGGGCCGGCCGGGCCCGCTCGCCATTCACAACTTGGTAATAATTGGTTATCGTTGTTTTTCATTGGGATTCTGTCAAGGGCTTCGCCCAGAGGATCCCGCCGGATCGCAGCTCCGCTCTCACCGAGGAAGGCCTCATGCCACTCGCCAGTACCGGGACCCTCGTCAGCGATGCCCGCGCCGAGCGCGGGGGGATCGCCGCGTTCAACGTCATCACCATCGAGCACGCCGAGGCCATCGTGGCCGGTGCCGAGGCCGCCCAGGCACCGGTGATCTTGCAGATCAGCCAGAACGCGGTGGTGTTTCACCGCCGCCAGCTCCGGCCGCTCGCGGCCGGAGCGGCCCAGATCGCGCAGGCGGCCGCCGTGCCCGTGGCCTTGCACCTCGACCACGTCGAAGACACGGACCTGCTGCGCCAGGCCGCCGACGCGGGGATGAGCTCCGTCATGTTCGATGCCTCGGCCCTGGACTACGACGGCAACATCGAGGCCACCCGCGCGGCCGCCGAGTGGGCGCACGCCCACGGGCTGTGGCTGGAAGCCGAGCTCGGAGAGGTCGGCGGGAAGGACGGAGCGCACGCCCCGGGCGTGCGCTCCGACCCGGCCGAGGCAGCCGCCTTCACCGCCGCCACAGGAGTCGACGCGCTCGCCGGCGCCATCCGCAACTGGCTGTCCGCGCACCCGGACACGGTCGACCCCCGCAAGTACCTGGCCCCCGCCCGCGACCAGATCGCGGCCGCCGTCACCCGCCTGATCACCGTGGTCGGAATCCCGGCCTGACTGCCGCAAGTTGAAGCGCACGGCGAGGTCCGGCGTGGCGGCGAAGGCCGGGTCCATCGGGTTCAAGCCTCGCTAGCTCGCTCCGTGACGGGCCATTACGTTTGAACTGCGGATCAGGAGCCGATCCGGCCGGAAAGCAAAGGAGCATTCATGTCATCGCGCATGGCAACGTCACCCGTCGGGCCCGGACGACCCGCATGAGCGCACTCGACGTCTTCGCAATCGATGGCACCCGGGCCGTCGTGACCGGCGGCAACCGCGGGATCGGCCAGGCCATCGCGCTCACGCTGGCGCGGGCCGGAGCCTCCGTCGTCATCGCCGGTCGCGACGCCGCGCAGAACCAGGCGGCCGTCTCGGCGGCCCGCGAGGCCGGCCTCGAGCTGCACGCGGTCACGGCAGACGTCTCGCGCCGGGAGGACGCGGACCGGCTCGCGGGCGAGGCGGCCGAGCAGCTCGGCGGCCTTGACCTGTTCGTCAACAACGCGGGCGCCTGCGTGCACGCCCCCGCGCTCGAGGTCACCGATGATGACTGGGCGCGCGTGCTTGACGTCAACATCAACGGCGTCTGGCACTGCAGCCGGGCGGCCGCGCGCGTGATGAAGGACTCCGAGGGCGGGTCCATCGTCAACATCGGCTCGATCTCGGCGATGATCGTGAACCGGCCTCAGTGGCAGCCGGCCTACAACGCCTCCAAGGCGGCGGTGCATCAGCTGACGAAGTCGCTCGCCGCGGAATGGGCGCCGTACGGCATCCGGGTCAACGCGATCGCTCCAGGCTACGTCCGGACCGACATGGCCCCCGTCGACCGGCCTGAGTTCCAGCGCTACTGGATCGACGACACCCCTCAGCACCGCGCCGCCGCACCGGAGGAGATCGCCCCTCTCGTCGTCTTCCTCGCCAGCGCCGCTGCCTCATTCATCACGGGATCCGTGCTCGTCGCCGACGGCGGCTACACGCTCTGGTAGCCGATGGGAAGCCATCGAAATCAAGCTCGGCGCCGGTCAGCCACGGTGAGCTAAGGCGCGGTTCGGCGCTGGAGGGACCACATCTGGGTCGGCCGCTCGTAGCCGAGCGCAACTTCCCAGGCCACGGCGGGCGGCCCGGTCTCGGTCCGGAACGAGCGGACCGTGGCCCGGGTCAGCTCGGGGTCGGCCCCCGCCCGCTCGGCCAGCCGCAGCGCCGTCGCCTCCACCTCGTCGGACGGGACATGGGTCCAGGCCAGTCCGAGCTCCGCCGCCCGGCGCCCGTCGATCTCCTCGCCGAACAGGCCAAGCGCCGCGGTCGCCTCGCGGCCCGCCTGGCGATTGGCGAGCGTGAAGAACCCGCCGCCGGGGTGAATGCCGATGCGCATGAACCCGGCGATGATCCGGGCATCGGACGCCACCACCCGCAGGTCGGCAGCGAGCATCAGGTTGACCCCCGTGCCGACCGCCGCCCCGCGGACCGCCGCGATCGTCGCCGTCTGCAGCTGCCCGACCCGGACGAAGGCCTGGTAGACCGCCCCGATGTCCTTGTACTGGGCATCCTCGGCCTGACCCCGGGGCGACGCCAGGGTAGCCCGGTCGGCGCCGGAGCAGAACGTCCCGCCCGCGCCGCGCACCACCGTCACCGCGATACCGGGGTCGGCGTCGATCTCCTCGCACAAGGCGACCATCTGGCGGCCCATGGCCGGGGTGAGCCCGTTGCGCGTCTCGGCCGAGTCGATGGTCAAGAGCGCGCAGTAGTCATGCACCTCGAGGGTAATCTCACCCATGTCATCCTCTCGCTCGGCGCCGGGCGGTCAGGATTCAGCGGCCCGGACGGCCCCGAGCGTAATCGCACCCAGATAGGCGTCCGCGCCGCTGCGGTTGTGCCACTTGTGCACGACACCGTTCTGGACGATGACGTCGCCCGGGTTCATCCAGCGTTCCTGCCCGGGACGAGGCAACCCCAATAGGGCTACTTCCTACCCTGGCCGTGCTGTGGCTGCTGCGCCAGGCATTCCCCGTCATGACCGGTGACCTCCGCCTCGGCGCTCTCCGCCGCCATGGCGTGGCAGGCCGGCTGGCCGCCGGCCAGCCTCTACCGGGCCGCCGCCTAGTCCGCCCCGTCGCCGGGGCGTGGCTGCTGGCCGCCCTTCCTCCGCCAGCAGCATGGCGGCGGTCTCAAGAAGGACCGCCTCCTGGTCTCGCGGCTCGAGCTGTCGCCTTGAATCCCGCATCGGCTGCCCGCCCGAAAGCTAGGTTGAGCGTTCGACATATGCCATTGAGCTGCTGTCTAGCTACGGCGAACCACACTGGCCGATAGTCATTGCCTCGTTCGCCTCGAGGTGGTCACGGCAGCGAGCTCACTCTGGCCACTGCACCGCCGGCTGACGATCTCAATTGTGAGGGCCGCAGAGGCGCGAGGGGTCGAGCCCGGTGGCTTTGGCACCCGCGCCGAAGATCGCAGCGGCTTGCGGAAACAAGCATGCGGCCGGGAGGATCAGATCTCAGGCCGGCGGCACCGGAGCCGGCGGCGGGCGGACGGAGACAACGCATGCGGATCGGCACCTTGGCTGCGGAGACGGGCGGCGACCAGGCGCTCGGCAAACTGGCTGATCACCTCCGCCAGGCGGCCGACGACGGGTTCGCGTCGTTCTGGATGTCGAACATCTTCGGCCTTGACGCACTGACCTCGCTGGCGGTGGCCGGCAGCCAGGTACCAGGCACCGAGCTCGGCACGGCCGTCGTTCCGACCTACCCGCGGCATCCGGCGGTGCTGGCGCAGCAGGCGCTGACCACGGCGCTGGCAGTCGGCTCCGGCCGGCTGACGCTCGGCATCGGGCTGTCACACAAGATCGTCATCGAGGACATGTACGGCTACAGCTTCGACAGGCCTGCCCGGCACATGCGCGAATACCTGTCGGTTCTGCTGCCGCTACTGGACGGCACCGCGGTCAGCGTCGACGGCAGCACGCTGAGCGCGCACATCGGCCTGTCGGTGCCCGGGGCGGGCCGGGTGCCGGTGCTGCTGGCCGCGATGGCACCGCGGATGCTGAACCTGGCCGGCGAGCAGGCCGACGGCACGGTGCTGTGGATGACCGGGCCCGCCACCGTCCGCGACTATGTGGTCCCGGCCATCTCGGCCGCCGCCAGAGCCGCAGGCCGGCCCAGCCCGCGCATCGTGTGCAGCCTGCCGGTCTGCGTGACTGACGACCCGGCCGCCGCCAGGGCGAGCGCGACGGAGGAGCTCGCCATCTACGGGCAGCTGCCGTCCTACCGCGCGATGCTGGACAGGGAAGGCGCAGCCGGCCCTGGCGACGTGGCGATCGTCGGGGACGAGGACGCGGTCGCGGCGCAGATCCTGGCGCTCGCGGACGCAGGGGTAACCGACTTCGTCGCCGCCGAGTTCGCTCGCGGCCAGGACCGGGAAAGGACCCGCAGCCTGCTGAAGGCAGTCATCGCCGGAAGCTAGCCGTTCGCGGATCGCGGCCTTGACGGCGAGCACATCAGCCGGGCCGCCCGATTCTTCCGGGCCGGTTGGGACCGAATCATCCCGGCCATCTCCGTTCTCTGGTGCCCGAACACGCCGACCCAAACGCACGCGAGCGTGCCGGGCGGCGTGCCCGTTGCGTGCCCGATCGGACGGTGAACCGGGGTGATTCACGGTCACTCGCGGACAAGCGGGCACGCCGCCTGACCTGCATCCACGCCACTCAGCGCGCTCGTGCCCGGAGCCTTCAAAGCTAGCTATCGACGGACCCATTCGAAGCACGATCGGCCAGAAGATGCGGCTTCTGGGCAGCTGAACGATGCCCCTGACGGAGGAATGAACTTACGTTCAGGCACCGGCAGCTCAAGCCGAGCAGCAGACCTCAAGAGCTCCCTTGGTGTCACTCTCTGAACGTAAGAGGCGGCACCGGATATCAGGCGGAGTTGCTCGCTTGTCGCCGCCGCGATACTGAGTCTGATGGAACAGGACACACTACGGAGACCGTACGGTCCGTTGCAGCTCGCCGAGCCGTTAGTCACCACTAATGTCCCCACCGAGCTTGCCGTCCCGGCGAATTAGGCCTCTGACCTGGAGCCCCGTTTACGGAATCGAACCGTAGACCTTCTCCTTACCATCTGGGTCCGATCGGGTTACCAGCCAGGGACTTTGGCGAAAGGCCAGGTCAGACGCTCCACTTCAGCTCAGTTGGGAGCAGTTCGGGACGGTTCGCGAAAGATGCGACCTCCCAAATTCCTCCCAGCCGGCCGTGGAGGAGGAGCAGTGTACGACCCATATTTCGAACGGCCCGAACGTAGTATCGATCGCGTCATGCGCGTCTCTACGGCGGTGGCCGTGCTGGCCGTAGCGGGGGTGGCCGCGTATGTCTCCTACTGGCACGCGTATGCGGTCGTCCGGGCGCACGGCGAGGGCGGAATCACGGCCCGGCTTGAGCCCGCGACGATTGACGGCCTTGTTTACGCCAGTTCGATGGTCGTCTTGTACGCGGCACGGCACCGGCTGCCGGTACCCTCCCTGGCCCGCTGGCTCCTCGGGCTGGGGATCGCTGCCACCCTGACGGCGAACATGGCCCAGGGCTGGTCACACGGGCCTGTCGGGGCGGTAGTCGCGGCCTGGCCGGCGGTCAGCCTGGTGGGATCGTATGAGCTCCTGGTCTGGCTGATCCGCACTGCCGGGGCTCTGGAGCAAGGACCGCCAGCAGAGCCCGACGGGAACGGCGCGACCTGCTGCGCTCTCGCGCGCCCTCTTCCAACTGCCACGGCTGGCGAAGGACAGCGCAGCCAGAGCGAGCGCGAGGCACCGCGTCAGACGCGACGACCGATGAGCCAGCCAGCCGCGCACCCGGGTCCCGCTGCAAACGTGCAGAATGATGATGAGGTGACCGGGCAGATGCCGTCAACGACCAGGCGGTGGCTGTTTACCGGCTGAGCGTTCAAGCTGGCAATCCTCTCTCGGAGCGCAAGCTTGCTCACCCCGGGAACGGGCACCTCGCGGCGTGCTGAGTCGAGCATCACCACGGATTCTCCGGGGGTTCGGGACCGGCGTAAACCGGACATCTTTACGGGGTCTCCTGGTAGAGGCATGAACAACTTCCCGTCGCGGTCCCGCGAGGTGTTGCGTTTGTTGCAGGTCCGCGCGGGCTGAGCTTGCGACCAGCTAGGACAACAAGCACCACACCTGGCAGATGTGCTGCGAAAGCGCTCCGCCAAGTACCCACGCGCAACGTCGTGCAACAGCCGAGGGACCCCCAGAAACCATGCTGGAGGCGTAGATCAGCCCGTCCACGGTCAACGGGATCAGACGGGCCGACCGCCGCGACGCCGACCACGGCCGGTTCCGCTCCGGTTCCCACGGCGGGGCCACGCGAAGCATCTTCCGCTGGGCCTCGTCCTCGCCGATGCGACTGCGACGGAGACCCGCTGGCCGGCGCTTCAGATGGCAGGCGTCCATGACCTGCTCCGGGCGCGGCGTTGCCCTCGTACTCGCCAAATGTCGTGATTCTCCGGACTACTGCGGCCGTTGTCTGGACGCCCTCGGGGTGCTTCCTATCACGTCTTCGAGTTGGTGTGGGCTGGGACCGGACCGGTTCCGGAGGATGCCCGTCATTGCTATGAGCTGTCGGTTGACAGCGGCACGCTGTTGCCGTGTTACGTCGGACAACTGCCGTACTGCCACTGGCCGTCGGCCCATGGACTGGCGGCGGGGTTCCGTGCTATCAATGGAAGCGAATGGGATCTGGGGGTGCGGCCGATGGGAGCGGACAGGAACAGGCGCCGACCGGGGAACCAGCGCCCGCGTACGCAGCGGGAGATGAAGAAACCCAGCCGGGAGAAGCCTAGGCCCGCAGGTTTATTTTTCCTGTGTGGTGGCGGCAAACCGCAACTCGCCGAGATATCCCGCACAATCCGCGCGACCATTGCTGCCCGCATTGTGCCCTGGCTCGCGCGCCGGGTGCCGGTTCTCATCATCAAGTCAGAACTGACAGCCCGATCCGTAGCCAGGCCGGGCGTTCCCATCCTCATGGTCCACCGGCCGACAGCCTTCTATAACAGGCTGGCTACGGCCGGTCTAGACGGGTTCTGTGAGTCATACCAAGCTGGTGACTGGGATGCGGATAATCTCCTGCTGCTGCTGACGAAGCTCCTTGAGTGTTCAGGCGGCGCGGCTTGGGCAGGCGGTCGTAGCCTGCGGCGCTATCTTGGAAAGCCTCTTCCGGACAGCAGCGAAGACATCATCGAACACGTGCGCCAGAATGTCAGCTATCATTATGACATCTCGAATGATTTTTTCGCGTGCTTCCTCGATGAAACCATGACTTACTCTGCCGCCTTGTTCGAGGAAGATGCGGATGGGCAGCCGGTCGCCGGAGCCGAGTTGCTGCTAGATGCGCAAAGTCGGAAGATCGATCGTCTTCTTGATCTCACTGCGGTCGGCGAAGGGACCCGTTTGCTGGGGATCGGCACCGGCTGGGGTTACCTCGCGGTCCTGGCCGCGCAGCGGGGCGCACACGTCCGTACCGCCACCCTTTCCGCCGAGCAGGCGAAATACGCGCAGCACCGGGTTACTGGGGCTGGAGTAGGTGACCGGGTAGCCGTGGAACTCCGAGACTTCCGTGAACTCGGCGGTGATACAGAGACGTACGACGCGGTGATCAGTATGGGGATGGTTGAAGCGATTGGCGATAGGCGCTGGCCAGCCTGCTTCTCCCTTCTCGATCAGGTACTCGCCGATGGAGGCCGGGTCGGACTGCAGGTCATGACCATGCGGCACGATCGGTTCCTGAGCGCGCGCCGAAGGCAGACCTGGATTAATAAGCATGTCCTACCTGGCTTTCTCATGCCCTCTGTGCCCGCGTTGGATACGGCGGCGTCCCGCCACTCTGCGCTGAAGGTGCTCGACTCGAAGGCGTTCGGTCTTCATTTCGCGGCCACGCTGCGGATATGGCGTGAGAGATTCGAGGCGCAGGCGCGGCAGATCGAGCTCCTCGGCTTTGATGACGCTTTCCAGAGGACCTGGCGCTTCTTTCTCGCTAGTTCCGAGGCAAGCTTCCAGACGGGACTTTGCGATGTCTATCAATACATACTCGCCCGAGATTAGGCGGCCAACATGAGCACAGAGCAGCAAATAGGCAGAAGGCATGGCACGAGTATGTATGCGGAGTTGCTGCGCGAGGTACGGGCAGCAGGCCTGCTGCAGCCGCAGACTGCATACTACATCACCAGAATCACGATCAATACCGCTGGCCTATCAGCTGCCTGGGGGTTGTTCTTCCTTCTTGGAAATTCTTGGCTACAGCTGGTGACTGCAGGTTTCCTCGCGTTTATGTTCACCCAGTGCGCCATGATCGGTCATGATGCGGCACACCGTCTGATCAGCCGCTCTCGCTTGATCAACTCGGCACTAGGCCAGGGCCATTTCAAGATGACTCCGCGTAGTCATCGTCACTCTATGCAGTCATGAAGTAGACGGCTCGATCCCGGTTTTCCGCTACCCATTCCGTGGC
>Ga0209881_1000497_pt1 | contig 9903 bp, 13 predicted proteins | sample PersoiDNA2013193_FD_185804 | JGI IMG/M metagenome (GOLD analysis project Ga0209881, IMG submission 185804) | Permafrost soil microbial communities from the Arctic, to analyse light accelerated degradation of dissolved organic matter (DOM) -... | ecosystem: Environmental > Terrestrial > Soil >... | reverse complement strand
GAACACCAGGGCCGGGCCGGCCGGGTCGGTCGACTGGCGCAGGGCGAACTGCCTGCCGGCCAGCGGTTTGATCTCCACGCAGGAACCGCCGTTGTGACCGCTCCACGGCTTGTGCCAGCCGTCGCCGCCGAGCTGCTCGCTCGCGTTGGGTATGTGCTTCATCAGTTGATCTCCTTGCGGATAGCACTGAGGAGTGCCTCGGTGCGCTGGGGTGGCGGTGCCAGCGCGCTCATCCGGTCGAGCGCTTCGGAGAACGCCGTCACGTCGTCGTACTGGTCCACGTAGAAGGAGCCGAGCACGGTCTCCACGTAAACGATGTCCTGCAGCTCAGGGAAGGGGAAACGGAAGCTGTGGAAGGGCCCGTACATGCCCTCGTGGATGTACAGCGCGAACGGGATCACCTGAAGCTTGACGTTCGGCAGCGCCACCAGCTCGATCAGGCGGTCGATCTGGTCCCGCATCACCGCGGGCGGCGCGACGGGGCGGCGCAGCACGGTCTCGTCCATGACGACCCACAGCTCGAGGCCGCCGGCCTCGAGCGCGCGGTGCTGGCGCTCCATGCGCAGCCGCACCCGGCGCTCGATCTCTTCGTTGTCATTGAGCCCGGCGCGCAGCACGGTGCGCGCGTACTCCTCGGTCTGCATGAGGCCGGGGATGTAGTGCGGCTCGTAGGCGCGGATGAGGCTCGCTTCCTCTTCAAGGCTGACGAACGCGCGGAACCAGTCGGGCAGCGCGTCGCGGTAGCGGTACCACCAGCCAGGCTGGTTGGCCTCCGCGGACAGCGCGAGGAAGGTCGCGGCATCGTCCCCGCTGACCCCGTACTCCCCGAGCAGGATCTTGATGTAGGGCAGCTTCCACTTGACCTGACCCTGCTCAATGCGGCGGATGGCGAGCACGCTGACGCTCAGGGCCGCCGCGGCGTCCTCAAGCGACTTGCCCGCCGCCACCCGCAGGTCCCGCAGCCGCTTGCCGAGGACAAGCAGCCGGACGGTCGCGGCACTAGCCGACTGCCCCTGTGTCACGTGCCGTACCCCCCAGCCTCATGTCCGGCTCAACTAGCATATTCATCCCGAACAGTACAGTTCGGAAAATACGTAATGAAAATATCATGGAGAACGGTTGCGCCATGAACTTCTTGTGAATGATAGTGATCGTGCATCCAGGCCCCGTCGAGACGCTGAACGGCGGTGATTCACGCGTGCCACCGGCAGACACCGAGGCGCTGCGCGAGGCATTCGACCTGACCGTGCGCAACACGTCGGCCGCCGAGGCGCGGCGCCGCACGCTCACCTGGCTGCTCAGGCATGCCGTCGGGCAAGAGGCCGCCGAGGCCGCGGTGCTGATCATCAGCGAGCTCGTCACCAACGCGGTCGTGCACAGCGGAAGCAGCGTCATCGGCTGCGCCCTGCTGCTCGGCAGCGGCGTGCTGCAGATCGAGGTGACCGATCAGGGCACCGGCCAGCAAGAACCCGCCATCGGGGAACCTGCCGCCGACGACGTGTCCGGGCGCGGGCTGCTGCTGGTAAGCGCGCTCTCCAAGGCGTGGGGCGTCAACCCGGTCAGCCCGAGCGGGCGCACCGTCTGGGCTACCGTGCTCACCGGCGAATAACGGGCTCAGCAGTCCACGAGCCCGGGGTGCTGGTTGAGGAGCTGCGACCTGGCAGAGGTGAACTCGCCGAGGGCAGCGATGGCATCGGGGCGGAACACGGCGGCGCGGTGGCAGTTCTGGAAGGCAAGCCGGACCCCGTAGCGCCGCTCGATCGCGGCACGCATCGCGTCGCTTGCCATCAGCCGCAGCAGCTGGCCGCGGGCCTGCTCGTCCGGCGGCGGCACCTGGTTGTCGGCGAACTCGGCGCCCCCCGCCCCCAGGTCCGTGATCAGGCCGGTGATCACGTCCCAGGCGTATGGCAGGGAGGTACGGATGCAGTCAAGGAATGCTGCGTCGTCTACCGCCACCTCTCCGCGATAGGCCTTCTCAAGCAGGTCAGCCGGTACCGCTAGCGACATCCTGGTGTCCTCTCTCCATTTGTGCGCTACTACCCCATCCATCCTCACACGTAAGTGAAATCCCCCCGGTAGTCAAGCCCCGGCGGAGACGGTGCCAGAATGGCGTGGTGAACGACGAGCAGCTAGAGAAGGTCAGGAACGCGCCGGGTTTCTTCGCCGCCCTGGACCAGAGCGGCGGCAGCACGCCCTCGGCCCTGGCGGAGTACGGCGTCGCCAGGGAGCGCTACCACTCGGATGACGAGATGTTCGACCTGGTCCACGCCATGCGCACCCGCGTGATGACCAGCCAGGCATTTGACGGTACCCGCATTCTCGCCGCAATTCTTTTCGAGCAGACGATGGAACGGACCGTGGCTGGCTCACCCACGGCCAGCTATCTGTGGGAGCGGAAAAACGTCGTCCCGTTCCTGAAGGTCGATAAGGGCCTAGCGGCCGAGCAGGACGGCGTCCAGCTCATGAAGCCCATCGACACCCTTGATGAGCTTCTCGAGCGCGCGTCCGGGCACCGGATCTTCGGCACCAAGATGCGGTCGGTCATCAAGGACGCCAGCGAGACGGGCATCTCGGCGATCGTCGAGCAGCAGTTCGGCTACGCCGGCCGGATTCGCGCGGCGGGCCTGGTCCCCATCCTCGAGCCAGAGGTCAGCATCACAAGCCCGCACAAGGAGCAAGCCGAGACGCTGCTGCGCGATGCCCTGCACAAGCGAGTCGAGGCGTTGCCGTCGGACGCGATCCTCATGCTCAAGCTCACCATCCCGACCGAGCCCGGCCTCTACGGCGACCTGGCGTCCGACCCGCGCGTGCTCCGGGTTGTCGCCTTGTCGGGCGGCTACAGCCGCGACGAAGCCTGCGCGCTGCTCGCGCATGACCCCACTCTTATCGCCAGCTTCTCCCGTGCGCTGCTCGAAGGGCTCACGGATGGCCAGACGGACGAGCAGTTCAACGCGCGGCTCGAATCGTCGATCGAGCAGATCTACCAGGCGTCGGTTGTCAAGCAGTCCTAGCAGCCGCCGGTCGCCGCCCGCGCGTCCGCGGGCGGCGACCTGACGGGCGCCGGGCTCAGCCCTGGTAGGGGTTGGCCGGGATGGTGTTGGTGTAGGTGATCGACTTGTACAGGTCCTCGTCGGTTTCGCCGTGGTTGATCCAGGCCGATTCGCGGGTGGCGCCGGTGACCGGGTCCTCGAACGTCTCGACGACGGTCTTGTACACGGTGTCCCGACGGCTGATCTCGATGGCCGGGCGGCCCGAGCTGTCGGCTGCGCCCGTCTTGACGATCACGCCTTGTGTGGCCGCGAGCACCTTGTACACCGCGGAGCGCAGGGCCGGGCTGAGGTCGGGCTCCCAGAGCAGGTCGGCGGCCTGCTCATAGACCAGGTCGTCGTCCGTCGGCTGCGGGGGCGTGACGTTCTTGAGCTGCTTTTCAAACTTCTTGTTCTTCGCCGCGGACATCTGGTTGGCCTGGGCGAGCTGGTACTTCGCCTGGGCGAGCAGCACGGCGCGCAGCTTTGCCGGGTCCGTCGGCATGGCGTCGAGCTGGGCGACCGTCGGCGAGTTTCCCGGAGCGGCGGTCAGCACCGCGGGCGGCGTCGGCGTGCCGGCGGAGCCGGAGCCGGAGCCGGAGCCGGACACGGTGATGTCCTGATAGGTGAGGCCACCGCCGGTGATCGTATCGATGACGCTCGTCTTGGGGCCGATCTCACTGACGTCCACGCCGGAACCGGAGCCGATGGCCCACGTCCTCTCGGTGAGGACCACGTACCGTCCGGACGGCCGCGGCGTCTTGGCCGCGGCGGCACTCAGCCCGAACAGCGACCGCTGGGCGGCGGTCAGCTGAATCGGCGCCGCCTTGCTCGTGCTGCCTGAAGCACCTGGGCCGGCCGGCGCGGGATGCGCGCCAGATCCTGACGTCGATGCCAGGGTCCCGACGGCGAGCCCGGCCGCGGCGGCGGTCCCCGCGACACCGATCACGCGCGTCCGCATCCGGTGCCGACGCTGCCGCTTGATCGCCCCGGCCACGGCGGCCGACGGCGCGAACAGGTCATCGGTGGAGCGCACCATCAGCTGGCGCAGGATGTCCTCATCGATCTCAGGCATAACGGACCCTTCTGGTGGTTGCTTCGGTTTCTGCCCGCGCGAAGAGCCCGCTGATCTGGGGCTGCTCGCGCAGCTGCGCCATGGCGCGTGAGGCGGTGCTCTTGACGGTTCCCGTGGAGACGCCGAGGAGCCCGGCGACCTCGTTCTCGCTGCGATCGTCGAAGTAGCGCAGCACGACGATCGTTCGCTGCTGCAGCGTCAGCGTCCGTAGCGCGTCGAGCAGCAGCGGGCGCAACTCGACGGCCGACGTTGAATCGGCTGTCCTTGGGTCGCCGCCGTCATGCGCGTCGACCAACTGGATCTGCGGTACCTGGCGCCGCTTGAGCCGCGCCTGGTCGATGACGATGTTGTGCATCACCTGGCGGCAGAATGCCCGCGGGTTCTCGATGCGGGACCAGCGAGCGGCGAGGCGGTGCAGCGTCTCCTGATAGACATCCTCGCCCAGGCCCTGATCTGACGTGAGAAGCGTCGCCAGCCGCAGCAGGGAGTCGCCGGATTCGGCGACGAACCCTTCGAAAGCACGTTCCTGCTTTCTGTCCACTAAGCCTCCTGACTATTGCCGTCACCCCTCTAGACGACGCCTCCGTCAATCACGTTGAGCACGTCACCGGGATGGCTCCGAGCAAAAAACCGGGCCGGGCGACCTCGATGATGAGGTCGCCCGGCCCGGCGGGGTCAGGCCTTGCCGGCCGTTGTCGTCTGCTTGGTATCTTGGCGTCGGTGGGCGGTGCTGAATCGGATCGATTCAGTTCGAGTCAGTTCGAGCGGGTGTAGTCGGCGACGCCGAGCCGCACGATCCGGTCGGTGTGCCTGGCGGCGAGCTTGCGCACTTGCCTGACGCCGCTCAGGCCGGCGATCGCGACGCCCGCGGCGGCGGCCAGGATCGACCCGCCGAACAGGGCGATGCCGCCGATGACGTGCCCGAGCACCATCAGGACCAGTCCGGCGAGCAGCGCCACGGGCACGGCCGCGATCAGCAGCACCGCGAGCAGCGTCGCGGCGATCACGGTCTTGGCTGACCTATCGAGCATCCGTGACGAGTACCAACCTGTCATTATCCTCACCTCTCAGCGGCCCGGTTCCCGGGTAATTCTCACGATATGTCGCGTATCGCGCTTATGCAAAAAACCGGGCCGAGCGGCGAGCACGCCAACTCTCCGTGGGGCTACGGCGCGCGCGGCTTCCCTGATCAGCTAACTTGTGAGGGTATACTCTCATAAGTATAGGGCGCTTGCGTTGTGCCACGCATGCTCTCTCGCATTGTGGAGCGAACCGGCTATCTGGCACGGTCGAGAGGCGGACAGATGACATCACAGAGCACTGCGGGCCGTGTCAACCAGAAGCTGCGCACGCGAATCGCGATCGTGCAGGCGGCGGCCGAATTGAGCAGAACCGGCCGCGAGGTGACCATGCCCGAGGTCGCCAGGGCGGCCCTGGTCTCGGAGGCCACGGCCTACCGGTACTTTCCCGATCTGGTCAGCCTGCTGCGCGAGGCCATCGCCGGGCAGTTGCCAAGTGAGGCGGAAGCGCTCGCCGCCGTCACGGATAGCGATGATCCGGTCGAGCGCATCGCCGCCGCGACGGAGTTCCTGCTGCGCCATGTGCTGGCCAGACAGGGCATGGTCCGGGCGCTCATCGCGGCCACGATCGTCCGGCCCGCCGAGGCGGGGGCCCGTCCCGGCTTGCGCTTCGGCCTGATTGACCACGCACTATCCCCCCTGGCACAGGCGCCAGGGGCGGCCGCCGCTCCCGCCGCGCTCGCGCAGCTCAAGCGTGATCTCGCCGTCGTCGTCAGTGCCGAAGCTCTCTTCGGCCTGACTGACCTGCACGGCCTGGATCCCGAGGACGCCATCGTCAGCATCGTGCACACCGCGACGACTCTTACCCGTGCCGCGTTGCGGGACGGGCTCATGGATTGAAGCAAACTCTCATCATGAGAGTCGACTTGCATAAACTGGATGAGCGTACTACTCTCCTAAGAGTCAGCTCTTACGAAGGGAATTAGATCTCATGAGCACCCCCCAGGCGGTAAGCACCCGGACCATCGACCTTGGCATGGGCCTGAAGGTCACCATCAAGGAGAACGGCGACGCCGCCACCGCAGGCGGCACCGGCGTCCTGCTCCTGCACGGCGGCGCGGGACCGCTGTCCGTCGCCGGGCTAGCGGCCGCGCTCTCCGAGCACGCGTACGTGATTACCCCGACCCACCCGGGCTTCGACGGCACCCCGCGGGTCCCGTGGGCCGACTCGGTCGCCGACCTGGCCGACGCGTACCTCGACCTGCTCGAGCAGCTTGGCATGACCGCGGTGATGGTGATCGGCAACTCCATCGGCGGCTGGATCGCCTCCGAGATGGCGCTGCGCGACATCCACGGCCGCGTTAAGTCGATGGTGCTGCTCAACGCGGTCGGCATCCGGCCGGACAACGACAAGCAAGTGACCGACATCCGCTTGCTTCCGCCGGTCGCGATCGGGAAGCTCTCGTTCGCCAGCGCCGCCTTCCGGCCCGACTTCGCCGCGATGAGCGACGAGCAGCGCGCCGGGATGGCCGCCAACCAGCAGACACTCGCGGTCTACGCTGGCGAGGGCTTCCTCTTCGCGCCGAAGCTGCGCTGGCGCCTGCACCGGGTCACCGTGCCCGTGCTTGCCGTCTGGGGCGAGGAGGACGGCATCGTCACCACGGAGTACGGCCGCGCCTTCGCGGGTGCCTTCCCCAACGGTCACTACCAGGGCATCGCGGACGCCGCGCACTTCCCGCACATTGAGCAGCCCGGCGCCGTGCTCGCCGCCATCGGCGACTTCGTTGACAACGTTGTTAAGCCCGACGCCAGCTGACCGACCGTACCGCCGTGGGCGGGCGCTCCGCGCGGAGCGCCCGCACGGGGGTGCCCGCGAGAGTGCCAGCGGCGAACAAGTGACGGTCAGAACATCCATGCGCCTGCCTTCATACTTGGTCGGGTGGATGACATGAGCCGCCGTCACGTCGGGGCACAGCTTGAGGTCGAGGTGCTGCAGCCGCTTGAGGCGGTCCTCCAGTTGGCGGTGTCGGACATGCCCGGCGCGGGCCTTCAGGAATCACTGAAGATAACCCTGGACGGGGAGCCCATGACGGCGGCGGAGGTGGTCGTACCCGGCGAGGGCCGCGCGCACGTCCTGACGGTGCGGCCCGGCCTGCCTGTCCCCGATGGATTTCCACGCCGTGGCCGAGGTCCTGGTGGACGACCGCTGGCGTGTCGTGGACGCGACCCTGCTCGCGCCGCGAGCCAGCCTGGTGCGGATCGCCACCGGCCGCGACGCCGCGGACACCGCGTTCCTTTCCACCTACGGCGGTGCAGCGACACTGGTCCGCATGCAGGTCACGGCCGTGCTCGACGGGTCGCTGCCCGGTGATGACATGACCCAGCTGATCAGCATCGGCTGACCGCTCCTGACCGCGATTTCAGCTAGCCGCAGCCGCCGAAATCTCTCGCAACCGGGTGGCGGTACCGGCCGTCATAGTGGTCAAGAATGCACAAAAATGGTGGAAAGGAAAGGTCCATGATGAACTCACGCCTGCGTCTTTCGGTACCTTTCGCGCTAGCTGCGGCCGGCTTCATGCTGGCTGGCTGCCAGAGCAGCGTCTCCGCGACCGGCACTGTCACCCAGCCAGCGGCATCAGCAGCCGCGGCCGGGACGTCAAGCGCCGCCGCGGTCGCCACGCAGACGGCGGCGGTGGCCGGCGGAGCGGGCACCGGGGCGGCTGCCACTGCGGGGTGCACGGCGGCCCAGCTTAAGATTCAGTACACCACCAATGCACAGATCTTGAACGGCGCGCTCGATGGCATGAGCCACGTTGACAACGTAGTGACGTTCACTAACCAGGGTTCGGCTTCCTGCGGGCTTGGCGGCTACCCGGGTATAGCCGCCCTCGACTCCGCTGGGAAGCAGGTCAAGCAGGCGGTGCGCGCGTCCGCTACGGGCAAGCTGGTCACCCTGGCGCCAGGGGCGGTCGCGTCCGCTCTGATCAGCGCCAACACGGCCTCGTGCGCGAAGCCCACGGCTGTGGCGGGGCTGCTCGTCACCGCGCCCAACCAGCGGTCCTCGACCAAACTCGGCCGAACGATCACGCTCTGCCTGAGCAGCCTCCAGGTGGCACCCGTCGTGCCAGGCGACTCTGCGGGAACGATAACCAGCTAGCCGCGAGAACGCGGCGACGGCAGTATCTTGCCGCGGCGGGCGCACCGGCCCGCCGCGGCATTTAACGTTATTTTGAGGACCGAGCTGACCGGCGTGGCGGCATGCCCGATCAGGCCCTCGAGCGCGGGATCGGTGGCGGCGAATTCGCCGCGCCGGGACGCGCTCTTGTCCGAGTGGCTTGAGCGGGCCGCCGCCGGCTGAGCTAGCGAGCCAGCGAACTGCTCGCTGGCGTTGCCGCCGGGCAGGCACGCGACCGGTTCCTGGTTGTCGCGGAGGCTCGCGATGCCCGTCGGTCCTCCGCGATGGCCGCTGCCGGTTCTGCCGTTGCCTCCTGGTCGCGCGCGGCGCGTGGCTCTTCGTCCCGGCGTTCGTACAAGGCCCGCTTGCGGTCGCGCTGCTTGTTGACGGCGTCCCAATTCAGGCCGTTCTGGCCGATGACGTAGTCGATCGCGGCCCGTAGGCCGCCGAGCCCGTCCTGCAGGCTTTCGCGCAGGGTGGCCCATTCGTCGTGACTGCCGGTGCTGGTGATCTTGTCGGACACATTGAGGATATGCGCGGCCTGCGCGGCGAGCTGGGACAGGCCGGTCCAGGTATCAGTGTCGTCGCTGTACGACCCGGCAAGTTCGCTGGCCATCAAGTGCTCCGTTCCGCTTCACAGGGCAAGGTTCCCGCGCTCACCGCGCGCGGGCTGGCAGGGCGCAAGGCCCGGTATACCCCGACGGGAACCGGGGCAGGCAAGTTGAGATGGCTAATGTCAGGCAAATACTGCTGCAATTTGCAGCGCGAAACATCCGTCAGCTGACGGATGCAGGCCATGCGGCCCTCACTCCCGGTAGGAAAAGAGCTACCTTCGGCGCGGGATCCCGTGATCGAGAAACGCGGTCATGGCGCGCAATACAGTGGCCGCGTGGACGGCGGCGGGCAATCGTGAGCACCGATCCTGGCGCGGTCCCCGGACCACGGCAGGGCGAGCTCCAGCTGCATCGCTGGAGCGACAAGGCCGTGGTCGGCGTGGCCATCGCCGCCTTCGCTTCCGGGTTCGCGCAATTCGGCGTGGTAGCCGCGCTCGGCGATGTGGCCCGCGGGTTCGGGCAGGTGACGCATGGCGCGACGTTCGCCGACCAGGCCGGACTTTCTGGTACCGACCTGGGCATCGGGCTGGCCATCATCCGCCTGGCCTCGCTTGGCGGGCTTCCCGTCACCGGCCTGGCCGACCGCTTCGGCCGCCGGATGATGCTGCTCATCACCGTCGGCGCGGGGCTGGCCCTGACCGCGCTTGCCGCGGCGAGCCCGAGCTACTGGTGGTTCGTGGCCATCTTTGCCTGCGGGCGTCCCCTGCTGAGCGCCACCAACGGGCTGGCGCAGGTTGACGTTGCTGAGCAGACGGCCTCCGCGGACCGGGCCAAGGCGGTGGCGCTGGTGGCCGCCGGGTACGGTGCGGGCGCCGGGGCCATCGCCATCGTGCACAGCCTGACATCGGGCACGCTCGGCTTCCGCGGGGTGTTCGCGCTGGCGCTTGCCCCGCTTGCCCTGCTTCCCCTCCTTCGGCGCTGGATTTCCGAGCCCGACCGGTTCACCGTGGCCGCGGCAGGACCCGGGCATCCGATCCCCGTGCTCGGCGCCTGA
>Ga0209881_1000496_pt1 | contig 9945 bp, 8 predicted proteins | sample PersoiDNA2013193_FD_185804 | JGI IMG/M metagenome (GOLD analysis project Ga0209881, IMG submission 185804) | Permafrost soil microbial communities from the Arctic, to analyse light accelerated degradation of dissolved organic matter (DOM) -... | ecosystem: Environmental > Terrestrial > Soil >... | reverse complement strand
GCCCACCACCACGCGGGCGGTCGCGAGCGACACCCCGCCCGTGCCTGCCGCCGTCTCGACGGCCCGCATGGCCAGGTCGTCTTCGGCGAATGTCGGTGCGACCGCATGCACCGCGACCGTCGTCGGCTCATCGGCGGGCACGGGGGAAACCGCGTCGGTCGCGACCGTCAGCAACGCGACAGGCGCCTCAAGCACGGCCTCCTCGATCAGCAGGCCGGCCCACCGCTGCCGGGTGATCGCCAGCGCGCCGCCGTTATCCACAGCCCCTGTGCAGTTCGCGGCCATCGGCTGCCCGGTGATCGCGCCCAGGTGCGCAAGCACCTCGTTGCCCCGGTCGGTCCCCGCCGCCGCCACCGCATGCGGCACCGAGCCGAGCAGCCCGGCGATCGCGCGGGCCCACGCCACGGGCGCGTAGCCATCGATGCCGGAGATCACGTACACGTCGGTGACGCCATAGGCGGCCAGCTCCGCGACCGGCGGATCGCCGAACACCACCGCGGCAAGCACGGGGCCGTCATCCGCGCCAGCCGCCAGCCCCCTGGCAAGACTCAGGGCACGCAGCGATGCGTCGATGACCGTTCCGCCGTCCAGCTCGACCATGCAGAAGACGGTCATGAGAGCACCCCAAGCTCGTTGAGCACGGTAACCAGGGCGGGGACCGCTTCGGCGCCCGCGCCGAGCACGGTCGCCTGCTTCTTCGGTGCGTCCGGTACGCGCAGCGATGTCATCCGCAGCCCCTCGTGTTCAGCTGAGACGGGGACCCGCGTGATCGCGGCCCGCTTCGCCCGGAGCCGGCCGGGAAGGGACGGGTAGCGCGGCAGGTTGATGCCCTCCTTGACCGTCACCACGCACGGCAACGGCAGCGAGAAGGCCTCAAGCACGCCCCGGTAGGTCCGCGACGCCACCACGGACTCGCCGGAATCGGACACCGAGAGCGACTTGATCCCGGTAGCGACCGGCCTGCCGAGCAGGTGCGCGAGCCTGATGCCGACCTGATAGTCCCCGGTGTCGGACGCCTCGTTGCCCAGCAGCACGAGGTCGAACTCACCCGGGCCGGCCACGGAAAACAACGCGGCCGACGTCGCGATGGGCCCCGTCTCCGCCTCAGGCGCGGTCTCAAGCAGCACCGCCGACGACGCCCCGAGCGCCAGGCAAGCCCGAAGCTGCTCTTCCGCCGCGACGGGCCCGAGGGTCACCACGGTGACCGACCCGCCGAACCTCTCGACAAGACGGACGGCCTCCTCAACCGCGCACTCCTCGTGCGGGCTGATCGTGAACCCCGACATCCGGGTATCGATCGACCGTCCGTCGGCGGTCAGCGTGATCGCTCCGCCGACGGTCGGCACCCTCTTGACGCAAACAAGGATCTCCATGGGACGGCTCACCGCATCCGCGTGCCGGCCGGGTCGAACACGGCCCCCTGCGACGCGACCGTCACCGGGTAAGGCTCCCCCAGGTACTCCACGAGCAGCGGCGTGCCAACGACCGCGACCGAAGGCGGCAGGTAGGCCATCAGCAGGTGCTTGCCGAGCGACGGCCCCGATCCGGCGGACGTAACGTACGACGGACGCCCGGCCGAGTCGACAAGCCGGGAACCGTCCCGGGCCAGGATCGGCTCGCCGCCCAGCATGTACCGCGGCGTTCCGTCAGCGGACAGCACGGAATCCACGGTCAGCGTGCAGAGCACCGTCGCCGGCGGCGCCGACCGGGCAGCGAGATACGCGGCCTTCCCGATGAAGTCCGCGTCCTTCACTCCTCGCCGCGCCATCCCCGCCTCGACCGGGTTGTACTCACCGGTGAGCTCCGCGCCGAACGCCCGGTACCCCTTCTCGAGCCGGGCCGTCGTCCCGTACACGCCGATCCCGACGGGCACTAGCCCATGCGGTCGCCCCGCCGTCCACAGCAGGTCCCACAGGTGCCCGGCCTGCTCCGCGGGCACGTGCAGCTCCCAGCCGAACTCCCCCACATAGGAGATGCGCGAGCCGAACACCACCGCGTCGCCAAGTTCAAAGGATTCGGTCATCCCGAACGGACCGGGCGGACTCTGATCCCCGCCCCGTCTCGCCGAGGCGAGCACGTCGCCAGCGCGTGGTCCCCAGAGCCCGATCGTGGCCCAGGCAGAGGAGACGTCGGCGAGCTGCGCGTCGCCCGGCAGGTGATCGCCGATCCACTGCGCGTCCCTGCCGCCGTCTGCCGCCCCCGTGACGACCCGGAACCGGCTCGCGCCGAGCCGGATGATCGTCAGGTCGGCGACGAATTTGCCCGCCTCGTTGAGGAACGGCGTGTAGACGGTCCGGCCGATGGGCACGTCGAGCCTGGCAACGGCGAGGCGCTCAAGGGCGGCGAGGGCGCCAGGACCCGTGACGTCGAGAATGGTGAACGCCGACAGGTCCACCATCCCGCAGGCCTGGCGCAGCGCCAGGTGCTCGGCGTTGATGATCGGCGACCACCAGCGGGATTCCCATTCCGCCGGCCGCTCCATGAGCAGGCCCGCGTACTTCTCGAGCAGCGGCTCGTTGGACGCGTACCAGTACGGCCGCTCCCACCTGGCGGTCTCGTGGAACACCGCGCCAAGGCCGGCGGTACGCGCATGCAGCGGTCCGGTGCGCAGCGGGCGCGCCGACTCATACTGCTCCGCGGGGTGGACGATGCCGTACATCTTGTTGAACGATTCGGCGGCACGGGCGCGGACGAACCCGGTGGCCCGCGACGACGGGTAGAACCTGGACACCGCGGCCTCGTGCACGTCCACGGTCGGTACCTTGCCCGACATCAGCTCGGCGAGGGCACGCCCGCAGCCGGGACCTTCCTTGATCCAGCTCGCCGAGGCCGTCCAGAGCCCCTTCACCTCGGGGGTCTCACCGAGCAGCGGGTGGCCGTCCGGTGTCATCGAGATCAGGCCGTTGATCGCGTACCTGATGCCCGCCTTCTCGTCGCCGAGCAGCTCGGGCATCAGCTCAAGGGAGGCGGCGAGCTGCGGGTCGAAGTCATCGTCGGTGAACGGCAGCTCCGTCGGCGAGAGCACGGCCTCGTCGTTGGACGGGATCGTCTCGGGCGGCACGATGATCGGCCGGTGCATGTAGGAGCCCACCTCCATGTCACCGCCGTGCTGCCGCTCGTACATGCCCTCGTCCACGTCGCGGACGATCGGGTAGGAGATCTCGCCGGTGGTACCCGCGAAGAGCCCGATCGGTCCGACGCTGATCATCTGGTGCACGATCGGGGTGAGCGCGAGCCGCGCCCCGGCGAGCGCCGCGACCTTGGCGGACCAGACGCCGCAGCAGATGACCACGTTGTCCGTGGCGATCTCGCCCTGTGAGGTGACAATCGCGGTGACGCGATCGCCGTCGGTGCTGATGTCGAGGACCTCCGCGCCGGAGATGACGGTGAGCGCGCCCGACGCCTGGGCCTGCTCGCGCATCAGCGTTCCGGCGCGCAGCGAGTCGACCACGCCGACCGTGGGAAAGTAGGCCCCGCCGAGGATTACCGACTCATCCAGGTACGGGACGAGCTTGCGCACCCCATCGGGGGTCAGCATCTCGGCCGGGATGCCCCACGCCTTGGCCTTCGTGCACCGCCTGCGCAGCTCCTGCATCCGCTCGGCGGTGCGGGCGACCTCGATGCCGCCGCTCTCGGTGAACGTGCCGAGCGCCTTGTACTGCTCCGTGGAGTCCACGGTGAGCTCGAACATCAGCCGCGCGTACTCGATCGGGAAGATGAAGTTCGAGGCGTGGCCGGTGGACCCGCCGGGATTCGGCAGCGGGCCCTTATCCACGAGCACGATGTCGCGCCAGCCGAGCAGGGCGAGATGATGAACCAGGCTGTTGCCGACGATCCCGGCCCCGATGACAACAGCGCTAGCCCTGGCGGGCGCAGCGCCGCCCGCCGATACCTCAGTCATTCCGTTCCCTCTCGTGCATCAGTTGGTCCGGTGTAGCCGAGCGCGGCGGACAATCCTGCGGCCTCTTCTCCGCAGCGTCGTACGGCGCTCGCCACCGCCTCTTCAGTTGCCCGTGACGTCGGCGCCGAGACCGAGATGGCCGCCACCACCGCGCCGTCATACCTGAAGACAGGGGACGCGAACGCGATGAGACCCGCCTCGAGCTCTTCGTCGGTGACCGCGTAGCCGCGCGCCCTGACGGCGGCGAGCTCGGCGCGCAGCGCCGCCTCGCCGGTGATCGTCTTGTCGGTGCACCGCTCAAGCTCGCTTGACGGCAGGCTGGCCGCGCCGTAGGCCAGCAGTACCTTGCCGAGCCCTGAGGCGTGCAACGGGACGGGCCGCCCTACCCAGTTCGTGCCGCCGATCAGGTAGGCGCAGTCGGCCTGGGCGATCGTGTCGACGCTGCGGTCGCCAGCCACGCCCAGGTTGGCCGTCTCGCCGGTGTCCTTCGCGAGCCGGTCGAGGAAGGGCTGCGCGATGGCGGCAAGTGACGTGTCCGCGCCGCCGCGCCAGGCAAAGCTGACGAACAGCTCACCTGGCAGGAACCTGCCGTGGTCATCGCGGCGGACCAGATGATTGCGCTCAAGCGCGAGTAGCAGCCGCGACGTCGTGGACTTGGCGAGCCCGGTTACGGCGGTCAGTTCGGTGAACGTGACCGGATCTGCGGCATGGACCACCTCAGACAGCAGCAGGGCTGCCCTGTCCACGGCCTGAGTGCCGTTGGGGTTGCTCATCGACGTCCCATATGTCGCGATCGTGCTATTCCACTTTATGGAACCAAGTTCTACGATATGGGGGCGCTTGTCAATAGGACGCCGTCGAGACCTCGGCGGCTGACCAAGTTTGTGGCTAGCCACAAATAGTGATGGTGACCGCTTTTTGCGGCTAAGCCCGAGTTCAGAGTGCCCTGTATCGTGATCGATATGAGCAAGTCGCAGGGCACGGGCCTGGAGTTCGTCCTGACGCTGTCCTGTCCGGACAAGCCAGGCATCGTCTACGCGGTGTCCAGCTTCCTCGTGCAGCACTCGGCGAACATCATCGACAGCCAGCAGTACGGCGAGCCCGACGGCGGGCTGTTCTTCATGCGGGTCTACTTCTCCGTGCCGCAGCCGGGACTGCCGGTCGCCGACCTTGAGCGCGACTTCACCTGGGTGGCCGAGTCCTTCCACATGACGTGGAAGCTAAACGACAAGTCCGCGCGGGTACGGACGCTGCTCATGGTCTCCCAGCTCGGGCACTGCCTGAACGACCTGATCTTCCGCTGGTCGGCCGGCTCGCTCCCGGTGGACATCACCGGGGTGGTCTCCAACCACGAGGTCTACCGCGACCTGACCGAGGCGTACCGGCTGCCGTTCCACTACCTGCCGGTGACGGCGGAGACCAAGCCCGCCGCCGAAGCCCGGCTCTTGTCGCTGATCGACGAGACGCAGACCGAGCTCGTCGTCCTCGCCAGGTACATGCAGATCCTGTCGCCCGAGGTATGCGAGCGGGTCGAGGGACGGATGATCAACATCCACCACTCGTTCCTGCCGTCCTTCAAGGGCGCCAAGCCTTATCACCAGGCGCACGCCAAGGGGGTCAAGCTCGTCGGCGCGACCGCGCATTACGTGACACAAGATCTCGACGAGGGCCCGATCATCGAGCAGGGCCTGATGCGGGTGGACCACTCGTTCGGCCCTGGCCGGCTAGTCGAGGCCGGCCGTGACGTCGAGACTCAGGTGCTCGCCCGCGCGGTCACCTGGCACGCCGAGCACCGCATCCTGCTGAACGGCAATCGCACGGTCATCCTGTTGTAACGGCAAACCCTTCCAGTGACAGCATGTGACTATTGGTTACAGTGTGAGTAATCAAGAGTACTGATGTCACCGAGGAGACCAGCAGCGGATGTCACTCGAAGCCGACGATAAGACGGCGCGGCTGCGCGCCGACTTTCCAAGCGCGCTGCGTGGCGGGCAGCTGGTGCCATATTTCCAGCCCAAGGCCGAGCTGTCGTCCGGGCTGGTAGTGGGGGTAGAGGCACTCGCGCGGTGGGAACACCCCGATCTTGGCACGCTGCCGCCGGCCCTGTTCACCCCGCTCGCCGAGCAGCTCGGGTTGACGGCGGAGTTCACCAGTCACATGCTGAGGCTGTCGCTCGCGCAGCACCGGACCTGGGCCGGCGCCGGATGGGTCATCCCGATCGCGGTCAACGTCGGGCCCGATTGCGTAATCGACCCCGGCTTCCCTGGTGTGGTCGCGGATCTTCTGTGCAGCGAGCAGGTGCCTGGCAGCATGCTCACGCTCGAGGTGAGCGAGCAGACCGGGACCGCGGCCGTCAGCGCGAACTTCTTCGCCCAGCTCGCCGAGCTCGGTGTCCGGGTCTCGCTCGACGACTTCGGCGCGGGCTTCGCCTCGCTTGAGAGCCTTGGCGGCTGGCCAATCGACGAGCTTAAGCTCGACAGGTCCCTGATCCGCCCGATCGCCGTGAGTGCGAGCTTCCGCGCCATTGTCCGCACCACCATCGACCTCGCTCACCAGCTCGGCGTCGCGGTGGTGGCCGAAGGGATCGAGTCCGAGGCCGTCAGGTCCGAGTTGCAGGCACTCGGCTGTGATATCGGCCAGGGGTACTTCCTCGGTCGGCCAATACCAGCCGAAGCCTTCGCCGACTGGCTGTCCGAGCACGGCCGGCTGGCGCCGTGCCGCGCCATGCCCGGGCACCAGCAGTCAGGCCGGCGCCAGGCAGGCCACGGGCAGCATCAGGCCGGGCTGGCGGAGCACGCCAGCAGCCCGGCAGGCAACACCCTCCGCCACTTGAGCCGAGCCGCAAGCGGCGCCGCCCGGCGCGCCGTGGAGTCCGCGGGCGCCCCCACGCTGGCGGTCGCGGCGGCGATGGCGGCGGCCTATGGCTTGTGGTGGGTGTTCCGCTGGGGCGAGCCCGCGCACCAGGCCCTTGTCGGTTACCTGAGGCTCGTCCCGATCAACGTGGCCGCGGGGTTTCTCACCTGGCGGGTGTCGCTGCGCAAGGACCTAGGGCACCGCATGTGCTTGGCCTGGCGCCTGCTCTCCGTCGCGATGTGGCTTAATCTGCTCGGCAACCTGCTGCAGCTTCTCTACGGGTTCATGCCGCGCGACAGTGCCTACGCGAACCTGGCGGGCGCGGTATTCCTTGGTGATTACGCGTTCGCTCTCTCCGCCACTCTCGCTCTTCCGGCCCGCCGCCGGTCGGGACCGGAACGGCTGCGGCTGCTGCTTGACATGGGAACGGTATTCGTCGGCGGAGCAATCATCATCTGGTACGTGGCGCTCGGCCCGACCCTGGCGGCAGACGCTAACTTTGACCCGGGCGACCTCGTGACGCTCGCAGAGCCGATCGGCGACCTGCTGCTCCTGTTCGGGATCGTGTCGGTGATCTGGCGGGGTACCTCCCCTACGGCCCTCACGCCGCTGCGGCTCCTCGCGGCTGGCGTGCTGGCCTTCATCTCAGGGGATATCACCTACGACTACAACACCGTGCACTCGACCCACGCCGGCGGCGATCTGGTCGACGCGCTGTGGTTCCTGGCGCTGATCCTCTTGTTCGTCGCAGCCGGCTGCCAGCTTCGCGCCGGGATCAGCACGGGATTGGGTGCGCGGCCGTTCAGCACGCGCACCAGCGTGCTGCCCTACCTGGCCGTCGCGGGCAGCTACCTGCTGCTGGTCATCGTCGGACTGGCCGAGGTCAACTTCGATTCGCTTGGCGGCATCCTGCTCGGGGCTGTGCTGCTAACGCTCCTGGTCAGCGCGCGCCAGTTCGCCGCCTTGCATGACTACGGCAGGCTCGCCGTCAGGTACCAGGAACTGGCGGCCATCGACGGGATGACCGGCCTGTTCAACCGGCGTCATTTCATGGAAAGGGCCGAGGCAGCCTTCGCGCGTGCCCAGCGGCTCGGCCAGCCCCTCGCCGCCCTCATGATCGACGTGGACGACTTCAAGCAGATCAACGACGCGCACGGCCACGCCGTTGGTGACCGGGTACTCACCGAGCTGGCCCAGGCGTGCCGTGAGTCGGTGCGGCCCGATGACATCGTAGGCCGCTATGGCGGCGACGAATTCAGCATCATCGCGCCGGGGATCACCAGCCTGCGCGTCAGCCAGCTCGCGACCCAGCTGACTCGCGCGGTCGCCCGCGTCGCCGACGGCGACGGGAAGCCGCTCGCCGTCAGCGTCAGTGTCGGCATCGCGGAATGCCCGCCGCGCCGTGACCTATCGACCCTGCTCGCGCAGGCCGACCTCGCCATGTACGAGGCCAAGCGAGCGGGGGGAGGCCGCTGGCGCATCTTCTCAGAAGCGGTCGCCGAATTCCCGGGGGCAAACGCGGACGTCACGCCCCTGACTCCTTAACGGCACGCCGGCCGAGATCCCCCGTCAGCGATTCCACCATCAAATCCTGCTCTAACGGAAAATCTGATTATCAGATATCATGCATGTATGAGGACCATGACCGCCACCGAGGCATCCAGGCATTTCTCCGATCTGCTGGACGCGGTGGAGCGCGGCGAAAGGGTGACCATCCTCCGTGGAAGTCACCCGATAGCCGAGATCGGCCCGGCTCACCGCCGCACCGGTACCGACCTGCGCACCGCACTAGAAGGCACTCCGCCGCCCGATGAGGGTTTCGCCAGGGACATCTCGGCGGCCCTGGCCATGGTGACCTCGGAGGTGCCTGATCCATGGGCCGACGCCTAATTCTCGACACGAACGTCCTCATCGCCTACGAACGCGGAGCCATCGACCGGTCGGCCCTGGATGACGACGAACTGGCCGTCGCCTCGGTCACCATCGCCGAATACCGCACCGGAATCGAACTGGCGGATACCCCGGAACGCGCGGCCACTCGGGCGCGAGCGCTCGCCACGATCACCTCCGTCATCGAGGTACTCGACTACACTCCGGTCACCGCAGCGCACCACGCACGGCTGCTCGCCCACGTCCGCAGATCTGGCAGCCCGCGCGGCGCGCACGACCTGATCATCGCCGCGCACGCCGCCGAGACCGGCCGCCTCCTGCTGACCCGGGACGCCAAAGCCCGGTTCAGCGACCTGCCCGGCATCACCGCCATCGACGCCTGAGCAAGCTCGCCGCCTCTTAGCTTAGATTTTAACCAAATTTCGGGTCGTATCGCCGCATACCGTCTGTATTCGCATATATGCGCTACTTTCGGGTGCTGTCATGGCGTGGCACGGCCGTTTCCCTCATGCTGGGTGTTGCGAGACATCCTTGCGGAGAAAGGAAACGGCCGTGTAAGGAACCACCCGCGGCCCGGCACCGACACCTCGGCCTTGGCGGCCCCGTACATCCTGGCCAGCGGCCTTGAGGTGCTGCCGCGCGAGAAATCCCGGGTCCGGGCGCTCGCGCGCGCCCGGACCCGACGGATCATTCGCCGAGGGTGAATACCTGGTTCGCGGCGCCGGTGCAGGTAAAGATTTGCAGGCGGGTGCCGTTGCCCGTGTTGCCGTTCGGGTCATCAAGGCACAGCCGCGACTGCGGGTTGAGCAGCGACCCGTTCGATTGCTGCACCCACTGCTGGCCGCCGACATCGGCGCAGTCGAACAAGTCGATCGGCGCTGTGGCGGCAGTACTGTCGCCACTGACGCTCAGGCACCGGCCGAGCGTCTCAAGCTCCCCGGTAGCCGGGTTGTACGTCCAGTGCTGGTCGATAGCAGACGACTGGCAGTTCCACAGGTCCACGGGCGCGCTGTCCGTACCGGTGTCGTCACCGAGCACGTCGACGCACTGCCCGCCCGGCGCCGCGATCGTGCTGCCGCCGTTGACCGAGAACTGCTGGTCAGGGTCGCTGGCGTTGCAGGATGTGACCAGCAGCTGGTAGCCGTTAGCCGGCTGCCCGTACAGGCACAGGCCCGACGGCGGGTTGTACAGCGTGCCGTCCGGCCGCTGCACCCACTGCTCCACGCCGGAGCCGTTGCAGTCCCATAGCGTGGCGTGGTCGCCGGCCACGCCGGTGCCTCGGCATCAGCACAGCCCCGGGT
>Ga0209881_1000493_pt1 | contig 9976 bp, 10 predicted proteins | sample PersoiDNA2013193_FD_185804 | JGI IMG/M metagenome (GOLD analysis project Ga0209881, IMG submission 185804) | Permafrost soil microbial communities from the Arctic, to analyse light accelerated degradation of dissolved organic matter (DOM) -... | ecosystem: Environmental > Terrestrial > Soil >... | reverse complement strand
GCTCGGCCCCCGGTAGTCGGGAATGCCGGATTCTGTGGACAGCCCCGCGCCGCTCAGCACGGCGACGTTGCCCGCCCTGAGAACCTCAACCAGCATCCCGAACGGATCCGTCACTCCGCCCGTCCCCTCACCAAGACCCACCTCACCATGGTGCCAAACGTTCCCGACCACACCGGCACCGGACAGCCCGCCACCGGACAGGCCGCCACCGCGCGGCTCCCCGGCGATCAGCGATGATGGGTCCATGTGCACGGTCGTGCTGAGCCTTGAACCTGGGGAGCGGGTGCCGCTGCTGCTGCTCGGCGTCCGCGATGAGCTGACCGGCAGGCCGTGGCGCCCGCCGGACAGGCACTGGCCCGGCTCCCCGCTTGTCGGCGGGATCGACGAGCAGGCGGGGGGCACCTGGCTCGCGGTGGATCCCGGGGTCCCGAGGGTGGCCGCCCTGCTCAACGGCCGGGGTCCGCAGACCGATCTGGCGCGCCGCCGCAGCAGGGGCGAGCTGCCGCTGCGCGCTATCTCCGCGGACACTGTCTCCGTGGGCGCCGACGCGCTCAAGGCGCTCGCCGCGGATCCCGGTGCCCTCGGCGCCTATGACCCCTTCCACCTGGTTGTCGCAGGACCGGCGTCGGCCGCCCTGCTGACCTGGGACGGTATCCGTCCCGACGTCCGCGACCTGGCGCCAGGCACGCACCTGCTCACCAACGCGGGCCACGCCTACCCGGCGGACCCGGCACATCCGCTTGACCCGGCCGACGAGCCGAAGGCCGCCTACTTCGCGGCCAGGTTCGCCGCGTCCCGTCCCTCCGCAGACCCGGCTCTCCCGGTCGGCAAGGCCTGGGGCGACTGGCTCACGCTCGCCACCGGGGACGGCCTTGACCAGGCGGACCCCCGCGCGATCATCGCCCGCAGGAACCTGCCGGACGGCCAGGTCTGGGGATCGACCTCGGTGACCCTGGTGGGCCTGGCCGCCGATGGAGTGCGCTACGACTTTCAGGATCACCCGGGCAACCTCGACGGGTGGCATCCGGTGAAAGTTTCCTTCTAGCGGGATCTGCGCGGGCTATGGTGCTTGATATGCCTAGGGCCAGGATCGTCGCGAGAGCCGCGTGTGTCACAGCGTTCACCGCAGCCGTGGTGGCCGCCACGGCCGTGTCCGCCACGGTCACGACGCACGATACGGCGGCGGGACAGGTGACAGTCGCGATCCGGCCAGGAGCCATCAGGCTCCCTGGTGCCGTTACCCAGGCGCCGCTCTCCACGGCGCAGTGCACGCAGGGCGACGGCATCGCCTGCTACCAGCCAGGGCAGCTCAGGACCGCTTACCACCTGCCAGCGCTGTACGCCGCGAAGATCACCGGCAACGGCGAGACGATCGCGATCGTCGACTCGTTCGGCTCGCCGACGATCAAGTCCGACCTGGCCACGTTTGACCGGCAGTTCGGGTACCCGGCGCCGCCCACGTTCAGGATCATCACGCCGGCCGGCACGATCCCTGCGTTCGACCCGAACAACGGCGACATGGCGGGCTGGGCGGGGGAGACCACGCTCGACGTGGAGTACGCGCACGCCCTCGCTCCGGGCGCGTCCATCCTGCTCGTCGAGACGCCGGTCTCCGAGACCGAGGGCGTCACCGGGTTCCCGCAGATCGTGGCGGCGGAGGAGTACGTCATCAAGCACGGGCTCGCCCAGGTGATCAGCCAGTCGTTCGGCGCCACGGAAGAGACATTCGCGAGCCCCGCGCAGCTCAAGAACCTGCGCTCCGCCTACGTTGACGCGGCGAAACATCACGTGACCGTGCTGGCGGCCTCGGGTGACGCCGGCGCGACCGACTTCACGTCCAACCAGTCCGACTACTACACCCACCGGGTCACCTCCTGGCCGGACAGCGACCCGGACGTCACCGCGGTCGGCGGCACGAGGCTCGTCCAGTCGGGCACCTCGTACACGTCGGTGGCCTGGAACGACACCTACAACAAGGCCTTCCATCAGGTCTGGGGCAGCTCGGACCCGACCCCCTTCGCGAGCGGCGGCGGCAGGTCCGTGGTTTTCGCGCGCCCGGCCTGGCAGAACGCCGTCAAGGCCGTGACGCTCGGCAGCCGGGGCGTGCCCGACATCTCGATGAGCGCCGCCTGCAACGGCGCGGTGAACGTGTACAGCAGCTATCAGCCTGGTGCGGCGGGCTGGTCGCTGACCTGCGGCACCAGCGAGGCGACCCCGGAGTTCGCCGCGATCGTGGCGCTTGCCTACCAGGTGGCCGGCCCCCGCCACCCGCTCGGGGTGATCAACCCCACCCTGTACGCGCTGGCAGCGAAGCACGCCCCCGGCCTCGTGGACGTCACCTCGGGAAACAACAACGTCTCCTTCTACCAGGGCACGGCCACCACGCTCAAGACGGTGACGGGCTTCCCGGCCCGCAAGGGGTATGACCTGGTCACCGGGCTCGGCACGGTCAACGCCGCGTCCTTCGTCTACGAGCTAGCCGGCGTCAAGGGCTACTAGCCGTCTTATCAGGCCCGCGAGGCCCTCGGGGAAGATCGTCTCGTCGGTCGAGTCGAGCTCGTCGAGGGTCCACCAGTGATGGTCGATGATGCCGTCGCTGACGTGCATCGCGGCCACGTCGCCAAGCGGTCGCTCTTCTTCGGGCACCCGCCCGACGAAGTAGTGGTCGTCCTGCCTGATCAGCGCGTTGCGGTACCCCGACCACTGGGCGAGGCTCTCCAGGTGGATCTCCTCGGGTGACACGGGGACGTCGGTCCAGCCGGTCTCCTCGGTCAGCTCACGGCGGGCGGCCGCGTAGAAGCCCTCGTCGCCCTCGAGCCCGCCCCCAGGTGAGGCCCAGTGCCGCCCCTTGGGCGGCGGGTCGTCGTAACGGAACAGCAGCACCCGCCCCGCCGGATCGATCGCGATCACCCGGCCCGCCAGTCGCACCGGAAGCTCAGACTCACCATTAGCAGCCACGGCCCTATTGTCCCGCACCCAGGTACGCTGTCGCGCGTGCTTGAACGTGTCAGGGTGACCAGCTATCTCGCGCCGCTCCGCGAGGGCGGCAGCCTGCCCGGGCTCGTCGAGGCCGACAACCTGGGCACCTACGTGCTGAAGTTCCGCGGCGCAGGCCAGGGTCCGCTCGCGCTCGTGGCGGAGATCATCGGGGGCGAACTCGCCCGCCGACTTGGCTTGCGGACCCCGGAGCTGGCGCTCGCGTCCCTCGACCCGCGGATCGCCCCGAGCGAACCCGACGAGGAGATCCATGACCTGCTGCGCGCCAGCGAGGGGCTCAACCTCGCGGTGGACTTCCTGCCGGGGTCGGCCGGGTTCGACCCCCTGGGCTGGACCGCCGACGAGGACTTCGCCAGCGAGCTGCTCTGGTTCGACGCGCTGATCCAGAACGTGGACCGGACCTGGCGGAACCCGAACCTGCTCGTCTGGCACGGCGACATCTGGCTGATCGACCACGGCGCGGCGCTCTACTTCCACCACGACTGGTCACGCGCCGATCCCGCGAAGCCGTTCGACGCCAGGCACCACGTGCTCCGCGCCCGCGCGACCGGGCTCGCGCGGGCGCACGAGAAGCTCGCACCGCTCGTCACGCGGGACATCGTCGCCTCGGTGACCGCGGAGGTTCCGCCCGACTGGTTCGGTGACCGGGGCGCGGACGCCTACATCGACCAGCTCGTCAACCGGGCCCCGCTCGTCCCCGGGGTGATCCGCGCATGACCGTTCCCCCGGGAGACATGGTCCCACCGGAAGACAACAGCGGGGTGTTCGAGTATGCCCTGATCCGCGTCGTGCCCCGGGTCGAGCGCGGCGAGGCGATCAACGCCGGGGTGATCGTCTACGCCAAGTCGTTCCGCTACCTGGCGACCAGGATCGAGCTTGACGAGCGGCGGCTGCTCGCCCTCGACCCCGCCGTGGACGTAACCGCGGTCCGAGCCGCCCTCACCGCCTTCGAGCGGGCCTGCACCCAGGGCCCGCTGGCGGAGCTGACCCTCGGCGAGCGGTTCCGCTGGCTCACCGCTCCCCGCTCGGCCATCGTCCAGCCAGGCCCGGTCCATGCCGGCCTCACCGCCAACCCGTCCGCCGACCTGACCCGCCTCTTCGAGAGCCTCGTCAGCTAGGGAATCGTCGCGATGGCCAGAAACCGATAGCGCTGGTGATTTGACCGCTGTAGGCGGTCAAATCACCAGCGCTAACACGAAAATTGGGTTCGGCAGCAGCCTGGGTCAGAAGCCGGGGTCGAATGTCCAGCTCGTGCCGTTCCATACCCCGGTCATGGTGGCGGGCGTGGCGGCGGAAGCCAGGCCGGTCTCGCCGACGGCGACGCACTTCGCCGCGGACAGGCAGCTGACGGACGAGAGGATGCTAACCCTGCCCGTGGCGGGCGCGGGGACGGGCTGGAGCGCCCACGACGTGCCGTTGTAGGCCTCGGCCACCGCGCTAGGCGTCGTCGCGGAGCCGGCCAGCCCGACCGCGTCGCAGGTGTGCGCGCCGAAGCAGGAGATGCCGAGCAGGAAGGATTCCGCGGTGGCCGCCGGCCAGGCCAGCGTAGCGGCCCGCCATGTCTTGCCGTTCCAGACCTCAGCGAATCCGCTGACCGTGCCCGTGCTGCTGCCGTCCATAATCCCGGCCACGCCGCAGTTCGAGAGGGTGGCGCAGGAGACCGAGCCGACGATCGGCAGGCCCTTGCTGCTGCCAAGCGAGGCCGGCTTCATGACCGTGAGCTTCTTGCCGTTCCAGGAGCGGAGGTAGAGCGTCTCGGTGCCGGTTGACGAAAAGTACTCGCCGGCCAGGACGCAGTACACGGACGTGACGCAGGAGATACCGCTGAACTCCACCGCCGCCTTGGCGGGGGAGGCGACGGTGTGCAGCGTCCACTTCGCGCCGTTCCACGTCTCGATGAGGGTGACCATCCCGGTCGTGCCGAACGCCGCGGAGTTGCCCGCGGCGGTGCCGAAGGCGACGCAGTGGCTGCTCGTGGTGCACGACACGCCGCCGAGCGTGACGTCCGTCGCGGCCGCTGGCAGCGGCACCCGCGGCGTCGGCCGCAGCGAGGTCCCGTTGTACATCAGGGCGAGCGCGTGGCCGAGCGCGCTCGAGCTCGTGCTCATGTAGTAGTCACCCACTACCAGGCAGGATTTCGCTCCCTTGCAGGACACGCCGGTCAGGTCGAGGGAGCGGGTCCCCTTGGGCAGCGTCACGCGGGCGCGCTTCCACGCGGACCCGTTCCACCGCGCGATCGAGGTCACGGTGGTCGTTCCCGTGCTGCCCTCGATGCCGAGGCAGTCCGCCGCCGACACGCACGAGATCTTCGGGAAGATCTCCGTGAGGGAGCCCCCTGCGGCCGGCGCCGCCACGCTGGCGGCTCGTGCCGCGGCGGCCAGCTGTGTCACGGCGGCCGGCCGAGTCACGGCGGCCGCGGGGCCGGCTCCGCTGCCGAGCACCGCCGCAAGCGCGACCAGCCCGGAGACGGCAATCCCGGAAACGGCAATCCCGGAAATGGTAATTCTGCGCACTGAGATATCTCCCAAATGATGTGTGTTAGCAGTGATGTGTAGCAGTTGACGGCGAAGCGAGGTCTTACGCGATGGCCAGCCTCCAGCTCGTGCCGTTCCACAGCCCGGCCAGCGGCTTGCCCGCGCTGCCGTCGGCCGGGCCTGTCACGCCGAAGGCCACGCAGTCATTGGCCTTAGGGCAGCTCACGTCGGTGAAGGCAGATGCGTTGCCCGCGCCGGGCCCTGGAACGTTCCGCAGCGCCCAGGTCGTGCCGTTGTAGGACAGTGCCTTGGCGGTGTCGGAGCCCGACGCGCCCGCCGAGCCCACCGCGACGCAGTTCGCCTGCGTCACGCAGGAGACGCCTTGCAGGTACGACTCGGTGTCCCGCTTCGGCCATGCCACCTTGTGGGCCGTCCACGACGTGCCGTTCCACGCCTCGGTGAACCCGAACCCGCCGGTTCCCGCGCTGTTCAAGCTGAGGCCGGCCGCGACGCACCTCTTCGCCGAGGCACACGACACGGCATTGAGCGCGAGGTCACCTGCTCCGGCGGGCGCCGCCGCCTTCATCGCCGTAAAGGTCTTGCCGTTCCAGGTGGCGACAAGCATCTTCGCTTGTGGGGCGCTGGAGAAAGACTCGCCGACGACGACGCAGGACGTGACGGAGAAGCAGCGGATGCCAGCCAGCTGTGCGAACGCTCCGGTGCCCGGGCTCTTCGCCGTGTGCAGCGTCCACTTCGCCCCGTTCCAGGTCTCCACGACCAGCAGGGCCGTGCTGGCGAGCGCAATGCCGACGGCGACACAGCTCTTGGCCGTCACGCACGAGACTGCGTCGAGGATCACGACGCGGGCACCCTTGGGCACGGGCGGTGCGGCGGTCGGTGTCAGCGAGGTCCCGTTCCAGGTCAGCGCGTAAGGCAAATCGCCACCGCTGCCGCTTGTTGACCCGTCGACCCCTACCACCAGGCAGGACGTGGCCGACTTGCAGGACACGCCGGTGAGCTCGGCGACGTTCTTCCCCTTCGGCGTCTTGACGGCGACGGACTTCCACGCCGTCCCGTTCCATTTCTCGGCGACCGGGGCCTCGGCGCCCGAGTTGTCGTTGACATCGGTCCCGACGGCGAGGCACGCCTTCGGCGCTCCGCACGAGATCTTGCCGGGGAGGAAGGAGACGGCCGAGGCGGTCGGAGCAGGAGCCGCGGCCGCGGTCGCCGCGGACGCGCCGCCGCCGAGCACCGCCGCAAGCATGACCAGCCCGGACATGACAATTCTGCGCACTAAGCACCTTTCCTCGCGGTTTCCTGTCAGCGCGTCAGAATGGCACTTTTATCAACGAATAGCCGGGATGATTGCCTAATCTCCACACAACAGCAATCTCATCACAACAAGTCCTGCCAGTGCATCGGCTGGGCGTCGGCGTGCACGGTCACCACGCGTCCGTTCGGGATGATGAGTTTGGTTTTACCTGGGGTTGACGTGGTTGATCTGGTCTGATGGAAAGATCATGCTCGTGATGTCGCGCGCGCGTGGGCTCCTCGCCAGCTATCCAGAACTGACCGCGGTGCTCGCCGCGGCGATCCTCGGCCTGACCGCGGCGCGGCCACTGGCCTGGCTCGCCGACAGGCAGGGCATCAACGTGCTGCTCGCGGTGCTGGTCTTCGCGACCGCCGTGTCCATCGAGCCCGCGGCGCTCGGCCGCCTCGCCTCGGCCTGGCGCTCGCTGCTCGCCGCGCTCGTCACCGGGATCACCGTGCTGCCCGCGCTGTCCTGGGCGGTCTCCCGGATGGTGGCCGCCGGGTCGCTGCGGGACGGGGTCATGGCCGTGGGTCTCGCGCCGTGCGAGATCGCATCGGTCGCGACCACGGCGATGGCGGGCGGCGAGGCGGCGGTCTCGGCCGGGGTCCTGATTGGTTCCACCGTCGCGGCCGTCGCCCTCGCCGGGCCGATCCTCACCCTGGAAGCCGGCCACTCCGGCGTCTCGCCCGGCGCCATCATCGCCAACCTCGCCCTGGTGGTGGCGCTGCCGCTCGCGGTCGGCATCGTCTTGCGCGCCTGGGTGCCGCCGGCCGCCCGCGTCCTTGAGGACGAGCGCTCCGAGCGGGCCGCCGCCGGTGTCGCACTGTTCTCGGTCGCGGCCCTGGTCGCCCTCATCGCCGCCGAGGTGCACCTGTCGGCTCGGTACGCGGCCGTTGCCGGCGCGCTCGTCGTCTTCCTCGCCGCGTCGGCCGTCGTCGGCAGGATCCTCGGGGCGCGCAGCCGGCCAGCGGCGGCCACCGCGCTGCTGCTGACCACCTCCATGCGTGACTTCGCGATCGCGGCCGGGCTCGCGACCGCCGCGTTCGGCCCGGCGGCCGCCGCACCGCTTGGCCTGTACGGCATCCTTGTCCTGGTCTGGGGCACCGCCGTGGCCGGCATCCTGCGCCAGCGCACCGCCGGGGCGGCATCCAGGGAATCGCCATCCCCTGCATGACCCCAGTCACCGCCGCCGGACCGGACTAGCGCCCAGATCCAGAATGTCAGACACCCCCGCTACCGTGCGTGATGGAAGCCGGTACGGCTTCCATCACACCGATGGGAGGTCGCGGATGTACCAGCAGGTCGCCCTGCAAGGAGGGCTGTCACACCACCTGTGCTACCCTAATCTCATGGCACAGCGTGAGAAGCGCTCGATATCGATGCCCCCGGAATTGGCGCGCGCCATAGAGGAAGCTGCCAACGCCGAGGGGACGACGTTCAGCGCATGGCTGGCGCGGACCGCGGCGCACCGGCTGAAGCTGGACGCGGGACGGCAGGCGATCGCGGAATGGGAGCAGGAGAACGGCGCCCTGACCCCGGACGAGCTGGCCGAGGGATGGGCGCGCGCCCAGCGATCGCTGGGCCGTGACGTCGCCGGAGAATCGGCGCGAAAGCCCGGGTGACCGCCGTGGCTGGGGTCACGTACGACACCGGAGCGTTGCTAGCGGCGGATAGGGACAGCCGCGGACTGTGGGCGCTGCACGCCGGTTACCTGCGCGAAGAGGTTGTTCCCTCGGTCCCGGCGCCGGTCCTGGCGCAGGCGTGGCGTGGCGGTGCGCGGCAGGCTCGCCTGGCCAGGCTGCTGCGGATGTGCGACGTCGAGCCGATGAGCGAGGACCAGGCAAGGAAGGTCGGGATTCTGGCCGGGGTGGCGAGCCATGACGACATCGTCGACGTCGCGGTTGTCGAGGGCGCGATCCGTCGCGGTGACGCGGTAGTGACATCGGACGCGGCCCACATCAGGAAGATCGCGACCCGCGCCGGAGCCACCGTGCGGATCGAGGCTGTGTAGCGTCTCTGATCAGCTAAGCGATCCCATGCAAAACGTAGGGTCTTGTATGGGTTCTACCCACTGTGGAGGGGTGGCGTGAGCGTGCAGGTGGAATCCTGCGCCCAGTGCTGCCCCTCGCGGCCGGTGCCGCCGGGTGGGGGTGCTGATCGTCGTCACGTCCTGGTTCCGGCTGGCTGCGCGGGGCAGCGGGGGCCGGTCCGTGTGAGCGTGTCCCTCCGGACGCTTGCCCGCCGGGCTGTTCGGCCTGGCGGGGGAGGGTATCCGGCGTCGCCTGGGCACCGGACGTGCTGTCTTGCGCCGGGTGGGGCCTGTCTTGGACCGGTCCCGGCTGGCCGGGCGGGCGGACGGCGTGATGACCGCCGCGGCTTCGAGGCTGTCCGCCACGGAGCGGATGACCATGGCCCCGCTGCCGCGGTCCGCCGCGGTCGTCGCCTGGTGGGTGAGGCCGCGGGCGGCGATGCGCTGCCACGCGCCCGTGTCGCGGTCGCCCTGCCAGCCGCAGGAGCCGCAGACGGCCCATTTCCAGCCGGGTGCGGAGGGCCGGTCGGGGGCTTTGCGGTGCTTCAGCGGCGCGAGGCACTGCGGGCAGTGCTTCGAGGTGTTCCTCGCGGGCACGGTGACGACGGCGATGCCCGCCTCGGCGGCGAGGTGCCGCATGCGGTCGATGATCTGCCCCCGCACCGCCTGGGATAGGTCCGTTCATCGTGCGGCCCATGCCCTTGGCCTCCATCGAGCGGAGGTCTTCGACATAGATCACCGTGGCGCCGGCGGCGATGGCCTGGTCCGCCGTCCACCGGGCGGCGGCCCGGGCGAGGGCATCATTGAGGTTCGACCGCCGGTCGGAAACGCACTGGATCTCGCGGGTGAGGGCCCGGTGCTTCGCGGCCAGAGGATGCCCGGTGCCGTCGCCGGCGAGCCGCTCGTACTGGCCGGCTTTCGCGTGCAGCTGCTCGCCGTGGCGGCGGAGCCGGTGCTGCCTGGCCAGGACGCCGGCGGCGCGGAACATCCCGCCGGCCCCCAGTGCGGTGATGCGCCCGTCGCCGTGGAGCCGGGCCGCGCCCGCGCTGAGCATCGTGTTGAGGCCCCAGTCCACGCCGAGCGCGACCGTGTGCCCGCTGCGGGCCGCCTTCGGCACGGGGCGGGTGTAGGCGAGGTCGGCGCGGACGCGGCCCGGCTCCACGG
>Ga0209881_1000491_pt1 | contig 9987 bp, 9 predicted proteins | sample PersoiDNA2013193_FD_185804 | JGI IMG/M metagenome (GOLD analysis project Ga0209881, IMG submission 185804) | Permafrost soil microbial communities from the Arctic, to analyse light accelerated degradation of dissolved organic matter (DOM) -... | ecosystem: Environmental > Terrestrial > Soil >... | reverse complement strand
GCGATGAAGCTTCCGCTGCTGTCCTCCTCGTCGGCGGTGTGGAACGTGCCCACGCAGACGACCACCGTGCATGTCACGGCCAAGGCGTCGCTTCCCGTGATGTTCGACTACCAATCCGCGTCAGGTTACCCCGACCTCGTGTCCGTGTCATCGGGCGATGACGCGGCAAGCACGTTCAGCGCGAACCCCATCACGCCCGGCACCTGGTTCGGCTTCCCGTCGGAGATAGTCCCGGGCGGGTACCCGGTCACGGGCGGCAAGGCAGGCACCGTCACGATGCGGATGACGGCCACCACGCAGGCGTTCAATGGCATGATCACGTCCGGCGTCGGCGACTTCTGGCGGAACTCCGCCGGCCAGGGCGGATCGGCATGGCAGCCGTTCGTCATCGCCGCCGGCAAGACCCGCACCATCGACGTGACCATCAGGCCGTCGGGCAAGGCGGGCACGGTGGTCCGCGGCGACCTGTACGTGGACGAATACGTGAACGGGGGGTCATCAATTCAAGCAGCGAGATCGCCGCGATCCCGTACGCCTACAAGATCGGCTGACCGGGCTGCTACACGCGCGCAGGACCGGTTCTTCCGTGCGGGCGAAGCAGCCGACCGTTCGGCCAACTGGATTTTCATCGGGCTCAACAGCGAACGGCTTGGCTCAGGACTGCCGCAGGAGGACGAACAGTGGGACTGGCTCGCGGGCGTCGCTGAGCGCGCCCGCGGGGGACGCCGCGCCCCGGCGACATCAATTGCGCAGTCGAGGGCGCGGCGGTGAGGGCGGCGCGGAGCGCATTAGCGGCGTTCGAAGGCCGACTTAGCCGATTCGGCCGGCCAGTGCGCGCAGTGTGGGCAGGACGTCGCCGTCGGAGGTGAGAGGTTGCACGGCGACCTGGTCAGCGCCCGCGTCCAGATGCGCGGTCAGGCGTTCGGCGACCGAGTCGACGCTTCCTCGGAGCGCCAGGGCGTCGATCACCCGGTCGCTTCCCGGCAGGGCGAGGTCGTCGGCGGCGAAGCCGATGCGGCGCAGGTTCGCGACGTAGTTGGACAGCCGCAGGTACCTTCCGACCATGGCCCGCGCGAGTTCCCGTGCTTGGGCCGGGTCATCGGTGAGCGCTACCTTGTGTTCGGCCACCAGGAATGCGTCCGGACCGAGCAGTGTGCGCGCACTGCTGGTGTAGCTCGAGGTGATCAGGTACGGAAGTGCCCCGGCTGAGCGGTCGCGCGCTAGCCCCAGCATGCGCGGACCCAGCGCGGCCAGCGCTCGGCGCTGTTGCGGGACGCCGGCTTCGTCTAGTTCGTCCAGATAGTCGACCAGCGCTTGGTACGGCTTGCGGTAGTCGGCATCGTTCTCCCGGTGACCGGCCCCGATGCCCAGGATGAACCGGCCAGGGAAAGCCGCGTCGATGCGGTGGAACGACTCCGCGACCGGCTTGGCGTCCGCGGTCCAGACATTGACGATGCTGGTGCCGACCGACAACGTGCTGGTCGCCGCCAGCAGCGGATCCACCATGCTCAGTTCCGCCGCCGGGGACCCGCCGAGCCAGACCGTGCTATATCCGAGTTGTTCCAGCTCCACAGCCGTCTGCGGTGTCACCGCCGACGGATGCAGCCACACGCCGACCTTGCCGAGCCGATCCCGATTCGTCATGGCCGGCTTAACGCCCCTCGCGGCCGCGGCATTCCCCGCGGCGGGCATGCTGGTACGACCCGCTTGTCACACCAGATACTGGATGCGCCGCTGGAAGCTCCGTATCGCGCTGCTGGGGAAAAGTCGGGAACGAGCCATTGACAGCGCTTACATTATTTTTTAATGTCCCCAGTTGGGGGCAAATGTAAGCGCTGACATTTCTGAATGGCAGGTTCCCCGATGTCGACAGGCTCCCCGTGACCACCATCTACGACGTCGCCCGGGTGGCCGGAGTCTCGACCGCCACGGTCTCTCGTGTGCTGCGGGGATCCGAATCCGTCAGGTCAGAGACGCGCCAGCGCGTGCTCGCCATCATCGAGATGCTCGGCTACGTACCCGACGCGTCGGCGCGCGGGCTGACCAGGCGCCGCAGGGACATCATCGGCCTCGTCGGCCTGGACCGCGGGTCGGACGAGATCGACATCGAGCGCAGCAGCCTGCTGTTCGTGGACCACATCGTGCACGCGGCCGAGGCCGTGCTGCGCGGGACCGAACTGTCCCTGCTGCTGACGTTCGGCAGCCGAGGCGAGCAGTTCGAGCGGCGGGTGCGCTCCCTCGTCGGCCAGGCCGACGGCCTGCTCATCGCCGAGGAGGTGCTGAGCCAGGGGGACCTGCGCACGCTGGCCGGCCAGCTGCCAGTCGTCCTCATCGCGGGAAGCCGCGACCAGACCGCGGTGGATGGCTTCCTCGCCGACAACATCAGCGGCATGACCGCCCTCGCCAGGCACCTCATCGAGCATCATCGCTACCACCGGCTCTGCTTCGTCGCCGGCCCGAAGGACGCGCCGGACGCCGCCGAGCGGTACTCGGCATTCGAGCAGGCCGTCGCGGCCAGCCCGGACAGCGGCATCGACCAGGTCATCCACGGGAACTTCTCGGAAGACGACGGCATCGCGGCCGCCAGGGTCCTGCTCGGCCGCAGGTCCTTGCCGCAGGCCGTGGTGTGCGCGAACGACCAGATGGCCATCGGCGTGCTGCGCGGACTGCAGCGGGCGGGCATCAGGATCCCCGCGGACGTGGCGGTGACGGGATTCGACGATGTGCACGCGAGCCGGGTCATCGAACCGCAGCTGACCACGGTCGGCCAGCCATTCCGCGACCTCGGCAGCCGGGCCACGCACCGCCTCCTCGCCAGGATCGCCGACCCGGCGCTCGCTCCGCGGACGGAGGTACTGCCCACCCAGGTCGTCATCCGCGCCTCCTGCGGCTGCCAGCCGCAGGAAAACGATTAAGGCAGGCCAGGGCGGCCTCGCCAGGGGAAAGGAGAATCGTCATGCAAAGAAACCTCATCACGATGATGTGGCGGGGGACGGATCCGCGGGGGTCGCGGTACAGGAAGGGACGGCCACGGCGGGTGGCCACGCTGGCGGCGGTGCTTGCCCTCGGGCCGGCGGCCGTGCTTGCGGTGGTCGCGGGGACGGCGCCAGCCGCGTCCGCGACCACGGTTCCCGCGCCGCCGTCCGGATGGACCACGGCGTACAGCGACAGCTTCTCCGGAGCCAGCGGATCCGGCGTGGACTCAAGCTGGACCTACGACACCGGCACCCAGTACTCGGGCACCGGCTGCACCGCGAACTTCGGTACCGGCGAGGTGGAGAGCAACACGAGCTCAACCGCCAACGTGTCCGAGGACGGGAGCGGTCACCTGAACATCACCGCGGTGAAATCCGGCACCTCATGGACGTCGGGCAGGATCGAGACGACGGCCGACAACTTCGCGGCGCCGGCCGGCGGCGAGATGGAGGTCACCGCGTCCGTCAAGCAGCCGAACCCTGCGACCGGCCTTGGGTACTGGCCGGCGTTCTGGATGCTCGGGTCTGGGTTCCGGGCAAGCGGCGCCGGGACTTCAGGCACCATGAACTGCTCGAACTGGCCGTCGACCGGCGAGATCGACATCATGGAAGACGTCAACGCGCTGTCGGAGCACTCGGGCACGCTGCACTGCGGCACCGACCCCGGCGGTCCCTGCAACGAGACGACCGGTCTTAGCAGCGCGCTCCAGTCGTGCTCGGGCTGCCAGGCCGGGTACAACACCTACTCGGTCATCGTCAACCGCACCAACACGAGCGCCGAGTCCATCACCTGGTACCTCAACGGAACCGCCTACTACACCGTGACCGAGAGCCAGGTCGGCACCGCCGCGTGGCAGGCCGCCGTCGATCACGGGTTCTTCATGATCCTCGACAACGCCATGGGCGGCGCCTACCCGGACGCCATCTGCAACTGCACGGCGCCGTCAAGCGCGACAAGCTCGGGCGCCGCGATGAGCGTCGGCTACGTGGCGGTCTACACGACGGCCGGCAGCGGCGGCGGCGGGGGCGGCAGCGGCACGTCCTGCACCACGACCGCGACGTCGAACATCTCCGCCGACTGCTACTCCGCCAGCCAGGGCACCATCAGCGTCACATCGGCGACCGGGGACAGCAACCCGAGCGGCGTGGACGGCAACCAGGCCGCGCGACTGGCGAACGGCGACTACCTGGAGTACACGGGCGTCAACTTCGGCTCTGGATCAACCCAGTTCCATGCCCGGGTCGCTTCCGGGGCCCCGGCCGGCGTCAGCGGCGCGGTGGAAGTCGTCCTGGATAACCCGTCCAATGCGGCGGTCGCCACCATCGACGTGGCGAATACCGGCGGCTGGTCCACCTGGGGAACCATCCCGGCCAACATGTCGGACGTCACAGGCACCCACAACGTCTACCTGAAGTTCGTCTCCGCGGCCAGCGGGAACCCGCCCTACGTCAGCCTGCACTACGTCAGCTTCCCCGTTTCCTGACATCGAGATCCGGTGCTGCCGCGGCAGCGGGAACTAGCCCCGCTGCCGCGGCACATCGTTACTGAGCGACGAGTGCGTCGGTGAGCGGGCCGATGCCCGCGAGCCTGGCCGCCAGTTCGGCGCTCAGACCGTAACGCGCCGCCAGCGCCTCTGGCGCGGTGTAGGTCACCTTCGTCTGCCCTTCGTCGTCCCAGATCAGTATCTTGAGCGGCAGGTCAAGCGCGGCAAGCGGCACGGCGGCCTGAATGGCTGAGCCACGGTCCGTTCCATAGAAGATCTTTTAGTCTTCTGAACGGACCGTGGCGTCTGCCCCCGGCCACCTGCTGCTGGCCGGCGTCGGCGGCGTCGGCGGCATCGAAAATCAAATCGTTCTTTAGCCCTCTAGGTTCTTATCTGCACATATTCATCATGACATTTCTTCCTTCACAAACGTTTGCATTACGGAACTATTTTCTCATGCCCATCATTCTTTGCCTAGACGCACGAATCAGTACCATTCAGACTCATCCCGGTATTCATTCGAAGTGCGTCTATATATACGCTGCCAAAAGCACGCAGCCCCGGCATGGAGTGAGAATGAGATTTCGTAAGGCATGCGGGACCTCGATCGCCGCGACCGTGGCGATCTCGGCCCTGGCGGGGTGCTCCGGCACGCCGGTACCGGCAACCGGGCCGCTGGAGAAGACGAACATCGTCGTAGACGCGTTTCCCGCGATCGACTCGGCCGGCCTGTTCATCGCACAGCAGCGGGGCCTGTTCAAGGCGCAGGGCCTGAACGTGACCATCAAGCTGGCGATGAACAGCCAGGCGGCCATCAACGGGCAGATGGCGGGCACCTTCGATATCACGTCGGCGGACTATGTGACGTACGTCGATAACGTGCTGCGCCAGAAGTCGCAGCTGCGCATCGTCGCGGAGTCGTCTTTCCTGCAGCCCAACGTCCTGACCATGCTCGTCAAGGGAGGATCAGCCGTCACGTCCATCGGGCAGCTCAGGAACAAGGTGGTCTCCGTCAACGCGCCCGACGACATCGGCACCCTGCTCATCGACTCCGTGCTCACCGAGCACGGAGTCCCGCTGAACAGCGTGACATTCAACAACAACGTACAGTTCCCGTCCGTCGGGCAGGCGCTCGAATCGGGGAAGGTCGCCGCGGCGTTCACCCCTGAGCCCTTCGTCAGCGCCACCGAGATGGCGACTGGCGCGCAGGAACTGACCGACCTCGACCAGGGCGCCACCACGGGCTTCCCGATCCAGGGCGTCGCCGTCACCCAGTCATGGGCGCGCAGCAACCCCAGCACGCTCGCCGCCTTCGAGCGTGCCTACTCGCAGGGACAGGAGATCGCCGACACCAACCGTCCCGCGGTCGAGAAGGCCCTCGAGTCGTTCCTCGGCATGCAGCCGATCGCCGCGGCGCTCGTCTCGCTGCCCGGCTTCCCGATCGGCGTGGACTCGAAACGCCTGCAGCGCCTCGTGGACGCCATGATCAAGTTCCACCTGCTCGGGCAGAAGTTCGCGGACTTCAAGATCAGCACCATCATCGGCAACGGCTGACCAGAGAGGAGCGGTCGATCGCATCCGGTTATTGCGCGGGTCGTGGGTGACCTCGGCAAGGCCGAGCGCTTCCAGTAGCGGCGGCAGGAGGTGCCAGGGGGTGTCTTGAGCACCCACGGGTCCTGTTTCGTGCCAGCAGCCATCATCGTTCCTCTCATCCGATCGCGGTCAGGAAGTGCGGTAGCAGGGTCTTCCATCCGGCCCGGTTCCTGTCCCGCCACTCATCACCCGCGCGGCCAAGTCCCTCCCAGCCGCGGTGCTCGATTTCGATCCCGGTCAGCTTTACGAAGTCAATCGTCTCGCAGGAGAACCGGCGGCCGGTCGCCGCGACGCCCAGGAACGGGCCGGCGTGGGTCGCCTCAATGCGGCACCGGACGAGCGCGCTGTTCCCGGTTTCCTCGACCTGCCCGCGCCTCACGCGGCAGAACCGCTCGCCCAGCTGCGGCAGAACGAGACGGTCATGCTGTTCACCGAGCGGGCGGAGGCGGCGGCGGGCGACTTCGAGCTGACCGCCGCCAACCAGCGGCGGTCGTGGAGCTGTGCCGTCGGCTCGACGGGCTGCCGCTGGCGATCGAGCTCGCCGCGGTCAGAACGCGGGTGCTCGCGGTCGAGCAGATCCTCGATCGGCTGAGCGACCGGTTCGGCCTGCTCACCGGCGGAAGCAGCGCGGCACTCCCCCGTCATCAAACGCTCAGGACCACCATTGACTGGAGCCACGACCTGCTGCCAGCCGATGAGCGGGCGGTGCTGAGGCGGTGCCGCGCGTTCGCCGGCCGGTTCACCCTAGACGATGTCGAGGCCGTGTGCATGTCGGCGGACGTGCCAGCCGCCCGTGCCCTCGACGTGCTCTCATCCCTGGTCGACAAGTCCCTGGTGATCAGGAAGAACGCGCGGGGCCTGGCCTGCTACTGCCTGCATGAGACGATGCCCGAGTTCGCCGCGCTCAAGCTGGCCGAGGCGGGGGAAGAAGACGCCGTCGAGCTGCGCTGCGCCGAGCACTGCCATCGATCGGCCGCTCAGCGATCGATGCCCGCCGACCGGCGCCGGCTTGTCGAGCGCCTCGAATGGGCGGACCTGGAGATCGACAACATCCGGGCCGTCCTGCAGCAGTGCTTCAGCTCGCGCGCACAGGTAGCCGTCTGGATCACGGCGTCGGATCAGTAACCGGCCGTGCGCTGCCTAATCAGCGGCATTGCAGGTCACGAGCCTGAGATCGGTGCGTCTCACGGCTTGTGTCCGCACCGGGATGAGGTCCGCGAGGCAGGCGGCGACCTGAGCGCTCTCGATCAGGAATCCGTCGTGACCGTGCGGTGAGGCGATGACGCGCGCGCCGTCCGCGGCCGGGATGCACGCCGCGAGGTGCTCCTGCTGCGCGAGCGGATAGAGCCGGTCGCTGTCGATGCCGGCCACGATCGTGCGGGCCAGGACCCGGCGTAGCGCCGCCGCCTGTCCGCCGCGGCCGCGGCCGACGTCGTGGCTGTTCATCGACTCGGTCAGCGTGACGTAGCTGCCCGCATCGAACCGGCCGGCTAGTTTTCCCGCGTGATGGTCGAGGTAGGACTCGACGGCGTACCGCCCTCCCGCCCAGGGGTCTTCATCGTCTTGGCGGCGGCGCCCGAAACGGTCGGCGAGTTCCGGCTCGCTGCGGTACGTGACGTGGGCGATGCGCCGGGCGATGCCGAGCCCGGCGTGCGGCCCCTGACCGGCAGGCGCGTCGTGGTAGTCGCCGCCGCGCCAGCCTGGGTCGGCCCTGATGGCGTGGATCTGCGGAGCGGTCCAGGCGATCTGCTCGGCCGACGACGCGGCGTTGCAGGCCAGGAGCAGCAGGGCGGCTACCCGGCCTGGGTGGCCGACCGCCCATTCCAGGGCCCGCATGCCGCCCATCGATCCGCCGATGACCGCTGCCCAGCTCGTGATGGAGAGGGCATCGGCCAGCGCGACCTCGGCTCTGACCTGGTCACGCACGGTCAGGAACGGGAACCTGCTGCCCCACGCAAGCCCGTCAGGCGCGAGCGAGGCGGGCCCGGTGCTGCCCTGGCAGCCGCCGAGCACATTCGGGGCCACCACGTACCAGTCGGCCGGGTCGAGCGCCCGTCCGGGCCCCACCAGCTCACGCCACCATCCGGCGGTAAGGTGCCCGGTCCCGGCAGGCCCTGTGACGTGGCTATCGCCGGTGAGGGCGTGCAGGATGAGCACCGCGTTGGACCGGTCGGCCGCCAGGGTCCCCCAGGTCTCGTAGGCCAGCCGTACCCCGGGCAGCGTTCCGCCGGCTTCCAACGGGATCGGCTCGCGCAGCGTGACCCACTTGCGGCGGCCGCGAGGGTCGCCCTCCCGCCACGCGCCGGTGGCGGGAGGGCTATCCGAGTTCTCGGTCACCGTCAGCTCGCGGACTTGGCGGCGCGGAACCCGGCCTCCAGATCGGCCTTGAGGTCTTCGATCCCCTCGATACCGACCGAGAGCCTGATCAGCCCGGGGGTCACCCCGGCGGTGAGTTGTTCCGCTGGCGAGAGCTGCGCGTGCGTCGTGCTTGCCGGGTGAATGATCAGGCTCCGCACGTCGCCGATGTTGGCCAGGTGGCTGAACAGCGTGACGGAGTCGACGAACCGCCGGCCGGCCGCCACGCCGCCGCGAAGCTCGAAGGCGAGCACCGCTCCCGCGCCGCGCGGCAGGTATTTCTGCCCGGCCGCGTGCCACGGGCTGGAGGGCAGCCCCGCGTAGTGGACCGCTTGAACCTCGTCCCGCTCCTCAAGCCACTCGGCTAGCGCCTGCGCGTTCGCGGTATGGCGCTGCATGCGCAGCGACAGCGTCTCCAGGCCCTGCAGCAGGAGGAAGCTGGTGAACGGCGCTACCGCCGGGCCCGTGTCGCGCAGCAGCTGCACGCGCAGCTTCACCGCGAACGCCCCCGGGCCCAGGGCAGGCCAGTACCGCAGCCCGCCGTAGCTCGGATCCGGCTCGACGAACCCGGGGAAACGGTCCGCGTGGGCGCCGAAGTCAAACGTGCCGCCGTCCACCACGACCCCCGCGACCGCCGTGCCATGGCCGCCGATGAACTTGGTCGCCGAGTGCACCACGATGTCCGCGCCATGCTCAAGTGGCCGGGACAGATAGGGCGTCGGCACCGTGTTGTCCACGGCAAGCGGCACGCCGATCTCGTGCGCGACGCCGGCGATCCCCTCGATGTCCAGCACGTTGCTGCGCGGGTTTCCGATGGTCTCCGCGAAGAACATCGTGGTCGTCGGCCGCGTGGCCGCGCGCCAGGAGGCAAGGTCGTCCGGGTCGTCAACGAAGCTGACCTCGATCCCGAGCCTCGGCAGCGTGTAGCGGAACAGGTTGTAGGTTCCGCCGTACAGGGAAGCGCTCGACACGATGTGGTCGCCGGCGCCCGCCAGGGTCAGCGCCGTCAGTGTCACCGCCGCCTGTCCGGAGGCGAGCGCCACCGCCGCGACCCCGCCTTCGAGCGCGGCCAGGCGGGTCTCGACCACGTCGGTGGTCGGGTTCATGATGCGCGTGTAGATGTTGCCCGGCTCGGCCAGGCTGAACAGGTTCGCGGCGTGCTCGGTGTCACGGAAGACGTACGACGTCGTCTGATAGATCGGCACCGCGCGGGCTCCGGTCGTCGGGTCGGGTACCGCCCCGGCGTGCACCTGCTTGGTCTCGAACGACCAGCCGGCATCGGCAACGCGATCAGGCATGATGATCTCCTTATGGGTCAGGACGCGATTTCGGGCTGCCCGCGCGGGCAGCCCGGCGCGGGATAGGCAGCAGCCCAGGGGAGGGTCAATCGCCTGCGGTGTGCGAGGGGCCTGATCCGGCCTCGATCGCTAGCGCACCCGACAGCGCTCGTCGAACATCCGCCGTACGTGCAGCCCGGTCATTGGCACCGCGAAGGCCTGGTTCGCGAGCAGCTTGGGCAGTTGGGGATGCGACACGCCGAGGACGTTACACAGGGCGCTGATGCGGCATATAGGGCCAGA
>Ga0209881_1000488_pt1 | contig 10038 bp, 8 predicted proteins | sample PersoiDNA2013193_FD_185804 | JGI IMG/M metagenome (GOLD analysis project Ga0209881, IMG submission 185804) | Permafrost soil microbial communities from the Arctic, to analyse light accelerated degradation of dissolved organic matter (DOM) -... | ecosystem: Environmental > Terrestrial > Soil >... | reverse complement strand
GGGCCCTTCAGCTTGGTTCTGTCCCAGGACCAGACCTCGTTGGCACGGGTGGCCAGTAGCTCCGGCTTGGTGTAGGCGGGGTGACGGAGCTGGTTTCTCCTCTCCTTCACCTCGCCGGCTTCTGCGAGGATGCGGTACATGGTGCGGGGAGAGCACAAGTAGGCGCCCTCATCGAGCAAGATAGCGTGCGCTGCGGCGGGCGCCATGTCGCAGAAACGCCCGCTGTTGAGCACACCCAGCACCAGAGCTCGCTCCTCGGGCGCCAGGGCTCGCGCGGGGGTGGGTCTCAGCGCGGGCACGAGCGGCTTCTGGCGGGCCTTGCGCCCGCGGTACAGCGTGGCCCTGGAGAGGCTGAGGGCTCTGCAGGCGGGCGCGACCCCCACCTCCCGGGTACAGAGGGCCCTTCAGCAGCCTCCATCAGCTCTCCTCTCCCGGCTCCGGACTCCCCAGGTCCATCCTCAGGAGCCCGGATACTTTTTTGCACGTCGATTATGGTCTCCCCTGCTTGAGCTTCCTCTGGAGCCTCTTGTTCTCGCGCTCGAGCCTGGCCACTTCAGGAGCCAGCGGAATCTTCTCAGGCTTCGGCCCCCGCTTCCTGGGTGACAGGGACACGAGCGTGCCCTCCATGCGCTTCCTGCGCCAGCCTGAGAGGTGGGACGAGTAGAGCCCCTCCCGGGCGCAAGAGGGCGCCGATCCGCCCGTACTCGCTGCACCTGTCGGCTTCGGCCAGTATCCTCAGTTTGTACTCGGCGGTGAACTTACGGCGAAGCGGCTTCTCGGTCACCTCCGGGTCGGGCGGTACGCCCCCGGGCGGCTGCGCGACGGTTGGGGGGCTGCACTCGGCCTGCGGCCTCCCTCCGTTCCCCCAACCGGGAGGACCATGTCCTTATTCTGGTCCAGTAACATCCTCATGAGACTGCCTCCTTCCCGCCCTCAGTTAGACACTGAACTATTGGGGGGTAAACACTGAACTATTGGGGGGTAGGTGTCTCAATCATGTTGGCACACAGGGTGGCCCCAACTCGGTAACCTCAGCGCACCGGTCTTGCACCGCCGCAACAAGAGGCGGTGCAGCGTCGCACCGCACCGCAAGCTCCTGACGAGCAGCCTCTATGTCAGTCGTTGAACGGGCTGTGCGTATCGCCCCATTCGCTTCCGGCGATAATGCCGCGCATGATGTTCAAGCCGCCCTCGGCGCCCACTTCGTAGCTCATGACGCCGCGCAGCAGCATCTCGAGCGGCGTCTCCTTGGTGTAGCCGAAGGCGCCGTGGTAGATCATGCCGTGGCGGGCGATGTCGATGGCCAGGGTCGAGGAGAGGCACTTGCAGGTGCTGATGACCTTGCTGATGTCCTTGCGGCTGAAGGTGCCGGGGTGCTGGCTCTCGTAGCCGATCATCCAGGCGCCGCGCTGCAGGTTCAGCTTCAGCATGTCGAGCTGCATCCAGTCGTTGGCCATCTCGAAGGAGATGCCCTCCCACTTGCCGAGCGGCTTGCCGAAGCTGTAGCGCTGTGCGGTGTACTCGCCGCTGATCTCCAGGCCCTTCTCCGCGCCGCCGAGGCAGGCAGAAGCCACCAGCGCCCGGCCCGAGCTGAAGCCGTCCATGTTGACGTACAGGCCCTTGTTCTCCTCCCCCAGCACGCACCACTCGGGGACCTCGACGTCCTCATAGGTCAGCCGGCCAGTGGAAAGGCCCATGCGGCCCATGTTCGTGTAGGTAGTAAATGACACCCCGGGCGAGTTGGCTTCCACGTACATGAAGGTCATGCCCTTGTTGCCCTTGCTCGGGTCGGTGCGGACTAGGGTGCAATGGCCGCTCGGACTGCCCCATGTACAGCACTCTTTAGGCCCGGAGATGTAGACCTTCTCGCCGTTGAGGATGTACTTGTCGCCCTGTTTGACAGCCTGAGTCTGGACATTCGCGAGGTTAGAACCGCCGCCACTCTCGGTCGTACTCACGCCGACGAAGCACCTGCCCTCGGCCACACGCGGCAGGACGAGCTCCCTCAATCTCTGCGTCCCGTACTTATTGACAATGGACGACCAACCGATGGTGAGAAGGGTATAGACCGGCGTGGACATCGACAGGTCGGCGCGAGCGATCTCATGAATAGCGATAGTCTCGTAGATCGACTCTTCGCCAGGGACGGAGCAGCCGCCCAACTCCTTGGGAATGGTGACCCCGAAGATGCCCAGATCGGCCATGCCCTCGGTGATGTCCTCGGGGATACCGTCCTCGGCCTCGTCGATCGCGCGGGCGCGCGGCTCGAGGTTCTTGACCAGCCACTCGCGGATCGAGGCCTTGAAGAGCTGCTGCTCGGTCGTCAGCCTGAAGTCCATCCTGAATCCTCCTTCCAGGAGCTCACTGGTGCTCCCGGTCACCCAAGCGGGCGGACGATCGCAGGACCGTCCGCCCGCTCGATGCGAGTTGCGCTGCGCTCATCGGAGCGCAACTTACTGCTGGAGACACAATCAGCGCGGGGCAATCAGGCGCCGTGGCCGTCACAAGCCGCGGCTTACGGAACTACACCTGCTCGGCCACCGCCTCTTCAGGCTCGGCGGCATTGGCGATTTCGACAGCCCGTGCCGGAGTCCACATCACTGCGAACCTCAAGACATCGTCTCCCACGACTCTCATCTCATGAGGAGCGCCCTTGGGGATATACAGACAGGCGCCGCAGCTGAGGCGGAATTCCTCACCGTCCACAACGGCGAGTGCTTCCCCTGCTGTGATCAGGTAGATGTGATCGGACTCATGAGCGTGATCGTCAATCCAGCCGTCGGGTTCTATCTCGGCGATGGATAGCTCGAGCGACTCCAGATAGGGCGGCTCGCCCTTGGTGAGGAGTTGCCACGACCTCGTTTCGTGATGGTTTACAGGGCAAAAGGGCTGCTCGTCTTCCACGCGAATCACCCTGCTTGAGCGCTTCTCGACATTTACCATCTGATGAATCCTTCTTCCAATCGAAAGCCTGCCACCACGTTCCCATGAGGAACCGGGTTTCGGCCTTCGTCGTTTGTCCCTACCGCTCCTACCGCCGTGGTCGAGGATGAGCGGGCTCGAGCATCACTTCCGGGCCGAGCGCGATGGTGTGTCATCAGCACGCGCTGCACCCAGACACAGGAAGCCCTTCATCACCATCGGCGTGCTCGATCTCTCCTCCTCCGATCGTGCAACGCCATTCTGGGGCCAGGTTGCGCAGAATCTCGCGAGATTCGTCGAGCAAAGCAACCGACGCTCCCTGCACTCCATCCAGCCCGTATTTAAGTCCCGCCATCTCGTACTTGCTGGTGCCCAGCTGATGGTAGGGAAGGAGATTCACTTCCGCGGCCCCTGGCAGGCCCGCGATGAATCGCGCGATACCCGCCATGTTGTCCTGGTCGCTGTTGATACCGGGGATAACCGGCACGCGTAGCACCAGCCGTGGTGATCCAGCGGCGAACACGTGCTCCGCCGTCCGCCGGATGTTCTCAAGGATGGCCTGGTTGCTGACGCCAGTCAGCCTACGATGAACCTCAGCCGAGCTGTGTTTGATATCAATGAAGATCAGATCGCAGCGCTCGACCAGACTCCTTAGCGCTGGCCATGGGCCGTAGCCGGAGGTCTCCACCGCACTGTGGATAAGCTCGCACCTGCACAGATCGAGAATCTCAGCGGCCGCGGGCGCCTGCAGTAGTACTTCGCCTCCCGAAAGCGTGACTCCGCCGCCGCAACGTCGGTAGAACTTGGAGTCGTCGAGGACCTTCAAGACGATCTCCCGAGGGGAGTAGATGCGACCGGCGACCGTCCGAGCGGCGGAGAGGCAGGCCGTGACACAGCTGCCACAGGTCGTGCACCTGTCCCGGTCGAGCGCCACTCCCTGCGGCTCCATACGGAGCGCATTCTGTGGACATGCGGTGAGGCACGCTCCACAGAGGACGCATTTCCGCCGGTTGTAGACGATCTCTGGCTCTCGCGAGAGACCGAACGGGTTGCTGCACCAGACGCAGCGCAGCGGACAGCCCTTGAAGAAGACCGTCGTGCGGATGCCGGGGCCATCCTCGATCATGTACCGACTGATATCGAAGACCATCACGTTCGTTTGCGGCTACTTATCAATTCGCGTGTGAATGAAGCAGACGCAGGGAGAGCTCGCTCGCCGCATGCCGCGTCCGGTCTAGAAACGGTGTTCGGTTCTTGAAATGACATCGTCCTGGACACGGCTGCCCAAGTCGGTGAAGTAGACGCTGTAACCGGCCACACGGACCATGAGCGTCGGGTACTTCTCCGGATGCTGCTGAGCGGCCACGAGTGTCTCTTTGTTGACGGTATTGAACTGCACATGCTCGACGCCGTAGTCATTGAGCGTCGTCCTGATCAGGCTCATGAAGTTGCGCATGCCGGATTCCTTGTACTCCAGCTCGACATACGTGGACTCTGGCGTGTCGAGACTCATCATGGTCGGCCTCCTTTATCCCTTATTTGATCAGCTCTGAACGACTGATCCACATGTTCAGCAACGTTCCGTTGGTGAATGCGGGGAAGTTCAGCTTGCCGTAGCTGCGCGAAGCCGCCGTGGGCCCGTTGACATCGGTCTGCTGCTCCGCCGACATGGTATCCGCCAAGGGGCGCATGGCCTTGCGTCCACTCGGCAGCGCCCACGTCATCTCGCCGAAGCCCACGTTAGCCTGCACCATCTGGATCGCCGGATCGCAGTACGCACCGCGGTACGTCTTCAGGCTGCGCACGGTGTCGGCGAAGAACTGGAACATGTCGGTGGCGATGTCATCGGCACGATCGTCGTCGTTTCCGTACTTCGGCGCATTCCGCAGCCGAAGGCGCACATCCTCGGCGCCCTCGAAGTCTGCGTCGAGTGCCCTGCATAGCTCATCCATGCTGACCTGGCCGTCTTGGTAGACAGCCTGACGGACGGCCGCCATGGAATTGACCATGTCGGCGAACCCCACCGCCTGGATCGTTGGCCCGATGTTCCAGAACGCGCCCTTGGAGACGTCCACGCCCTTCTCGATGCAGCCGCTGGCGCAGATCGTGAACGTCGGCAGCTGATGCTGCTCCGTGACGATCTTCTCGGCCACTATGAGGTATGCATGCAACTCGTGAATATGGAACTCAAGCTGCTTTTTGACCGCCGCCTCGAACTGCTCCCAGGTCTTAAGGGAGCGCGGATCGCCGGTCCGCGGACCACACTGCTCGCCCGCGCCCCAGCCGGGTGCGCCGGCGGGCTTTGTGCCGTCGTTCATGACCAAGCTGACGACGGCGCCAACGTTGAGAATCCCTGAGTCGGTGTGCCCGTACTGCAGCCCGGCGACGCCGGGCTCGACGCAGCCGATCGGCGAACCGAGCTCGAGGATCTGCTCGCGCGTGTAGGGACTGCGACCGGTAAGGCCACCGCCACGGTACTCTAGCATCTGCGAGTAGGTGTCAACGTTGAAGAAGGATGGGTGCCCCATGCCCTCGGCACTCAGCTGCGTGGCCTCCAACAGCAGCGAATCCGGCGTCTTCGGGTGGAGGTACAGCGAGACTGTCGGCGCAGTCGTGCGGCAGTGCCGCATGGCACGCAGGCAGAGATACGAGAGTTCGTTCGTGGCATCGCGCCCGTATTTGTCGAGACCGCCTACGCCGAGGTGAGAGAAGCGATAGTAGCCGCCGAAGTAGTAGGCGAGCTGACTCGACTGGAACCACGGTATGTTAGTGGTCTTGATGTAGAGCTCCTCAATCGCCTCCATCGCCCCCTCGGGCGTCAATGTGCCGGCGTCAACGTCGGCTTTGTAAAGGCGATACATGTACTGGTCGAAGCGTCCGTAGGTGATGCTGGGACCGGCGCCCTCGACGTAGAGCAGCATGAGTGCCATCCAGACCGTCTGGATGGCCTCTAGGAAGTTGCGCGCCGGGCCCCACGGCACTTGGTCCATGACGGCCGCAATCTCAGCAAGCTCCGCCCTGCGGCTCTCGTCCTTCTCGCCCGCAGCCAGCTCGCGCGCCCTCTCTGCATAGCGTTCACCGAGCAGCTTGATCGCCTCGAGTACCTCGATGATGCCCTCGTAGAAGATCCTTCGCTCGATGTCAGCGGGCTCGTTCGCATCGATTTCGGCCAGACACTGCTTGGCGAGCTCGTAGCGCGCCTTGAAGCCGCCGGCCAGAAGCCCCGCGTTGTCGGCGATGAAGTGCGAGCCGTTGCTGCCCAGGTAGTTGACGGCATCGGCGATGCCGCTCCCTACGAGTTTTTGCGGCTGCGGTACCTGCTTGGCCCAGACTGAGGTCAGCGTCTTGTCCCGCCAATACGGGATGTGGACCGTGCGGAGTTCCTCGAGATCTTCGTCGCTGATCTCAAACGGATCGAACTGTCGAGAGCGCATCTGCTCAAGATCGCCCTCGAGCCAATCCGCGTGCATCTCGATGTTGACCTGTTCGCAGCGCACGCGCCGCCCCTGCCAGCCTATGATCCGGTCGTGCGGGTAAATGATGACCGGCAGAGTCCTGATGGTCGCGGCGCTGGCGCTGTAGCGGCGCTTAAGGTACGGCTCCCCTTCAGTTGCCTGAAACACCCGCGTGAAGCACTGCGTGCGGTGAATGTCGACGTTCGGGCGATTGGCGTGCAGCATGCGGTTGAGTTGCTGGATACGGCGCGTGCTGCCAACTTCGGCGTTCGTGCCATCACGCAATTCCATCCCCAGCTTGCTGCCCGTCTCCATTGTGGCTTCTGCCATGTTCGTCCTCCAGCCAGTTCGGTGTCCGGTAATGGGTCCGGGCATGGACGGCATGCCCGGACCTCACCGTCCGTCATCAGCACTGTCTCCTGGCGAGCGCCGTCATGCGCTCGGATTGCTCAGCATTAACACTGTACCCGCAGTGTAGTTCTCCTACCGAATGGCGTCGGAGTCGACGTTGCACGACTTCATGCTCACAAGACTGAAGTCCTTGCCCCGCCAAGGTCCGCGGGTCTCGCGGCTGAAGAAGAGAATCACGAGAGCAGCAATCGCGAGCATTCCCACGAGGAACCACAGACCATAGACGAATCCCGCGCGGGCATGCCAGCCTCCACCCAGGCCGATGAAGATGCCGAGAACATACGGCGCGACACCGCCGATGTAGAGCCCGAACAATGTGATCGAGTTGCCGATACCCGCCGCACCCTTCTCTGAAGAGTCTGTTGTCAGTGAGTACAACACCGGGAAGACCGCGTTCGTGGCACAGCCCGCAAAGAGCTGAATGACAATCAGCCAAGCAACGCCGTTGATCGTGTACTGCATGAGGAAGACACCCACAGCGAGCCAGGTAAATGTGATGAGCAGCGTCACCTTGCGGCCGATTTTGTCTGAGAGCGTGCCCCAGAAGATCTGGCCAAGGCCACCGGTGATAGCGAACACGACGCTCCACCCGGCGGCAGCCGCAATGCTGTACTTGCCGACGTAAACGAGGTAGGGAGCGAGCCAGTAGCCCATCCCAGCATAGACGCAGATGCCTACGAAAGAGGCGAACGCCGCAACGAGGATGTTCGGGTTCTTGAGCGACCGGCCCAAAGCGCCCGGTGCAGCCGTCGTAACTGCGGCGTCTGACTCCATCATGGGTGTCATACCCATGGCGCGTGTCTTCGTCTGATAGCGCTTGTAGCGGTTCGGCTTCGCGAAGAACCAGTAGCCGATGAAGACAGGGATCATGATCAGCGGCACGAGCAAGTAGGCAAGACGCCAGTTTGCGGCTCCGTACGCTCCAAGAATAGCGGCAATGAGCAGGCCGCCGAGCAGTGAGCCCCACGGGTATGCGCTGTGGTGTGCCCCCTGAGCGAAGCCGCGATACTCATCCGGCCACCATTCGGCCACAGACGTAACTTCGATGACCTCGCCGACGCCGCCGAACATGTTCTTGATGATGTTCAGCGCAAGGACAGCGCCTAGGGCGGTCGTGAGCCAGCCGAACCCGGTAAGGATGCCGAACAGCGTGTAACCGGCCGCTATGAAGATGTGCCGCTTCTTGCGCGCCCAGCCGTGGCCGCCTTTGTCCGCCCAACTGCCACCTGGAATAGCGAATGCGGAGATGGCGAGGGTGATGATCGCAACGTAGAGGCCCCAGCGGCTTGCGCTGATCTTGAACTCATCGATGATGGCGGGCGAGACTCGGTTGATGATCTCGCGCCCGATAGCGTTCATTGCGTACACGCCCCAGAGCCAGCCAAGTGCCATCCAGGACACGACAGCCGCTCTGGGGATCAGCGATAGTTTCTTAGCGGCGGCTGCCGGCGGCGGAAGCGGGGCGCCGCCTGCCACTGCCTCTGCCGACGCATCGGCCGACTTTTTGGACACATCAACTGACATGCGAAGCCCCCAAGACATTCGTCACGTTTGCGAAGTGTGGCCATCACGAGAGTGGGATGGCGCGGGCCGGGTTACTCTGGAACGGCTCTATTGATAAGCCACCTCCTGGCAGTTGCCGGCAGCGGCTACAACGATAGGCACGCCCTCTGTGACACTCGGCCGAGTGCGACTCCGGTCAATCGTGAGTGTGAGCCCACGGCGACAGAGCAACAAGCCTCTTGGGGGCTAGACGAATTGCAGCTGAACCTTTTTATAACAGGCAACGTCACCTGTCGTCAAGGGAGCGCAGTGGATGGGTGCGGGAGCCGCCGCCTAGCGATTGGGCAGCTCGGAGGCGGTCAGCGTGCTCGGCTGGGACCTCGTGAGACTACTGCGTGCTCTCCAAGCGCATCAGTACCGTAGACTCCTTCGCCGTCGGGCACGGCTTTTCTGCCGATGGAGGTGTGATCGACGGCCTCAAACACCTTGCCCACTGCCGCAATGAGGGCGGCCTGCGACTGACCATGCCAGTGGGTGTGCAAGGTGTCCAGAATCCTGTCCCGGTCGGCAATAACGGATCGGCCCACCAGTAGACGACGAAAATACTCCTGAGCCGTCTGCATGAGCAGAGTGGCGGAACAATCAATCACGAGCCCGTCTTCATCGACTTCGAGCGCGATGCCGAGGCGGTGCATGAAGTCCTGGTGGGAAACATCCTGGGGCAGCCTCGCATAGGCCGCAAAGAGATGTGTCTGCACATCACCCTCCGTGGATCACTTCGGCCAGACTCGGTCGTCAGTATAGTCAGTCTCGCATCGCGCCGCCACCCTCCTCCCTTCAGGCTGGGCATGCGCTGGCGCCCTTGTGGGCGTCGGACGCTCACCGAGCCTAACAGGGCCGACTAGCTCATGATTGGCAAACGAGGGACTCTGGCGGAGCGCCCGAAGACCGCCCCCGGTCGGCGGAGCCGGCCCCGGCGAGACGGCAAAGCGTCCCGATACGGAAGGAGCCGCGCTCGGACGTGCGTCCGAACGCGGCTCCATTCTGGCATGTTCGGCGCAGCGCGGCCAGTGGCCGCCGCGGAGCCGAATACGATACTAGGCCAGCACTTTGTCCAGCGGCGTGTACTTCATCTTGTGCGCCTCGGCCACCGACGGGATGGTGAGCTTGCCGCGGTACACGTTGACGCCCAGAGCCAGAGCCGGATCGTCCTTGACGGCCTGCTCGAAGCCCTTGCCGGCGATGGCGAGGCCGTACGGCAGCGTGCGGCCGGTGAGGGCCATGGTAGAGGTGCGGGCCACGGCGCCCGGCATGTTGGCGACGCAGTAGTGGATCACGCCGTCGACCACGTAGGTGGGCTCGGTGTATGTGGTGGGCTTGGAGGTCTCGAAGCAGCCGCCCTGGTCGATGGCGACGTCGACGATCACGGCGCCGTCGTGCATGTGCTTGAGCTGCGAACGCTTGATCAGATGCGGCGCCTGAGCGCCACCCGGAAGCAGGACCGCGCCGATGACGAGGTCGGCGTCGGCGATCTCTTCTTCGATGGCGCTCTCGGTGGAGAGCACGGTCTCGGCGCGGCCGCCGAAGATGTCGTCGAGATAGGCGAGGCGATCGGCGCTATTGTCGAGGATGACGGTGCGGGCGCACATGCCCACCGCGATCTTGGCGGCGTTGATACCCACGGTGCCGCCGCCGATGATGACGACCTTCGCCGGCGGGACGCCGGTGACGCCGCCGAGCAGCACGC
>Ga0209881_1000486_pt1 | contig 10042 bp, 7 predicted proteins | sample PersoiDNA2013193_FD_185804 | JGI IMG/M metagenome (GOLD analysis project Ga0209881, IMG submission 185804) | Permafrost soil microbial communities from the Arctic, to analyse light accelerated degradation of dissolved organic matter (DOM) -... | ecosystem: Environmental > Terrestrial > Soil >... | reverse complement strand
GAACGCCGCGTCGAAGGACGCCGCGGGCGGCTCGAAGTCGAACCGTCGCAGGAAGGCCAGCGATTCTGGCGCCCCCACAAGGCGGTCCATGCCCGCGTCCTCCCACTCCACCGAGATCGGCCCCGCGTAGCCGATCGAGTTCAGCATGCGGAACACGTCCTCCCACGGCACCTCGCCGCGCCCGGCCGACACGAAGTCCCAGCCGCGCCGCGGGTCGCCCCACGGCAGGTGCGAGCCGAGCCGCCCGTTGCGGCCGTCAAGCCGCTTGCGCGCCTCCTTGCAGTCCACGTGATAGATGCGGTCCCTGAACTCAAGCAGGAACCCGACCGGATCCAGGTCCTGCCAGACGAAATGGCTCGGGTCGAAGTTCAGCCCGAACGCCGGCCGGTTCCCCACCGCCGCCAGCGCCCGCTTCGCGGTCCAGAAGTCGTAGGCGATCTCGCTCGGGTGCACCTCGTGCGCGAACCGCACGCCCTCGGCGTCGAAGACATCGAGGATCGGGTTCCAGCGCGCGGCGAAGTCCGCGTATCCCCGCTCGATCATCGACTCGGGCACCGGCGGGAACATCGCGACCGTGTGCCAGATCGACGACCCGGTGAACCCGACCACCGTCCGCACCCCGAACGCCGCCGCGGCCCGCGCGGTGTCCGCGACCTCGGCCGCCGCCCGCTGCCGCACCCCTTCAGGCGACCCGTCACCCCAGATGCGGGCCGGCAGGATCGCCTGGTGCCGCTCGTCGATCGGGTGGTCGCAGACCGCCTGCCCCACGAGGTGGCAGGAGATGGCGAAGCACCGCAGCCCGTACTTGTCGAGCAGCTCATGCCGCCCGGCCAGGTACCCGTCCTCGCGCAGCGCGCGGTCCACCTCGAAGTGGTCGCCCCAGCAGGCAAGCTCAAGCCCGTCGTACCCCCACGAGCTCGCGAGCCGGCAGACCTCCTCGAGCGGCAGGTCCGCCCACTGCCCGGTGAAGAGGGTGAATGGCCGTGGCATAAAACCTCCAAGATAATTATTCCGAACGGACCGGGCCGACTCTGCTCCGCCCAACCGTCTCCCATCCGCTCCCGGCGGCGGAACTGCGCGCCACGGCGTCAAGCACCCGCTGCACGGCAAGCCCGTCGCCGAACGATGGCTCGGGCTGCGTCCCCGCCGCGATCGCGGTCAGCAGGTCCCTGGCCTGATGCGTGAACGTGTGCTCCCAGCCGAGCACGTGACCGGGCGGCCACCAGCCGGACAGGTAGGGATGCTCCGCCTCGGTGACGAGGATCCGGCGGAACCCCGCGGTGGCACCGCCGCCGCCACCGCTGCCGGTACCGCCGGCGTCGTAGAACTCAAGCTCGTTGAGCCGCTCAAGGTCGAACGCGAGGCTGCCCGCCGAGCCGTTGAGCTCGATGCGCAGGAGTTCTTCCGGCCCGCCGCGCACCGGGTCGCCTCGAACGAGGCAAGCGCGCCGGAACAGAACCGGGCGGTGAACACGACCGCGTCGTCGACCGTGACCCGCCCGGTCCCCGAACCGCCGGGCAGCGGGCGCTCGCCGGTGAAGGTGGCGCTGACCGCGGACACGCCGGCGATCTCGTCCCCGGTCAGGAACTGCGCGAGGTCCACGATGTGCGCGCCGAGGTCGCCGAGCGCGCCTGACCCCGCATGCTCGGCCCGCGGCCGCCATCGCTTCCGCCTCCGCCCGCCCCACGGCGTGCCAGGCCTGCGAGTGCGCCCGGCCCATGAACGCGTAGCCGACCATGCCCACGCCCAGGCTAGGCTGCCCGGACATACGGATCCCAGTCCGCCGCGAGCGCGCCGGGAATGTCGAAGGCGGACCCGACCGGCTCGAAGGCCGCGCTTGACGCGGACCGCTCGATCGCGGTCATCAGCTCAAGCACGTGCAGCGCCATCTCGCCGGAGGCCCGGTGCGGCTCGCCGCTCCTGATGGAGCGGACCATGTCGACCACGCCGGTGCCGCGTCCCGCCGCTGCCCCCTGCGAGCCGATCACGGTCCAATCGGCGTCGCCCGCCCGGCGCACCCGCAGGTCGCCGTCGAACCGGTTCGGATCGGGCACCGCGAGCGTGGCCTCGGTCCCGGTGATCTCAAGGAAGCCCATCCTGTGCAGCGGGGAGTCCCAGCTGAACAGCAGCGACGCGACCTGGCGGCCGGCGTACTCGGCGAGCGCGGAGGTATAGGTGGGTACTTCCACGGTGAACTCGGTACCCACCCGGGGCCCGGAACCGATCACCCGGGTGCCGCGCGCCTTGCGGCCGACGGCGGCCACCCTGGTCGCCGGTCCGAACAGCGTCGCGACCGCGGTCAGGTAGTAAGGACCGAGATCGAACAGCGGCCCCGCGCCCTTCGCGAACAGGAACTCAGGGTCCGGGTGCCACGACTCGGGTCCTGGCCCCTGAACCAGGGTGAGCGCGCTGATCGGCGTGCCGATCGCGCCGGCGGCGATGAGCCGCCTCGCCGACTGGATGCCCGCACCGAGCACGGTGTCAGGCGCGCACCCGACCCGCACCCCGGCCTCGCGCGCCGCCTCCAGCATGGCGCGCCCGGCGGCGCAGTCCGGCGCGAGCGGCTTCTCATTCCATACGTGCTTGCCGGCGGCGATCGCGGCCGAGGCCACCTCGGCGTGCGCGGCGGGAATCGTCAGGTTCACCACGAGCCGCACACCAGGATGATCGAGGGCCTGCTGCACGCTGCCCGCCGCCGGGACGTCGTAGGCGGTGGCCTGCGCCTTGGCCCGGTCGGTGTCGATGTCCGCGCAGAAAAGCACCCGCACGTCGGGGAAGGCGGCCAGGTTCCGCAGGTACTGCTTGCTGATGTTGCCGCAGCCGACGACGGCGACGCCGAAGGGCTCGCGCTCTGCCGTCATCAGGCGCCCTGCCCGGTCGACGGTGAACGGCGGACGGGGCTGGCCAGGTCGCGGGTGGCGAGCCACGCCAGGCTGTCGCCGACGGCGGTGAGCATGTCGGTCGCGCAGGAGTCGAGTTCGACCACGTGCCATTCGGCGGACGGGCAGGAACCGAGGATCTCGGGGACAGGCATCAGGCCGCCGCCCACCGCGGTCTGCGGGTCGTGCCTGGTGACAGGTCCGTCCTTCACGTGCAGGTAGCGCACCCGGTCGCCGAGGCGGCCAAGCAGCGCGGGCACGTCCTGGCCGCCGACCGCCGCCCAGTACGTGTCGACCTCGAGGATCACCGCAGGGTCGAGCGCGTCGGCGAGCACCTCGAGCGCGGGCCGCCCGCCGACGATAGACGACAGCTCGAAGTCGTGGTTGTGATAGCCGAGGCGCAGGCCCTGGTCCGCGGCCTTGGCGGCGCCCTCGTTGAGCTCGCCGGCCAGGGCGGCGATCGACTCGGCGTCGGCGAATCGCTCGGGCGGCATCCACGGCACGATCACCGTGCCCGCGCCGACCGTGCGCGTCCCGCGCAGCAGCACATCGCCGTCCTCGTCCAGGATCTTGGCGTGCACGGAGCACGCGGCAAGACCGGCCTCGTCCAGGTCGGCGCGCAACTGCTGCGGGTCGGTCCGCACGTCGTAGGGCTCGACCGCGCCGTAGCCGAGGTCCGCGATACGCCGCAGGACTCCCATCCTGCCCGTGGCGAGCTGCTCGCGGACGGTGTAAAGCTGCAGGGCCGGCGGACTGCTTATCAACGTGCCACGCTCCTTGCCCGGAACCATTTTTCGCAAAGTTCCCGCTAAACTGATCGCCCAAGTAGGCACGCTAGATCGCACTTTGAAGAGTGTCAATGGCATAATCCGGGCAGTAATTTTTCGAAAAATTGCGACGGACGGAAGGAGCGCGGATGGCGGCAGGCGCGGCGCGTTCCGGGCGCGCGGGCAGCCTGACGAGCATCGCCGCCGCGGCGGGGGTGTCTGTCTCCACCGTGTCGAAGGTGCTGAACGGGCGGACCGACGTGGCGCCGGAAACCCGGGAGCGGCTCGGCAGGATCCTGCGGCTGCACGGCTACCAGGTCGCCCCGAGGTCGGGAATCGGCGTGGTCGACCTGCTGATCGGCGGCCCCGGCAGCCCGTGGTCGGAGGAGCTGATCCGCGGCGCCGTCGTCGCGGCCGCCGAGACCGAGATCAGCGTCATCGTCAGCCGCGTCGACTCGGCAGGCGAATTCGCGCGCTGGCTCAAGATCGCGACAGCGCGCGGCACCCTCGGCGCGCTGAGCGTGCTGTACCTGCCAGACTCCGCGACGCTTCGCAAGCTGGCGGACGCCCACCTGCCGCTTGTGGTCATCGACCCCCCGGTCGAGCCTGGCGGGGAGATCAGGTCGGTGGGCACCACGAACTGGCAGGGCGGCATGTCCGCCGCCCGGCACCTCATCGAGCTTGGCCACCGCAGGATCGCCGCCATCGGCGGGCCTGACGACCTGTGGTCATGCCGCGCCAGGCTCGACGGCTACCGCAGCGCCCTGCGCCGGGCCGGCCTGCCCGTCGACGAGGATCTGGTGCGCTGCGACGAACTGACCGCGGACGCGGGCTTCCGCCGGGCCAGGGAACTGCTCGGCGTGGCCGACGCGCCGACCGCGATCGTGGCGGCCAACGACGCCCAGGCGTTCGGCGTGCTGCAGGCCATCGCCGAGTGCGGGCTGCGCTCTCCCGGCGACGTCAGCGTGACCGGGTTCGACGACCTGCCGATCGCCACCTGGGCCACGCCGCCGCTCACCACCGTCAGGCAGCCGCTCGCCGCCATGGCCGCCACCGCGTTCTGGATGCTCACGTCGTCAGGCGCCGACCGTGAAGTGCGGCCGCGCCATCTCGAACTGGAAACCACCCTCGTCGTACGGCACAGCACCGCCCCGCCCCGCTGACCAGCCGCTCCTGACCAGCCGCTCCTGACCAGCCGCATGATCCCGAAAATTCAGTGTCACTATAGCGACACTGAATTTACCTGATGACCAATGTTTTCGTGATCATGCCGTTGAGCTTTGCTGATTGATGCCAACAGTGGCCACGGTAGTACAGCAGGGCATCATGCGCACCCCGGGCCAGGGCAGGGCCGGGCCAGGACGGAAGGCCCGGACATCGTCCTAGGCTGGGGCCGGCTGGCAGGTGGCGCGCACCTGTCGCCACTGAGTGCTAGGTCCAGGGCCTTTACTCGGTGCCTCCTCGCTCGAACAGGCCTGTCTGGTAAGCGAGCACGACCGCCTGGACTCGGTCGCGCAGGCCGAGTTTCTGCAAGATGTGCGTGACGTGCGTTTTCACGGTCGTCTCACCGATGAAGAGCTCGCGGCCGATCTCCGCGTTGGACAGGCCGGTCGCGATGACTTGGAGGATTTCGAGTTCCCGTTCGGTGAGCTCACCGAGCTCCTTGGGCGGCGGCTGGCGCGGAATGCGGGTGAACTGCCGGATCACGCGCTTGGTGATGGCCGGCGACAGCAGCGCGTTTCCCCCGGCGACGATGCGGACCGCGGCGATGAGCTGCTCGGGGGGATCGTCTTTGAGTACGAAGCCGCTGGCGCCCGCGCATAGCGCATCGTAGACGTATTCATCGAGGCCGAAGGTGGTGAGGATGAGGACGCGCGAGGCATTGCTGGCCGCGAGGATGCGCCGGGTGGCCTCGAGGCCGTCAAGTTCGGGCATCCGGATATCCATCAAGACGACCGTCGGGTCCAGCCGCGCGGCCTTGGCGACGGCTTCGAGCCCGTTGCTCGCTTCCGCGACGACCTCGATGTCCCGCTCCCCGGTGAGCAGCATCCGGAAGCCCGCGCGGACCATGGACTGGTCGTCGGCGACCAGGACGCGGATGCTCACGGCAGCTGTCGGGACACCAGCAGGAGAGCCCTGAGCAGGAAGCCCCCGTCCGGCGTGCTGCTTGTGGTCAGCTCGCCGTCATAGAGCCTGACGCGCTCGCGGATCCCGATGAACCCGTGCCCCCGGCCGTTGCCGGGCGCGGCGCCCTGGCCGTTGTCGCGTACCTCGATGCTCAGCTGATCGGGAGCGTAGTGCAGCGAAACTGCCGCTTCTGTGGCGTTGGCGTGCTTGAGCACGTTGGTGAGGCCCTCCTGAACGATCCGGTAGGCGGAGATGTCGAGACCACCAGGCAGCGGGAACCGATCCCCGGTGATGCGCAGCCGGACGGGCAGGCCAGCGCCGCCGACCTCGTCAAGCAGCCGTCCGAGGCGGTCAAGCCCGGGCTGCGGCGCCAGCCCGACACCCTCACCGTCCTCGCGCATGGTGTCAAGCAGGTGACGCAGGTCGGTCAGGGCGGTGCGGCCGGTCTGCTCGACCTCTCGCAGGGCGTTCTTGTGCTCGGCGTGCGCCTCTGGAAGCTTGTGCCGCACGGCGCCGACCTGCAAGACCATCACGCTGACCGCGTGCGCGATGATGTCATGCAGCTCACGCGCGATCAGGGCGCGTTCCGCCGCTGCGGCGGCGCGCGCGGCGGCCGCGCCCTCGTGCTCGGCGTGCACCGCGCGGCGTTCGGCCGCCTCGGCGTGCCCGGCGTGCTCGCGCAGGGCAACGCCCGCGCTCCAGACGATCGCGAACAGCAGCGGGAAGAAGAAGAGCTCGCCGCGGGCGTGGCCGGGCTTGTGGTAGACCACGATGGCCGCGCCGCACACCACGATGGCCAGGCCAAATCGCGCCAGCCGGGCGTCGCCCAGGTTCCCGAGCAGGAACGAGGCGATCATCGCCGCGAGAAACGGGCTGACCGGAGTCACGATGAGCTGTCCGTCGATGAAAGAGACCGCCGCGGCCAGCAGCCAGACCGCCGCGGGCGCGCCGAACGGGAAGCGGCGGCGGCCGAGGAGCGGCAGCACCACCAGCGCGATAGCCGGCGCGGCGAACCACGCCGGGCGCTGTGCCTCGTGCCGGAGCGTGACCTCCACCGCGCTCTCGACCGCCACCATCGCGCTCAAGGCCTCGAGCGCGTACCTGCGCGCTACCAGTCTCAGGCGCTCCATGGGACGAACTTAACCGGTCGCGCCGCGGGCCGCCTCCTCCCTGGGTAGGAGCCGGGATCGCCGGATGGGACGAGCGCGGATCAGGCCTCGCGACGACGCGGACGCGGGGCACCGGATCCTAGGTTTCAAGCATGGACGCCCAAAGCAACGAACCTGTCGGCAAGGCCCCCCGCTCGGTAGCGTCATTGACGCCCGCCCGGGTTATCGCCCTGCTGCTGGCGGCCCTGACGCTTCTCGCACTCGCGTACCCGGACCTGTCCAGAGCCCAACCGCTCTCAGTTCCGCAGGGGGCGCGGGCCGGCCAGCTCACCGGCATGAAGCCGTGCACGTACCCCACCGAGAACGGCGGTTATGCCGCCGACTGCGGAACACTCGTCGTGGCCGAGGACCGGTCAAGCCCACGGTCACGCCTGATCGCGTTGCCGGTGATCCGGATCCGCGCTCGCTCACCCCACCCGCTGGAGCCGATCTTCCGTTTCAACGGCGGTCCAGGGCAGAGCAACATGAAGTTCCCCGACGCGAGTCGGCTGGCCGGCCGGCACGATGTCGTCCTCGTCGGCTATCGCGGCGTTGACGGTTCCTCCGTGCTGAACTGCCCCGAGGTGACATCGGCGATCGCGAGCTCCTCCGACCTGCTCAGCACGGCATCGCTCCGGGCGTACTCCCGGGCCTTCACCTCGTGCGCCAAGCGGCTCGAACGAAGCGGCGTGGACCTCGCCGGGTATGCGCTGCCCGAGCAGGCTGACGACGTCGAGGCTGCCCGCGTCGCGCTCGGCTACCACCGCATCGATCTGCTCAGCGAGAGCGCCGGGACCCGGCTGGCGATGATCTATGCCTGGCGGTACCCCACGAGCGTCTCCCGCTCGGTGATGATCGGAGTCAACCCGCCAGGGAACTTCGTCTACAACGGAGACCTCATCGACCAGGAGCTCGAGCATTACTCCGCGCTGTGCGCGCAGGACCCCTCGTGCCGCGCGCGGACCCCCGGCCTCGCCGCCTCGATGCGGCACACGGCCGCGGACATGCCGAGCCGGTGGCTGTTCCTTCCGATCAAGTCGGGCAACGTTAACGTCGCGACCTTCCTGGGGATCACGAACTCGATCTCGACAGGCCTGCCGCTGACCGGGCCGGTCACCCTGAACTCGTGGATCTCCGCCGCGGCCGGCGACCCGAGCGGTTTCTGGCTGCTGTCACTGCTGTCCGGCCTGATCTTGCCGCAGTCGTTCGTCTGGGGCGAGTTCGCGTCGGTCGGGCAGGTCGACGCGAACGCCGCGGCGCGCTATTTCGCCTCCGGCAAGGACCGGGGGTCGATCATCGGCAACCCTGCCACGGAATTCCTCTGGGGCGGCGGCGGGCTGCTGACCGCCTGGCCGGCCAACCCCAGCCGGAACCAGTACGCCAGCGTGCCTGAGTCGGACGTCCCGACGCTGCTCATCGGCGGGACGGTGGACTTCGAGACCCCGGCACAGGATGCCACCAGGGAACTCCTGCCCTATCTCCGCAACGGGCATCAGGTCGTCTTGTCCGAGCTCGGGCACGCGCCTGACTTCTGGGCCTACGAGCCAGACGCCGGCTCGCACATGATGACCACGTTCTACGACACTGGCCGGGTCGACATGTCCCAGTACACGCATCACTCGATCACCTTCAATACGATCACCGATTCATTGATCGCGAAGATATTCCTGGCGGTCATGCTCGGCCTGGCCGTGCTCGCGGTCGCGTCGCTGCTGCTGCTAGCGTGGCGAGTTCGCAAGCGCGGTACCGCCGGGCGGAAGACCGGCGTCGCCTTCCGCAGTGTCCTCGCGTTCTTCATCGGGCTCGGCGGCTGGTTCCTTGGCGTCCTGATTGTGCTGACGCTCTGGACCACGGTCCCGCTGTCCAGCGAGCCGCTCGGTATCCTCGCCGCCAGCGTGCCGGTCGCGCTAGGCCTGTACCTGGCCTGGACGCACCGGGACTGGCGCCGGGCAGCCAAGGCCCGAGGGTTCCTGGCCGCAACCGTCGGTGCCCTGCTCGGCGGATGGTACGGGTACACCGTAGTACCCGGAATTCTCGGGCTCTTCGCTACGAGCATCGCATCTGTCGCGACCGGCAACATCGCCCTGATCGTCCTGGGATTGTGGCGGGAGCGGTCGGCGCGTTCCGCCGTGACAGCAGGTCTGACCGCAGGCCACGAGCCGGCCGCCCTATTAAGCCCCCGCCGGAGCCACTGACCCACACGCTCATAACTCCTCGACCCTGGTGTAGCAGAACTCCAGGTCGGCACGCGGCGGTGCCCTCGGGGCTCGGCGGCCTGGGGAAGGGCGGTGGTTGCGACACGAGGTCGCACGCGGTGAGTGAGCTAGTTGAGGAGGTCTGGCTGATGCCAGGGACGTAGCTACAGGTTGTGTTCGACCTGTCCCCGCCGTGACGTGCGTGGCCGGTTCCTGACCGGCTGGGTGCGAAGCTCACGGAAGAGCCCAAGGGCCGCTGCCCCAGCCATGGCGGCCACAGGCGCGGGGAAAGACCGGATGGGCGACTACCAGGAAACCCTTGCTGATGCCTCGTCACCTTCACATCCCGGGCTGGGCTGTATCGCCGGGGTGGCAGGGACCGGCCGCTGAGAGGCGGCAGGCGGCGGCCGCGGACTCCCCGACGGCCGGTGAACACCGCTGTCCCCGGGGTAGAGAGGGCGCCCGGCCCGGTCTGGGTCTCACGCGTGCGGAACGTGTAAACCCTGCTATGGGTCCGCATCCCAGGCGCGGGTATGCGCAGGCGGTGCGGTAAGCCGACCGTAAGGGGGGCTGAATTCCCTGGCAGGACAGGGTGCCCAAAAAGCGGATGCCGGGCGGCCGAAAGGCAGCAGGAAAGCGGGGCCGCAGGACCGGGAACTCCTCCCGGATGGTCCTCGTATAACTGGCCCGGATGCCGGTCTTGCTACCGGGCTCGAAAGAGCGCTGACGTGGGCAGGTGAGCCTTTGAGACGAAGCGAGCGTAAATGCCGGAACTGACGGGCAAGTTGGACACTTCGGTGAACGGACCTGAGGGCCTGCCCCTATTCGATGGTGACGCCTGGGATCATGTGGACTGGCGTCGCCATGAGGAGCGGGTACGGCGGCTGCGCGGCAGGATCTTCAAGGCGGTGCAGGAAGGTGACTGG
>Ga0209881_1000484_pt1 | contig 10069 bp, 9 predicted proteins | sample PersoiDNA2013193_FD_185804 | JGI IMG/M metagenome (GOLD analysis project Ga0209881, IMG submission 185804) | Permafrost soil microbial communities from the Arctic, to analyse light accelerated degradation of dissolved organic matter (DOM) -... | ecosystem: Environmental > Terrestrial > Soil >... | reverse complement strand
CCGCCCCACTTCTCCGGCACGGCGACCGGGCCGCCGGGCTCGCGCTGTGGCGACGGCTCGCCGACCTCGGGGTCACCGCGCTCGCCGTGCCGGAGAAGTGGGGCGGGCTCGGCGCCGGCCCGGCGGACCTCGTGACCGCTTGCGAGGAACTCGGTCATCACGCGGTGCCAGGGCCTGTGGCGGAGTCCCTCGCGGCAGTGCCCGCGCTGCTCGCCGCGCTTGACCAGCCTGACCTGCGTGGTGAGTGGCTCGCCGGGCTGGTGAGCGGCGACCTGATCGCGACGCTCGCCATGCCGCCGCGGCTGCCGTTCGCCGCCGACGCCGAGGCCGCCGGGCTCGTGCTGCTCGCCGATCGCGACGTGGTCCTGGCGGGCAGCACGGGCACCCCGCGGCGGTCGGTGGATCCGGCCCGCTCGCTGTCCGTCGTCACCGGGCATCAGGTGCTGGCCCGCGGCGCGGGCGCGGCGCTTGACCGTGCCTTCGACCTGGGCGTGCTCGCCTGTTCCGCGCAGCTTCTCGGCGCGGGCCGCGCGCTGCTCGAGGCGAGCGTGCGCCACGGATGCGTGCGCGGGCAGTTCGGCAAGCCGGTCGGGACGTTCCAGGCGGTCAAGCACAAGCTGGCGGACGTGGCGATCGGGCTCGAGTTCGCCGGTCCGCTGCTCGACGCCGCCGCCGCGGCGATCGCCGCCGGTTCCGCGACCGCCGCGCGGGATGTCTCCGCCGCGAAGGTCGCCTGCGGCGACGCCGCCTCCCTGGCGGCTCGCGCCGCGCTCCAGGTGCACGGGGCGATCGGGTACACGGCCGAGCACGATCTCAGCCTGTGGCTGACCCGGGTCCGCGCGCTCGTCCCCTCCTGGGGCAGCCAGGCCGAGCATCGCGAGCGGGTCATGGCCGCGCTCGCCGTGCCGCCCGTCCCCGCGCGCGGGGAGCTGCCGTGGACCTGACCGTCGAGCGGCGGGACCTGCGTGACGCGGTACGCGGGCTGATCGCGAGGGACACCTCTCCCTGGCGCAGGCTCTGCGACGAGATCGGCGTGGCCGGACTCGCTATCCCCGACCGGTACGGCGGCGCCGGCGCGGGGCTTGCCGAGATCTGCGTCGTCATGGAGGAACTCGGCAGGAACCTGACGCCGGCCCCTCTGCTCGGCTCCGCGGTCTCGCACGCCTCGGCCGTGCAGGCCTGCGGCGATGCCGAGGCGTGCGAGCGGCTGCTGCCCGCGATCGCCGACGGCTCCGCGATCGCCGCCCTCGCGTGGACCACCAGGGCCGGGCACTGGGACGTCGCCGAGGTCGGGTATCGCGCTCGCGATGCCGGCGGCCGCTGGGAACTGGACGGCGAGGCGCACTACGTGCTTGACGGTGCGGCGGCCGACATCCTGCTGATCGCGGCAAGCGCGCCGGACGGGAGCACCGGCCTGTTCGAGGTCGACCCGCGCGGGGACGGCGTCGCCCGCGCGGCCGTCACGGCCATGGACGCCTCCCGCGACCTGGCCGTCGTGCGGCTGACCGGCGCCCCCGGGCGGCGCATCGGCGGGGACGCGGCCGGACCGCTCGCCTTCGCCAGGGATCAGGCGTGCGTCGCGCTGAGCGCCGAGCAGGCGGGCGCCGCCAAGCGAGCGCTTGAGCTAACCGTCGGGCACCTGCTCACCAGGGTGCAGTTCGGCCAGGTGATCGGCGGCTTCCAGGCCCTGCAGCACCGGGCCGCCGACCTGTACGTCCTCGTCGAGTCGGCGCGGTCCCTGTCGCGAGCCGCGGCGTCAGCGGCGGATGAGGCAGGCGCCGACTCCGATCCAGACCGAGGACCGCGGGCCGCCGCGGCGAAGGTCTACTGCTCGGAGGTGCTGACCAAGACGGCGAACGAGATGATCCAGCTGCACGGCGCCATCGGCATCACCTGGGAACACCGGGCCCACCGCTACCTGAAACGCGCGCACGGCGGCAGGTACCTGTTCGGCAGCCCGGCGCGACACCTCGCCGCCATCGCGGCGAACCTCATCGACAGGTGATCGGCCATATGACGCTGGCTCAGGCCGCGCGTGCGCTACGGCGGCCGGTCCGGGGATTAACGGACCGGACCGGCTCCGTTTAAGCGCCGTTGGCCTACCGGGTTGAGTCGCGCCAGGGCGTCTTGGCGCCGAGCCGGGCCGGGTCGAGGCCGGACCAGCGGTGCCCGCCGCCGTAGAACCTTGTCCCGGCGAGCAGGGTCACCATGGGCTTGGTGAACAGGAACACGACCAGGACGTCGATCAGCGTGGTCAGGCCGAGGGTGTAGGCGAAGCCCTGCACGTCGCTGACCGCGAAGTGGTACAGCAGGACCGCCGCGAGGAACGACACCGTATCGGACACCAGGATGGTGCGCCGGGCGCGCTTCCAGCCGCTCTCCGCGGCCGGGCGCAGCGACTTGCCGTCGCGGACCGCGTCGCGGAGCCGTTCGAAGTACACGATGAACGAGTCCGCCGTGATGCCGATCGCCACGACGAGGCCGGCGATGGCCGACAGCGACATCGTGAAGTTCTGGTACTTGCTGAGCAGCACCACTGACAGGTAGGCGAGGAGCGCCGCGAGCAGCAGGCTGGAGACCGCCACCAGGCCGAGGCCCCGGTAGTAGGCGAACAGGTAGATCGCCACGAGGGCCAGCCCGATGATCCCCGCGAGCAGGCCCCCGACCAGCGAGCTGTGGCCGAGCTGCGCGGAGACGGTGTTCTCAGTCAACGGCTGGAAGTCCAGCGGCAGCGAGCCGTACTTGAGCGCGTCCGCCAGGTCGGTCGCCTGCGCCTGGGTGAACCCGGTGCTGCCGCCGCCGGTGATCTGCACGTTGCCGGCGGTGATGGGCTGGGCTGTCACCTCTGCCGAGGTCACGTTGCCGTCGAGGATGACCGCGGTCGAGTCGAGCGCTTGGTCATCCTGGTTGCCGCTGCGGGAGCCGGCGTAGTACGAGTTGTACTGGTTGGTGGTGAGCGTCGCGAACTTCGAGGCGGCCCCGGTATTGAGCGACAGGTCCACCACCCACTGGGTGCTGTTCTGCTGCAGCCCGGCGCTGACTGACGTGATGTCACTGCCCACGTAGACGGCCTGGCCCAGTACGTACCTAGTCCCGCTCGAGTCGCAGGACACGATCTGGCCCTTGAGGGTGCCCCACTGGTCTCCCTGGAGCGAGTAGCCGACCGTCTTCTGCCAGCTCGGGTTGACCGTGTTGGCGTCGCGGTCAGGTTTGCACACTTCCTCGTCGAACAGCTTGCGGGTCGCGGTGTTGACGAGGGTGGCGTCGCCGTAGGTGACCGGTTTCGTGCTAGCCGCTGATGGCGGGACATACGGTGCCCTGCTGCTGCACCTGGGCACCGGAGTTACCGGTGCCGTTCACCCGGGACCGCAGGACCGAGATCGCCTGCTGCATCTCGCCGCTGGCCGGCGGCTTGCCGTCGTGGGTCTGCGCCTTCAGCACCACCTCGGTGCCGCTTGACAGGTCAAGGCCGAGACCGACCTTGAACTGCTGATGCCACTTCCCGGGGCTGAGGGTCTCGTTGCCGAGGACCGAGATCAGCATGATCACGATGACGGCGGCCAGCGCGACCAGCGCGCGGGCCGAGCTTGAGCCGCTTCTACTTGGGGATGTCACTTTTTCCCTTGTCTGTCGACGTCCTATGCGCTGACGCGCTTGACAGCCGTTCAACGAAGGTTGCGCGCGTACGGTGCCATCGGTCCCGAACCGCAACTGCCGACAGGTCCGCGATTGCGCTGCGCGTTTCCGCGGAAACGCGGCTGTCCCCGATGCTCGAACGGCAGATGCACCTTCTCGCGCTGAATGGGCTCGAACGGCAGCTAGGAGCCGTGAGCGAAGCGGTCCTGCGGTGCCCGCCTCAGGCAAGGTACTTTCACGTGACCACCCAGCTTGAAAAAGCGGTCATGCTCAGTAGCGAATGAGCCCGCGGATGTTGAGGCCGTTGCGCATGTCCTCGTAGCCCTGGTTCACGTCTTCCAGGGCGTACTCCCTGGTGATCAGCTCGTCGAGCTTGAGCTGGCCCTTGCTGTAGAGGTCCAGCATCCGGGGGATGTCGTGCTGGGCGTTGGAGGAGCCGTACAGCGAGCCCCTGATCTGCTTCTCCATCATGGTGAGCATGAACAGGGAACCGCTCATCTGGGTGGCGTCGGGGTGGGCGACCGCCGTGATGACGACCTTTCCGCGCTTGGCGACCAGGTCGAGCGCGGGCCCGATGTAGTCGGCCTCTGCGATGCCGGTGGTGATGATGAAGGAGTCGGCCATCTGGCCGCGGGTCAGTTCCGCGATCAGCATGGCCGCTTCCTGGACCGTGGCCGCGGTGTGCGTGGCGCCGAACTCGATGGCCTTGTCGCGCTTGAATGGCACCGGGTCGATCGCGATGATGTTCCGCGCCCCTGCGATCCTGGCGCCCTGGACGGCGTTGATCCCGATGCCGCCGATGCCCATGACCACGACCGTCTCGCCGGCCTTGACCTCGGCGGTGCGCACGGCGCTTCCGTAACCGGTCGCCACGCCGCATCCGACCAGCGCGGCCTTGTCGAGTGCCGTGCCGCTGTCGACCTTCACGACCGACGCCGCGGGGACGACCGTGTACTCGGAGAAGGTGCCGAGCAGGCACATCTGGCCGAGGCCCTGGCCGCGGGCATGGAACCGGTAGGTGCCGTCGAGTTGCGGGCCGTTGATGAGGAAGGCGCCGAGATCGCACAGGTTCTGCATGCCGCGGGCGCAGTACGAGCACCGGCCGCAGGAGGGGAGGAAGCTGAGGACCACGGAGTCGCCCTCGGCGACGTGCGTGACGTTGGCGCCTGCGCCGGCCACTATGCCAGCGCCCTCATGGCCGCCTACCACCGGGAACGGCATCGGGATGTCGCCGGTGACCAGATGCTCGTCGGAGTGGCATAGTCCGCTCGCGGTGAGCTTGACCAGAACCTCGCTCTCCTTCGGCTCGTCGAGCTCAACCTCCTCGACCTGCCACTTCTCGTTCAGGCCCCACAGCACCGCGGCCTTGGTCCTCATTGGCTCTTCCCCTCTCGCGCGACCCGCTAGGCGAACTGACTCTAATCCAGAAATAGAACGTGTTCCAGTGACAGGATCGGCCGCCGCGCGCATGCCGGCTCTCCCCCGGCCGGTCCCCCGCTTGGGGGGAGCCGGCAACCCGGGCCGGTTGCATGCTCGGAGGAAGCACCGATCCGGCGGGAGGCGCGGCAATGACGCTAGCGGCGAGAGGACGAGCGGGAGCTAGCCGGGCGCTAGTGCCGGGGCGAAGCCGTTTCCGCCTCGGCTACTGGCTCGCGGCGCGCTGGCGGGACCTGGCCGCCGGCCGGGGCGTGCCGACGGACCTGCGGGCGCGGCTCGCACTTGGCAAGGGCGAGCGGGTCCTCGCGGTCGCCAGGGACCCCGGCGACGCTTGCGCGCTTGTCGCGACCGAGCGGGCGCTCTACCATCGCGGCGACGGAGACGACTGGCGGCGCCAGGGCTGGGAGCGGGTCAGCGCGGTGGACTGGGACGCCGCCGGTCGCAGGCTCGTCCTCACCGGCCTAAGCGGCGCAGGGCTCGGGCCGCAGCGGAGCGTCCTGGCGCTTGGTGACCGCGGCCGCCTGCTTGAGCTGGCCAGCGAGCGGATCGCCCACACCCGGCTGGGCCGCTGCCCGCTGATGCTGCCCGGCGGGGAACCAGCCATCGTGGAGGCCCGGCGCCGGCCCGTGACCGGGGAGCTGCTGTGGCTGGTTCACCTGGACGGGATCTGCTGGGATATCCGCGACCGCGACGTGCACGCGAGCATCACGGCGGCGATCGCCTGGCTGGGCGCGGACCTGAGAATCCCCGCCGCCGACGGCGGTGTTTCCCTTCCATGAGCCGAAGTAAACCGGTGGCAGCCCAGATTTCTTTCCGTGATCTGAAAGAAAGGGCGATGGCGCGCCCCGTGGCGGGTGGCGGATTATTGGGCGAGCCGCAGGACTGCCGCCTGTCAGTGCCGCGCGCCGCCAGCCGTCCGCAACCACCAGAGAAGGGGGTCCACATGAGCATCACCACGCGAGCCGCGGTCTGCCGCGTGCCCGGCCAGCCGTGGGAGATCACCGAGCTTGAGCTGGACGACCCGAAGGCGAACGAGGTCAGGATCAAGTTCTACGCGTCTGGCCTGTGCCACTCCGACGACCACATCCAGAAGGGCGACGCGCCGATGCGCATGCCGGTGGTCGGCGGCCACGAGGGCGCGGGCATCGTGGACGCGGTGGGCGATGCCGTTACCCGGGTCGCCGTTGGCGATCATGTGACCTGCTCGTTCATCCCCGCCTGCGGCCAGTGCCGGTACTGCTCAACCGGCCGCCAGAACTTGTGCGACGCGGGCAAGAACGCCGGCACCGGGATGTTCCCCGACGGCACGTTCCGGTTCCACCAGGGCGGAGAGGACTTCGGCGGCCTGTGCGTTCTCGGCACGTTCTCGCAGTATGCGGTGGTGCACGAGTTCTCCGTCATTAAGATACCTAACGAGATCGGCTTCGACGTCGCCGCGCTGGTGGCCTGCGGCGTGCCGACGGGCTGGGGATCGGCGGTGCGCGCGGGCGGCGTGCGCGCCGGGCACACGGTGGTGATCTACGGCGCGGGCGGCGTCGGCAGCAACGCGGTACAGGGCGCGAGCCTGGCCGGGGCGAAGAACGTCATCGTGGTGGACCCGGTGGAGTTCAAGCGGAAGATGGCCACCACCGAGTTCGGCGCCACGCACGCGTTCGCCACCGCTGAGGAAGCGCACGACTTCGTGGTCGAGACCACCTGGGGCGAGCTCGCTGACGTCGCGATCATCACCGTCGGCGTCCTGCACGACGAGGTGATCAGTAACGCCATCAAGGTCGTGGGCAAGTCCGGCCAGGTCACGATCACCGCGGTCGGGAACGGCTGGGTCAACGAGAACCCCGGCATGCTGATCGGCTACCAGCGCCGGATCCAGGGCTCGATCTACGGCGGTTGCAGCCCGCTCGTCGACGTGCCGCTCCTGATCGGCCTCTACCAGGCGGGCAAGCTCAAGCTTGACGAGCTGATCACCCGCCGCTACACGCTCGACGAGGTTAATGAGGGCTATCAGGACATGCTCGACGGCAAGAACATCCGCGGCGTGATCATCCACGAGCACTGAGAAAGGGAACCGCGAAAGATGAGCATCACCACCCGCGCCGCCATCGCCCGGGCCCCGCACGTCGGCTGGGAGATCGCTGACCTGCAGCTCGACGAGCCGAAGGCACACGAGGTCAGGGTCAAGCTGATGGCCGCCGGACTCTGCCACTCTGACAACCACATCATCACCGGCGACGCCCCCATCAGGCTGCCGGTCGTGGGCGGGCACGAGGGCGCCGGCATCGTCGAGTCCGTCGGCCCAAGCGTGCAGCGCGTCAAGCCGGGCGACAAGATCGTCTGCTCGTACATCCCGGCCTGCGGCGCCTGCCGGCCGTGCTCGACCGGGCACCAGAACATGTGCGTGAAGGGCCTCAACGCCGGCACCGGCATGTTCGAGGACGGCACGTGGCGGTTCCACCTGGGCGAGGAGGACCTGGGCGGTTTCTGCACGCTCGGCACCTTCTCCCAGTACGCGGTCGTGTCGGAATGGGCCACCGTGCCGCTGCGCGAAGATTTCCAGGACATCCCGTGGGAGCTCCTGTGCCTGGTGGGCTGCGGCGTGCCGACCGGCTGGGGATCCTCGGTGCACGCGGCCGGGGTACAGGCCGGCGATACCGTGGTGATCTTCGGCGCGGGCGGCGTGGGCAGCAACGCGGTGCAGGGCGCCAGGTTCGCCGGGGCGAAGAACGTGGTCGTGGTCGACCCGGTGGAGTTCAAGCGGGAGATGGCCACCACCGTGTTCGGCGCCACGCACGCCTTCGCCACCGCTAAGGAGGCGCACGAGTTCATCGTTGAGACGACCTGGGGGCAGCTCGCCGACCACGCGATCATGACCCCCGGCGCGGTCACCGAGGAGATGGTGAACGCCGCGGTGATGATGACCGGCAAGGGCGGCAAGGTGACGATCACCGCGGTCGGCCACATCACCGAGCGCGCCGTGCACGTGCACGCGGGCGCGCTGATCGGCTACCACCGCCAGATCCGCGGCGCGCTGTTCGGCGACAGCAACCCGCTGCAGGACATCCCGATGCTGCTCGGCCTGTACAAGTCGGGTGACCTCAAACTGGACGAGCTTGTCACCCGCAAGTACACGCTCGACCAGGTGAACCAGGCTTACCAGGACATGAACGACGGCAAGAACATCCGCGGCGTGATCATCCACGAGCACTAGGACCGGTGCCGGCCGCAACCGTTCTGCACCTGTTCGGGGAGCCGTGCCGCTACCTCGCCGGGAGATTGTGGGGGCAGATGAACTCGCTAATGTCACTGGGGGTGGCGGAGATGAGCAGTACCAACCGCGGCACGGTCTCGGCTGAGGAGGACCTGCGGCTGTTCGGGCCGGATGACCTGATCGTGGCGCTCACGGTCGGCCTGCATTACAGTCGCCTGGATCCGTACGCGGTCAGGATGTCGTTCGACACCGGGATCGGCGAGCCGGTGGAGTGGGCCTTCAGCCGCGACCTGCTCGCCGCGGCCCTGCATGCTCCCGAGGGGATCGGGGACGTCCGGGCATGGCCCTCGGCGGCAAGCGGCACCGGCACCGGCACCGGCACCGGGGAGAAGATCCTGACCATCGTGCTCGGCCCGCCGGACGGGTATGCCCGCTTCGAGGCAAGCGCCGCGAGGATCGAGGCGTTCCTTGCCAGGACCTACGCCCTCGTCCCGGTCGGACAGGAGGCTGCCTGCCTTGATCTCGACGCCGAGATCGCCGAGCTCCTGAACCAGGCATGAAGCCTTGGCTCGAGCAGGCGCCACGGTCCGTTCAGGATAATGGCCTTGCTTTTTAGCGCGGCTGGCCGCTCTCGCCGGGTCGTCTAGCGCTCTTGGCGCGCGGTCGATCCGGCGACGGGCATCGCGGGCAGACCCAGCTTGCGGTGGTCCCAGGACCGGACGCGCGCCGGGTCGACCCTGATGACGACCCGCTTGTTCATCATGGCCTCGACGAGCGGACGCTTCTCTTCGGTGCAGGGCCCCTGGTACCGCTCGTATACGCTCACCGCCGCCGCCCAGTACTCCTCGCTTGACGTGTCGTCGATGATCACCGCCGTTCCCTCGATCGCCACGCCGCGCAACTGGTCGTAGGACTCCCCCGCCTCGACGGAGCAGCTGACCTTCGGGTCACGGCGGAGGTTGACCGCCTTCTGCGACCTGGCCTTGGTCTCGAAGTACAGCTTCCCGTCGAGCAGGCCATACCACATCGCCACGAGATGCGGGAACCCGCCAGGGCCGACGGTCGCGATCGTCGCCGTCCTGCATTCCTGCAGGAACGACGCCGCTTCCTCGTCGCTCATGCGAATCTGCGCTCGCTGATTGACGCCCATTGTCTGGTCCCCATTTCTTCGTGGCCGGCAGCGCGCGGGCGCGCGCTCCTGGGTCAGCGGCCGCCCGTTGTGCCCGATCCCGGCCGGGCAGCCGCCGGCCGCGAGCATGCACGACAAGATGCTGGTACCGGGAACCGGTTCATTGAACAGGTCGTAGCCGAGCACATCGGGGTTGCCGTTGAAGTACGCGGCGACGTGCCGCCACGCGCCCGCGTACCAGTCCTGCAGTCCCTCGCCGTCGACGCTGGCGTTGGCCCAGAAATTATTCTCGGCGACCTGGAGCGCTTCCCACAAGACCCCGACCCGGACCGCGTCCAGGCCGTTGGCCGCCAGGAAGGCCGCGTCGGCGCTTCCGAAGCCGTCCGCCGCGGGCGTGTACGGCGTGCGCTTGTTGACCATGTTGACGCCCGATACCAGCAGCACCTTGCCGGTCGCGTCGGTGATCCACCGGCCGGACCGCCCGCCGACGGCGATACGATTCCGGATGACGGCGAGAGAGGCGGACATGTCGGACCTGCCCGTGGAAATCGACAGCTCTAAACCGCATTCAGCGCGGATGTACGACTTCTTCCTCGGCGGCAAGAACCACTTCGCCGCCGACCGCGAGGCAGCCGCGGAGGTCCTCAAGCGCTCCCCGTCGG
>Ga0209881_1000481_pt1 | contig 10121 bp, 12 predicted proteins | sample PersoiDNA2013193_FD_185804 | JGI IMG/M metagenome (GOLD analysis project Ga0209881, IMG submission 185804) | Permafrost soil microbial communities from the Arctic, to analyse light accelerated degradation of dissolved organic matter (DOM) -... | ecosystem: Environmental > Terrestrial > Soil >... | reverse complement strand
GACACGCTACGGATATCGCGCCTGCCCCTGCCGTCTGGCATCAGGAGTGAGGGAGCGGGATGTCGACCTCGTCTGTCCGTGTGACTACCGAGACGCTGACCTCGACGAATACGGTGCCTGCTACTGCGCGCTGTATGTCTCGCCCAAGATCAGTCGTGGCGAGAAGACCGCAACATCCATTCCGGACCGGCGTCCGGTCGGCGGGCCAACTGCGCATCCAAGGGAGATGGAACAGGTGCATGTGGCCGGGCTCGCGTTTCCGGTCTGGCGATGCAGGGTCTGTGGATACCTGTGCGCAAGGCCGCAGCCTCCGCTGGTCTGTCCAGTCTGCAAGGCTGGCAAGGAGCGTTTCGAGCGCTTCATGTAGCCTGACAATATCATTGTCACCACAAGCCGCCTTGTCCGCAAAAGGGACTGGGTGGCTTGTGGTGTCCCTGAGGGCCGGATGATCCGCTACTCATGCGACATACAACCATTTGACAAAACGGATACGCTCTGGTATAGTCTCGAAATCAGGCTTTGAGGGCGCGTATAGACATTCGTGCATGTGGAGGTACGACAATGACAGAGAACAGGATTCGCACCAACTGATGACAGGGGTGCCGTTGATTGGACAAGCTGCAGCCAAGAGTTTGCCACAGTAAACGCAGGACAGTCAATTTCTCATTCACTGACTCTCACAGAGTCCGTCAGTAATCTCTCCTGTCATACAGTTCGCTTTTCCCCACACTTGTTCTGGAGGTAGCACTGTATGCATACGGCTATTCAAGTAGAGAACCTCACTCGTGTCTTCAACCGCAGAGGCACGGCTCCTTTCCACGCGTTGCGGGGCGTCAGCTTCGACGTTTCTTATGGCGAGGTCTTCGGTCTTCTGGGCCCGAACGGTGCCGGCAAGACGACGACCATCAAGATCATGTCGACGTTGCTGCTTCCTACGTCCGGGCGTGTTACTGTGGCCGGCTTCGACGTCGAGAAGGGCTACACTCATATACGTCCACTCATCTCCCTCATCTCCGGAGGCGAAACGTCGGGATATGGTATTCTCACCGTCGAGGAACAGCTCTGGATGTTCAGTCAGTTCTACGGCATGGAGACACCTGTGGCGCGCGCCCGGATCGAGGAATACTTGAAGATTGTCGGAATGTGGGACAGCAGGCGTCAGCAGATGAACCGTCTGTCCACCGGCATGCGTCAGAAGGTCAATCTGGTGCGCGGTCTCGTCACCGACCCCAAGGTACTGTTCCTCGACGAGCCGACGCTTGGCGTCGATGTCGAGGCGAGTGTCATCATCCGCAACATCGTGCGCAATTGGGTTCGGGAGAAGCCGGAACGCTCAATTATTCTGACAACACACTACATGGCAGAGGCAGATGAACTGTGCTCGCGCGTGGCTATTATCAACCATGGGCTTATCCTTGCGAACGCACCTCCATCGCAACTTAAGGCGGACCTGGACAGCAGGGCGCACTACGAGATTACGGTCGATCGACTCGACGGGGAACAGCTTAACCTTATCACTGCACACATGGGTGAGGGGAACGATCTCGTGTTGGGTGTTGACAAGGTGACGAACAGTCCAATGCTTGTCGCACATCTGATGCACGAGAGTGACATCGCCCGCCTCATCACGGCACTGGCAGGGCAGGGGGTGACCCTCGAGTACATGCGTAAACTCGAGCCTACTCTGGAAGACGCGTTTCTCAAGATGGTGGGCAAGAGGTTCGAAGATGAAGAAGAAGTTTCTCCTGTTTCTTAGGACGCTCAACGCGCGCGCCTACGTGCGCATTTTTGGACAGATGCGCGAGGCGACCTGGGTCGTGGCGAGTGTTCTGGGTGGTTTCTTCACGATGACGACCTACATTTACCTCTACCGGACGCTTGGCACCGGCTCTGAGTTCACCGGACTGGTAGTGCTGGGAGGATTTATGATTCCCTTTTTCATGAACGTCCTATGGGGTGTTGCGACGCAGTTGTACTGGGAAAAGGAAATGGGGAACCTTGAGCTGATGCTCGTGAGCCCTGCCCCACTGTCCGCCTTTCTCGTTGGTCTGTCCGTCGGCGGCGCCATGCATACGATGCTCCGTTCTCTGGCGGTGCTGTTTTTTGGCATCGCTGTGTTCAAGGTGCAGTTCACGGTTCTGCACCTACCCTTGGCCTTGCTCGTTTTCCTTGTGACTTTGTTTTCCATGTATGGGCTGGGCATCGTGTTCTCGTCGCTGTTTCTCTACCATGGGCGCGACGCATGGCGCACTGCCGATCTCGTCATGGAACCGACGAACGTTCTCTCAGGATCCTACTTTCCCGCCCGATTCCTGGGATTGGGCCTGGTCGGTATCGCGGCACTCATCCCGACAACACTTGGGCTTGACGCACTGAGACAGCTACTGGTACCTTCGTTTACAGTGAAGGTGCTGGACTGGCGCTGGGAGTTGCTCATCCTCATCGGACTGGGTGTTGTGTTTGTATTCATCGCATCGTGGGCGCTGCGGGCTGTCGAGTACAAGGCCAGGCGCGATGCGCGCCTGACGCTCAGGTGGCAGTGATGAAGGGTTTCCTTGCTTCCATGTATATTGGTCTGCAGATCGAGAGCAACTGGACAAAGAAGTGGGTGTGGCTGCTCTACCTTGCGGCATATCCGATCGGCAGTTTTCTCGCGGTCATCATCCTGTATGGGGTCTTCGGCCAGAAGACGGGGCTGCTCCCATACGCACTCTACGGGACCATTTTCTACTACTCGCTGAGCATGGTGTTCTTCGATATGGCGTTCAGTGTCCACGATGACCGAGAGCACTATCAGACGCTGAAGTACATCTTCCTGTCGAGCACTTCGTACCGGACCTACTTGTGCGGCCGTGCCGCAACTCGGTATCTTATTGCACTCGCAGGAATCATCATCAATTTGTGCTGGCTCATTCCCGTGCTGCGTCTGCCGTTCCACCCCGACTGGGGGTACCTCATAGCGGGCGCCATCCTCGGGTATCTTGTGGCTGCCGGCCTGGGGTTGGCCGTAGCTTCTGTGTTCCTCCTGACGATCAAGCTGGACGTCGACGTCGTCGACGCGCTCTTTGGGGGCATCTTCGTACTCAGTGGGGCGCTGTTTCCTCCAACTGCTTTTCCAGCGGTGTTTGCAAAGATCGCGGAGTTTGTCCCCTTGAGTCCGTTCATCGAACTCATGCGCCGGGCGATCTCGGGGAAGATCCTTACCAGTTTTCTCTCCGACATGTCGACGTTCCAGTTGTTGGGAAGAGTTGCCCTGTCGGCAGTGGTCCTGTTTGCACTCGGGTGGGTCCTGGTCTTTTTCGGCAGTCGCCAGGCTCAGAGAAAGGGCTACATCGATGTGACTACCGCATTCTAGGATCAGAGACGGCTTAGTACCTCTCGTCCGCTGCGCCCTTCATGGGTGCAGCGGACGTCTTCCCAAGGTAACCTCGGTGAGGTGTCAGGGCTGCTGGTCTCCTGGACGGAAGCCGGGTGTGCCTCCGAACCATTTTGCATAGATGCTGTCGTACGTGCCATCCTTAACGAGGTCTCGCAGGGCCTTGTCGACAGCGGCTTTCAGTTGCTTGTCTTCGAGGCGCATGGCGATACCATATAGTTGCGTCAGGTCCTGACCAGCTATGGAAGTGGTATCAATGACCTTCAGCGTCGGATGTGTACTGGCATAGGCCGTGCATACAGGATAGTCATTCACGACAGCGTCGACCTTGCCATTCTCGAGGTCCAGAGTGGCCAACTGAATGTCAGGATACGACTGGACCTTCACACCGGGGATCAGCTTGACATCAATCTCACCTGTCGTGCCAACCTGAACGCCGACCGTCTTTCCCACAAGATCCTCGGGTTTGGTGATAGTGTTCTTGGCCGGGTTGTACATGATGCCCATGTCCGCCCGGTAATAGGGAATGGAGAAGCTGACCTCCTTCTCACGGTCGGGGGTGATCGTCATGGCCGAAATGAGGACCTCAAACTTCTGCGTCTGGAGGGCAGGGATGATGCCATCCCAGGCTGTGGTCACAATGTCCGTTTTCAGCCCAAGCTTCTTGGCGACGGCGGCAATGAGATCGATGTCGAAACCCGTCGGCTTGTTGGTGCTGTCGACAAACTCGAACGGAGCGAACGTTGTATCGTTGCCGACAGTCAGAACGCCGTCCTGTTTGACGCGGTCGAGGTCGGATAAAGTGGCTGCGGGTCCACAACCCGTGAGGACTAGAAGGAATGAAACGAGTGCGACAGTGAAGACCGCACCCCACCGTGATGTACGAGTTCTGCTCATATCTGACTCTCCTTGTTGCCAGGGTATAAAGATACGGCGCGACATTCGTCGGGTCGTTACCAGGGGGCTCTTCGGCCGATTGGCCTGTAGCATTGGTTGGGTGAAGTATAGGGACGAGTCAGAAAATGCAACGAGAAATGTGCAGAGAAGATGAAGAGAATAGGGAGGCTGGGGTGCAGATTAGTCCGATATTAAGGTCGTTTGTGTTCAGAGTTCACCCTGGACATTACTCCCAATCTGGCGTAGTTGTCGGCTCGACGATGGAGTTCCTGGATCTCCTCGTCTGTAAGTGATCGCACAGCGCGTGCGGGGACACCCATCGAGAGTGACCGGGCAGGGACGACCTTGTTCTCAGGAACCAGGGCTGCGGCGGCTACCACTGCTTCGTCACCAACAGTGGCTCCCGTGAGGACGGTGGCATGCATGCCTACCATGGAGTGGTGGCCAATTGTACATCCATGCAGGACGGCGCTATGCCCGACAGTGGCGCCCTCGCCGACAACGAGAGGGTTGCCGGGTTCTACATGCCCCACCACGTTGTCCTGAACGTTCGCATTTCGGTGCACGACGATGGGTGCAATGTCGCCACGGAGGACTACCCCATACCAGATGCTGGCACCTTCCTCAACGGTCACATCTCCTATCAGGACGGCCGTGTCGGCGACAAATGCTGTGGACGCTACGGTTGGAGTCTTTCCGTCGAAGTTACGCAAAATCCCAGGCATCAATACTCCTCCTTGTGATGCAGTCGCTTTCCATGAGTCTCAGCAATATCTGCGATGAAGCTCAGTCCAGCCAAGCCCAGCGCGCTTGTGCCACCAACAATTGCCAGGACTGACCAACCCATCGGTCTGCCGACGAGGTGCATAACAAAAGCTCCCATGAAGGCAGTGCAGGCGACTAGGACGAGAACAATGCCCGCTGCGCCTGCCAGATGAGCCGGCTCGCTTCCATGCTTTACTTTCTTTGGGGATTGCACAAAGTATAGAGTAGCACTGTTCTTCGCAGTGCAACATAGGGTGGCTCGCTCAGTACACGGTTGCCAGAAATCCGCATCATGCAGGAGGAGAAAGAATGAAGAAGACAGCGTTTGTCCGTATTGTGACCTTGATGGTTGTTGCTGTACTAGTCGTCACGGTGTCGACAGGATGCAAGACTCAGACTACAACATTCAACTGGGGGACTGACCCGACGTATGCGCCGTTCGAGTACGTCGATGCGAACAACAAGCCCACAGGGTTTGACGTCGAACTGATGGAAGCCATCGCAGCGAAGATGGGCAAGACCAGCAATCTGACCAGTGGGGCTTTTGACGGGCTTCTCCTTGCTCTGCAGGGAAAGAAGTTCGACGCGGTATGCGCCGCCATGGGGATCATCCCCAGCCGCGAGAAGGAGGTCCTCTTCTCCATTCCCTACTACCGGTCGGACATGGGCATCATGTACAACCCGGCCAAGAACAATATCACCAAACCCGAGGATCTTGTGGGAAAGACGGTCGGCGTTCAGACTGGCACGACAGGCGAGATTGATGCCAAGCTGATTACCGGTGTGAAGGTCAGCTCCTATCCCGACATCCAGCTTGCCACCCTGGACCTCGAGAATGGCAAGATTGACGCTGTAGTGAACGACTATCCTGTATGCACGGCCTATGCCAGTACGCATCCTACATTGAAGGTTATCGATACGACCTCGATAGCCGGCCAGGACCTGACACAGCTGTACGGCATCGCCGTGCGTAAGGATGACACCCAACTCAAGAGCGACATTGATGCGGCCCTCCGCAAAGTGGTTGCGGATGGAACGTACGCGAGTCTCTACCGCAAATATTTCTTTGCCGATCCGCCATACCTGCCTAAATAGCAGTCGCGGTCAGGGTACTGGAAAATGTTCAAGTGGTCGATCATCTTCGAAAACTTGCCGTTCCTCCTGGCAGGTGCATGGACCACGCTTTCGCTCACGGTCGTCTCGATGATTGTTGCGACTGTCGCTGGGTTGCTGGTGGGGCTGTTGAACATGTTTGGGGGAAGGGTCATCGGCGCCATTACGCGTGTCTACATCGAGGCCGTGCGCGGGACGCCGGCTTTGCTGCTGATTCTGATCGTGTACTATGCTCTCCCGAGGATAGGACTGAACCTGCCTCAGTTCCCTGCCGCGGCGGTTTCCCTTGCAGTGTGCTACGCTGCCTACATTGCCGAGGTATTCCGTTCCGCTGTCGAGTCGATCCCCAAGGGACAGTCTGAAGCTGCTTTCTCGCTGGGCATGAGCCAGGCGCAGGCACTGCGCCACGTTATCCTCCCGCAGACATTCCGGCGAGTTCTGCCGCCGCTTGCCAATGAGTTTGCGGCGTTGATCAAGGATACCTCTCTGGTCGCCTTCATCTCGATGGAGGATCTTCTCTTCAAGGCGAAGATCATCGGCGCCCGCACCTACAACATCATGTCCCCGCTCATTGGTGCAGCACTCATCTACTTGATCATGACCACCCCGGTCATGCAGTGGTCCCGAAATCTCGAAAAGAAGGTAGAGTAAGATGACTGGCGACATGATGGTATCACAGGGGAAGCTGCTCGTCGTCGACGAGTTGCACAAGTCGTTCGGCTCTCTTGAAGTCATCAAGGGAGTCAGCTTCGACATGGATTTCAAGGAACGGCTGGTGTTGATGGGCCCCTCAGGTTCTGGCAAGAGTACCCTCGTGAGGTGCATCAACTGGATCGAGCCCCCGTCGGCCGGCCGCATAACATTCGACGGCAAGCTCGTCGAGTCAGGCAAGTATGACATTCGCAGACTGAGAGAAGACATTGGCATGGTATTCCAGCAGTTCAACGTGTTTCCTCATCTCACCGCTCTTCAGAACATCGCCCTGGGTCCTGTCGTCGTCAAAAAAATAGCTCGCAAAGAGGCTGAGGCTGAGGCAATGGAGCTTCTGGTGAAGGTCGGTCTGTCACATCGTGCTGATCACAAGCCTGCTCAGATGAGTGGCGGTGAGCAACAGCGGGTGGCCATAGCGCGTGCACTTGCCATGCACCCGAAGCTCATGCTGTTCGATGAGCCGACGTCTTCCATTGACGTGGAGTTGATCCATGAGGTCCTTGACGTGATGGTCAGACTTGCGGACGAAGGTATGACAATGATTGTCGTCACACATGAGATTGGTTTTGCAAAGGAGGTCGCGGACCGCGTCATCTTCATGGATCAGGGCCTCATTATTGAGACCGGAACTCCTTCTGAGGTGTTCGAGCATCCTCAGCAGGAGCGTACACTGAGTTTCCTGAGTAAGGTGCTCTTGGCCTGAATGTGCCAATACCATGAGGAGGGGCGCCGAAAGGTGCCCCTCTTTTTCTTTTCATTGGGCGCCTTTTGACTACACTTGAACATGAGGTCTATGAGACATATGGATACAATCGTCTATCCGGGCACGTTTGACCCGGTTACCAGAGGACATGTCGACATCATTGAGCGTGGAGCGCGTTTGTGCGACAGGCTCGTTGTTGGCGTGGCTGGCATAGCGTATAAGACTCCAATCTGGCCGCTCGATGAGCGCGTCGACATGGCCCGCAGCGCAACACGGCATATCCCGAATGTCGTGGTGGAAGGCTTCGACGACCTGGTCGTTTATTTCATGAAGCGCGTGGGCGCAAACATCATGCTGCGCGGATTGCGGCCCGTGTCGGACTTTGATTATGAAGTACAGTTCGCCTGGGCGAACAGGCATCTCGACCCGAATGTGGATATCATCTATCTCATGAGCTCGCAAGAGCATTTCTTTGTTTCCTCCACACTCATCAAACAGATGTACGAAGGAGGCGGGGACATTCGTGACTTGGTGCCTGCGAGTGTTGCAGACAGGATTGTGCTTGGCCTGTCTCGGGCCAGGGGAGGAACGCATGATTGAGAAGCTTACGCTGCAGGACATCATCGACCGCATCGATCAGGTGAGGGAGCGGAGCCCGAGGTTGCTTGGGTATCGTCTCATCAAGGACGAGGAGCTGGCAGATGCAGTCGCACATCTCCGCACGGCATTCCCGGAACAGGTCCGCAATGCGTATGCTCTGCTGGAGCAGCGTGACGCCCTGATGGCCGATGCCAGGCGACAGTGCGGCCGAATGATAGAAGAGGGCCAACACTCGCACGACGACTTGGTTGCAGACAACGAAATCGTACGTTCCGCCGCCGCCGAACGAGAGCGCATGATGGCGGAGGTTGTGGCCGCGCGAAAGACCGCTGAACAGCAGGCTGACGACTACTCACTCAAGATGCTGGAACAGCTGGAGCAGATTTTGACGAGATTGGCTGAGACCGTCAAGGCGTCGGAGATGCAGTTTCATGTGGAGGAGAAAGACGATGAGACTCGAACTCCAGAAACTGAACATTGAGGAAGGGAGCAGTCAATCGTTCGCGTTCGAGGAAACATCGGTCGGAGATCTCCCTGGAGTTGCGCTTCTTGAGCCAGTAACAGGGCAGTTCGTCCTCAGCAATCTCGGAATCGGCTATCAGTTCTCCGGGGCGTTCGGTGCGAGGGTGAGCCAGCCCTGCGTGAGGTGTCTGGACCCGGTCGTGGAGGATGTCGAGTTCGACGTCAATGAAACATACCTTCTCAATGGGGAAGATGATCCTGATCAGGAAGACGTGTTTGCGCTTGAGTCGGACGTACTCGACGTTTCCGATGTGGTGCGCCAGCACCTGCTCATCGAAGTCACCGAGTTTCCACTGTGCAAAGAAGACTGCAAAGGGCTATGCCCCGAATGTGGGGCGAACTTGAACTCGACAGTATGTCCGCATCAGAAATTGCTGGAGGAGAAGTAATCATGTACATCGACAAGGCAGCAGACTACGTCGGGCAGGTCCAGACCATCAATGGTTGGGTCTACAACAGCCGCAGCAGCGGGAAAGTAGCATTTGTCCTCGTTCGGGACGGCAGCGGCATCATGCAGTGTGTCGTCGCCAAGAGTGACATCGACGAGTCGACATTTGAGGCGGTGCGCCACCTCACGCAGGAGAGCAGCATCAGTATCACTGGTGCGATCCATGCCGAAGAGCGGGCTCCAGGCGGTCACGAAATGCATGTTCAGAAGATTGAGGTCCATCAGGCAGCTGTAGACTACCCGATAACGCCCAAGGAGCACGGCGTCGATTTCCTGATGAGCAACCGGCACCTGTGGCTCCGCTCGAAGCGCCAGTGGGCGATCATGCGCATACGTGCCACGATCGTCAAGAGTATCCGTGACTACCTCGATGACAACGGCTTCCTGCTCATGGACGCTCCCATCCTTTCCGCCAATGCCTGCGAAGGATCTTCGACCCTGTTCTCGACCGACTATTTCGGCATACCCGCTTACCTGTCACAGAGTGGCCAGCTATACAACGAAGCGACGGCCATGGCCTTTGGAAGAGTTTACTGCTTTGGTCCTGCGTTTCGCGCTGAGAAGTCCAAGACGCGCCGGCACCTGACCGAGTTCTGGATGGTCGAGCCCGAGATGGCGTACTGCAATTGGTCGCAGAACTGCGATGTTCAGGAGGAATTCGTCACGTACATTGTGCAGCAGGTCCTGGAGAAGCGTAAAGAGGAGCTTGCCATCATCGAGCGGGATCTTTCTCCGCTGGAAAAGATAGCTACACCGTTTCCACGCATCTCCTATGATGAGGCGGTAAAGCTCCTGCAGAAAGCCGGTTCGCCGATACAGTGGGGCGACGATTTCGGTGGGGACGAGGAAACGCTCATCTCGAACCAGTTCGAACGACCTGTTTTTGTGCACAGCTACCCAAAATCGTTCAAAGCATTCTACATGAAGACAAACCCTGCCAATCCGCAGACGGTACTGTGTGCTGACCTGCTGGCTCCAGAGGGATA
>Ga0209881_1000479_pt1 | contig 10135 bp, 8 predicted proteins | sample PersoiDNA2013193_FD_185804 | JGI IMG/M metagenome (GOLD analysis project Ga0209881, IMG submission 185804) | Permafrost soil microbial communities from the Arctic, to analyse light accelerated degradation of dissolved organic matter (DOM) -... | ecosystem: Environmental > Terrestrial > Soil >... | reverse complement strand
GCGCAAAGGCCTTCCCCAAGGAGCGCGCCGATATCTTCGTCGACGGCAAGGTGATGGTGCTGGACGACTACAAGCAGCTGACCGTTACCGGCGGCAAGGGCGGCTGGAAGGGCCTCACCATGGAAAAGGGCCAGCTCGAGGAGCTGAAGGCGCTGGCGGACGCGTTCAAATCAGGCGGGCAGTGGCCGATCTCGCTCGAGGATCAACTGTCGGCTTCCCGCGTCAGCTATGCGGTCGAGCGCCAGCTTTCGGAATAGGCGAAGCTCGGTACGGCACCCGTCTTTCGTGCCAACGGGATCCAAGAAAAGTCTTCGAAACTAGCTTGGCTAGAGGCGAGACCGATATCTCTCAATGAGTTGGCCGCGTCCGCCTTCAAGAGTCCGCAGGTGCTCTCAATATGAAGTTCATCCTCTCATTTCTTTTGTTATTCGATCCGCGTCGATTCAGGTCAAAACGTTGGCCGATCGCGCTCATGCTCGCGGTGCTTGGAACCGTCGGATCGGGCCTTGTTGTTCATCCTTACAGCCAGATGGTTGAACTTTCTCCCGATGGGCATATGGTCCTCTCGGTCGAAGAAGCCGTCAACAAAGCGCTTTGCGGCGTGGGCTTCAGCATTTGGCAGGCGCCTGATCGGGCCATAAGCCCCTCAGGTGAGAAGTCGCAACCGCTGCGTGAGTTGCTTACTGCGGCGAACCTGAACCAGATTCCGCTAAAGACAGTGGTCGAAACCCGAAGCCGACCGCTTCCGGAATATTGTCAAACCATGTTCACTTTTAAGAACAACGAGAACGCCCTTTATTTCATCTACAGTGCGGTCCTGTCTATTTTTCCGGAAGCATCAGTAATTGATCTTTTCCGCGTTGTGACAACGCTTCGAATGGCGATCCTGGCGTTCATCGCATTCGTCTCCTTGATGCTCGGAATGGGATATATTTTTGTCGTTGTTTCGATTGTGCTCGGCATGCAGCTTCATCTGCTCGTGTCTGCAGATCATCCATTGTCAATATATCCATTCATGACGACTCAACTGGTCGCCTTCGTGTGTCTGGTTGCGATGCTCTATATTTTTCTTTGCCGCGGAGAATCGGCGATATGGCGTTACTTTTTGGCAGGAGCTTCGACTGCGGTAGCCATTGTCTTGATTCTGAACATGCGAACTTCGCATGGGATGATGGCCATCGTCGGTGCTCTATGGGTTGCCGTCTTATTGGCCTTACGCGGTCAAGAGCTCTCAGTGGGCCTAAATCGTTGGGCTGCCGCCGGGATCATTATATTTGGAGCTGTGGTTAGTGGTTTTACTACGCAATACCTGCTGCTCAAGAATTTACCGGAGACTGGATATAACTATACCTATCATCCGATAGCCCATCCCCTGGTCCTGGGCCTTGCGGATCCACAAAATGCCTTCGCTGAGCGCCGGGGGATAAAGTGGGACGATTCAGCTGGCTTGGCTCTTGCTCGTCAGGTCGATCCGAGCGCAACGTATCTCGGGCCAACGTATGAGCGGTCACTGTATTTGTATTACCTCGGATTATGGAAAAACTTTCCATCTGAAATGATGAGCATTTACGCTCGGAAATTTGACGTCACCGGCACGTCGATTCCTGGATGGATACATCACATCATAGGGACGTTGGCGACTTTGGTTCTATGGCCAGTAATGCCACTATTGAAATCGGGTTGGATATGGCTTTCCGTTCAGGTTCTTATGATCCTGGTCGGCGCGGCCCTTTTTCTGAAAAGAGGTACGATGCAATATCTTTCGTTGTCTTTATTCGGTACAATCGGCGCATTGCTCATTTCGGAGAATGCAATCATTTCGCCTAAATTTGACTTGGTGCATTTCAGTTCCATGGCCGAATGGGGGCTCCTCACCGGCCTGCTTATCTATCAGTGGCTGACCAACGCTATCTTTGCCGCTGTGCGTCCGATCCGGCAGTCCCCTCGGGGACAAGCTCCTTCATGTCAATCCCCGGTTGAGCCTTAAGGTTATATGCTGAGATGATGACCAACCAGCCCATTTTGCAATCGCCGTCGAGCGTTCAGAAGGTCAGTATCGTTGCGCCCGTTTATAATGAACAGGGCGTGATCGAAAGCTTCATCGATCGCTTGCGCGATGTCGTGGTGCTGCATCGCGACCGCTTTGAGTTCGAGATCATTCTTATCGATGATGGCAGCCGAGACGGTAGTCTTCAGATCATGAAACGCATCGCAAGAACCGAGCCGATGCTGCGTGTGATTGAACTGCGCCGTAACAGCGGCCAGACCGCCGCGCTTCAGGCGGGAATCGACAATGCAACGGGCGAGATCGTGATCACGATGGATTCCGATCTCCAGCATTTTCCCGAAGAAATCCCGGCTTTTTTGGCTAAGATCAACGAAGGCTGGGACGTGGTTTGCGGATGGCGTCATCAGCGCCAGGAGAACGCATTGCGGCGCTGGCCTTCTCGCGTTGCCAACAAGATGCTTCGCAAGATCTCCGGCCTGACGATTCACGATATAGGCACAACCTATCGAGCCTACCGCGCCGAGGTTCTGCGGGATATTCGGCTGCTCGGCGAAAATCATCGATTCGTGCCGATTTTCGCATACAAGGTGGGCGCGCGCATCACAGAGCTTCCGATCCAAAACATCGTTCGTCCCGAGGGCGCGAGCAACTACGGGATCAGCCGCACGATGAACGTGTTCTTCGACATGTTTTTCCTCTACTTCTTCATGCGCCACGTCGATCGCCCAATCCGCGTGTTCGGCACACTTGCAACAATCTGCTTCGGTTTGGCCGCGCTGATTTCGTCCGCGCTGCTGTTTTTATGGTTGGTTTACGGCATTCCGGTGGTGCGTGATCACAGCGGCTGGTTCAACCTCGTGATCGCGCTCTCGCTTGGCGGATTGCAGATTCTGCTCACTGGTATCGTCATGGAGATGGTGGCGCGCCTTTACTATCCGGGCGGCGAGAAGGTGCAGTACTTCGTACGCAAGGTGTGGACTGCTGAGAATCTCAGTTCGTCCACCCAGCCCACCTGAAATGTGCGGGATATTCGGACAATTTCGGCCGTCGGGCGCCCCGCTCGATGCAGCGCGGCTCAAAGCTGCAACTGAAACGTTGCATCACCGCGGTCCGGACGGCGGAGGATATTGGCGCGGCGAAGGCGTCGCGCTCGGTCACCGCCGGCTATCGATTATCGATCTTGCTACGGGCCACCAACCAATGGCGAGCCATGATGATCGCTATGTGATCATCTTCAACGGCGAAATCTACAATTTTGTCGAGTTGCGCGAGGAGCTTTTGAAGCGCGGTGCGCGTTTTTCGACGCATTCCGACACGGAAGTCATTCTTGAAGCCTACAGGGCGTGGGGGACGGATGCGCCGGCGCGGCTGTTGGGCATGTTTGCGTTTGCGCTTTACGACAAAGAACAATCGTCCATGTTCCTGGCGCGCGACCGGCTCGGCGAGAAGCCGCTGGTCTACGTCGATCATTTTGAAGGTGGCGTCACGTTTGCTTCGGAGTTGAAGGCGCTGATTGCGGCCGGCGTGACGTCGGTGGATATCGATCTCGAGGTTCTAGAGCTATATCTCAGCTTGAATTACGTACCCGGCACAGCATCGCTCCTCAAGGGAGTGCAGCGTCTGGCGCCGGGATGCTGGCGGCTCTATGCGCGCGGCAAACCCGTGACCGCCGGGCGATATTGGACGCCGCCGGATCCCACAGCCGCCCCGCTCCGCTATCGCACCGTTGAGGAGGCCTTGCCCGAACTGCGCCAGCGTCTTGATCGCTCGGTCGCGATGGCCCTGCGCAGCGATGTGCCGGTGACGCTTTTTCTCTCAGGCGGTGTCGACAGTTCGTTGATCGCCGAAAGTGCCGTGCGTCAAGGCAGGATAGATACAGCTTATTGTCTGGATTTCCAGGAAGAGGGCTTCAGCGAGTGGGCGAAGGCCAAACAGGTTGCTGATCGCCTCGGGGTTGAGTTGCGGCGTGCGGTCGCGCAAGTGCCGGATCCCGACCTGTTCCAGACGATCGCCAACCACAACGACGACCCGCTTGCAGATTCCTCGTCTGTTGCCGTCTGGTTTCTGGCGCAACGCACCGCTCAGGATTTCAAAGTCGCCATCACAGGCGATGGCGGGGACGAACTGTTCGGCGGATACCTTACCTATCAGGCGACAGCGCTATATACGCAAATATTCGCGCATGTGCCGCATCCGATCCTGGCGCTGCTGGCGCGTTTCACCCGTGTGCTGCGACCGGGAGACGGCAAAGTGACCGCCGCCTATAAGCTTCAGCGGTTTGTGCGCGCGTTCGGCTTGTCGCCGTCGCTCGCGCATCTGACGTGGAACGGCACCTTCCTGCCGAGCGAGGCCGGTCGAATGATCGCGTCCGAATCTCGGCCGCCCGATGGCGCCGCGTTGCTGGCGAAGCTCGTCGATGGCTATGGCGTCGCCAACCGGCCAAGTTTGCGGGATCTGCAGCGCCTGGATGCCCTGGAATATCTGCCCAACGACATTCTTACAAAAGTCGATCGCATCACCATGGCGCATGGCCTGGAGTCACGCGCGCCGTTCCTCCTGCCTGAGGTCGCGGAATTCGGCCTCGGCCTGCCGGACCGTCTCAAGCTGACGCCAAGCAGCCCTCTGAAACTGATTCTGCGCGCGCTGGCTGAGCAGACATTCGGTCATGACATCAGCAACGCCAAGAAGCAGGGCTTTTCGATCCCGATCCATCGCTGGCTGCGCGGTCCGATGCGGGACAGCCTCGAAGTGTTTCTCGGACCGGAAGCCCTGCGGCGGATGCCATTCCTCGATCACAAGGCTGTTGGGGCGCTCCGCGACGCCCATCTGAGTGGCCGTGGACAGTATGGCTACGAGTTGTGGGGACTTATGGTGCTCTCGGCGTGGTGGGACGCGATTAAAAACGGACGCCAGCAGGACGCTTCGGATATCCGCCTAGCTAGCCGAGCATGATCAGATAGAAGCAAACCATGACACAAAAACTAAGTGAAGATGATCGAATTTTTTTATCCGGCTTTCCCAAAGTACGCGAGCCATTGCCCGAGGCTTACAATGCGATTTATTCGGCGGAGTATTTTGACAACCGTGAAGGACTTACCTTTGCGTCAAGGATAAGCTCGTCGCTTGAAGCCTGGATGCATAAAAAGGTTGCTGGAAGAGCCGGCCGGCTTGCCGGAGGGCGGTTGCTGGAATTGGGTGCAGGCACCCTCAATCACGTGAAATATGAGGACAAGGAATGGCAGTACGACATTGTTGAACCTTTCTCGGAACTCGTACATCGATCTGGAATAAGCCAAAAAATACATGCTCACTACGGGGATATCAACGAGATCGAAGGAAGTGGAAGATACGAGCGGGTTCTCTCCGTTGCCGTGCTGGAGCACGTCCTGGATTTGCCGAAAACCATCGCGAAGTCAGCGAACCTGATGGTGCCGAACGGCCTGTGGCAGGCTGCGATTCCATCGGAGGGGTCGCTGGCCTGGTTTCTCGGCTGGCAACTAAAGGGAATTCCGTTCCGTCTCAGGACTGGTCTGGATTACGGATTTCTGACCCGCTGGGAACATGTCAATTCCGCCCGGGAAATCGAGAGAGCGGTGCGCATCGTTTTTGACGAAGTCGTCATTGAAAGGTTTCCGCTGCCGCTGTTTCACGGTAGCTTTTACACCTATATCGAGGCGAAATCTGCCAACGCCGAGATAGTCGACGCAATTCTACAAGCCTGATAATCGAATGCTGGGCCGAAAGGGTTTAAGAGAATCCGCTTTCTATATCGCGGTCGGGATCGCCAACACCGCAGCTTACATTGTCGTTGCGTATCTGCTCTCGAAGTTTGCCGGCTGGCCATCCTACCTCGCATCAGGCTCCGCCTATGTCGTTGCCGTCTTGATCAGCTTTGTCGGAAACTCGGTGTTGACATTCGAAGGCGGCGACGTCCGTTCGCCTACTCAGCTTTTTAAATACGGTCAGCTGTATGCAGTCGGTCTCGTCTGGAATGCTTTGGTGATCCATCTGTTCGATCGGGCGTTTCAAGCGCCCGTGTTGGGTTTCTTTGCGTTCGCAATTTCCTGGACCGCCGTGGGTTTTCTCGTCAATAAGTATGTGATCTTTGTGCGCCGTTGAGCGCGCTGGGCCTCATGAAGCGCTGGTCCTTATTGGCCGCGCTTGACTCCGCGTGCCGCCCACGACATTTCGTTGACCCACGCCAGTTCGATGTCGAGAAGTCCCTGCTTGCGCATCAAATCCTCGACCTGATCGCGGCGCCAGTAATTGGCGATCCGCGGCAGCATCTGATCAAACACGGCTAGCCGCAACGTCTTGTATGTCATGCTGCGCATCAGCCGGAAATATTCGATCTGATTCAGTCCGGCGCGCAGCAAGAGCCAGAGAAGTGCGGTCGGTATGTTCGAGATGACATGCAGCAAGCCGAGCGGCATCCAGCTGAACAACGCCTTTCGCATCGGATTCAGCGCCCAAAGGAACCAGGCGTTGTTCTCGTATCCGTAGACCCAGATCGCGACTTGTCCACCCGGTTTTGTGGCCCGCACCATGCCCGCGAGCGCTTTCTCCGGCCATTCGAGGTGGTGAATGACCCCGATGGAAAACGCGATGTCGAATGCATTTTCCTGATCAATCTCGTATCCGGAAAGCTTGCGAACATTGGCCGTCGGGAACGGGCTCAAATTGCGCCGCGCGGACGCGAGGGAGCGATCATCGACGTCGATGGACATACAGCCAGCCGCGCCATACTTCATCGGCCAATAGCTGTTGCGGCCCATGCCGCAGCCAACGTCCAGGAAGACTTTGCCGCGCCAATCTTCGGGTCGATAGAACGGAAGCCAGCGCCGAAACAACTCCTCGTATTCGGGTTTAACCTCCGAATACGATTCCCACTCGTAGCCGAAACGCTCGGGCGAGCCACCTTTGATTGATTCATTGTCTTTGTGCATTACAGTCGACGATCCGATAGTTCAGGCCTGAAGTGATGCGCAGCAGTCCATGCTGAAAAATATGGGCAGACTACAAGAGATTTGAGTCCGATGTCAGCCGAAATAGTCGCGGTACCAGGCGACGAACCTGTTGACGCCTTCTTCAATGGGCATTTGAGGCCGGAAGCCGATCTCGGCAACAAGGCCCTCGATGTCGGCGTAAGTGCGGGGAACGTCGCCCGGCTGCAGCGGAAGGAAGTTCTTTATCGCCGTTTTTCCCGTTGCCCTCTCGATACATTCGATGAAGTAGTTCAACTCGACCGGCTTGTTGTTTCCAATATTGTAGAGCCGGTAAGGCGCGAGGGACGTTGCGGGGTCGGGTGCGTCGCCCGACCAGGCAGGATTGGGAGCAGCCGGCCGATCCAGGGCGCGGACGATGCCTTCGACGATATCATCGATGTAGGTGAAATCGCGCCCGTGATCGCCATGGTTGAACACGTCGATGGGTATGCCGGCGAGAATGTTGCGTGTGAACAGAAACAAGGACATATCGGGCCGGCCCCACGGGCCGTAAACGGTAAAGAAGCGAAGCCCCGTGACGGGGATCCCATACAGATGGGCGTAGGAATGAGCCATCAGCTCGTTCGCCTTTTTCGTCGCCGCGTAAAGGCTGAGCGGATGGTCGACATTCTGGTGAACGCTGAACGGCATCGCGGTATTTGCGCCGTATACGGAGCTGGTCGATGCAAATACCAGATGTTCGACGCTGTTGTGCCGGCAGTCCTCCAGAATATTCAGAAAGCCGACGACATTTGCCTCGGTGTACGCATGCGGGTTTTCGAAGCCGTACCGAACGCCAGCCTGCGCCGCGAGATGGACAACGCGGTGGGGCTTGACGGCCTTGAAAAGTGCCTCCATCGCGGTCCTGTCGGCGATGTCGGCCTGGACGAATTTGAAGCCGCCGTATGGTGTGAGCCAGTCAAGGCGGTCCCTCTTCAATTTGACGTCGTAATAGGCATTTAGATTGTCGACGCCTGTTACCTCGTGGCCGCGCTCAAGCAGCGAGCGCGATGTGGCCGAACCGATAAAGCCGGCTGAGCCGGTGACAACAACGCGCATTCAGGCGGCCCCATTTTTCAAATCACTGATCAAAGGCGAACGTCGCTCGATTTGTGTGGCAAGACCGACTTGAGATCATAGATAAAGCCGTCGCGCGTGAGAAGACTGCGCAACTTCGCGTCGCCGAGAGCGCAAATTTCATCGTGACGGACGGCAAGCACTATACAATGATACGGCCCTTCAGGGAGTGCCGATTTTATCTGAACGCCGTATTCGCGCTGCACTTCCTGAGGATCTGCGACGGGGTCGAATATTTCCACAGTACTTGTGGTCAGACTGGACAGCTCGCGAACCAGATCAGCTACCTTTGTATTCCGGACGTCCGCGCAGTTTTCCTTGAAACTGAAACCCATTACGAGGATGCGGGCCTCGTCGAAGCGCAAGCGCCGGCGCAACATATTCTTGATGACGTCTTGCGCGATCCATGCGGCCATCCCGTCATTGATCCGCCGCCCGGCCAGAATCATTTCGGGGTGAAATCCGATCGTCTGCGCCTTGTGCGTCAAGTAATACGGGTCGACGCCAATGCAATGGCCGCCGACCAGGCCGGGAACGTATGGGTGGAAATTCCACTTGGTGCCTGCGGCTTCGAGTACATCGGCTGTTTCCAGGCCGAGCTGGCGGAATAGCATTGCAAGCTCGTTGATGAGTGCGATGTTCACGTCCCGTTGGATATTTTCGATTACCTTTGCGGCTTCAGCCACTCGGATCGAGCTGGCGCGATGCGTGCCCGCAGTGACAACGGTGCGATAGACGTAATCGACCAGTTCGGCAGCTCCCGGCGTCGAACCGGAGGTAACCTTGCGGATGTCCGGCAGCCGGTGCTTCCGATCTCCCGGATTGATTCGCTCGGGCGAGTAGCCGGCAAAAAAGTCGACATTGAATGTCAGTCCGGATGCCTTCACGAGGATCGGGACGCATACGTCCTCCGTTACACCGGGATAGACCGTAGATTCGTAGACGACAACATCGCCTTTTTTCAGGATTGCCCCGACGGCTTCGCTCGCTTTTTGCAGTGCTGTAAGGTCAGGCTGCAAGGCCGGTGTGATCGGTGTCGGGACTGTCACAATATAGAAGTTGCAGTCTGATAGGTCGGTCACCGTTGTCGTGAATTGAAGTTTCGTCAGAGTCTTGAATTCGTCCGGCGCGATTTCACCGGTCCGATCGTGGCCCTCACGAAGTTCGTCAACGCGGCCGGTACTGACATCCAAACCAATCACCGGAAAATGAGCGGCCATGTGGACAGCAAGAGGCAAACCAACATATCCCAGGCCGACAACGCCAATTCGAATATTCTTATTTTCAAGCTCGGTCATGGGTTCTAAAATCGCTCAACGGAAGTCGTCGCGACCCTTTGCTGACGGTGGGATCGATGGAGCATTATTGCGCATCGCAGGGGCTTTCTGGCAGCCGCAGATACAGGCCGAGCCTGAAGATCGCCAACATCGATGCGGGCAAGCTTGCGTACGGTCGGTGCGCATAGTCGATTCATAAGACCATTCCGGGACTCGTCGGTCTTCGCGAAGTTTGCTGCCGCGCCGTCCCGCGAATACGACAACCTTCAAGGCACAAGCCAAGGCTTCCATGGCGAGGCTTTAGCCGCTCCGGTAGTCAAAAGCCACAAATGAGTCAAGGTCGTCGCTGTCGTATTTCTCTTTGCAGCGGTCTTCACCGCACCTCGCGCGGACAGGCAAGGCAATTTAGATCGGCTTGATCCTCTTTCCGCCACAGCGCGAAGTAACATTCGCCATAGAGGGTTCAATATTCGCTATTTCGCGATCCGTCAGAGTCGACCGGGCACCATGCGAGCGATACCGACAATCGGGTTCATCATTGCGCGCGTTCGTCTGATATGACCTTGCCGTCGTTCGGCAGGGTTCCCGGCGTCACCAGCTCGACGGAGCCGCCGAGTTTGGTCACCGCGCGCAGCGATGCCGCCAGTTGGTCGCGCAAGGCGTCGCCCGGCGAGCCGCATTCGCACGGGCACCGGCACACGGACTTGATTCATTCGCACCCGCATTACCCGGACATCCATCATCGGCATGGGCATTGACGGCTGCGTGCCGGTGGCCACATTGTACAT
>Ga0209881_1000477_pt1 | contig 10182 bp, 7 predicted proteins | sample PersoiDNA2013193_FD_185804 | JGI IMG/M metagenome (GOLD analysis project Ga0209881, IMG submission 185804) | Permafrost soil microbial communities from the Arctic, to analyse light accelerated degradation of dissolved organic matter (DOM) -... | ecosystem: Environmental > Terrestrial > Soil >... | reverse complement strand
GGCCTGCTCGTCGGCATAGGCCTGCCCTGATTCCAGCCACAGTCGCACGGCCAGGACGGCGCGGATGTGGATGCTGGGCAGCAAGGGGACAAGAGTCATGTTCCTCGTCTGGAACGCCAGCGAACCCGCGCCCGTGCGCCGCGTCGCCACCCCTGATGCCGAGCACGGGCGCGGCCTCACCCTGGTCCTACCTCGCGACCGCCGCCACGGCACCGGCGCACTCGACGCCCTCACCGGCGCCTTCTAGGGCCGACCATGGATCCCGGAAACCGGATAGACCAGCCCGGCACCAAAGCGTCGGGCCACCCGAGCCAGAATCGCAGCCTACCTATCTAGTTACCGTTGAAGAAGTCATATGCAATGCCGATCGGGCATTGAAGACTACCCGTGTAGCGTTTACTACGGATACAGCTTGGCTAAGCGCAGTGCCCGGAAATGCGGAACGAGCATGAACACGGCGTGACGGTTTTATGGTCAAATCACGGAGCTTAGGGGGGACGACGGTTGCGGTTCCTATTCGGCGAGCAGCCTTTGACTTGTGGTTCCGGGCTCATGCGAAGTTGCCTGGCTGTTGGCGATTTCACCTGCTTGGTAGCCGGTAGTGCTACGATCGCTGACGCTCTGCGCAAGAAGTGCTGCAAGACTGCTGTGGATGAAGTGACCTTCTGCTGACGAATCCTCGTCGGCTTGCGCGGTGCTGGACGTACCGACGCATCATGGATCGAACCGTACGGGGCACCGCCCACATCATTCCGAGTGGCTACGCGGACACGTGCTACTAGCCTGCGCCTCGCGGTACTCGTCGGTAATATCAGGGGATGGACGCCGGACTGCGAATAGTGATCGCATCGTATGGCCCTCTCCAGTTCCGATTTTTGCAGGAAACGCTGGCGGCTGCCGGGCATGTTCCGGTTGCCTATCTTGTGAGCCGGTCCATGCGCCCGTCAACGTCGGCTGAGCCGGATCTCCTGGAGGCCACCAACGCCATTGTGGCGGACGTGCCGCCTGGCATGGATCTGCTACTTCCTGGCGGTGTCGGCACTACGGTCAATATGCTCAGTGGGTACAAGCCGGACGTCTTGCTCGTCTTCGGATTCAACTGGCGACTGCCGCGCGAAGTCTTGGAGTTGCCGAGGTTGGGTGTGCTGAATGTGCATCCGTCGGCACTGCCGAAGTACCGGGGGCCGTCGCCGGTCTTGTGGGCCATCCGTAACGGTGATCCCTACCTGGGGATGACCGTACACCGCATGACTGAACACATTGACGCCGGTCCGGTACTGGCACAGGTCGATGATCTCCCGATTCCGGACGAGGTGACCAGCGAGGATATCTGGAAGCTGACGAAGGCCGCTCTGCCGGGTTTGCTGGCGGAAGCCTTCGAGCGTGCGCAGCGTGGTGATCCGGGCACACCGCAGGACGAGAGCAAGGCGACGCATGCCGGGTTTCCGCCGCCCGACTGGTACACGGTCGCTTGGCAAGGCAGCCGATACAGCCTGCACAACCAGATTCGGGTGCTGCTCTACTTGAACGGGGGCTCGGGGCCGGTTGCCGAGTTTCAGGGAAGCGCCGTGCAGGTGCACAGGACGAGTCTCACTGACGATGGCGGCACCCGCATCGAGTGCGTGGATGGCCCACTCTGGGTGACGTTCACGCCGCGTGATTCAGGATAGGCGGGCCTCAATGGCCGTTCGCAGCTCTACCGCCCGGATATCCGGAAACTGCCGCAGCAGGGCGAGCGTTGACGCGAGATGTTCCCGACTGTCTTCACCTCGGCCGAGCGCCTGTTCGCAATCAGCAAGATGAAGCAAGGCGAGCGCTGTCTGCCATTGGTCGCCGAGCTGCTGGTGCATGCGGGCTGCTTCCTGGTGGAAGGCCACCGCGTCCTCGGCGTTGCCGGTTGCCAGCAGCACCTCACCGACGAGGTCGAGCGCGGTCGCTTCGCGGCTGTGGTCGCCGATCTGGCGCTGGAGCGATGCGGCCATGCGGCAGCAGTTCATCGCCTCGTCGGTGTCGCCCATGGCCAGGTGGACCCGTGCCGCCTCGATCAGCCACCCTCCTTCCCACATCCTGTTGCTGGCACTCTCAGCGATGCGCAGCGCCGCGTCTATGGCCGCCAGCGCGGCTGTAAGGTCTCCCGCGAACCGTAGCGCGCAGCTCAACAGCCAGTAAGCGCTTGCCTCATATCCGGGCTCATGCAGGGCCGCGAAGAACGGCGGCAGTGACCGTGCCGTCTGGAGCGCGGCCGCCACGTCGCCTACCTCAAGACGGGCCTCCGTCAGGTTCATGCGCCCGAGGCCTTCCCAGTGCACGTCGCCTATCCGGCGTGCCCGTTCGGCCGTGTCTGCGAAATACGCAGCGGCTTCGGTGAGTTCGCGGGTCCGCAGGCATATGAGTCCGAGGGCGTTCAGCGACCGGCAGATACCGATCTTGTCTCCAAGTTCCTCGCGGATGGCTAGCGCCCTAGTTTGGGTTGCTTTGGCCTCGCCGAGTGCCCGACGCCGGTACAGGAACATGCCTCGGTTACCTAGTGCGGTCGCGAGCGCCGCCTGATCAGTGAGCGCTTCGGCGGCGGTAATCGCCAACTCGCTCAGGGATGCCCAGTCATCAAACGCGAAGGAATGCATGTGCAGCGGGCTCAGAGCCAACGCCAGTTCCCAGGCGCGCCGATGAAGACCGGCGTCCACCGCGCTGCGGGCGTTGGCCACAAGATTGGGCCGTTCGGCGCTAAACCAATCAAGCGCGGCAGCAGCGTTCTCGAAAGTGGCAGGCTCCGGACCGTCCACGGACGAAACATCGACCCTGAAGGCATCCCCTGGTGACAGCACAAAGCTTGCCTGGGACGCCGTGGCAATGTACCAGCGGAGTATTCGGTCGAGCGTGTTGAGGCGGTCTGCGTCAGCGTCCGTGGCGCGTGCCTGGTCAAGGGCGTAGGCGCGCAGCAGGTCATGCATCTGGTATCGATGCGGCCGGATGGACTGGATAAGAAATGCGCCCAGCAGAATATCGAGTGCCCGGCGGGCTGCTCGAGTGGGAACGCCTACGGCCGCGGCGGCGGCTGCAAGACCGATGTCGGGTCCCTGGTGGAGCCCGAGCGCGCGAAACATGCGAGCCGCCTCGTCCGGCAAGTCCCGGTAGGACCAGGCGAATACCGTGCGCACGGCCTCATTGTGCGGCTCATCGCCGACGCTCAGTGCGTCCCAGAGCATCGAGTCGTCCTGCAGGTCCGCGATAAGTTCAGCCAGTTGCATCGTCGGGCGGGAGACGGCATGCTCCGCAGCGACGCGCAGGGCCAGTGGCAGGCGTGCGCAGAGTTGGGCGAGTTCGGTGAGGTCAGCGGGGGCATCACGGCGGCCGCCGGTTCGAGTGACCTGGCGCAGGAGAGCGACGGCGTCCGATTCCTGGAAAATATCCAGCCGGATGCGCTGCGCGCCGTCGCGGATCATGAGGCCCGGAAGCTGATTCCTGCTCGTGATGACGACGAGTGGGCCGGGGCTACCAGGGATCAGCGGGCGCACCTGCGCAATATTCGCCACGTTATCCAGGATGATCAGCACGCGGCGGTCGGCGACAAGCGAGCGGAACAGTGAGGCGCGGCCGTCAAGATCGCCCGGCACTGCTTGCGGCTCAACGCCCAGATCCCGCAGGAAGCGGTCGAGTACCACTTCGGCAATGGTCACGGGGCCCTCGTCGTAACCGCGCAGATTGGCGTACAACTCCCCGTCTTGGAACTGATCGCGGACACGGTGTGCCCAATGCAGCGCCAAGGCAGTCTTGCCGACCCCGGCCGAGCCGATGATCACGACCACCTTCGCGGCTGTACCGCGTGCCGAGGCGGCTGGCGTGGCTGCCCTGGGGGCTATGAGTCGCGTGAGCGTGCGGAGTTCAGGCCTGCGGTTCACGAACGCACTGACATCGGCGGGTAGCTGGCGAGGCACGATCTGTGACTCACGGGAACCGCTTTGGGCAGTGTGAAAGTGGACACCGCCGGCGACATCGCGCGCCTGCACGACGTCGCCGGTGACCGAGGCGTGCTCTATCTCGCTCCGTACCTCGCCAGCGCCGGTGGCAGGGCGTTCTTCGTCCGACAACAGCGTCGCCCCTAGGAACGGATTGGGTGCGGGCGACCCGTTCTTTCCAGATAAGCCCTGGGGAATGCGGGCTTGGCGCGACGCGGCGGCGGCAAGGATGCAACCTCCCGCGCGAAGAAATCGCTGATCGGCTCACCGCGGTCGTACAGATCGGCGATGAAGTCACGGCAGTGACCCACCAGTGCCCGGTCGGTGTAACGCAACGCGTGCCCTAGGACGCCGTGCTCGTCATAGACAGCCTGGTACATGACGTCACGGTCCATGGTGTAGATATCTGGCAGCTGCCCTTGGTCCTCCGCGTCGGCGACGTCAGAATCCAGCAGGACTCGTACGGGGCCGCCGGTCTCGTCCCGCAGCCTGAGGACATGGAGTTCCCATTGCACGTACGGGGTCAGCGGGAAGGAAACAACCCGTATCCGATAGGTGCTTGTTCCCGCAGCTTCAGCCTCCCGGTGATACTCCTTGAGATCTTCGCGAAGGTTGTCGATGAGCGCCATGGATTTCACCCAGTCGCCCCGGCCGAATGCCTCCCATGAGGGATTTCCCGGCTCGGCGAAGGTTTGCCCTCGCTCAAGCTTCAAGAATTCCCTGGTGTAGGCAAAATTCTCTTCAAAGTCGGCGTAATACTCGCGAAGCTCCAGTCGCTCGCCGACCGCTTCGCCCAGCGGCCTAGGCATCTGGGAAGTCGGCCTTCGCCGACACGGCCGTGACGCGCGGGATGACGACAAGGCTCTCGCCTGGGTCGATGCTGACCCCGGGAGGCAGGCGCCCTGCATAGGCTTCGGTCAGGTTGGTGCCGATGACCACGACATCGCCGTTGTCGAGCTCCCATATGTCGGGGCAGCTGGCGTTTCCCGTCGTAACGTCAAGCTCGTGTGCTGACTTGCCGAGCCGCCTGCAGAGGTTAGCTGTCGGATTGGCATCCCACTTTTTGCTCATCTTGCACCTACCACCCTTTTCATGCAGAACGCTGGGTATGTCCTGCATGTCCGCCGTCCAGGGTTATCTATGCTGGAATGAGATTACATCGCAATTAGCAATTACGTCAATTGGAGAATGGCGCTCGACCATGGGCGACAGGCTCTTTGATGCGGGCGCGATACTGCTATTGATGCGGGCGATTCGGTTGCAGTCAGGAGATAGCGGTGATAGAGTATTTACCTGCCTGTTCGGGCAGGTTCCACGTTCGTGGAGAATGCCTGGTGAGCGCTTTCGTCGACTCCAGAGGCGCATGATGGCGCGGGTGCTCATGGAGACCAGGTGGCCAATGGCGTTGATGCAAGCACTTGTGAAGAGATCTTCTTGTGATATGCGTCACGGCGAGTAGCCGTGTTTCGCCGGATCTGGCACGCTCCTCACTTGAACGCGGTGACATGGACACAAAATAACTGTGCGTATTCGTTTCGTGCTGATCGACCACGGCATATTTCGGCCGATCCTGCTTTCGACGGGCGTTTGCTTTCTCAAAATTCAAAAGCAAACATTGGCCGCATCTGCGGACACCTTGTCAAGGACTGTCATGATTGGTGGCCACAGCCACACTGCAAGCCCTGCACAGAGGAGTCGGCGTAAGGTCACACAGCGCGAAACGGGGATGGGGGTGCCTCGGTCCCGGGGATCGATGATCAACCACTCGTACTGCGCTCAGAGGCAACTCGCGCCGCAGTCAGGACTTTGAAGCGGAACCGTCGGATGGCGGCGGAGCGCCGAACGATATGTTGGTGAAGTCCCGGCCTTGAAACACCGGCCCATGGTGTATGCCGCCAGTGATCGTATTCGTAACGCTTCCGTCGCCGGTGAGCAGCTTCGTTTGCGCCCACCATGCTTCAAGTTCTCGAACTCGGCATAGACACCTTGATCAGATAAACCGGCCGCCAGGATGGCCGGGGTGGAGGTTCGGACGCTCATCATGACAGCTAACGCGACGGCCCGAGGGCCGTCGCGTTCCCGCACCGAAGAGAGCAGGTCATCCGGGAACCCTGCATCGTCGCAGTCCCGGAGCCGCGCAACCGGGCTGATCCGCAACCGCGAAGCCGCACGACCGTGTCAACTTTCCGCCTCGCCTGCGGGCGCGTGCACGCCGATCCGGTCGACGCGGTGGAACTCGTCAACGACGGTGACGGTGTCGGCGCCGTCCTCGAGCGCCCGGATCGCGTTCTCGGTCTGGGCGTCGAGCTCCCGCAGCGGGATACGCGGCTGCATCAGGTGGATGTGCGCGGTGACGCTGAGGCATGCGGCCCGCGCGCCGGGCTGGGGCGCGGTGATGCGCACCCAGCCCAGGCAGTCGTAGAACGCCAGCGGGACGAACCCAGCCCACACCGCTGCGCGCCGTCCGCCTCCGGGCGCGGCACTGCCGTCGCGCCCTGGCCCTAGGTGAACATCCATGCCGCCAGGCTGCCATAGCAAACGACTCTTGTCAGCCATAGTCGACTATATCTATCTGACAATGCAGCGCCCGCCGGCCAGCTGGGCAGCGGGCGCGTGTCGGTATTCCCTTTCGGCAGGACTTGTTACGGAACGAGAGTGCGAACATGGAGAGGCCGTCTGGCGGGCTGTAACGCCGCTACTGCGGCGTTTTCAAGCGCGCGGCCTGCTTGTCCAGATTGCGGACCTGCGTGGAGTCAGGGCCGAAGGTGTCTGCCAGGAGCGGGCGGACGGCCTGGAGTTCGGCTAGCGCCTCGTCCGGGTAGCCGTCGGCGGCCAGCAGTTGCGCTGTGACGAATCGGGCCTCAAGGACCTTCCTGGTTTCGCCTCCGCTCGTGGACGTGCCGGCATTCTGCACGAAGAAGCGCAGTTGAGGGAGGGCTTTACCAGGCTTGCCGGTTTCGGCGTAGGCGTAGCCGGCAAGGTGAGCGCACTCCAAGACGTCCGGGTCATCCGGCGGGAAGTAGCGCCGGTAGTCGCGCCCGGCAGCGTCGAGTACGGCTGCCGCACGGGTGTACTCCCCGGCGTAGAACAGCGCCGCTCCGAGGCGATGGCGCATTCTGAGTTTCAGGGCCGGATCATGGCCGACGCGCTCGATACCATCCTCTAGCAGGCCGATCGCGCCGGAAGGCCGGTCACTTTCCATGAACGCGCGGACGCTTGCCAGCAGCAGCGCAACTTCGGTGTCGGTGAGCCGGCCCTTCTCTGCTCCCCCGGTGCGCCTGCTGGCGGCGGGGGCGAGCAGCGGCCACCGGAACGGGCGCGTAGGATCGCGGTCCTCCGCGGCACCTGCTGTTTCTGCGCCAGCTGTCGTCAAGGGCAGGAGCGTCGCGTACACCGTTGCTGCCGTCGGCCGGGCGCCCGGGTCTTTCGCCAGCATGAGGGACACGAGCGTGTCCAGTTCCGCCGGCACGCTGGCACGCCGGGACCGCGCGGACGGCGCGAGCGTGTCCAGGTGCTGCGAACGCAACGGCAGGTCCGCGGTCGCGAAGAACGGCGCGTCGCCCGTCAGCAGCTCAAGCAGGAGGCAGCCGAGCGAGTAGATGTCGGACGCGGACGTCACGACCTGGCCGAGGCACTGTTCCGGTGACATGTACGCCGGGGTGCCGACGGTTCGGTCGACCTGCGTCAGCCGCGGCAGTGCCCCCGCGCCGCGCAGGATGGCGATGCCGAAGTCCAGCACCTTCACCAGGCCGCCGTCGGTCACCATCACGTTGCCTGGCTTGATGTCGCGGTGCACGATATCGACCCGGTGCACCTCGACGAGTACGGCGGCGATCTGCGCGGCGATGGCCGCCGCCCAGGCTACGGACTGCGGCGCCAACTGGTAGTCAGCCTGGTTGAGCAGCGCTTCCAGCGTCGAGCCGCGCACCAGTTGCATGACGAGCCACAGCCGCGTGATCCCGCCGCCTGGCGTGCGTTCCACCCCGGTGTCGTAGACCGCCGGGATGCCAGGGTGTTCCAGTTGCGCGGTAACCCGGATCTCGCGAAGGAACCGCTTCCTGTCACGTTCCAGCGCGTCGAGGACCTCGGCCGCCTCCGGGCTGTCGGGTGCGGCGGGCACCGACGCTGGGGGCCGCAGCACCTTGATCGCGACACGCCGGTCCAGACGCTCGTCGTAGCCGTGGTAGACCTCGCTCATGCCGCCTCGGCCGAGCAACCCGTCTATCCGGTAGCGCCCCGAGAGCAGTTCCGTCACGTCTCACCTCGCGTTAATACGCCGGTCTCCCGTGCCATCTCGGCGCGCAGCCGCGCCAGTGCCTCGTCACGCGCCGGGTCGGTGATGATCCGGTACGCGCGCTTCCTGGCCGCTTCCTTGATCGCCTTCTGGAACTCGGTGTTGTCGAAGTACAGCTTCATGAACTCGGAATTGCGCTCCGCGTTCTCGGCGACGATGTCGTCGAGGCGGTCATCGGCGACCTGGCCGAAGCGGGCCTCGTCGTTCATCAGCGCGATCTGCTGCATGGAGGTGTCCTCGACGAGGCCCGCCACCTGCTGCAGCACCAGGATGCGGTCGGACGTGCCGAGCCCGAGACCGAACCGTTCGTTCAGCTCCTCGATGATCTCCGCGAGCGGCCGCAGTTCCGGCTCCCGGTACCCGCCGCCGTCGGCGGCGTGCCCGCGCACCACCCCGTCGCCGCCCTCGGCGGACGACAGCGAGACGTTGTGTGCCCCGGTGAACTCGAGCCGGAAGTGGCTCAGGTCCGCGTCCCCGATGTCCACCGACACCGAGGGGCGCCCCGGCAGCCGGATCAGCAGCACGCGCCCGTACTGGTAGAGCCGCTCCAGATCGGGGTCGCCCCAGTCGACGATCTGCGCGATGAGGCTGTAGGCGCGGGTGAAGTCCTGCAGCGCCTGGCGGAACCCCTCCCGCTCATCGTCGGTCTCCAGCGCGTCAAACCGGTCAAGGGCCGGCCGCAGGTACTGGTGCAGCTGCGCGTGCAGCGCCTGCTCCGCGGCCGACGTCATCCGCCCGGGCCCGGCCGCGCCGAGCACCCGGATGAACGACTCCATCTCCGAGGCCACCAGCAGCTCATACGCCATGACCTCCCGCTCCTTGGCGTAAAGCAGGTTCGGGTCGGCCGGCTCGGTGATCGTCGTCTCGAACCAGTCCTTGAAGGAGTCCTGAATCGATTCCGCGGAGTTGGCGAAGTCCAGGACGCGCACGTCATCCTGCGACTTCGCCGGGTGGATCCGGTTGAGCCGCGACAGCGTCTGCACGGCCGCGACGCCGGTCAGCGTCTTATCGACGTACATGCCGCACAGCAGCGGCTGGTCGAACCCGGTCTGGTATTTATCGGCGACCACCAGCAGCCGGTACTCATGCTGGTTCCGCGACCCAGCGGAAGGGTCATCGAGCTTCACGTACGCGAACCTGTCCGGGAGCTGTCCCTCGGGGAACCCGTTGAGCATGACCTCGGTGAACTCAAGCTCAGTGTGCTTGTCCTTCAGCGGCCCGGAGAACGCCACGAGGGTCCCGCAGTCGGTGTAGCCGCACAGGTCCGCGTACTTGCGGATCGCCTGGTACAGGTCGAAGGCGTGCTGCCGCCCGGTGGTGACGACCATCGCCTTGGCCCGCCCGCCGAGCCGCCCCGCGATGCTCTCCCGGAAGTCCTCGACGATCAGCTTCGCCTTCTGCTCCGTCGAGGTCGGGTGCCGCTCGGCCAGGGCCACCAGCTTGGCCTTGGCCTTCCGCTCGTCCACCTCGGGGTTCGACAGCGACGACTCGGCCTGCTCCACGGCCGCGTTCCGCAGCCGCCACTTGGTGTCGTAGGTGAGGTAGTTGGCCAGCACGTCGAGGATGTAGCCCTCCTCGATCGCCTGCCGCATCGAGTACACGTGGAACGGCACGTACATGCCCCGCACGGCCGGGTCCCGCGGGTTCACCCGGTCCGGGTCCCAGGTGCCGAACAGCTTCAGCGTCGCGGACTTCGGCGTCGCGGTGAACGCGAAGTACGACAGGTTCGGCTGCTTGCCGCGCACCCGCGCCAGGTACGACGCCGGGTCCTCGTCGTCCTCCATCGGTGCCGCGTTGCCGCCGAGCGCCTGCTTGAGCCGGGCCGCCGCGTCCCCGCCCTGCGAGGAGTGGGCCTCGTCGATGATCACCGCGTACCTCTTGCCGCCGAGCCCCGCACCCGCGATCTTGTCGAGCACGTACGGGTATTTCTGC
>Ga0209881_1000474_pt1 | contig 10247 bp, 5 predicted proteins | sample PersoiDNA2013193_FD_185804 | JGI IMG/M metagenome (GOLD analysis project Ga0209881, IMG submission 185804) | Permafrost soil microbial communities from the Arctic, to analyse light accelerated degradation of dissolved organic matter (DOM) -... | ecosystem: Environmental > Terrestrial > Soil >... | reverse complement strand
GCAAGGTCAGATCGGTCATGAGAAAGCAGGTTGGCACCGTGTCAGAGAAGTCGCTCGAGTCGACTGAGCACGACGCCGTGGATGCCGCGTCCGAAGTGGACGTTGCCGACGCGGTGGTCGACGTCGACGCGCCGGGCGAGCCGGAGCCGGTCGCTGAGGCTGAGGTCGCCATAGCCGATGACGAGTCCGACGTCGCGCCCGAGGAGGCGGAGATCGACCCGGTCGAAGAGTTCAAGACCGAGCTCCGCACGAAGCCGGGCCTGTGGTACGTCATCCACTCCTACGCCGGTTACGAGAACCGCGTGAAGGCCAACCTTGAGAACCGCATCCAGAGCCTCAACATGGAGGAGTACATCTTCCAGGTCGAGGTGCCGATGGAAGACGTCATCGAGGTGCGCAACGCGCAGCGCAAGGTCGTGCGCCGCGTCCGGATCCCCGGCTACGTGCTGGTCCGGATGGATCTCACGGACGAGTCGTGGGGCGCCGTCCGGCACACGCCGGGCGTCACCGGGTTCGTCGGCCACACCCACCAGCCGGTGCCGCTGATGACGGACGAGGTCTTCTCGATGCTCGCTCCGAGCCTCGCGCCGAAGACCGAGCAGGCCAAGGCCAAGGCCTTCCAGGAGATCAAGGTCGACTTCACGGTCGGTGAGTCCGTGACCGTCACCGACGGTCCGTTCGCCACCCTGCCCGCCACGATTTCCGAGATCAACGCCGAGTCTCAGAAGCTCAAGGTGCTGGTGTCGATCTTCGGCCGGGAGACCCCGGTCGAGCTGTCGTTCAGCCAGGTCGCCAAGATCTGAGCTGGGCCCCCGGGCATCGTCGCGCGATGGCGCCCTCGAGGAAGTAACCAGGTAATAAGGACCCGATATGCCTCCGAAGAAGAAGAAAGTCACCGGCCTGATCAAGCTCCAGATCCAGGCCGGGGCTGCCACGCCGGCGCCGCCGATCGGCCCCGCGCTGGGCCAGCACGGCGTCAACATCATGGAGTTCTGCAGGGCCTACAACGCCGCGACCGAGTCGCAGCGCGGCAACGTGATCCCGGCGGAGATCACGGTCTACGAAGACCGTTCCTTCACCTTCATCACGAAGACGCCGCCAGCGGCAGAGCTGATCAAGAAGGCCGCCGGTGTTGCCAAGGGCTCGCCGACGCCGCACACGGTCAAGGTTGCGACGCTCACCGCAGCTCAGGTGCGCGACATCGCCTCGACCAAGCTCGAGGACCTGAACGCCAACGACATCGACGCTGCGGCGAAGATCATCGCCGGCACTGCCCGTTCCATGGGTATCAGGGTCGAGGGCTAGAAACCACCCCCAGTGGCAGGGCCAGCGCTGGCCCGAAGACCACGACTGCCGATCAAGGAGAGAGCAGATGACGAAGCGCAGCAAGGCGTACCGCACCGCCGACAGCACGATTGACCACAACCGTCTCTACAGCCCGCTGGAGGCGGTGCGGCTGGCTCAGCAGACGTCCACCACCAAGTACAAGGCGACCGTCGAGGTCGCGTTCCGGCTCGGCGTCGACCCCCGCAAGGCGGACCAGGCGATCCGCGGCACCGTCAACCTGCCCCACGGCACCGGCAAGACCGCTCGGGTCCTGGTCTTCGCCACCGGTGAGCGTGCCGAGCAGGCTCGCGCGGCTGGTGCCGACATGGTCGGCGGCGACGAGCTGATCGAGAAGGTGGCCGCTGGCTTCATCGACTTCGATGCGGCCGTCGCCACTCCCGACCTGATGGGCAAGGTCGGTCGGCTCGGAAAGGTGCTCGGTCCGCGCGGACTGATGCCGAACCCGAAGACCGGCACCGTGACGATGGACGTGGCCAAGGCGGTCACCGAGATCAAGGGCGGCAAGATCGAGTTCCGCGTCGACAAGCACGGGAACCTGCACTTCATCATCGGCAAGGTGTCGTTCACCGACATCCAGCTGGTGGAGAACTACGCCGCGGCCCTCGAAGAGGTGCTTCGCCTCAAGCCGTCCGCGGCCAAGGGGCGGTACCTGCAGAAGGCGACGTTCTCGACGACGATGGGCCCGGGCATCCCGGTCGACCCGAACCGTCACAAGAACCTGTCGGTCGAGGAGACCGAGGCCGCCTGAGGCGCAGGACCACCCGGCGAGGGCCGCTTCCCCGGGCGGGGAAGCGGCCCTCGCCGCATCCGCCGCCGGGCCCCGTCGGGTCGGTGGTGGGGTGCGATTTGGCCCTCGTCCGGCGGTGACGTAAGGTAATCGAGCCCAAGACCGCCGGTCGTCTGCTCCCGCATCTGATGCGGAGGCTGACCGAAGTTCCGCAGCCGCGGAGACCAGCGCAGGAACGAGTGAGCCAGTACCGGCTGAGTCCGGTGCCTGCGAGCCCCGCGCCTGCGCGGGGCTCTTTTCGTTCTCCGGGGTTCGGTGCGACGTCGGGCGGCACCACCACCGGAAGGAATGCCATGGCGAGGCCGGACAAGGCAGCCGCTGTCGCGGAGCTCGCGGAGAAGTTCCGCGCGTCCAACGCGGCCGTGCTGACCGAGTACCGCGGGCTCACCGTCGCCCAGCTCAAGCAGCTGCGACGTCTGCTCGCCGCTCACGCAAGCTACGCCGTGGTGAAGAACACGTTGACCGCCATCGCGGCCAGGGAGGCGGGCGTCGAGGGTCTCGACCCGCAGCTTGCCGGTCCGTCCGCGATCGCCTTCGTCACCGGTGATCCGGTCGAGGCGGCCAAGGGTCTGCGTGACTTCGCCAAGGCACACCCGCATCTCGTCATCAAGGGCGGTGTCTTCGAGGGACGCCTGATGACCGCTGCGGACATCACCAAGCTCGCGGACCTCGAACCGCGTGAGGTGCTGCTGGCCAAGCTGGCCGGCGCATTCAAGGCGTCGCTCTTCCAGGCGGCGTACGTCTTCACGGCGCCCGCGGCGAAGGCCGTGCGCACCATCGATGCCCTGCGCGAGAAGCAGGCGAACGCGGCCTGAGTGCCGCGCACCACAGTCAGTCAAACCACTGCTTCGGGCAGGACAACCAGGAAGGACACGCCATCATGGCGAAGCTCAGCATCGACGAGCTGCTCGACCAGTTCAAGGGCCTCACCCTCATCGAGCTCTCCGACTTCGTGAAGAAGTTCGAGGAGACCTTCGAGGTCACCGCGGCCGCCCCGGCCGCCATCGCCGTTGCCGCCCCGGCTGCCGGTGAGGTCGAGGAGGAAGAGGAGAAGGACTCCTTCGACGTCATCCTCGAGGCCGTCGGCGAGAAGAAGATCCAGGTCATCAAGGAGGTGCGCGCACTCACGTCCCTTGGTCTCAAGGAGGCCAAGGACCTCGTGGACGCGGGCACCGAGCACCGTCCTGGAGGGTGTCAACAAGGAAGCCGTGGACAAGGCGGTCGCCGCCCTCGAGGGCGCCGGCGCCACCGTCACCGTCAAGTGACGTCCGCGTCCTGACGGACGCATCTGACGTCGAAGCCCGGGTGCCCCTCGCAGGGGCACCCGGGCTTCGACCGTCATGTTCCTCCCGGTGGCTCGTTGAGGCCACCGGTCGCCAAGTGGACACTCTTGGCGCAGCTGGCTATGCTAGCGCTTTGCGCTGTCCTGTGCCCGAACCCCTCGTCCTGCCACCCGCTCGACATTGCCATGTGCCGTGTCTCCTCGGGCGTGCGCGGAGCCCGGGGCCGAGGGCTTGAGGGCCGCGCAGCGTGAACTCGATCCGCAGGGAAGGACCCCTCTTGGCTGCCTCGCGCACCCCTTCTGCTCCGTCCGCTGATGCCATTGCGAATCGCACCGCCTCCCGGCGCGTTTCCTTCGCCAAGATTTATGAGCCGCTCGAGGTACCTGATCTGCTTGGTCTCCAGACCGAGAGCTTCGACTGGCTGCTCGGCAACGAGCGCTGGCAGGCGCGGGTGGCGGCGGCACGGGCAGAGGGTCGCACCGACGTCCCAGAGACGTCCGGGCTCGAAGAGATCTTCGTGGAGATCTCGCCGATCGAGGACTTCGGTGGCTCGATGTCGCTGTCGTTCCGCGAGCACCGGTTCGAGCCGGCCAAGTACTCCCCGGAGGAGTGCAAGGACAAGGACTTCACCTACTCCGCGCCGCTGTTCGTGACCGCCGAGTTCGTCAACTACACGACCGGTGAGATCAAGAGCCAGACGGTCTTCATGGGCGAGTTCCCGCTGATGACCGAGCGCGGCACGTTCATCATCAACGGCACCGAGCGCGTCGTCGTCTCGCAGCTGGTCCGTTCCCCGGGCGTGTACTTCGAGCGGACCCCGGACAAGACGTCTGACAAGGACATCTTTACGGCGAAGATCATCCCGTCGCGCGGCGCCTGGCTCGAGTTCGAGATCGATAAGCGCGACGCCGTCGGAGTTCGCGTCGACCGCAAGCGCAAGCAGTCGGTCACCGTGCTGCTCAAGGCGCTCGGCCTGACCGAAGCGCAGATCCGCGAGGAGTTCGTCGAGTTCCCGGCGGTCATCGACACGCTCGAGAAGGACCACGTCCACAGCGAGAACGAGGCGCTGCTCGACATCTACCGCAAGATTCGCCCGGGCGAGCCGCCGACGGTCGAGGCGGGTCGCAACCTGCTCGACAACTTCTACTTCAACCCGAAGCGCTACGACCTGGCCAAGGTCGGCCGATACAAGCTGAACAAGAAGCTCGGCGTCGACGCGGTGCTGGCCGACTCGGTGCTCGGCGTGACCGACATCGTCGCGACGATCAAGTACCTCGCCGCGCTGCACGCCGACGTGGCGTCGATCCAGGGCCACCGCGACGGCAAGCCGCTCGAGGTTCGCGCCGAGACGGACGACATCGACCACTTCGGCAACCGCCGGATCCGCGCCGTCGGCGAGCTGATCGAGAACCAGGTTCGTACGGGTCTCTCGCGGATGGAGCGCGTCGTGCGCGAGCGCATGACGACCCAGGACGTCGAGGCGATCACGCCGCAGACCCTGATCAACATCCGCCCCGTGGTTGCGTCGATCAAGGAGTTCTTCGGCACCAGCCAGCTGTCCCAGTTCATGGACCAGAACAACCCCTTGGCCGGCCTGACGCACAAGCGTCGGCTGTCCGCACTCGGCCCCGGTGGCCTCTCGCGCGACCGCGCCGGCATGGAGGTTCGTGACGTCCACTCCTCGCACTACGGCCGGATGTGCCCGATCGAGACACCGGAAGGCCCGAACATCGGCCTGATCGGTTCGCTCGCGACCTACGGTCGGATCAACCCCTTCGGTTTCGTCGAGACCCCGTACCGCAAGGTCGTCAAGGGCAAGGTCACCGACGACGTGCACTACCTCACCGCCGACGACGAGGACCGCCACGTCATCGCGCAGGCGAACGCTCCGCTCAAGCCGAGCGGTGCCTTCGCGGAGGATCGCGTGCTGGTCCGGACCAAGGGCGGCGAGATCGAGTACGTCACCGCCGAGGCGGTGGACTACATGGACGTCTCGCCGCGCCAGATGGTGTCGGTCGCGACCGCGATGATCCCGTTCCTCGAGCACGACGACGCGAACCGCGCCCTGATGGGTGCGAACATGCAGCGCCAGGCGGTGCCGCTGGTTCGCAGCGAGGCACCCATCGTCGGTACCGGCATGGAGCGTCGTGCCGCGGTTGACGCCGGCGATGTCATCGTCGCGCTGAAGCCCGGCGTCGTGACCGAGGTCTCCGCCGACCTGGTCGTGGTCGCCTGCGATGACGGGTCGACGCAGAACTACCGGGTGGCGAAGTTCCGCCGCTCCAACCAGGGCACGTCGTACAACCAGCGGGTGCTGGTCGACGACGGCGCGCGGGTCGAGGTCGGCTCCGTCCTCGCGGACGGCCCGGCCACCGACAACGGTGAGCTGGCCCTCGGGCGCAACATGCTCGTCGCCTTCATGTCCTGGGAAGGGCACAACTACGAGGACGCGATCATCCTGTCGCAGCGCCTCGTCCAGGACGACATCCTCTCCTCGATCCACATCGAGGAGCACGAGGTCGACGCTCGCGACACCAAGCTGGGTCCGGAGGAGATCACTCGGGACATCCCGAACGTCTCCGAGGACGTGCTGGCCGATCTCGACGAGCGCGGCATCATCCGAATCGGCGCTGAAGTGGCGGCCGGTGACGTGCTGGTCGGCAAGGTGACCCCCAAGGGCGAGACCGAGCTCACGCCCGAGGAGCGCCTGCTCCGCGCGATCTTCGGTGAGAAGGCGCGCGAGGTTCGCGACACCTCGCTCAAGGTCCCGCACGGCGAGTCCGGTACGGTCATCGGCGTCCGCGAGTTCAACCGCGAGGACGGCGACGAGCTGCCGCCCGGCGTGAACCAGCTGGTCCGCGTCTACATCGCTCAGCGCCGCAAGATCACCGACGGCGACAAGCTCGCCGGTCGTCACGGCAACAAGGGCGTCATCTCCAAGATCCTTCCGATCGAGGACATGCCGTTCCTCGCCGACGGGACCCCGGTCGACGTCATCCTCAACCCGCTCGGTGTGCCCGGTCGGATGAACGTCGGCCAGGTGCTCGAGACGCACCTCGGTTGGGTCGCGAAGCAGGGCTGGGACACCTCCCTCGCTGACGGACCCGCGGACTGGGCGAAGAAGCTGCCGGCATACCTGCAGACCAGCGAGCCCGGCAGCCTGGTGGCCACCCCGGTCTTCGACGGCGTCCAGGAGGAGGCCCTCACCGGCCTGCTCACGGCAACTCTGCCGAACCGCGACGGTCAGCGCATGGTCAACGGGGACGGCAAGGCGCAGCTGTTCGACGGCCGCTCCGGAGAGCCGTTCCCGGAGCCGATCGCGGTCGGCTACATGTACATCCTGAAGCTGCACCACCTGGTGGACGACAAGATCCACGCGCGGTCCACCGGCCCGTACTCGATGATCACGCAGCAGCCGCTGGGTGGTAAGGCACAGTTCGGTGGCCAGCGATTCGGTGAGATGGAGGTCTGGGCCCTCGAGGCCTACGGCGCGGCGTACGCGCTGCAGGAGCTCCTGACCATCAAGTCCGACGACGTGCTGGGTCGCGTCAAGGTGTACGAGGCGATCGTCAAGGGCGAGAACATCCCCGAGCCGGGCATCCCCGAGTCCTTCAAGGTGCTCATCAAGGAGATGCAGTCGCTGTGCCTGAACGTCGAGGTGCTGTCCAGCGACGGCTCGCAGATCGAACTCCGCGAGACCGACGACGACGTGTACCGCGCGGCGGAGGAGCTCGGCATCGACCTATCCCGCCGACCTAACGCCAGCAGCGTCGAAGAGATCTGACTCAGTGCCCCGGCGCCGGACCGCGAACGCGGAGCGGCGCCGGGACACGACAACGGCCATCACCAGCCGTCACCGGTGAACACGGACAGACGAAGGAAGTAGGACACCTTGCTCGACGTCAACGTCTTCGACGAGTTGCGCATCGGCCTCGCATCGGCCGACGAGATCCGCGCCTGGTCGCACGGCGAGGTCAAGAAGCCCGAGACCATCAACTACCGGACCCTCAAGCCGGAGAAGGACGGTCTCTTCTGCGAGAAGATCTTCGGTCCTACCCGGGACTGGGAGTGCTATTGCGGCAAGTACAAGCGGGTGCGCTTCAAGGGCATCATCTGCGAGCGCTGCGGCGTCGAGGTGACCCGCTCGAAGGTCCGCCGTGAGCGGATGGGCCACATCGAGCTCGCCGCCCCGGTGACGCATATCTGGTACTTCAAGGGCGTCCCGTCGCGGCTCGGTTACCTGCTCGACGTCGCTCCGAAGGACCTCGAGAAGGTCATCTACTTCGCGGCTTACATGATCACCGATGTCGACGTCGAGGGTCGTCGTGAGGACCTGCCGAACCTCCAGAACGAGATCGACCTGGAGAAGCAGGAGCTCACGAACCGTCGCGACGCCGAGATCGAGGCACGTGCCCAGAAGCTCGAGGCCGACCTGGCCGCGCTCGAGGCCGAGGGTGCCAAGGCCGACGCGCGCCGCAAGGTCCGTGACTCAGCCGAGCGCGAGATGGCTCAGCTGCGCAAGCGCTCGGAGCTGGAGCTGGAACGCCTCGTCGCGGTCTGGGACCGGTTCAAGAACCTCAAGGTCGCTGACCTCGAGGGCGACGAGATGCTGTACCGCGAGCTCGGCGCGCGCTACGGCAACTACTTCAAGGGTTCGATGGGCGCTTCGGCGATCCAGCGGCGCCTCGAGTCGTTCGACCTCGTGGCTGAGGCCGAGTCGCTGCGCGAGACGATCGCGACCGGCAAGGGCCAGCGCAAGACCCGCGCGCTCAAGCGCCTCAAGGTCGTCAACGCGTTCCTCACCACGCGGAACTCGCCGCTCGGCATGGTCCTCGACTGCGTGCCGGTGATCCCGCCGGACCTGCGCCCGATGGTCCAGCTCGACGGCGGCCGGTTCGCGACCTCGGACCTGAACGACCTGTACCGCCGCGTGATCAACCGGAACAACCGGCTCAAGCGTCTGCTCGACCTCGGCGCGCCCGAGATCATCGTCAACAACGAGAAGCGGATGCTCCAGGAGGCCGTGGACGCACTGTTCGACAACGGCCGCCGCGGTCGTCCGGTCACCGGTCCGGGCAACCGGCCGCTGAAGTCGATCTCGGACATGCTCAAGGGCAAGCAGGGTCGGTTCCGCCAGAACCTGCTCGGCAAGCGCGTCGACTACTCGGGCCGAAGCGTCATCGTCGTCGGCCCGCAGCTCAAGCTGCACCAGTGCGGTCTGCCGAAGCAGATGGCGCTCGAGCTCTTCAAGCCGTTCGTGATGAAGCGACTGGTCGACCTCAACCACGCGCAGAACATCAAGAGTGCGAAGCGCATGGTCGAGCGCGCCCGCCCGGTCGTGTGGGACGTCCTCGAGGAGGTCATCACCGAGCACCCGGTGCTGCTCAACCGCGCCCCGACGCTGCACCGCCTCGGCATCCAGGCCTTCGAGCCGCAGCTCGTCGAGGGCAAGGCGATCCACCTGCACCCGCTCGTCTGCGCCGCGTTCAACGCGGACTTCGACGGCGACCAGATGGCCGTCCACCTGCCGCTCTCGACCGAGGCACAGGCCGAGGCCCGCATCCTGATGCTCTCGAGCAACAACATCCTCAAGCCGTCGGACGGGCGTCCGGTGACCATGCCTTCGCAGGACATGATCATCGGCCTGTTCCACCTGACCTCGGCACGCCCGGGTGCCGTCGGCGAGGGGCGCGCGTTCAGCTCCCCGGCCGAGGCGATCATGGCGTTCGACGCCGGCAACCTGGACCTGAACGCCGAGGTCAAGATCCGTCTCGACGACTTCGTCGCACCGGACGGTTTCACCGGGCCGGAGCGCTGGACCGCGGGTGCACCGATCATCCTGGTCACCTCGCTCGGGCGCACGCTGTTCAACGACCTGCTCCCGGTGGACTACCCGTTCGTGAACGAGGTCGTCGACAAGCGGCGCCTCTCGGCGATCGTCAACGACCTAGCCGAGCGCTACCCCAAGGTGGAGGTCGCGGCGAGCCTCGACGCTCTCAAGGAGGCCGGCTTCCGCTGGGCCACCCGGTCCGGCGTCACGATCGGCATCTCGGACGTGGCGACGCCGCGCGAGGAGAAGCGCGTCATCCTGGATCGCTACGAGGCCAAGGCCGAGAAGGTCCAGCAGCAGTACGAGAAGGGTCTGATCACCGACGACGAGCGCCGTCAGGAGCTCATCGAGATCTGGACCCAGGCGACCAACGACGTCGACGACGCGATGCGGGCCAACTTCCCGGAGCGCAACACGGTGTTCCGGATGGTCGGCTCGGGTGCGCGTGGTAACTGGATGCAGGTTCGCCAGATCGCGGGTATGCGCGGCCTGGTGGCGAACCCCAAGGGCGAGATCATCCCGCGCCCGATCAAGTCCAACTACCGCGAGGGCCTCTCCGTCCTGGAGTACTTCATCGCGACCCACGGTGCCCGCAAGGGTCTGGCCGACACTGCACTTCGTACCGCCGACTCGGGCTACCTGACCCGTCGTCTGGTGGACGTCTCGCAGGACGTCATCGTCCGTGAGGAGGACTGCGGCACCGAGCGCGGTCTGAACCTGCCGGTTGCCACGCCGGGTCCGGATGGCGTGCTGCGCCTGCACGAGCGCGTCGAGACGAGCATCTACGCTCGTACTCTCGCCGCGGACGTGACGGCGAAGGACGGCACCATCATCGCCAAGGCCGGCTTGGACCTGGGTGACATGCTGATCGCAGAGGTGATCAAGGCCGGTGTGACCGAGGTCAAGGTGCGCTCCGTGCTCACCTGCGAGTCCCGCGTCGGGACGTGTGCACTCTGCTACGGCCGCTCGCTCGCGACCGGCAAGCTGGTGGACATCGGCG
>Ga0209881_1000473_pt1 | contig 10314 bp, 9 predicted proteins | sample PersoiDNA2013193_FD_185804 | JGI IMG/M metagenome (GOLD analysis project Ga0209881, IMG submission 185804) | Permafrost soil microbial communities from the Arctic, to analyse light accelerated degradation of dissolved organic matter (DOM) -... | ecosystem: Environmental > Terrestrial > Soil >... | reverse complement strand
CGACGACGGGGCGCCCCGGGTGCCCGGTCGCTCCGCCGGCGAGAGCGGCGATCAGGCATGGCCGGACACCGGCCGGCCCGATGACGTCGACCCGGCCCCGCGCGGGCGCGATCTCGAGCGCCTCGGCCAGGGCGGGATCGGCGAGGACGGCAGGGATCAAGCCGGCGAGGTTCATGGCTCGACGGTGCGGGTGTGGAAGCGCAGCTGGGCCGCCTCGAGCCCCGCGGTGAGGATGAGCTCGACGGCGTCGGCGGCTGCGTCGAGCAGCCAGGGCAGATCCAACCGCTCGCGGGAGGAGAAGTCGCGAAGCACGAAGTCGGCCGGATCCATCTGACCCGGCGGGCGACCGATGCCGACCCGCACCCGGATGTACTCCCTGGTCCCGAGGGCCTTGCTGACGTCGCGCACGCCGTTGTGGCCGCCCTCGCCACCACCGCGGCGGAGCCGAACCTCGGCGAACGGGATGTCGAGCTCGTCGTGGACGACGACGACGTGCTCCGGTTTGACCTTGAAGTAGCGGGACATGCTGGCGACCGGACCACCCGAGACATTCATGAAGCAGGTCGGCTTGACCAGCACGACGGCCGGCCCCGGGAGGCCGCCGGGTCCGGTACCGAGCCGCACCTCCGCCGTCGCGGCCCGACCGCGGTGCGCCGCGAACCGAGCGCCGACCCGGCGGGCGAGCTCGTCGGCGACCATCTGGCCAACGTTGTGGCGGTTGCCGGCGTACGTCGGTCCCGGGTTTCCCAGGCCGACGACGAGCCAGCGGTTCTCACTCATGGACACCATCCTGGCGCACAAACGAGCGGCGCCCGACGTCTCGTGACATCGGGCGCCGCTCTCGTTCGTGGCTTGCTCAGTCCTCCGCAGCCGTTCCGGACGGCGCGGCTTCGGCGGCGTCCACCGTGCCCTCGGCGGCGACCTCGGTCGGCTCTTCCTCTTCCTCTTCCTCGGCCTGCGGGATCGAGACGACGAGCACGACGATGTCGGCGTCGCCGAGCAAGGTCGACCCCTCGGGAAGGACGAGCTCGCCGGCGCGCACCTGGGTACCGGCTTCGAGACCCGAGACGTCGAGCTCGATGCTGCCCGGGATGTGCGTCGCCTCGACCTCGAGGTGCAGGTTCTGCAATTCGAGCATGTGGATCGTGCCCGGGAAGCTCTCACCGATGACCTGGATCGAGACCTCGACGTTGACCTTCTCGCCACTCTTCACGATCAGCAGGTCGACGTGCTCGACGTCACCGCGCATCGGGTCGCGCTGCACGTCCTTGGCGATCGCGAGCAGGGTCGCGCCGTCGACATCGAGCGAGAACAGCGCGTTCGCGTGCTTGAGCGCCATGAACGTCTCGTGCGTCGGCAGGGAGACGTGCACCGGGGCGGTGCCGTGGCCGTAGATCACGGCAGGGATCAGACCGGCGCGGCGAGTGCGGCGAGCGGCACCCTTGCCGAACTCGGTGCGGGCGGTGACGGCAAGCTTGACCTCGGCCACGGGGACTCCTGAAGGGTGGGATGAGTATTGGCGCGGTGGCCTCGACGCGGGACATAGGGCGGACGCACGCGGACGACCACCGCGTCGATCACGGAGTCGACATCTGGGCAGAAGTGATCCGCCCGTCCGACGTCCCTCGCCGAGGCAACGCGGTGAGTCTACCGGCTGCCGAAGGGTGCGTCATCCGTGCGGCCCCCTTGCCCGCCTCCCGTCATCTCTTCGGATGTGGGGAGACGCCTATGGCGTCGAGCTTCCCCACGGGCTGAGTATCGAGAACTGGTCCTACACCCTGCAGACACCGTGGGGAACCGAGATGCTTCTCGACTACGACCCGCTCGGGCCGATCAAGGACGTGACCTGGGACGCTGCTTCCTCGGTGACTAGCCGCAGGCCAGACTCGGAGTACTTCTTGGACATCAACGAGTCCGCCTGCTGCGTGAATATCACGGACCACGACTCGGTGGTACGCGGTCTGGCCGACGCCGACTGGGTAGCCGCCGGGAGGGGCAGCGGAGGCCGCACGGTGTACATCGCGGCAATGCGCAACCCGCTCCTGGCGACGATGTACCGCCTGTACGCCGAGCACCGCGCGTACGACAGCGCCACCGCAGCCGACGGCGGACCGCTGTCGGGACCAGTGGCGCCTAGGGCTCGGGCTCATTGCCTACAAGACGCCGCTGACCGGCAGCTGGGTGGTCTACCTCAACTCCCGCCTGGATGCCGAAACCCAGGGGGGGCTGAACGCGCTCGTTACGCGTTGCCGTCGAACAGCGACGTGACCGAGCCCTCGTCGAACACCTCGCGGATTGCCCGCGCGATCAGCGGTGCGATGGACAGCACGGTCAGCTTCTCGAACCGGCTCTCCTCCGGGATCGGCAGCGTGTCCGTCACGACGACCTCGGAGATCCTGCTGTCCGAGAGCCGCTCGACCGCCGGACCGGACAGCAGCGCGTGCGTCGACGCGACGATGACCTCGGCCGCGCCGTTGTCGAACAGGGCGTCGGCGGCCTGCACGATCGTCCCGGCCGTGTCGATCATGTCGTCGACGATCACGCAGGTGCGGCCCACCACCTTGCCGACGAGCTCGTGCACCTTGATCTGGTTCGGCACCCCCGGGTCACGACGCTTGTGGATGATCGCGAGCGGCGCACCCAGCCGGTCCGACCATTGGTCGGCCAGCCGAACCCGGCCGGCATCCGGGGAGACGATCGTGAGCTTCGAGACGTCCAGACGGGTGCGCACGTAGCCCGCGAGCAGCGGCAGCGCCCACAAGTGGTCCACCGGGCCGTCGAAGAAGCCCTGGATCTGGGACGTGTGCAGGTCCACCGCCATCAGGCGATGCGCTCCGGCGGTCTTGTACAGGTCCGCCATCAGTCGCGCCGAGATCGGCTCGCGGCCACGGTGCTTCTTGTCCTGCCGGGCGTAGCCGTAGCACGGCATGATCGCGGTGATCTGCTTCGCGGAGGCGCGCTTGAGCGCGTCCAACATGATCAGCTGCTCCATGATCCACTTGTTGATCGGCGCGGTGTGGCTCTGCAGCACGAATGCGTCCGAGCCTCGCACGCTCTCGCCGAAGCGCACGTACAGCTCGCCGTTCGCGAAATCGTAGGCGGAGGTCGGCACGAGCTCGCAACCCAGCTCGTCCGCGACGGACTGCGCCAGCTCGGGGTGCGCGCGACCCGAGACGAGAACGAGGCGTTTGTCGCGGTCGTGCGAGACGATTCCGGTCATCGCTGCCCTGCTCCTTCGATGGGTGCGCCCGGTACCTCGGGCCGTGGTGAGGTTCCCGCGATGCGGCCCGCCGAGGCTCGCTCGGCGAGTGCTTGCGGTGAGAGAACCGGCCCGCTGTTGTCGTGGCCGGTCGCTTTCTCTGCCGCCTCAGCCGCAGCGGTTCCTGGCCGACGCCGGAGCACCCACCCGTCAAGGTTGCGCTGAGGGGCGGTGTTCACGCCGAGCGCGCCGGGCGGGACATCGCGGCGGATCACCGAGCCGGCGCCGGTGTAGGCCCCGTCCCCGATCGAGACGGGCGCGACCAGGGTGTTGTCCGAGCCGATCCGAACGTGCGAGCCGACGGTGGTGTGGTGCTTCGAGACGCCGTCGTAATTGACGAAGATGGTCGCGGCGCCGATGTTCGACTGCTCACCGATGGTGGCGTCGCCCACATACGACAGGTGCGGCACCTTGGAGCCCGCCCCGATGCTCGCGTTCTTCGTCTCGACGAACGCGCCGATCTTGCCGCTCGCACCCAGGTCGGTACCCGGACGCAAGTAGGAGAACGGTCCGACGACGGCACCCGCACCGATCGTGGCGGCGCACGCGTGCGACCGGATGACCGTGGCACCCGCACCGACGACCACGTCCGTGAGGGTCGAGTCCGGGCCCACCGTGGCGCCGCGGTGGACCACCGTCTCTCCGCGCAGCTGCACCCCTGGCTCGAGCGTGACATCCGGCTCGAGCTCGACCGTGACATCGACCCAGGTCGTCGCGGGATCGATCACGGTGACTCCGGCGAGCATCCAGTCAGCGAGCACGCGGCGGTTGAGCTCGGCGCCGAGGACAGCGAGCTGAGCGCGATCATTGACGCCCTCGACAAGGAGCGGGTCGTCGCTCCGGACGGCCCGCACGGTGCCGCCGTCCGCGCGGGCGATCGCGAGCACATCGGTGAGGTAGACCTCACCCTGGGCGTTGTCCCGACCGATCCGGCCGAGCGCCGCACGGAGCACCTCGGCGTCGAAGACGTAGACCGAGGAGTTGATCTCGCGGATCGAGCGCTGCTCGTCGGTCGCGTCGCGCTCCTCCACCACGGCGAGGACGTCGCCGGTGCCGGGCTCACGGATGATCCGCCCGTAGCCGGTCGCGTCCACCAGCTCGGTGGTGAGGACGGTGACGGCATTCGCGTCGGCGCGGTGAGCCGCGAGGAGCTCGGTGAGGGTGGCGCCGTCGAGCAGCGGGATGTCCGCGGCCAGCACGACGACGGGCCCGACGACGTACGGCGGCCCGACGAGCTGCGGTGACGCGGCGACCTCGGGATGACCGACGGCGGCCCGATCGGCGTGCGCCGCCGCGTCCAGGACGCTCAAGGCGCACTGCACGGCCCGCCCGGTCCCCGGGACGTCGTCCTGGTCCGCGATGAGTACCTGCGGGTCGAGCGCGAGCGCGTGCTCGGCGACCCGGTCGCGCCCGTGCCTCACCACGACGGCGATCCGCTCCGGATCGACCTGGCGTGCCGCGACGAGCGCATGGCCCAGCAGGGTTCGCCCACCCAGCGAGTGGAGGACCTTCGGTGTCTCGGAACGCATCCGGGTGCCCGCGCCTGCGGCAAGGACGATGACGGCAGCGGGACGAGGTGTGCTCACGAGGTGCGGCTCCCGGAGGTCGTCTGCCGGGTGCTACCCGGAGGCTGGTTGGTGCGGACTCACTCTAGCGCCGTGGCGCGTTCCGCCCCCAGGATTCGAACCTGGACCGCAAGGCTCCAAAGGCCTGCATGCTGCCATTACACCAGGGCGGACCGTCACCTGACTGGGCCCACGTGATCGGTCAGTGACCGGCTCAGTCTGCCAGGGAGTCGCGGTCGCCTGCGCCACGGGTGTCCCGACCGGCACAATGGGCGGATGGCCTCCGAGAGCAAGCGCGTGCCGCGGTCCCGCATGACCGGCAAGGAGCGCCGCGAGCAACTCCTGGACGTCAGCCGTCGGTTGTTCGCCGAGAAGGGCTTCGACGGCACGAGCGTCGAGGAGATCGCCGCACGGGCCGGGGTCTCCAAGCCGGTGGTGTACGAGCACTTCGGCGGCAAGGAAGGCATCTATGCGGTGGTGGTCGATCGCGAGGTCCAGGCGCTCACGACAGCGTTGACCGACGCCCTCACCTCCGGTGGGCACCCGAAGATTCTGCTCGAGCGCACCGCGCTCGCGCTGCTCGGCTACATCGAGACCTCCACCGACGGGTTTCGGATCCTGGTGCGCGACTCCCCCGTCGCGCAGGCGACCGGCACCTTCTCGAGCCTCATCGGCGACGTCGCGACCCAGGTCGAGTACCTGCTCGCGGACCAGTTCACCCGGCGTGGCCTGGACCCGAAGGTGGCCCCGATCTATGCCACGATGCTGGTCGGCATGGTCGCGCTGACCGGTCAGCACTGGCTCGACTCGCGCAGTCCGAAGAAGGCCGACGTCGCCGCGCATCTCGTCAACCTCGCCTGGAACGGCCTGAGCAGTCTCGAACGCAGTCCGCAGCTCACCCGGGCCTCGGACCGCCAGGCCGGATAGCCGGCTCAAGAATCTCGACGTCGAGTAATCTCGACGCATGGCCACTCTCCCGGACCCCGTCGTCGGGCACGACGAGGTCGACCGGATCGTCGCCGCCTGGGGCCGCGAGCGTCCGGACCTCGACGTCGCACCGATCGGCGTGTTCTCGCGGGTGAGCCGATTGGCCCGGCTGCTCGATCTCGCCCGACGCACCTCGTTCGGCGTGTCCGAGCTGGACACCTGGGAGTTCGACGTCCTCTCGGCCCTGCGGCGCTGCGGCAGCCCGTACCGGCTCTCGCCGGGCGCCCTCATCACGCAGACCCTGGTCACGAGCGGCACGATGACCAATCGGATCGACCGGCTCGCCGAACGCGGACTGGTCCGGCGGCTTCCGACGCCCGGGGACCGGCGCGGCGTCCTGGTGGAGCTCACCGTCCCGGGTCTCGAAGCCGTGGACCGTGCGATGGCGGCGCTCCTCGACACCGAGCGGGAGCTGCTGGTCGCCTTCCCGAGCTCCGACCGCGAGTGCTTGGCCGGCCTCCTTCGCGCCCTGCTGGTGCGCGTCGAGGGGCAGCCGAGCGACGCCGCCGCCGGCCCGGACGTCTACTGAGCGGTCTCGGCCGCCTCGAGCCATTCGTCCTCGAGCTGTGCCCGCTCGGCCGCCAGCTCCCGCAGCTGGGTGTCCAGGGCGAGCACCGCGGTGTGATCGGTGGCCCGCTCGACCATCCGGGCATGCAACCGCTGCTCCGCGTCGGCTATCCGGGCCAGCCGACGCTCGATCCGCTGGAGGTCCTTGCGCGCCGCATGGACGTCGGCCCCTGAGGACCCGGGGACCGCGGAGGTCGGCGCCGGCGCCTGGCCGGCCGACGCGAGGAGCGCGAGCCGGCGCAGCTGCAGATACTCCTCGACGCCGCCGGGCAGATCCCTGAGCCGACCGTCGCCGAGCAGCGCGAGGTGCCGATCGCACACCCGTTCCAGCAGGTAGCGGTCGTGCGAGACGACGACGAGAGTGCCCGGCCAGGTGTCGAGGAGGTCCTCGAACGAGGCGAGGGTGTCGGTGTCCAGATCGTTCGTCGGCTCGTCGAGGAGCAGCACGTTCGGCTCACCGACGAGCAGCCGGAGCAGCTGGAGCCGGCGACGTTCACCCCCGGAGAGGTCGCGCACGGGGGTCCAGGCGCGCTCACGGCTGAACCCGAGGCGCTCGGTGAGCTGAGCGGCCGTGAGCTCCTTGCCGTCGCTCGTCACCTCGCGGCGCTCCCGCTCGATCACCTCGACGGGGCGGAGGTCGGCCAGCTCGTCGAGCTCGGAGACATCCTGCGAGAGCATCGCGACCCGCACCGTCTTCCCGCGTCGGACCTTCCCGTGGCTCGGCTGCAGATCGCCCGAGAGGAGACGCAGCAGGGTCGTCTTCCCCGACCCGTTCACCCCGACGACGCCGAACCGGTCGCCCGGGCCGAGCTGCCAGGTGACATCCCGCAGCACCGGTTCGTCGAACGTGACGCCGACGCCCTCGAGCTCGAGCACGTCCTTGCCGAGGCGCGCCGTCGCGAGCTTCGTGAGCGCCACGTTGTCCCGCGGCGGTGGCTCGTCGGCGATCAGGGCGGTGGCGGCATCGATCCGGAACCGCGGCTTGCTGGTCCGCGCGGGCGCACCGCGCCGCAACCACGCGAGCTCCTTGCGGAGCACGTTCGCGCGCTTCTCCGCACCCTGGGCGGCCAACCGGGCCCGCTCCGCCCGGGCCAGCACATAGGCCGCATAGCCGCCCTCGGACGCCTCGACGATGCCGTCATGCACCTCCCAGATGTGGGTGCACACGGCATCGAGGAACCAGCGGTCGTGAGTGACCACGACGAGCGCTCCGCGGCCGCGGCTGAACCGCTCCCGCACGTGCTCCGCGAGCCACGCGACGCCCTCCACGTCGAGGTGGTTGGTGGGCTCGTCCAGCGCCAGCACCTCGTCGTCCCGGACCAGCAGAGCCGCCAGGGCGACGCGACGACGCTGCCCGCCGGAGAGCGAGCCGAGGTCGCTGTCCAGGTCCAGATCGCCGAGCAAGCCCGCATGGATCGAGCGGATCCTGGCATCGGACGCCCAGACGTGATCCGGCACGGTGCCGTGCACGACGCCGCGCACGGTGGTGCCGTGCCAGTGGTCGTCGCGTTGGTCGAGCAGCGCGAAGGTGACCCCGCCGGCCCGGGTGACCCGGCCGTCGTCGGGCGGCTGGGCACCGGCCAGGACCCGCAAGAGAGTCGTCTTCCCCGCGCCGTTCCCGCCGACGACGCCGATCCGGTCGCAGTCGTCGAGCCCGAGACTCACGGAGTCGAGCAGGACCTGGGTGCCCAGGGTGAGCGAGACCGCATCGGCGCCGAGCAGGTGCGCCATCAGCCGCGGTCCACCGGGGTGAGCGGGCCCGGCTCGAAGTCGCCGCCCATCCGGACCGGCTGAAGAACCCGCGCCCCCGCCACCGGGCCGACCGCGTACACGACCTCGTCCGCCACGCCCGCGGCCGTCAGGCCGGCAGCGATCACGAGGGCGTGCTTGGCGCCGCGGGCGAGCGCGGCAACCGTCGGACCGGACCCTGAGACGATCGCTCCGAGCGCCCCCGCGTCGTGCGCGACCCCAAGCGTCTCGGTCAGCTCCGGCGCCAGCTCGATGGCGGCGGGCTCGAGGTCGTTGCGCAGCACGGCACCGAGAGCCGCGGGGTCGCCCGCGCGCAGCGCCTGCATGAGCTCGAGGTCCGCTTGCGGCTCCGCCTCAGCGGTGCTGCCGGAGAGCCGGTCGAAGGTGCGGTAGACCGCGGGAGTCGCGAGGCCCTGAGACCTGATCGCGAACACCCAGTGGTACTCGCCCCGAGTCATCGCGGGCGTGAGCAGATGACCGCGGCCGGTGCCGATGGCGGTGTGACCGAGGAGAGCGAACGGCACGTCGGAGCCCAGCTGGGCGGCCAGCTCGGCGAGCGTCTCGCGGCTGAGCGCTGTCTGCCACAGCGCGTCGCACGCCAGCAGTGCCGCCGCGGCGTCGGCCGAGCCACCCGCCATCCCGCCGGCGACCGGGACGCCCTTGTGCACGTGCAGGCGGACTCCCTCATCGATCCCGGCGTGCTCGGCGAGGAGCCGCGCGGCGCGCAGCGCGAGGTTCGTCTCGTCGGTGGGCACACCCTCCGCGAACGGTCCGGCGACCGTCAGCTCGAAGGTGTCGCTCGGCCGCGCCGTGAGGTCCTCGTAGAGCGAGACGGCCTGGAAGACAGTTGCGAGCGGGTGGTACCCGTCGGGAGCGAGAGCGCCGACGGCGAGCGACAGGTTCACCTTTCCGGGCGCGCGGACCCGCACCTGCCTCGTGCTCGCGTCGAAGGTCACGTCTCCACTCTCCCAAACTTCGCCCGCGGGCACTCATCGACCGAGACGGGCACCGGACAGCCCCTCGGCCAGCCGGGCGAACTCGCTGATGCTCAGCGTCTCGCCCCGAGCCGTCGGTTCGATCCCGGCGGCCTCGATCGCGCGCTGCGCCTCGGCCGGAGAGCCGGCGAGGGCTGCCAGCGCTCCCCGAAGCACCTTTCGCCGCTGGCCGAACGCGGCGTCCACCACCGCGAACACCTGCTCGCGCGTCGCCGACGTCGACGGCGGCTCGCGTCGCTCGAGCGCCACCAGGGCCGAGTCGACGTTCGGGACCGGCCAGAACACCGATCGCCCGATGGTGCCGACCCGGCGGGCGCCCGCGTACCACGCTGCTTTGGCCGACGGCACGCCGTAGGTGCGGGAGCCGGGCGGGGCGACGAGGCGGTCTGCGACCTCAGCCTGGACCATCACGAGAAGTCGGCGCAGGCTCGGGAACCGCTCGAGCATGGTGAGGAGCACCGGGACCGCGACGTTGTAGGGCAGGTTCGCGACGAGCGCCTCGGGCGGTCTGCCCGGCAGCGCGGTCACGTCGAGGGCGTCGGCCGCCACCACGGTCAGCTTTCCGGAGCGGTGCGGCGCGAGCTCGGCCACCGTGTCGGGGAGCCGGCGAGCGAGCACGGGGTCGATCTCGACGGCAACCACCTCGGCTCCCGCGTGCAGCAGGCCGAGAGTGAGGGAGCCAAGACCAGGACCGATCTCGACGACCCGCTGACCCGGTACGACGTCGGCGGCGCGCACGATCCTCCGGACGGTGCCCCCGTCGACGACGAAGTTCTGCCCGAGGCTCTTGGTCGGCCGGATGCCCAAGTGCGCCGCGAGCGCCCGGATGTCGCCGGGGCCGAGGTAGGCGTCGCGGTGCTCCGTCATGACAGCGAGCCTAGGCCGTCGCGCCGCGGCGGCAGCGGGGCTGCCGGTCCCGCGGCCGCAGGTCAGGAGCGGGGCCGCACCAGGTGAGAAGCCGACGCGGACCGGGTGCGAGCACGACCCTGGCGCCGACGGCACCGCGTGGAGCCGGGCCGCGTGGAGCTGGGCCGCGCGAGACGCGTCAGTACCAGTTGTGCGCGCTCCAGAACGCCCAGGCACCGCACGGCGTGGCGTAGCGACCGGCGATGTAGTTGAGACCCCAGGTGATCTGGGTCGCCGGGTTGGTCTGCCAGTCAGCGCCGATGGTTGCCATCTTGGAACCCGGCAG
>Ga0209881_1000472_pt1 | contig 10316 bp, 9 predicted proteins | sample PersoiDNA2013193_FD_185804 | JGI IMG/M metagenome (GOLD analysis project Ga0209881, IMG submission 185804) | Permafrost soil microbial communities from the Arctic, to analyse light accelerated degradation of dissolved organic matter (DOM) -... | ecosystem: Environmental > Terrestrial > Soil >... | reverse complement strand
CCGAGCAGGTGCGCCGGGTGACCGCCCGGCTGGCCGGCGAGACCGGGCTTCGGCTCGAACCCGGCAAGCTGGTCGAGGAGCTCCGTCCTCCGGTCGACGTGGACAAGGGGTCCGCACTCGCCGGCCTGCTGGCAGCCAATCCCAGCCTGACGGTGGTCGCCTACGCGGGCGACGACCTCGGCGACGCGCCCGCGCTGCGCGGGGTACGTGACGCGGGCGGCTACGCGCTGGTGATCGATCACGGCAGCGAGACCGATCCCCGCCTGCGGGACCTGGCCGACGAGACCTACCCGGGCACCGGGGCCTTCGCCGACTGGCTTGAGCGGCTGGCGGACAGCGCGGCGGCCGCTCCGCCGCTACCCGGCCATGAGGACGCGGACGGGTAACTCGGAGCACGGGACCGTTCCTCATGATGGGCCTGGCCGTGGATTTTTCCGCGAAGTCCCCCGCTAGCCGGGACCGCCGCCTGGCCTGAAGGCCGAGCCGCCCGCCGCCCACGGGGCGGGTGCCTGCGCGCGGTGACTGGGCACGCGCCGGGTGAAAGCGCGGTGCGCGTAGTGCATCAGGGTGAGCAGGGACCGCTCGCGGGCGGCGAGCGCCGCGGGGGCGAGCACGCCGCGGTCGGCCATCTCGCGGGCCAGGGCAAGCTCGGTCGCGGCGAGCTGGTAGTCGGCCATCGCCGCGGCCGCGGGCAGGCCGCCGGCGGCGCGGGCCCAGGTGCGGGCGTGGCCGCGGGCGCGCAGCGAGGCGAGCATCGCGATGTCGTCGGCTGTGACCAGCCCGGTCCGCTCGTAGCCCGGCAGGTAACGCAGGATCAGCCCGATAATGCGCCTGCGGTCGGCGACCAGGATGGCGATCAGGCCGAGGAGGACGCACGACATGATCAGGTAGGCGCTGACGAGGCCCGCCGTGCCGAACAGGGACAGGCCGTTCCAGGTGCCGTGCAAGACCATCGCCGCGAGCCAGCCGGCGGTCACCGCCCAGGCACCGCCGTGCCGGCGGCTCGCCGCCCAGGCCACCCCGAGGCCGGTCATCGAGGTGAAGATCGGGTGCAGCAGCGGTGAGAGCAGGCCGCGCAGCACGAAGGTGTAGCCGAGCAGTGCCATGCCGCCGCGTTCCGGAGTGACGATGGCGTTGACGTAGTACCCGACGTTCTCGATCATCGCGAACCCGAGCCCCACCATCGCCGCGTAGATCACCCCGTCCGTGGGCCCGTCGATCTCGTCGCGGCGCCGCCAGAGCAGTCCGATGAGCACCAGGCCCTTCATCGTCTCCTCGACGACGGGAGCGCCGAACGTCGCCGCCACGTACTCGCCCGTCGTCGCGCCGAGGGCCGGCATCGTCACGTACTCCAGATCGGCGGTGTTGATGATCAGCGCGGACAGGGCCGCGATCCCCGCTCCCCAGCCGAAGGCGAAGGCGAGGTTCGCGCGCGGCTCTGGCTCAAGCCTGTCCATCCAGAGCACCGCCGACACGAGCAGCGGCACCGGCAGCAGCGCGAGCGGCAGCGCGATCGCGAACGGCGCCGGACCGTCCCCGCTGGCCAGGGTCTGCACGGCGTCGATGCCGAGCGCGACGATCGCGCACGCGGCGGTGGCCGCGATGCCGACGATGAACGCGACGGGCGTCCGGCCCGCGGGCCGCCCCGCGAGCACCGCTGCCGGAGAAGGCTGCATGGACTCGGGCATGCCGGGAAGCATACTGTGCGCGCCCAGTGCCTGAACGTGGGCACGGACCTGGCAAATCGGTCTGGACCGCGTTTGTCTATGGTCTAGACCATAGATACGGTGAACCTTGCGGAAACGGACCCCCCGCGCGCTTCCCCGATAGCGTTGCGGGATACGCTTTTCCAACGTGGGCACTGTTGCCACACGGGGACTTCGAAGGGATACGTGACGACGGTGAGCAACCACGCCCTCGACTGGTCATCCGCCGACGAACGGGCGGTTGATCTGGTCCGCGTCCTGGCAATGGACGCCGTGCAGGAGGCGGGGAACGGCCACCCCGGGACCGCGATGTCCCTGGCGCCGGCCGCCTACCTGCTCTACCAGCGCATACTGCGGCACGACCCCGCCGACCCGCACTGGACGGGCCGCGACCGGTTCGTGCTCTCGTGCGGCCACTCAAGCCTCACGCTCTACATTCAGCTCTACCTGTCCGGCTACGCGCTCACCCTTGACGACCTCAAGAAGCTGCGCAAGTGGGGCAGCATTACCCCCGGCCACCCCGAGTACCACATGACCCCTGGCGTGGAGATCACGACGGGCCCGCTCGGCCAGGGCGTCGGCAACGCGGTGGGCATGGCGATGGCGGCACGCCGCGAGCGCGGCCTGTTCGACCCGGACGCGGCGCCGGGCACCAGCCCGTTCGACCACTACATCTACGCCTTCGCCTCCGATGGCGACATCGAAGAGGGCATCACGCACGAGTCCTCCGCGCTCGCCGCCGTGCAGCAGCTAGGCAACCTGACCGTGCTGTACGACGACAACTACATCTCGATCGAAGACGACACGCACATCGCCAAGTGCGAGGACGTCGGCGCGAGGTACGAGGCCTACGGCTGGCACGTCCAGCACGTGGACTGGCATACCGCCGACGGCGGCTACCACGAGAACGTGCAGGCGCTCTACGACGCGTTCGAGGCGGCCAAGGCGGTCACGGACAAGCCGTCGTTCATCGTGCTGCACACGATCATCGGCTGGCCCGCCCCGAACAAGAAGGACACCGGCGCCGCGCACGGTTCCGCGCTCGGCGATGCCGAGGTCGCCGCGACCAAGGAAATCCTCGGGTTCGACCCGGCGGTGAAGTTCCCCGTCGAGGAAGAGGCGCTTTCCCGCGCCCGCGAGGTCGCCGATCGCGGCAAGGCGCTGCGGGCCCAGTGGGACGAGCAGTTCGCCACCTGGGAAAAGAAGGATGCGGAACGAGCCGCGCTCTTCGCCCGGATGGCCACGCGCTCTCTCCCCGCGGGGTGGACGGACGCGCTGCCCGAGTTCCCTGCCGACCCTAAGGGCATCGCCACCCGCAAGGCCTCTGGCGAGGTACTCACCGCGCTCGCGCCGGTGCTGCCCGAGCTGTGGGGCGGTTCCGCCGACCTGGCGGAGTCCAACCTGACCACGATGAAGGGCGAGCCGTCCTTCATCCCCGCCGTGCACCAGACCGCGATGTGGAAGGGCGGCCCGTACGGACGGACGCTGCACTTCGGCATCCGCGAGCACGGCATGGGCTCGATCATGAACGGCATCGCGGTACACGGCGGCACCCGCGTGTACGGCGGCACGTTCCTGCAGTTCAGCGACTACATGCGGGGCGCGGTTCGGCTCGCGGCGCTGATGGAGCTGTCGGTCACCTACGTCTGGACGCACGACTCGATCGGCCTGGGCGAGGACGGCCCGACCCACCAGCCGATCGAGCACCTGTGGTCGCTGCGGAACATTCCCGGGCTTGACGTGGTGCGGCCCGCGGACGCCAACGAGACCGCGGCGGTATGGCAGACGATCCTCGAGAACACAGAACGTCCGGCGGCCCTGGCGCTGAGCAGGCAGAACGTCCCCACGTTCGACCGGGTGATATTCGCGCCTGCCTCGTTGGCGGCGCGCGGCGCGTACGTGATGGCCGACGGGACCGACGTGATCTTGATCGGGACGGGATCCGAGGTCCAGATCGCCGTCGCGGCACGCGAGCTGCTCGCGGCCGACGGCATCTCCGCCCGGGTTGTCTCGATGCCGTGCACGGAATGGTTTACGCTCCAGGACGCTTCCTACCAAGAGGATGTGCTCCCGGCGGCGATGAAGGCCCGGGTGTCGGTCGAGGCGGGCATCACGGCGCCGTGGAAGATCTTCGTCGGTGACGCGGGCGAGTCGATCGGAGTCGACCACTACGGCGCCTCTGCGGCGGCTGCCGTGATCTATAAGGAGTTCGGCATCACCGCGGAGGCGGTAGCCGACGCCGCCAAGGCATCCATCGCGAAGACTGCTTGAAGACGGAAGAAGGAACGCGGCAATGAGCGACGTGCTCGAGGAGCTTACCCAGGCCGGGGTATCGATCTGGCTGGATGACATCAGCAGGAACCGGCTGATCACCGGCAACCTCGCGGCCCTGATCAAGAACTCCCACGTGCGGGGCGTGACCTCCAACCCGACGATCTTCGCCAACGCGCTCGCCAAGGGCGAGGCGTACGACGAGCAGATCAAGGACCTCGCCATCCGCGGCGTCGACGTCGGCGAGGCGTCCCGGATGATCACCACCTACGATATCCGCTGGGCGGCCGACGTGCTCCGCCCGGTGTACGAGGAGTCGGCCAGCCTGGACGGGCGGGTGTCGATCGAGGTCGACCCGCGGCTCGCCAAGGAGACCGCCAAGACCATCGCCGAGGCCAAGCAGCTCTGGTGGCTGGTCGACCGGCCCAACCTGTACATCAAGATCCCGGCCACCGCCGAGGGCGTGCCCGCGATCACCGCGGTGATCGCGGAGGGGATCAGCGTCAACGTCACGCTGATCTTCTCCCTTGAGAGGTACGGCGAGGTCATCGACGCCTACATGGCCGGCCTCGAGCAGGCGGCGGCCAACGGGCACGACATCTCCACGATCGCCTCGGTCGCGTCGTTCTTCATCAGCCGGGTGGACACCGAGGTGGACAAGCGCCTGGTGAAAATCGGGACGCCGGAGGCGCTCGCGCTCAAGGGCAAGGCGGCCCTGGCCAACGCGCGGCTCGCCTACGAACTGTACGAGCAGAAGCTGGCCACCGACCGCTGGAAGGCCCTCGCCGCCAAGGACGCGAAGGTACAGCGGCCGCTGTGGGCGTCCACGTCCACCAAGGACCCGTCGTACCCCGACACCCTGTACGTCGTCGACCTGGTGGTCGCCGACACGGTGAACACCATGCCCGAGGCGACCCTGCACGCCACCGCCGACCACGGCGTGCTGCGCGGCGACACGGTCCACGGCACGTACGACGAGTCGCGCGCGGTGTTCGCCAGCCTTGAAGCGCTCGGCATCGGCTATGACGACGTGGTTCAGGTCCTCGAGGATGAGGGCGTGTCCAAGTTCGAGGTCTCCTGGACCGAGATGCTCCAGACCATCCAGAACGAGCTGAGCCTGAACGCCTAGCGCGCTCGATACTCGACGGCAGAAGGAACTTGGAGGTTCCGATCATGGAAGTGCCGAACGCCGGCACCCGGGGGCCGGCGCCGGCGAACCCGGGGGTGCTCGCGGCAGCGGGCGACCCGGTCAACCCGCTGCGCGACCCGCGAGACCGACGAATCCCGCGGGTCGCCGGCCCATGCGTCATGGTGATGTTTGGCGTCACCGGCGACCTGGCGCGCAAGAAACTGATGCCGGCCCTCTACGACCTGGCCAACCGCGGGCTGCTGCCGCCTGGTTTCTCCCTCGTCGGCTTCGCCAGGCGAGACTGGGAGCACGAGGACTTCGCGCAGATCACCTACGAGTCGGTCAAGGAGCACGCCAGGACCCCCTTCCGGGAGACCGTCTGGCAGCAGCTCTCCGAGGGCGTCAGGTTCGTGCCCGGCGAGTTCACCGACGATGACGCGTTCGACAACCTCGCGGAGACCGTCAAGCAGCTCGACCACGAGCGTGGCACCGGCGGTAACTACGCGTTCTACCTGTCCATCCCGCCGAAGTTCTTCCCCACCGTCGTGCAGCAGCTCAAGCGGTCCGGCCTGTCCGACCCTGGGCCCGCCGACGAGGCGGGCAAGACCCCGTGGCGGCGCGTGGTCATCGAGAAGCCGTTCGGCCGCGACCTGGAGACGGCCAAGGAACTGAACGCCATCGTGGACGCGGTGTTCCCCTCGCACTCGGTGTTCAGGATCGACCACTACCTGGGCAAGGAGACCGTCCAGAACATCCTGGCGCTCCGCTTCGCCAACACGCTCTACGAGCCGGTATGGAACCGCGGCTTCGTCGACCACATCCAGATCACGATGTCGGAGGACATCGGGATCGGCGGCCGGGCCGGCTACTACGACGGGATCGGCGCCGCCCGCGACGTCATCCAGAACCACCTGCTCCAGCTGCTCGCGCTGACCGCGATGGAGGAGCCGGTCTCCTTCGACGCGGACTCGCTGCGCCAGGAGAAGGAGAAGGTGCTGTCGGCGATCCGGCTGCCGGCCAACATCGCGGAGGGGACCGCGCGCGGCCAGTACTCCGTCGGCTGGCAGGGCGGCAGGCAGGTGCTCGGCTACCTCGACGAGGAGGGCATCCCCGCCGACTCCAAGACAGAGACCTATGCCGCCGTCCGGCTCTCCGTCGACACGCGGCGGTGGGCGGGCGTCCCGTTCTACCTGCGCACGGGCAAGCGGCTCACCAGGCGGATGACGGAGATCGCGGTGCTCTTCCAGCGCGCGCCGCACCTGCCGTTCGCGGCCACCGACACCAAGGAGCTCGGCAAGAACGCCCTGGTGATCCGGGTGCAGCCGGACGAGGGCGTCACCGTGCGGTTCGGCTCAAAGGTGCCGGGCTCGGCGATGGAGGTCCGCGACGTGAACATGGACTTCGCCTACGGCGAGTCGTTCACCGAGGCCTCCCCCGAGGCCTACGAGCGGCTGATCCTCGACGTGCTCATCGGCGACCCGCCGCTGTTCCCCCGGCAGGAAGAGGTCGAGCTCTCCTGGCGCATCCTCGACCCGATCGAGCAGTTCTGGGCCGAGAACACCAAGCCGGACCAGTACGTGTCGGGCTCGGAAGGACCCGCGTCCGCCGACGCGATGATGGCGCGCGACGGCCGCGCCTGGCGCAGGCTCTGAGGGAGACCAGACTCCGATGACGATTGACCTGACCGATACCACTACCGGCGCCATCGACACGGCGCTCACCGAGGCGCGGCGGCGGCTCGGCGGCATGACCCTGGGCATGGTGCTCACGCTCATCATCGTGACCGACGAGGCCGCGCAGTACGACGCGATTCGCTCGGCGAACCAGGCCGCGCGCGAGCATCCGTGCCGGGTTCTCACCGTGATCGCCCGTAAGCCCAAGGCAGACTCCCGGCTCGACGCCGAGATCCGCGTCGGCGAGGCCTCGCCAGGCGAGACGATCGTGCTGCGCATGTACGGGCCGCTCGGGCAGCACGCGGACTCGGTAGTCGCGCCACTCCTCGTGCCCGACGTGCCCGTGGTGACCTGGTGGCCAGACGATGCCCCCGAGATGCCCGCCAAGCACCCCCTAGGTGCGCTCGCGCAGCGGCGGGTGACCGACTCGGCCGCCTCCGACGATCCGCACAAGATGATCGCGACGCTCGCCGAGGCCTACCAGCCGGGCGACACCGACTTCGGCTGGACTCGCGCGACGCCATGGCGCTCGCTGCTCGCCGCCACTCTTGACCAGGCGCATCCGGAGATCACTGCGGGCGAGATCGCCGCGGAGCAGGACAACCCGACCGCGGACCTGATCGCGGCCTGGCTGTCGCTCCGGCTCGGCGTACCGGTCGAGCGGACCGTCTCGGCCGGACCTGGCATCACCGACGCCTCGTTCAGCACCACCGAGGGCGACATCAAGATCGTCCGGACCGACGGCAGGACGGCGACGCTGTCGTGGCCAGGCCGGATCGACCGGATGGTTTCCCTGCACCGCCGCGAGACCGCCGAGCTCCTCGCGGAGGAACTCCGCCGCCTCGACCCGGACGAGGTCTACCACGAGACCCTGAACCAGGTTCTGATCAGCAACGCCACGCCCGAGCCGCCTGAGCCCGCGGAGCCGGACGAGGGAGGCGTGACGCGGGTATGAGCGGCGCGCCTGAAGTGCTCGTTCACGCGGACGGGACGCTGCTCGCCGAGGCGGTCGCGGCCCGGACGATCACCAGGCTCGCGGACGCGCTGTCCGCCGCCGGGCAGGCGCATCTGGTGCTGACCGGCGGCGGGATCGGCACCAAGGTACAGGCGGCGATCGCCGCCGCCCCCGCGAGGGACGCGGTGGACTGGTCCCGGGTGAACTTCTGGTGGGGCGACGAACGGTTCGTCCCCACCGGTGACCCGGAGCGCAACGAGACCGGGGCCCGCACCGCGCTGCTCGACCACATCGGCGTGGAACCGGCCAGGGTGCACACGATGAACGGCCCGGACGGTCCTGACGGCGATGACCCGGTGGCTGCCGCCGCCAGGTACGCCGCCGAGCTCGCCGCCGCGGCTCCGGCTGGCCTGGTGCCGGCTTTCGACATCCTGATGCTCGGCATCGGCCCCGAGGGCCACGTCGCCTCGATCTTCCCCGAGTCGCCCGCGGCCTACGCCGACGGCCAGGTCGTCCCGGTCTTCAACTCCCCCAAGCCACCGCCGACCAGGATCTCGCTGACGTTCCCTGCCCTCCGGTCCGCCCGCGAGGTCTGGATCCTGGCGAGCGGCGCGGAAAAGGCCGAGGCCGTGGCCCGCGCCCTGGCCGGCGAACCCGAGGACAAGCTCCCCGCCGCCGGCGCCCGGGGCACCGAGCGGACGCTGTTCCTCATCGACAAGCCCGCGGCAAGCGCGATCATCTAGCGGCTGTTACAGCCCTGCGGGCGCTTCTTGCTGTTATCTCGCGACTGAATCTGCAGGCGACCGCGGCCCTGCCGGTCACGCTCACACGCAAACGAGAGCTGCTTTGACTCGAATAAATGATCTTGGTAGCATCCACGCCGAGGCCGTCTCCTGCGACGCCCTCATCGTCCCCGTCGTCACCGGCTCCCCGGACTGGGCGGTGATCGCGCAGATGGTCGGCCCGGTGCTGGATGCCTGCGGGCAGGCCGCCGCGGCGCTTCCCCCCGAGGCGTGGGAGGCGCTGCAGTACGCGATGGCCCGGCTCGCGATCGACTTCGTGTCCGGCCCCGGCGCCCTCGCCTCCGTGCTGCGCACCGGCCTGCTGCCGGCCCCGTGCAACGGGAAGAGCGTGCCGATCGACGTCGGGTACCCGGAGAACATCCCGGAGGCGATCAGGCGGGCCGTGATCTTGCGCGATAAGCACTGCGCGTGACCCGGCGGCTGCGGCAGGCGCCCCGCCAGCTGCGACGTGCACCACATCCGGCACCTCAAGGACGGCGGCCCGGCCAGCGTCAGGGACTGCGTCCTGCTGTGCCAGTACCACCACGACATCTGCATCCACCGCCGGGGCTGGGACATCGAGCTCCTCCCCGACGGATCGGTCCGCGCCTACGGCCCCCGCGGCCAGGTCCTCCGCAGCCACGCACCACCCGGCACCCGAGCCGCATAACCAGCCGCGGCAGTTCCACGACGCCCTCCAAGAGGGCTGCGAGCTGCTGATGACTTCTTGCCGGACTATGTTGATACAGTCACCGATGAGGAACCCGGGGCGCTGCTGGGTTAGCGTTCTTGGACGAGCTCGTCGAGCATCTTGCGCATCGGTGCCGCGTTGCCGTGCATGATGGCGGCGGAGGCGGCGACGTTGCGATCTGCGTCGAGGTGCTGCCAGGCCAGGGTGAATCCCGCATCGTCGGCGAGTTGCTCGAAGAAGGCGCGCTGGGTCCTGCCGTTGCCCTCGCGGAACGGGTGGACGGCGTTGACTTCGCCGAGGTAGTAGGTCAGCCGGTCGATGAACGCGTCACGGTCCAGGCCCCGCAGGAGGTTCTCGTTACGCAGCTGACGGAAGATCTCGGCCGCCGACGGCTCGATGTACCGGGGCAGGCAGAACGTGCTCCCCTTAGCGATGGCGACGGTCCGGGGCTGCCCGGCCCGGTCGTAGATGTCGCCGAAGATCTTGCGGTGGACCTCCCGCAGGTGAGCCAGGTCGCAGGCGGGGCGAACCGGCGTTTCCCTGAGCCAGATCAGGGCAGCGTGCGTGATCTCCCGCTCGGCTGCCTCCAGTTCCGCGGCCGTGCTCAGCCCGAGCTTGTTGCGCAGGACGCCCGACACCGGATCGGCATACGGGTCGCCGGGCATCTAGGCCTGCCGGTAGCGGGCGACGGTCCGGCGGTAAAGTTCCGCCGCACTGATCTCGCCGTCCACGTAGGACGAGACTTCCCGGTCATGCTCCGTGCTGAACGGGCCCGGCACCTCGACCTGCACCGACTGCGCGGCCGAGAGAGCATGATCCAGGCGGGCACGCTGGCGCGCCAGCGCCTCGTACCGCTCATACACCTCATAAGACAGGAGGATGGCCTCGGGCTTACGGTGCGACCCGAAGGCAACCGGCTCCGCCGCGGCGCCCTCGCGGCGGAAGCGGGCGAGGATCCCAGACAGCCGCGCCCTGACCTCGGACAGCGGGTGAACCTGCATTACCTCGGGACTAGCCATACACAATAGTGTACTAAAATTTGTACAGAATCGGGACGGCTTTCCTGTCGGCTTCGACCCGCTGTTGCTTGACGCTGACTCCCGCTAGAC
>Ga0209881_1000468_pt1 | contig 10372 bp, 4 predicted proteins | sample PersoiDNA2013193_FD_185804 | JGI IMG/M metagenome (GOLD analysis project Ga0209881, IMG submission 185804) | Permafrost soil microbial communities from the Arctic, to analyse light accelerated degradation of dissolved organic matter (DOM) -... | ecosystem: Environmental > Terrestrial > Soil >... | reverse complement strand
CGGGCGCTGGGCGGTCCTGAGGCGGGGCAAGCGCACCCTGGCAGTCGCCGAGCGAGTGCTCTGAGGTACCTGAGGCGACCCCGGGGCGCCGACCCGGCTCGGCAGCGCGCGGCCCCTGCCAGCTGTCGGGGCGGCCCCGTGTGCGGCCGCGGCGTCGGCCTGCGCACGCGCGAACATCGGTGTGGCCCGCGACACGACGGCCGAGTTGGACGCACGGGGTCTGCCTGGTAGTGTTCACCTTCGCCCGGCAGGGAGGAACGGACCAGCGAGCGAACCGCTCACAGGGCCGGTCCCACGGGCACCATCCCTTGTCCACATCAGACGACGCCCTCGGCGTCCGACGGCGCGTGCCGGGGGAGGGGAACCGAGCTGCAGCCGGATCGCGGTGGGGTGTGATGCGAATCGCACGCTGTCGAGGACAGGCTGGTTGACACGGGTAACCCGCGCAGATAAAGTAGAACGGTTGCCTCCAAAACGGTCGAGAGACCCGGATGGATGCGCGTCCGCTCCTTGAGAACTCAACAGCGTGCCAAAAGTCGATGCCAATCGTCATCGCCGAAAATGCATGGGCGAGCCCGTTCGGGCAAGCCTTGCACTCGACGGTGACATGGCAAGACGAATGCGACAGCATTTGATCGAAGCCAGATTAACGGTCCTTCGGGGCCACTTCGTATTGTCGGTCAACCCGTGCGTAAGTGCGGGATACCAAAAGACATCTAACGGAGAGTTTGATCCTGGCTCAGGACGAACGCTGGCGGCGTGCTTAACACATGCAAGTCGAACGGTGATCTCGGTGCTTGCACCGGGTGATCAGTGGCGAACGGGTGAGTAACACGTGAGCAACCTGCCCCCGACCCTGGGATAACCCCGAGAAATCGGAGCTAATACCGGATACGAGACGCACAGGCATCTGTAGCGTCTGGAAAGATTCATCGGTCAGGGATGGGCTCGCGGCCTATCAGCTAGTTGGTGAGGTAGTGGCTCACCAAGGCGACGACGGGTAGCCGGCCTGAGAGGGCGACCGGCCACACTGGGACTGAGACACGGCCCAGACTCCTACGGGAGGCAGCAGTGGGGAATATTGCACAATGGGCGCAAGCCTGATGCAGCGACGCCGCGTGGGGGATGAAGGCCTTCGGGTTGTAAACCCCTTTCACCAGGAGCGAATTCAGACGGTACCTGGGGAAGAAGCGCCGGCTAACTACGTGCCAGCAGCCGCGGTAATACGTAGGGCGCAAGCGTTGTCCGGAATTATTGGGCGTAAAGAGCTCGTAGGCGGCCTGTTGCGTCCGCTGTGAAATCCCGGGGCTCAACCCCGGGCCTGCAGTGGATACGGGCAGGCTAGAGGCAGGCAGGGGAGAACGGAATTCCTGGTGTAGCGGTGAAATGCGCAGATATCAGGAGGAACACCGGTGGCGAAGGCGGTTCTCTGGGCCTGTTCTGACGCTGAGGAGCGAAAGCGTGGGGAGCAAACAGGATTAGATACCCTGGTAGTCCACGCTGTAAACGTTGGGCGCTAGGTGTGGGGTCCTTCCACGGACTCTGTGCCGCAGCTAACGCATTAAGCGCCCCGCCTGGGGAGTACGGCCGCAAGGCTAAAACTCAAAGGAATTGACGGGGGCCCGCACAAGCGGCGGAGCATGTTGCTTAATTCGACGCAACGCGAAGAACCTTACCAAGGTTTGACATGGACGGAAAAGCATCAGAGATGGTGTGTCCTTCGGGGCCGTTCACAGGTGGTGCATGGCTGTCGTCAGCTCGTGTCGTGAGATGTTGGGTTAAGTCCCGCAACGAGCGCAACCCTCGTCCTATGTTGCCAGCGGGTTATGCCGGGAACTCATGGGAGACTGCCGGGGTCAACTCGGAGGAAGGTGGGGATGACGTCAAGTCATCATGCCCCTTATGTCTTGGGCTGCAAACATGCTACAATGGCCGGTACAAAGGGCTGCGAACTCGCGAGGGTAAGCGAATCCCATAAAGCCGGTCTCAGTTCGGATCGGGGTCTGCAACTCGGCCCCGTGAAGCTGGAGTCGCTAGTAATCGCGGATCAGCAACGCCGCGGTGAATACGTTCCCGGGCCTTGTACACACCGCCCGTCACGTCACGAAAGTTGGCAACACCCGAAGCCGGCGGCCTAACCCGTAAGGGAGGGAGCTGTCGAAGGTGGGGTCGGCGATTGGGACGAAGTCGTAACAAGGTAGCCGTACCGGAAGGTGCGGCTGGATCACCTCCTTTCTAAGGAGCACCGGCGCCGTCGGACACCGCATGTGTGTCCCGGCGTCCATGCTTTCTAGTGGAGCACTGGCTATTCGGATTCTCTGTATATCGATTTTTTACTCTATATAGAGTCTCCGGGCACGCTGTTGGGTCCTGAGGAAGCAGCCGCTTTCACCAGGGCACTTGCTCGAACGGCCTGGGCTCACGCGGTGCGGATGCATCGAGGGGGCCCTTGTTCCGTCCGTATCTTGAGAACTGCATAGTGAACGCGAGTATCTTTGCACTTTATAGTGCGATAATGCATCTGTGTAGTGCCTAGTCAAGTTTATAAGAGCACACGGTGGATGCCTTGGCACCAGGAGCCGATGAAGGACGTGGGAGCCTGCGATATTCCCCGGGGAGACGGCAACCAGTCTGTGATCCGGGGGTTTCCGAATGGGGAAACCCGGCGCTCGTCATGGGGCGTCGCCCCTGCCTGAATGCATAGGGCAGTGGGTGGTAACGCGGGGAAGTGAAACATCTCAGTACCCGCAGGAAGAGAAAGCAATTGCGATTCCGCGAGTAGTGGTGAGCGAAAGCGGAAGAGGCTAAACCTGCAGCGTGTGATAGCCGGCGGGCGTTGCGCTGTGGGGGTTGTGGGACCATCTTATCGTCTCTGCCGGGGCGGTGAAGAGTTAGAAACCATTGTGGTAGGGGAACAGTCTGGAAAGGCTGGCCGTAGCGGGTGATAGTCCCGTACCTGAAACTGCGATGGCTCTTTGATGTGTTCCCAAGTAGCACGGGGCCCGTGTAATCCCGTGTGAATCTGGGAGGACCACCTCCTAAGCCTAAATACTCCCTGGTGACCGATAGTGAACTAGTACCGTGAGGGAAAGGTGAAAAGCGCCCCGGTGAGGGGTCGTGAAATAGTGCCTGAAACCGTGTGCTTACAAGCCGTTGGAGCGTAATCATCTTCGGGTGATGTGATGTGACAGCGTGCCTTTTGAAGAATGAGCCTGCGAGTTACGGTGCGTGGCGAGGTTAACCCGTGTGGGGTAGCCGTAGCGAAAGCGAGTCTGAACAGGGCGTTCAGTCGCGTGCTGTAGACCCGAAGCGGAGTGATCTACGCATGGGCAGGGTGAAGCGCGGGTAAGACCGCGTGGAGGCCCGAACCCACCAGGGTTGAAAACCTGGGGGATGACCTGTGTGTAGGGGTGAAAGGCCAATCAAACTCCGTGATAGCTGGTTCTCCCCGAAATGCATTTAGGTGCAGCGTCGCGTGTTCCTTCCCGGAGGTAGAGCTACCGGTTGGCCTAGGGGGCCTACAAGCTTACTGAAGTCAGCCGAACTCCGAATGCCGGTGAAGCCAGAGCGCGGCAGTGAGACTGCGGGCGATAAGGTTCGTGGTCGAGAGGGAAACAGCCCGGAACGCCGGCTAAGGCCCCTAAGCGCGTGCTAAGTGGGAAAGGATGTGGGGTTGCAGTGACAACCAGGAGGTTGGCTTAGAAGCAGCCACCCTTGAAAGAGTGCGTAATAGCTCACTGGTCAAGTGATCCCGCGCCGACAATGTATCGGGGCTCAAGCACGCCGCCGAAGCCGCGTCATTCGCACGTTGTGCGGATGGGTAGGGGAGCGTCATGCACTGGGTGAAGCCGCGGAGTGATCCTGCGGTGGACGGTGCATGAGTGAGAATGCAGGCATGAGTAGCGAAAGACGAGTGAGAAGCTCGTCCGCCGATTGACCAAGGGTTCCTGGGGCAGGCTAATCCGCCCAGGGTAAGTCGGGGCCTAAGGCGAGGCCGACAGGCGTAGTCGATGGATAACGGGTTGATATTCCCGTACCCGTGCGCGGCCGTCCAGGCTGAGTCCGGTAATGGTGATGTTCGCGGCTGAACCTTCGGGTGAGGCCGCTTTCTGATCTTGTCCGGTAGTAGGCGAGCCGGAGGCGAGACGCAGGAAGGTAGCTCTACCGGGCGGTGGTTGTCCCGGGGTAAGGATGTAGGGCGATGAGTAGGCAAATCCGCTCATCACGGGCCTGAGATCTGATGCCGACCCGCAAGGGGAAGTGAGTGATCCTATGCTGCCGAGAAAATCGTCGCGGTGAGGACGCGTGCGGCCCGTACCCTAAACCGACGCAGGTGGTCAGGCAGAGAATGCCGAGGCGATCGGGTGAACTGCGGTTAAGGAACTAGGCAAATTGCCCCCGTAACTTAGGGATAAGGGGGGCCGCTTCCGGTGATGGCACATGCTGCCTGAGCTGGCGGCGGTCGCAGAGGCCAGGGGGAAGCGACTGTTTACTAAAAACACAGGTCCGTGCCAAGCCGTAAGGCGATGTATACGGACTGACGCCTGCCCGGTGCCGGAACGTTAAGGGGACGGGTCAGCTCTTCGGGGCGAAGCTCAGAACTTAAGCGCCGGTAAACGGCGGTGGTAACTATAACCATCCTAAGGTAGCGAAATTCCTTGTCGGGTAAGTTCCGACCTGCACGAATGGCGTAACGACTTCCCCGCTGTCTCAACCGCAGGCCCGGCGAAATTGCACTACGAGTAAAGATGCTCGTTACGCGCAGCAGGACGGAAAGACCCCGGGACCTTTACTGCAGCTTTGCATTGGTGCTTGGGACGGCTTGTGTAGGATAGGCGGGAGACTGGGAAGCGCGGACGCTAGTCCGTGTGGAGTCACTGGTGAAATACCGCTCTGGTCGTTCCGGGTGTCTAACCTGGGCCCGTGATCCGGGTCAGGGACAGTGCATGGTGGGTAGTTTAACTGGGGCGGTTGCCTCCCAAAAGGTAACGGAGGCGCCCAAAGGTACCCTCAGCCCGGTCGGCAACCGGGTGCCGAGTGCAAGTGCACAAGGGTGCTTGACTGTGAGACAGACATGTCGAGCAGGAGCGAAAGCTGGGACTAGTGATCCGGCGGTGGCATGTGGAAGCGCCGTCGCTCAACGGATAAAAGGTACCCCGGGGATAACAGGCTGATCTTGCCCAAGAGTCCATATCGACGGCATGGTTTGGCACCTCGATGTCGGCTCGTCGCATCCTGGGGCTGGAGCAGGTCCCAAGGGTTAGGCTGTTCGCCTATTAAAGCGGCACGCGAGCTGGGTTTAGAACGTCGTGAGACAGTTCGGTCCCTATCCGCTGCGCGCGCAGGAGACTTGAGAAGGGCTGTCCCTAGTACGAGAGGACCGGGACGGACTGACCTCTGGTGTGCCAGTTGTCCCGCCAGGGGCACGGCTGGTTTGCTACGTCGGGAAGGGATAACCGCTGAAAGCATCTAAGCGGGAAGCCCGCTTCAAGATGAGGTCTCCCACCACCACGAGTGGGTAAGGCCCCCAGCCAGACGACTGGGTTGATAGGCCGGAAGTGGAAGCGCCGCAAGGCGTGCAGCTGACCGGTACTAACAGGCCGAGGGCTTGACACTATAAGCACTTCATGTACCCCGAGCAATCGGGGGTTCGCGTCCACTGTGTAGCTCTCGGGACACGGCCGTAACTTCGGCTGACAGTTCCATAGAGTTCCCGGCGGCTATAGCGAGGGGGAAACACCCGGTCCCATCCCGAACCCGGAAGTTAAGCCCCTCAGCGCCGATGGTACTGCGAGGGAGGCCTCGTGGGAGAGCAGGACACCGCCGGAACACACGTCAGAGGGCCGTACCCCCATACTTGGGGGACGGCCCTCTTTTTTTTATTTTCACGACTCGCTCAGGAGGTCGGTGACAGTGGCCGAAGACGGCAACGCATCTCAGCGTGGCGGCGCTGGCTACGGGCGCGGACGCCCGGGCGGTAGCAGCGGAAGGTCCGGCGGCTCCGGACGTCCAGGCGGTTACGGCCGCTCGGGTAGCCCGGGGGGCCCGGGAGACAAGTCAAATGGGCGAAGCCGCGACGGCGGTTACTCAGGTCGTGGCTCATCCGACCGTGGTTCTTCCGGCGCGGGCGACAGGGGGTTCGGCGGATCCAGGGGGACAACGGGCGGCGGCGGCCGTAGCGGCTACCCGGGTTCGCGGAGCGGATCTGGCGGCGGTTATAACGCCGCGCCGTCGCGCGGCCAGTCCGGCCCGGCTGACGACAGGCGATCAGGCTGGGACCGGGATCGTGATGCCGGTCGCGGTTCCGACCGGGACACGGGAAGCGCCGGCGGCGGCTATGACCGTGGCGGGAACGCCCGTGGCGGCTATAACCGCGGCGCGGACAACCGAGGCGGCTATGACCGTGGTCCGGCAGGCCGAGGAGGGCCATCAGGCACCGTCCAGCGCGGTGACGGCCCCGGAGGCGGCGGCCGAGACGGCGAGCGTCGCTATGGATCCGACCGCGGCCCCTCCTCGGGGTCGGGCTACCGCTCCTCTGGGCCCCGGCCGTCCGGAGACCGGGCAGGAGGCTATGGGGCACCGCGCCGCGACTGGAACTCCGGAGGCGACCGCCCGAGCCGTCCCCCTTACGGTGGTGGCCAGCGTGACGGCGGATTCCGCGACAGCGGGTCACGCGATGGTGGCCAGCGCGATGGTGGCCAGCGCGACGGTGGCCAGCGCGACGGTGGTTTCCGCGGCAGGGAGACAGGCGGGGATCGTCAGGACCGGCGCTCGTTTAGCGGGCCTAGCCGTTCTGACAGCGGATTCAGGGGCGGGGACCGGCCAACGGGTCGCTCGTTCGGTGGCGGTGCCGGTCGTTCCGACGGCGGGTTCCGTGGCGGGGACCGTCCGGCGGGTCAGGGCGGTCCGCGGCGCGACTTCGGCGGTAGCGCCGATCGCGGCTATGACCGTCGGCCAAGCGGCGATCGCGGTTTCGGCCGCGACTCAAGCGGCGACCGTGACAACCGCGGGTCGTTCGGCGGCGGTGACCGTCCGCGCGGTCAGGGTGCTGGCTACGGCTCGGACCGCCGCGATGGCGGGTTCCGTAACCGTGATGACGATCGCGGTGGTCAGGGCAACGACAGGCGCGAGCCCCGGGCCGGGGGCTACCGCGGCGCACAGGACGGACCATCCCGCCCGGCGTACGGTCGCTCCGGTGGCCAGGAGCGTCAGGACGGGCCGCCGCGCGGTCACGGCTTCAGCAGGGCCATGTCCGACCGGATCGGCGGCGCGTTCCCCGATGAAAGGCAGCCAGAGGCGGACAGGCCGAGGGGCACGGGCCGGCCAGCGGACCGGAGGACATCCTTCGGCGCGGGCGCTTCAGGTGGCCCGGGCAGTAGGACAGGCCGGCCGGACAAGCCGAGCGGGTACGGCTCACGGCCAAGGCCTGGCGCCGACAGGGACCGTCCGGTCCGTGCGGACCGTCCGGACCGTGCGGTCCGCACGGACCGTCCGGACCGTCCGGACCGTCCGGACCGTCCGGACCGTCCGGACCGTCCGGACCGTCCGGACCGTCCGGACCGAGACCGTCCTGAGCGGCGTCGCGACGACCGTCGCGGCAGCTCGTTCGACCCGCCAAGGATCCCGGAAAGCATCACCGAGGACCAGCTCTCCCGCGAGGTGAGAGACGAGCTGCGCGGCCTGCCCGCCGACATGGCCGCGACGGTGGGCAGGTACCTGGTCGCCGCCGAGCTGGCGACCGTCCCTGAGGTGGCGTACGGATACGCGCAGGCCGCCCGTCACCTGGCGGCGCGAATCGGCGTGGTGCGCGAGGTTTCCGGAATCACCGCGTACAAGACCGGCCGCTGGGCCGAGGCCCTCGCGGAGCTGCGGGCCGCTCGCAGGCTGACCGGCCGCGGCGAGCACCTGCCGCTCATGGCTGACGCCGAGCGTGCTCTTGGACGGCTCGACCGCGCGCTAGAGCTCGTGCACGGAGATGACGCGAAGAGGCTGCCGCGCGCCGCGCAGATCGAGCTGCGCATCGTGGAGTCGGGTATCCGGCGCGATCAGGGTCTTGCCGACGCCGCCGTGCTCGCTCTTGGCGTACCCGAGCTGACAGACGGAAAGCAGCGACCGTGGTCCGCCAGGCTCTTCTATGCGTACGGAGACGCCCTGCTCGCCGCCGGCCGCAGGGAGGCAGCCAGGGAGGCCTTTTCCCGGGCCGTCGTCGCCGACGAGGACGAGCAGACCGACGCCCTGGCCCGCCTCGACGAGCTGGACGGCATCTCCGTCGCCGACCTCGAAGATGACGAGGACGACGAGGAGTTCGACCGAGACGATGAGTCGGTCACGGACGAGTCCGACGACGACCTAGAAGAAGGCGACCTAGAAGAAGGCGAAGACGGCGAAGACGGCGAAGATGACGAGGACGCCACCGAAGAGGCCAAGGACCTCGACGATGACGTCACCGACGAAGCCGACGCTGAAGCCGAGACGCAGCCCGAGCCGGCCAAGCTGGCGGCTTCAGGCCCCGCGACCGAAGCCGCTCACGACGCTGAGTAGCTGAATCCGATCGAATCAGTGCTGAAGCTCTGACCGGCTATCACCGGCCAGAGCTTCAGCACTGTCGATCACGGTGCGCCCTGCTCCAGCTTGTCGAGCCAGTGCCAGATGCCGCCGACGTTCGCCGCCGCCCCGCTTAGCCGCTCGAACTTCTCCGCGACCGCCGGATCGGCGTCCGGCGCGAGCGACGAGTACCGGGACATGGTCCGCTGGCGGACCGCCTCCACCGCGTGGTCGAGGTCCATCCCGGCACCGCGCGCGGCCCGGGTGTGCGACACCCACACGGAGATCTCCTCGGCCGACCGCTCGAGCGTCGCCGCCACATCAGAGACCGGGCCATAGTGGCTGAACAGCAGCCGTGATGGCCCGAGCGAGGCGAATCTCGCGATCGACGCGAGCGCCGCCTCCAGGTCGAAGTCGGGTGGCGGCGTCGCCGGCCGCAGGTCACCGGTCTCCGGAATGTAGACACCGGCCGCGTCTCCGACGTACAGGTCGCCGGTGCCCGAGTCGACGAGCCCGACATGATGGCGCGCGTGCCCGGGGGAGTAGTAGCTCTCCAGCCGCCGCCCGCCGCCGAGGTCCACCATGCCCACGTCGTCAAGCGTGCGAAGCCGGTCAGCGGGCACCGGAGCGAGTTCGCCGAAGAGCACGTCAAGCGCGTCCCCGTAGACCATCCGCGCGCTCGCCATCAGCCGGCTTGGGTCGGCGAGATGCCGTGCGCCTTTTTCGTGCACCACGACCTGCGCGGAAGGGAACATCGCCGCGATGTCGCCGACCCCGCCCGCGTGGTCGAGGTGGATGTGCGTTACCACGACAGTGGCGAGGTCGGCCGGGGCGATCCCAAGGGAGGCGAGCGCCGCCTGGACCACCGGCGCGGACGTGGACGTCCCCGTCTCGACCAGGCAGGGCCGACTGGACCGGATCAGGTAGCCGGCGGTGATCCCTGGGTATCCGGCCATCTTTGTATCAATCTGGTAGACATCGCTGCCCAGATCGGTAATGTCCGGGGTGCCAGGTTGCTGAGAGTTAGCCTTCGCCGTAGCAATGTCGTCACGCATCCGGCTATTGTCCCAGACAACAGGAGAGGAAGCTGGCATGGATCTCACGCTCAACGTGTACTCCGACACTCCGGGGTCCACCGTCGTCGCGGTCGGCGGCGAGATCGACGTCTACTCCGCGCCCAAGCTGCGGGAACGGCTGATCGCGCTCGTCGATTCCGGCAGCTACCACCTGATCGTGGATATGGAGGCGGTCGAGTTCCTCGACTCGACCGGACTTGGCGTGCTTGTCGGCGGCCTCAAGCGCGTCCGGGCGCACGATGGCTGGATCGACCTGGTCTGCACCCAGGGCCGCATCCTCAGGATCTTTCGCATTACCGGGCTCAGCAAGGTCTTCAGCATCTACAACTCGGTACCGGAAGCGCTGGTCGCCCACGCGGAGCGGACCACCGACACCCCCGCCGAATAAGGCGCGCCGCCCGTCCGGGTGATGGTGGCGGCGGACCTTACTCGTGCGGACCTCACTCGAAGGTGCGCAAGACCAGGCCGGTGCGCGGCTTCGGTCCGAAGGACGTGGACTTGCGCGGGACTCGCTCGCCGTGCGCGGCCAGGTCCATGACCGCCGCCAGCCCCATCGGGTTGCAGAGCACCGCCGTGCCCCCCGTCTGCGCCGCCAGCCGTACGGCCTCTCCCGCATCGTGGCAGATCAGCACGTCGCGCTCGTTGTCCTTAATGGACCAGAGCCGGGCGAGCAGCAGTTCCTGCATGACGGACGCGTCGAGCGCCCGCCAGCGTTGCGACGCCTCCGTTGGCATCGCCGCCGCGAGCCCGAC
>Ga0209881_1000467_pt1 | contig 10379 bp, 9 predicted proteins | sample PersoiDNA2013193_FD_185804 | JGI IMG/M metagenome (GOLD analysis project Ga0209881, IMG submission 185804) | Permafrost soil microbial communities from the Arctic, to analyse light accelerated degradation of dissolved organic matter (DOM) -... | ecosystem: Environmental > Terrestrial > Soil >... | reverse complement strand
GTACAAGGCAGTGGCCGAGAACATGGCCCAGATCAAGTACGCCCCGGGTGCCACGGTCGCCTCGCTGCCCTCGTACATGAGGATCGGCGCCGAGCTGCAGAACCCGAGCGACGGCGCGATCATCGCCATGTACCCGGGCCCTGGCCAGAACATGAGCAAGGCGAAGTGCCTCGCCCTCGACTGCGATGAGAACACCGCGGTCTACGCGCGGGAGCAGGTCGGATCCTCGTTCAAGCCGTACGTGCTCTCGACCGCGGTGCAGCAGGGCATGAACGCATCGACCAGCATCCTGAACGCCGCGCAGTATCTCTGCGTTCCGCCGGACGGCGCCAGCACGATCTTGTCCAAGCAGATGACGTACTACTCAACTACCGTGTGCGATCCGGGCTGGTTCCCCGTCGAGAACGACGGCGGGGAGCAAATCGGGAGCGCCAAGAACCTCTGGGGTGTCCCCCCGCAGGTGGCGCTGGCGCAGTCCTCGAACACCGCCTTCACCGACCTGGCGCACCGGGTCAGCACGAAGAGCATTGTCGACATGGCGCAGCAGTACGGGGTGAACATCGCCGACTACACCGCGGGCGGATCGGGGCTGCCCGGTTTCGAGGGCGGGGTCGGCATGGCGCTCGGCACCGCACCGCTCACCGTCAACGAGCAGACCACGATGCTCTCCACCATCGACAACAACGGCACGTACCACGCGGCTCACCTCATCAAGTACTGGCAGGCGTCGAACGGCGGTGCCGAGCAGAAACCGATCGTCGAAACCCACGTGGTGCTGTCCGCACAACTGGACTCTCAGGTCCAGTACGCGATGGACATGACGACCGTCAACGGCACGGGTACCGCCGCGGCCGCGGGCCTGGGAAGCCGGCCGATTATCGCCAAGACCGGTACGACCACGAACTCGCACTCCGGGTTCTTCATCGGTGCCATACCGCAGTACTCACTGGTCGTCGGGATCTTCACCGCGTCGCAGAACACCAACTCCACGGAGAGCGTGGCCGCGCTTGGCGGTGGCGGTTTCGGTGGGTACTGGCCCGCGAAGATCTGGAACACGATCGCCCTCGACAAGTTCGCCAACCTGCCGGTGGAGACCTTCCAGAACCCCGTCTTCACCGGGGCGAAGTGGAACCAGGTCGGCAAGCTGCCCGCGAAGAAGAAGACGAAGAAGAAGACGAACCAGTGCACGCAGAACGGCCATGGCAAGCACGGCCAGCCGGCGGCCTGCCAGACCGCTACCGCGAACCCGACGCCGACCAACAGCAACCCGGGTCAGCCGTCCCACAGCCCGACGGCATCCCCGACCGTGAGCCAGAGCACGACCTCGTCGCCGACGGCATCGGCAACCGTTAGCTCCACGCCGACGAGCACCGCGACCACACCCGGTGGCGGCGTCGGTCAGGCAAGGACGGCGAGCGGAGTCCAGGTCGGCCTGACCGTTGGCGGTGTGCTCGCGGTGCTGCCAGGCTCGCTGCTCTGGACCAAGGTGGCGACGCGCAGGCGCCGCAGGCGGCGTGCCGGCGCGGGCGGGTAACCGGGCCACGGACAGGGACCTGGTGGGGGACAGGGCTGTGCGGTACAGGTATCCGGCATTCGTCGTGACTAGTGTCGCGGCGTCCCTGCTCGCGGCGCTGCTCGGCTACGCGCAGAAGGTGCCGTGCAGCTCGGGCGGCGCGTGGAACAGCTTTACCGGGCAGTTCCGCGACGCTTGCTACACCGATATCTACCCGCTCTACTACAACGAGGGGCTGTCGTCGAACCAGGTGCCCTACTACGGGCACCCGGTCGAGTACCCGGTCCTGATCGGCGCGATGATGCAGGCCGCGGCGTGGGTGGTGCACTCGGTCACCGATCCCACCGCCCGCGGCAAGGACTTTTACTACGTCACGGTGCTGCTGCTCGCGGTCTGCCTGATCGCCGGTGTGCTCGCGACCGCCGCCACGGCACACAGGGAAGGCGATGGCGCCGGCTGGAAGGCCGCCCTGCTCGTGGCGCTATCGCCCGGGCTCATCCTCGCCGCGTTCGTCAACTGGGACCTGTTCGCGATGGCGCTGGCGGCCGGCGGACTGGCCGCCTGGGCGGCGAAACGGGAGTGGCTGGCCGGGATTCTGCTCGGCCTCGCCGTGGCCACCAAGTTCTATCCGCTGCTGTTCTTCGGCGCGCTGCTGCTGCTCTGCCTGCGGGCGGGGAAGATGCGGGAGTTCGGCCGCGCCCTCGGCGGCGGTGTCGCGGCCTGGCTGGTGGTCAACCTGCCGGTCGCGCTGACCGCGACGGCAGGCTGGGGCAGGTTCTACGCGTTCAGCAGGGATCGCGGCGCCGACTGGGGGTCGGTCTGGTACCTATTCGAGCACTACAACGTGCCGGTGCTCGGCGACTCATCGACCGGTGCACTCAACCTGCTCTCGTCGGGCGGCTTCGCGCTCGCCTGCGTCGGCATCGCGGTGCTCGCGCTCACCGCGCCGCGCCGCCCCCGGCTATCGCAGCTCATTTTCCTGCTGCTCGCCGCGTTCCTGATCCTGAACAAGGTGTGGTCACCGCAGTACGTGGTCTGGCTCGTGCCGCTCGCGGTCCTGGCCAGGCCACGTGCCTGGCCGTACGTGCTCTGGCAGCTCGCCGAGGTGGCCTACTTCTTCGGCATCTGGGGTTACTTCGTCGACCTGTACCGCACGCCTGGCCAGGGCGGCTATGCCGGAGTCACGCCCGGCTGGTACTTCGTGATCCTCGCCGCCCGGCTGCTCACGGTGGGCCTGCTCGCGTCGACGGTGGTCGCGGACATCCTGCAGCCGGAACGGGACCGGGTCCGGGCATCGGGGCTCAACGACGACCCATCTGGTGGTGTCCTAGACGGTGCCCAAGACCGCCTGGTTCTGGTATGGCACCGTCGCCCAAGTCAGCCGGCCGAGGCGGCGGCAAGCTAGCCAGCAGGCTTCGCTAGCGCTGAGGCTTTGACCGACGCCTATTTGCGTGTCACCCGTTGGCATCCCGGGCCGGTGACTCGCTCACCGTAGGGAAGCGTCCGCAGTACGGCTTGATCGTCGGTGCAACCTGAATGCGTGGCACACGATTCCACGGGAATTATTCAAAATAAATTTCACATCAGAGTTTACGGGCTTGGCTTAAAAAGCCATCAATATCCCTCATCGTAGGGATAGCGGTTGCGCTCCGCGTGGGGGACAGTAAGTTCCGTGAACGGTTCCGGCTTGGCAGGAATGACGGGAGCATGAAATAGACGCCGCGAGCAGCAAGCCGAGGCCGAGGAGGTCGATGCGTGTCGCGACCATCTTCACGGGTGTCGCCGCCGCTACTGTCGGGTGACGCAGGTAGCGAATGCCCAGGACGCCGCCCATCCTGCCACCAAGCCTACGTCAAGGCATATCGGGCGGGCTCTCCTCCCCGCAGGAAAAGTCAGTGGCTCCATCCGATATGACGGAAATTGCGGCAATCAAAGTATCCATAAAACCTGGCTCCACGTGGTGTCCACCGGTAACGTGCCGCTTGTCGCCGCGAGGCTCCCTACCGGTGCCTTCGCAGAGATTCGGAAGAGAGATCTTGCTCAGTGGAAGAATCGTCAGCTCAGGGGATCGAGGGACTCAGCAGGCGCGGCCTGCTCCGGGGCGGAGTGCTGGTCGGCCTGGGCGCGGTCGGCCTGACCGCCGCGTCATCGTCCCTCGTGCCGGGAGTCGCGCGCGCGGCTAACTCCTCGTCCCTTGCCAACAATAACGGTACGTTCGTCTCATTCACCTACCAGACCGACTGGCGGTACTGCAACGGCTGCGGGAACCTGTACTACGGGGGGCGCCACGGCATATGCCTGGCCTCTATATACGGGCCGCACACTGCCGGGTCATCCACGGGCTACGGGGTACCCGACCAGACTCCCAGCCCAAACGACTCCTCCGGAGGGGCGCCTGTCCAGGAGCCGTGGTACATCTGCGCGTACTGCGCGTGCCTGTTCTGGGGTCCCGGGGTGAGAGGCAGCTTCTGCGCGGCTTCCCAATCCCAGGTCCAGTGGAATCACGACTCGACTGGCAGTGGCGTGTACTACGTGATGAATGGCACGTGGAGCCAGGCGCAGAACGGCGCCGAGATTCAGGGAGGCTGGCGCTACTGCGTTGGCTGCGAGTCCCTGTACTGGCCCGCGTCCGTCAGTTCATGCATGTGGGCCTGGGTCACCAAACCACTCAATTCGGGCGCCCCCGCCAACTACTACAATCACCTCACGGGCGGCACCGATTACTACGTGTTCATGAACGTCTAGCTTTCACGGAGGCTCGTACGGCCGTGCAGGTCCTGTGCGGCCGGAGTCACAGTCGGCGAGCGGCCGCTGCCGCCCGCCGGGCAGTACAAGCGGTCTCGTGCTCACGTGGATGGCGTCTCGCCGGAGTCGCGCAGGAAGTCGAACTTCAGCCCTGACCAGCCTAGGCCGCTGCCGGGAGTCGTCATCCGGTCGGCCCAGGCGAAGGTCGTCCCGTCGGGCGAGCGGGTGCGGCGGAAGTACTTCCGCACCGTGACGCCGATGGGGGTCACCTTACGCTCGGTCAGGTAGAAGGGCGTGCCCGGCTGCAGGATCGAGCTGTGCGGCTTGAGCTTGATCACCGTGCCGCCGGGCCCGGTATGTCCATGGTGCCCCGCCGCAGCAGCAGCGAGTCGGCCTGCGTCAGGAGGGGAATCATCGGTATCCAGTTGTCGGGAACCGGATACTCCAGCGTGTAGGCGATGCCAGGCCCGGCCGCCGATGGCTGCGCTGGCTGGGCCAGCAGGTCTAGCCGCAGCCGGGCGAGGTACTGCTCGTAGCCGTCGACCGGCAGGTCGAGCGAGCCGGCTGGGACGTCTGAGCTGACGTTCCTCCAGAACACTCTCGCCAGCTGCTGATGGAGGGACCGGTGGGAGCTAAGGTGCTTTCTGCTCGCTGGCGTCCGCGGCGAGCAAAAAGTAGCCTGGCCGAATGACCGAGGATGAGGCCACGACCGTCGCCGACCTCGCGGCGCGGTGCGCCCGGGGCGGCCGGGGGCACCTAGGCTTGATCATGCGGTACGGCCGGTTGTTCAGCCCGGGCACGGACGTAGGCGGCGGCGCTCACCCGATGCTCCCGGCCTACGCCGCCAAGAACGCCTACCAGCGGGCCATGGACCGCGGCCTGCTCTACGCGGAGGGCTACGCCCGCGTCCGCGGCGGCATCCTGATCAATTCGGCCTGGTGCCTTGCTGGTGAGACCGTGGTGGATCCGGGGTTCGGCCAGCCGGGCACCGCCTACTTCGGCGTGGCGATGCGGCCGGCCTACGTGCGACGGGTGCATGAGGCTCGACGCCTAGACGACGGGAGCGACGGCTTCATGGGCGTGTTCAGCCCTCCTCACGAAGCCCTGGACCCGCCACTGGACCCGGGCACCGACATCGCTCTTGACCTCGGCCGGGACATTCCCCCCCGGGTACGCGACTGGGCTTTGGCGGCGCAGCCCCCGACCGGCGGTGACCGGGTAGCGCCAGCCTGGGTCCTGGACGAATTGCTCAGGTTCCCGGTGTGAGAGCACCTCAGCCCACAGCTCTACCGCTCGCATCGCCCGTCGAGGAGCGCGGCGGACACGGGCACTGGCCTTTTAAGGAGCCATGACATGGGACCATCCGAGGCGCCGCTCCCCATGTCGTACGCGCGGTACCTGATCCGCCGCAACGACGCTCTTGACTCTGGCATGGCACTGCATTGCAGCGGCCGGACCGGCGGCGTGTGCAGCGACAGCGGAAGCAGTCTCAACGCGATCCAGGACGGCGACAGCCTCGACACGCTGATCCGGATGGCCGACGAGCACCGTCCGCGATGCGAGTGGGCAGGCCGTGCTGGTGACCCCCAATGGCGTCAGCTACGAGATGGCGCTCATGGCGATCTTCCGGGCCATGGGTGACGAGATGCCGCAGGACTTCGCGGTCTACTATCAGCGGTAGTAGCTGAAACCGGGGTGGCCGCTAGACCGGGCTTCGGTCCTTGCCGGGCGGCGCAGCGAGGGCGGCCAGGCCGGTGCGGAGGAACTTGTCGTGCAGCCGGGTGAGGAACAGTGCGCGGGTGATGCCGGTGCCGGCGACCTGGTAGCGGAAGGTGCCGGGGATGCGCTCGATGAGGCCGTGCATCCGCAGGCGGCGCAGGTCGCAGGTCATCTTCCCCGGGGGCCGAATCGTTTACGCGGTCCGGTCCTGGAGCCAGGCGATGTCGTCGGCTAGGCCGGCCTCTGGGGTTTCGCAGACCACGGGGGCGCCGGCCGCGCGGACCACGTCGAGGAGGGCCTGCGGGTGAATGGTGCCGCTGTCGAAGTTGGCGTGCCTGTCGGCGCCTGATCCGAACTCGTCGCGTGAGTTGTTGCAGTGCACGAGGTCGATCCGGCCGGTGATCGCCTTGATCCGGTCGACCGCGTCGGCGAGGTCGATGCCCGCCGAGTTGGCGTGGCAGGTGTCGAGGCAGAACCCGATCTCGCCGCCATCGGCCGCGTCGCTTACCGCGTCCCACAGCCGCGCGATCGAGTCGAGTGAGCGCGCCATCGCACCGGTGCCGCCGGCGGTGTTCTCGATGAGCAGCGGGAGCGGCCGGCCGATCTGCTGCACGGCCTTGACCCAGTTCGCGACGCCCTCGGCGGGCTCTGCTCCGCCGGTGACGTGGCCGCCGTGCACGATGAGACCCTTCGCGCCGATCGACGCGGCGGCCTTGAGCTGCTGGTCGAGCAGCTTCCTGCTCGGGATGCGGATCCGGTTGTTGGCGGACGCCACGTTGATCACGTACGGCGCGTGAATATAGATGTCCACACCGGCGGCGGCATACGACTCCCCGAGCGCCACCGGATCCCCGCCGGGAATCACCGGTCCCTTCCACCCTTGCGGATCACCAAGGAAGAACTGCGCCACGCGTGCCCCGCACGCGACAGCGTCGTCCAGTGGGTTGTCCGAGTGGAAATGCCCGCCAATCCGCATCATGGAAAAGAGCCTAGCTCGCGTCCGCGGCGATCCCGGCCGATCGGCAACATGGTGGATCGCTGTCCGCGCCCGGGCGCGGACAGCGATCCACCGTCGTCGGCGTCAGCCGGAGAAGCCGCCGTGCGCCAGGCCGAGGGCGAACGACACAAGGCCGGCGACAAGGGTGAAGAAGCTCGCCGCGTTGAGCAGTGGGTGCGGCCGGCCGTCGGAGTTGAGCGACACGCGCGGAAGGATGGCCCGGCGCCGCAGCGGCAGGCCCAGGTTCCCAGTCGGCCCGCACGTTCAGCGAGTGCCCCAGGAACGGCCGGACAGCATTCGGCGGCGTATTCGGTTCATTACTGCCAGGAATGTGCTCCTCTATTCCCGCGGAAGGGAGGAGCACAGGAAAATTTGGTCAGTCCAGCATTGCATCATCAAGGGCTCGCGGTAATATCAGGCACAGGCTTTCGGATACTCGTAGATTGTCACGCCAGCGGGGACTGTGGGACCAGCCGCTCCAACTATGACCCGGTCTTCCGGGCCGGATGCCGACGAATCAGGGACTTTTACTGTGCCCACGCGAAGATGTGGATCGCGGTGAAGTGGGAATGGAACCTGGCGGTGAACGACGCAACCGCCGGCACTGGTATCGCTAATACCGCTGCGCTGCCCGAAGACTAGTAGAGCATTCTCAACAACAACTGCTGAGCCAAAGGGTGCCGCGTCGCCGAGACCGTATAAATTGTGGCTCATGACCGAGGAGACCGAGACGGAGCTGCTCTACCGGTACGCGATCCCGTCCCAGGTCCGCCGCGCGGACAACAGCAGCGAGCTGCTGCTCGGAACCAGCGGCGGCAGCACGACAGAAACGACCGAAGGCCCGGCCGCGCACCCGTACTTCTTCAAGGGCTTCCTCACCCGGCCCGCGCCCGCCGCGGCGGGGATGCTGGCCTGCGCCGCGATTGCCCGCGCCCGCTACTACCACGCGCCGGGGAGCGCGATCGCGGAAATTATCCGGGATCCGGTGGTGACCAGCAACGAGGACCGGCTCAGGTTCGAGTCGTTCTCCGGCTGCTGCGGCGTGCATGCCCGCCTTGACCTGCTGCCCGACGCGCTCGATGAGGCGCCGCGGGCGTCCGGCACCACCAACGTGGACTTCGGCCGGCCGATGCGGGCGGCGCTGGCCGGCGCCGTGGCTGGCGGCCCGGTCCTGCTCAGCGTGGGCACCGACGAGGTCGCGGTGACGACGATGCAGGGCTCGGTCACCGAGCGCACGGTCCCGCTGCCCGGCCGCTGGCTGAAGGGCTTCGGCGAGGTCCAGGCCCTGGCGGCTGGCATGACCCTGGTCGCGGAGCTGACCGGACCCGACGCGCTGCGCTTCGTCCGCGGCATCCCGCGCCGGGCCGGCCGCCCGCTGTGGGCCGTTCCCGCCGGGGAGACGCTCGTGCTCGCCGCGTCCCCGCGTCCCGGCGCGGCGTGCCTGGCCGGAACCCAGCGGCTGGCCGAGTTCGGCCGGCTGCTGCGCTTCGCCCGCGGCTTGCGCGTCTATTCTCCTGCCGTGGACGCGCAGTCGCTGCCGGTGCCAAGCGCCTGGGAGCTTGACCTGGGCGCCGCCCGCTTTACGCTCACCCTCAGCCCCGGGCATTACCGCGGGTTCTCCGGTGAGGGCGCCCTGCTCGGGTCGCTCGCCGCTGACGACGTGACCGCCGACGCCGAGCTGGTGGGCGTCCTGCTCGGCTGGTCACCGCGCATCGACATCGGCCGCATGGCGGCTGAGGCTGGCCTTTCTCCCGAACGGGCCGTGCTTGCTCTTACCCGCCTGGCCGCCTCGGGCCGCGTTGGTTACGACCTGGCGGAGCAGTCGTTCTTCCACCGGGAACTCCCGTTCGGCCCGGCCCTGGACCGGCTGCACCCCCGCCTGGCCGACGCGCGCGCGCTGATCGCGTCCGGCGCTGTGACGCCGCACGACGGCGGCGCGTCCGTCCGCGGCGGCCACGCGGAGCACCAGGTCACGTTCGCGGCGCCGCATGACGTCTGTACCTGCCCCTGGTGGGGCAGGTACCGCGGCACCCGCGGCCCCTGCAAGCACGTCCTCGCGGCCCGGATGGCGGTACGACCCGATGAGCCTTGATCCGCAACAGCTCGCGGCCGCCGTCCTGGCCGGCGATGTCCGCCAGGTCCGCGGCCTCCTCCGCGACGCCACCGAGGCCGACCGGAGGGCCTGCGCCGAGTCGCTGAAGTCGTTTCTCATCGGCCCGGAAATCCATCGCCGACCGACGGTCGGGGACTATCAGGGTCTGCCCCATGAGGAGCGCATCCTCCTGGGGCGGCGCTACGCGCGGTTGAGCGCGGCGGCCGTGGCGGTTAAATCGGGGTTGGCCGACGGCCTGCGCACGGCCCTCGCGGCGGCAGGCGCAGCGAACAGCTGGTTCAGCCCCTGGGACGATGACTTCGACGAGATCGCCCACGTGTACGCCGACCGGCGACCGCCCTGGCTGGCCGAGCTGGTCGACCAGCGTCTACGGGAGGAGTTCGTGGGCGACCCGGTGTTCGTGGGCGGCCAGGGGGGCCTGGAAGCCTGGCCTATGGCCCGGCGTCTGGTGCGGCGCGGCGCCATCGCCAGGCCCGTCATTGGGCAGTACACGACCCGGATGCCCATCTCGCTGTACCACGAAGGCTGGGTGAGTGCCGGGCAGCCGCCTGGCATTGTGTGGCAGCCGGACGCGCGGCCTGGGCTGTTGTACCATCCGCTGGACGGCCTGCTGGCCGATCCCGGGCTGCTTGATGATGAGGTGTGGCGCCTGTTCGAGGTACCCGGTGCGGCGCGGGAGCTCGTGCGGTGCAAGGGGACGTGGGAAGAGGCGCTCGTCACGCTGTCCGAGCGCGGGCTGCTTGATCGCGGCCGGCTGCTCGACGCGTGCCTCGACGCGTTCTTCAAAGACTTCGCCCCCACCCAGGTGGGCTGGTACGCGACGTTCCACGACCGGCTGGCGCCGGCGCTCGACGAGGTGGCGGCGCGCACCGGCAGGTACCTCGCGCTGCTTGGCACGAACTCCGCGCACGGCGTGTCGCTGGCTCAGCGGGCCTGCGACCGCCTGCTGGGGGCCGGCCGGCTGCCGGTCGCCGATCTGGTCGCGGCGTCGGCGCCCCTGCTGCTGTTCCCGCAGAAGGGTGTCGCGCTCCGCCAGCTGAAGCTGCTCGGGAAGGTCGCCGGGGAGCCAGCGCTGCGCCCGCTGGCGCTCGCCACGGCGGCCGGAGCGTTCGGGCACGCCCGGCTCGACGTGCAGGAGGCGGCGCTCGACCTGATCGGCAAGCTCGGCGTGCCTGAAGGCGCGGAGGCGGCCGTCATCGCGGGGCATGCGGCCTACCTGGCCCCGGCGCTGACCGGCAAGGCCGTCGACCTGGGGCTGCTGGCGGCTCCGCCGGCCCTGGCCCCCGCCCCGG
>Ga0209881_1000466_pt1 | contig 10382 bp, 11 predicted proteins | sample PersoiDNA2013193_FD_185804 | JGI IMG/M metagenome (GOLD analysis project Ga0209881, IMG submission 185804) | Permafrost soil microbial communities from the Arctic, to analyse light accelerated degradation of dissolved organic matter (DOM) -... | ecosystem: Environmental > Terrestrial > Soil >... | reverse complement strand
CAGGCCATATTCGACGGAGCCGTGCACCGGTTCCTCACCGTGCCGGTACTCGTCGGACAAGCCGAGCGTGACGGCTTGCTCGCGCTGCTGTCGCGGAACCCGTCCGCCCACGAGTTCGCGGCGGCGATCGCGCCGCGCAATCGTGTGGCGCTGGTCAACGGCGCCCTGCCTTGACACGCCCAGAGGGACGGCGGGCCGTGCTTCATCCAGGTACAGGAGATTCTGGCCATCAGCGGCGACACGCCCTTGGCCGTTGACACCGCTGGTACTCCTTGTTGACGCGAGCCGGGATGTTGACGAGTGTCCCTTCTTCCATCCGGTATGTCCGGTCGGAGTCGCCGCGGAAGGAGAGCCAGTTGAAGCTGGTGCTTATCCAGGTCTCGTCATACAGGCTCGCCGGGATGCGGGCAGCCCCGGGGGGCCTGCGTGCCTGCGGGCGGGGCCTGCCGTCCGGTCGGCGGGAGAATCGCGGCATCCTAACCGGGCGGGAAGCTCTCAATCGACGCGATCAGGCTCCCGCGACAAGCGTAGACGCCACGCCCTTTTTCCACGCGGCCGACCGCAAGTCGCCCTGACTTTTTTCGCACGCCGGATCGACCTGGCGTGTACCTGGCACCGACCTGCCGTGTACCGCCCGTGTACCTGGCGTGTACCCGGCCAGGTAAAAAAATCGCCCTGAACAGCAAAAAGGGCCACCCCGGAGGGTGGACCTCTTCGGGCTACGTCAGGCGCTTACGGCTTGACCGTGCCGTACATCACCCCAGCGGAGAACCGCCGCCAGGCATCAGGGCCGAACGTCAGGACCGCGCCCGCCCTGTCCTTGGTGTCGAGCACTATGACCACCGGGCCGGCCCCGACCTCAACGCAGTTGCTCCCGTTGCCGCCGCTGTAGCCACCCGCGTTGAGATGATGATCCCTACGCCCCACTCACAAAATCCCAACCACCAGGGACTCTCTGGAGGGCTGCACTGAGCATCTCGGGACGACGCGTGGGCACCACCCAGGTCGGGCTCAGCTGGGGCCGTACGAGATGCGAAAACTGGCCGTCCTTGAAGTTGGTGTAGAAGCGGGCCGGCCTGATCTCGCTGGCTGTTACCCCGAACGGGTTGACCTCGATGACCAGCGCCGCGCGCATGCACGGTGACGCGAGCACGCCGATGTTGCAGTGCTCCATCCCGGCTTTCCTGCTCCACCGGTTGGTCAGCGTCAAGAACCGCGGAGAGTTCTTCATCTGCCGCAACTCGTCCTGGTCGGTCACCATGCGCACGCCGAGCACATTAGGCCACGGGCAGGTGTAACGTCCCCAGCTCTGGTGATTGACCGTCGGTCTCCGGCGGGCAGCACGCACTGACCGCACCGCACCGATGCTGATGCCCGACTCGTCGACCCGGATGCCGGTCGGCCAGTTCCGGTACAGCAGGCCCGCACAGATCATGATGGGCACGAGCATCGATCCCATGATCACGAAGAACCACGGCTGATCCAGAATCACGCCGAGGATCAGGCAGGCAATCTCAATCACGGCGGGCACGAGCAGGCAGGACGTCAGCAGCCGCCCATTCAGGGCGCTGTGCGCTTCCAGGTAGGACGGCTGCGAGTCATTCATCGTGATGCCCAGGTGAGCAGGTCAAGCATGATTCCGCGGAGCCCTTCAAGGTCATATTGGGCCGGCTGCGCGCTGCCGGTGCTGGGTCCGTCCACGACCGCCCGGATCCCGTCTCCCCGAACCCTGAGGTGGTGGCCGACCGGGTTCTCATGGTCCGGACAGTAGGCGGACACCAGATACCGCACGGGCACCGCGTCGCCTGCCTGCGAGGGCGGGGTCATCGTCCACTTGGCAAGGAGGTCTGCCGCGTTGGCCGACGAAACGAGGACATAGCGGTAGATCCAGCCCAGCGGCCCGAGCTTCCGCGTATCCGGGTAGCCGGCGGCCCGGTCGGGCGGCAGCGCCGCCGGCACCTCTGCGACGATAGCCCGCACCGGGTCAGCCTGATCGCCCAAGGCAAAGAGGCTGAGCGGGCGCAGGTCGTCCCGCTCGCCCTTGGCAAGGACAACGAACGCGGGTCGGCAGCGGGCGGCGAGCATAAGGCCGAGCTCCGGCTTGAAGGAGTAGCTGCTGACAGCTTGAACCGCACGGTGCTGCGAAGCGCCGTCGATCAGGAGGCCGCGCCGGACTAGGCCGGCGGTGACTTCTTCCGTGACTTTGCGCCGTCGCCGGTCCGTGACTCGCATCCAGGCCTGGGCTACGCGCTTCTCAAATACCGGCTGCCCGGGACCGTCGAGTACGCACAGCTCCAGGGCCGAGACGGTCACGAGGTCAACGACATCCGCTTGAGCCTGCGTAATCAGGTGGCGCGCGGTCTCGGTCCGCTCGGCCGCGGCGATGGCGGGATTCGGCATCATTTAGAACAGGCTCCCGACAGAGGCCAGCGTATTCTCGAAAGAGGTCACCTTGTGCCAGGCTGAATCAGCCGCGTGCCCCACGTCGTCTGCCGCCTTCACCGTCGCATGGCCGACGTCGTTCGCGACGTCCCGGAACGGCGTCCAGTGCTGGTAAGTCCAATCGAGCGCCAGGTAGGCCCCCGTTGCGGCCAGGGCAACTTCGCCAATTCCCGGCAGGCCGTCCAGTATCAGGTCACCAGTTATCAGGAGGCCGTTGGAAATCCCCGCTACGCGGTCGGCCACGCCCAGCGCGCCCTGGTTCTGGGGCGAGATGACGGTTCCCACGTCAGCGACGAGGCCCAGCCCGCTCAAGGTGTACGACAGGCCCCTGATTTCCGCAATCGACCCCGCCGCGGTCTTCAGCCAGTCGGGCGCGAACGCGTACCAGGCGTCGTACTTCTCGCCCGTCGACTCGGTGAACTTCGCGGCCGCGATCAGCTGTTCGGTAAATGGTTGACTTGCGCTTTTCAGTTTTTCGATCTCTTCAACCTGTTCGCCGACCCCCTTGATCAACTCGGCGGGGACGCCGGCGATCTCTTTCAGGGCACCTACCCAGTGATCGGCCGCAACGATGTCAAGCGGCGCCAAGACAGCTTCCAGGACCTTTCGAACCGGCTCGGTGCCCGCCCAGAGGCCCGAATGCTCGTCCACGTCCGCGGCTGTCTTGCTGGCCGCGGCCAGATAGCGCTGGTGCAGCTCTTGGGCTTGGCGGTGCACCGAATCCACGGTCGCGGAGGCCGTCTGCAGGTCGTCGGTCAGCACGATCGAACCCGGCGGCAGCGTCGCCACCTGGACCTGCAGCGCCTGTTGGTGCGCGGTCGCGGCGGCCGCCTGACGTTCGAGTGTGTCGGCTTCGGCCTGGAACCCGCTGAGCTGATTCGCCCACGATGATGCCGCTGCCTGCAACGTCTCCGCAGCGCTGGCGGTGTTGCGCAGGGCGGGAGGAAACGTACCCTGGACAGTCCGCAGCGCATCGGCGGCCCTCCCCTGCAAGGCGCTCAGGTCAAGCCGTTCAACGAGGGTGAGCACCTGCCGCGCCTCCTGCGCGACTTCGAAGTGGCGCCGCGCCAGGTTCCTGGTCAGGCCGACATCGCCAGGGGCCGGATCGAACCCCAGCGCAGGCAGGGAGCGGGCGTATGCATTCAATGCACTGCCCCGGCCGCTCGGCTCAGCTGCTGGTCGGCCTGCGTGAAGGCGGCATTGACCTGCGACGCATGACCGGCCAGCTCCGCCAGGGCCTGCCCGACGATCCCGAACTCCGCCCCGAGCAAATCCTGTGCGTCCTGCAGTTTCCCGGCCAGCGGACCGGCGCCCACCACCTCGGTATCCAGGCCCTGCAGCGCCCGGACGACAGGTGCCAGGCGATTGCCGGCCGTCCGGAATGTCGCCTGCGCCGCTGTCAGCGCCGGGTCCGTGATCCGCAAGTCCGCCACTGCCACTCCCGTCACGCTCGAAGCCTCGGCCCGTATCGCTCAACGGCCGGGATTACCAGCCTTTCTTGCCAACACGGATATAGGTAGCCCGCGGTTCAATGAAAGCAGCATATTCCGGGCAGTTCATGGCGCACGTGAGGAAATCGCCATCCACCGGCGATCCCGGCTCGGTCGAATTTCGCCCGTATGGCTACTTCTATCACAGCCGTGCTAGACAGCCACAGTGGACGGATGGGCGGGATCCGGGAAATCGTCTGTCTTATATGGCGGGGACGCTGACCGTGATGAGCTTGCCGTCACCGGTATGCAGGAGACAGCGGCCTGGGGCGCGGCGGCTGCCCGAGGACGTCATGGGAGAGACAAACCCCGATCAGGTCTCCCTCGGGTGGTGGACGGCGCCGTCAGGCAGCCGCGCCGGGCCGGGAATTTTTAATTAAAACGGGGTAAAGTTATCCAATTCCTGCTTAGGATTTCCAGAGTCACGCCAGCCTATTCCGCGCGACTTAGAGGCGAAAGACATCTCAGGCTCATGATTAAGATGATCGCTCACACACTGCTCACCGATAGCCATAAGACCTACGACTTCACACTAGCAGGCGGGCCCGCGAGCGTGGTTTGTAACATTACGCTACGAGTGCCCGATACTGGTCGTAATGCGAGCCTGTCGCGCCGACAGTGACGCGGATATGCTCAATTCACAGAAGCCGCGCCGATGAATCCGCCTCTCCCCTGGAAGGCCTGTCCTCGCGACTCCGTGTTAAGGTGCAGAGAATGACGGATACACCACCCGGTCCGGCTAATGATCATAGCAGCTCGTCCGTCTCAGGCGGCGCAGGTGATGTCGTACAGGCCAGGGTCATCAATGGCAACGTCTATTTCCAGTACGGCGAGGGTACCCGAGACGTCGCGCCGCAGCAGCTTCCGCATGGAATCCGGGTATTCATCAACCGCCTGGCCGATCTGGCCAAGCTCGACGAGCTCCTGCTACCATCGCAGGCTGATGAGGAGCCGCTGATCACGTACGTGATCAGCGGAACAGCCGGCGTTGGGAAGACCTCGCTGGCCTTGAATTGGGCCAACCGGGTGCGGGACCAGTTCCCGGACGGACAATTGTACGTGGACCTCCGGGGCTACGATCCGGGGCTTCCCCTCACGCCTGACCAGGCGCTAGAGCAATTCCTGCTCACGCTCGGGGTACCCGCGGCGTCGATCCCGAACGACCTCGGGGCGAAGTCGAGCATCTACAGGTCCGTTCTGGCCGACAAGAAGATGCTGATCATCCTTGACAACGCAGGCGATACGGACCAAGTTCGGCCCCTGATCCCGGGTGCGGGGCGAAGTCTGGCGATCGTTACCAGTCGCGGCAGCCTGACCGGGCTGGCGATCAGGAACGGGGCGAAGCGGACGACGCTTGAGACCCTTTCAGCGGCGGAATCGGTCAGGCTGCTCACCGCCACGACCGCGAATTACCGCCGTGGCGACGATCCCGCTGAGCTCGAAGAGTTGGCTGGTCTGTGCGCGTATCTTCCCCTTGCGCTGCGGATCGCGGCCGAGCGTGCGGCAAGCCATCCTGGCATGCCGCTGCGGGAGCTGATCGATGACCTGCGTGACAGGTCCGGGCTGTGGGACGCGCTGAGTACGCCCGACGCGAACGAGGGCAATGCGGTGCGCACGGTCTTCGCGTGGTCATACAGGGCGCTGCCGAGGGAGGCGGCGCTCCTCTTCTGCTTCCTGGGACTGCATCCGGGGCGTGACTTCAGCCGGGAAGCAGCGGTCGTGCTGGTCGGCGGGACGCGGCGGGAAGTGCGTAATTCGCTGGGTGTCCTGGAGGGCGCGTGCCTCCTTGAGGCCCGCGGGTACCGGCGTTTCCAGTTCCATGACCTGCTCCGGGTTTATGCTATCGACCAGGCGCATCACGAGATCCCGCAGCGTGAGCAACTGGACGCTGTCACACGCGTGTGCGAATGGTATCTTCGCTCTGCATATAACTGCGCGCTGTCAATTGCGCATGACACCACTTTGCTGTTCGCCTTGCCGCCATCAGAAATTCAGGCAGCGACTTTCCCGGACCGGGATCAGGCGGCGCAGTGGTACAGCGCAGAAAAGTCGAATCTCGTGGGCGCGGCACGGGCCGCGTATGAAGCGAGTCTCTTCGCGCTGGCCTGGCAGCTCGGCGTGGTCCTGGAACGGATTTACGCTTCATATAACCACTTCCAGGACTGGCGCACGACTTCAGAGCTGGCCCTCGCGGCGGCGCGGGAGCTGGGGAGCCGCGCCGACCAGGCTGTCATGCACGAGAGCCTGGGCCGTCTGTGCCGGCTGCTGATGCAGCTCGACGAGGCCGCCACTCACTATGAAGAAGCTATCGCGGTCTACCGCGAGCAGGGTGACATGCTGAGTACCGCGAAGACCCTCAACGGGCTCGCCTGGGTTTACCTGTTCGCGCATCGGCTTGATGACGCGAGATCCGGGCTCGCTGACGCGCTTGCCATTGCGCGCGAGCTGAGGGACGAGTACTGGACAGCCACCATTCTCTTCGGCCTCGGGTATACGTATCTTCAGCTGTTGCGCTATACCGAAGCTGACGAATGCCTAGCGGATTCATTGCTGATCTTCCGCAGCCTGAATGATCGACTCTACGAGGCAATGGTCCTCTGGTTCCAGAGCTGCCTGGCACGTGACGCAGGAGAGCTCGCGGCGGCAGTAGGGCTCGCGCAGGAAGCAGTTGACATTAGCCGGGACCTGGACAACAGGCTATGGGAAGCGACCGCCCTGCTGTACCTGGGGAAGGCGCAACTCGCTGCCGGAGACGCCGGGGCAGCGCTGGTCTCATACCAGCGCTGCGAGGTGCTGAGCCGTCAGGAGAGCGACATCAGCCGCGGCGCCTGGGCGCTAGACGGCGCCGGTGTGGCATACAGCCAGCTTGGCAGGCCGGACGACGCGGCTCAGTTCCATCGCCTCGCGATCGCCGTGTTCCGTCAGACAGGCGATCGGTGGAAGCTGGCCAAAAGCCTCGGGCGGCTCGCTGATGCCCTGCGAGAGGACCCGGCAGAGGCAATGGCGTCTCGAAGGGAGGCCATACAGATCCTGGCTGACTTCCCGGACGCCAAGTCCCGGGCGATAAGATCAAGGTTGCTGGCCGCAATCGGAGACATTGGCTAGTGCGTCCCGTCAGTACTTGCCATCGGCACGCAGTAGCGAATACATGCGGTAGTCATGCCACGTAGCCTCACGCCATTGCACGGATCGCAAGGTTCCCTCGCAGGTGTACCCGCACTTCGCGAGGACGGTTTGCATGGCGAGGTTCTTCGTGTCGGTGGCCGCCTGTATGCGATGAGTCCGTGTGTGGTCAAACAGGTAGCTGCTGGTAAGCCGCGTGACCTGCGTGCCGAAGCCCTGGCCGCGCTCGTCTTTGCGGACATGGAGCGCCAACTCCCAGCACCACGACGTCTCCGATGGCCCGTACTCCTTCCGGAACCAGAAGACGCTGCCGATCACCCGGTCGGCGACCACGGCCGTGAGCCGTCCGCCGTTCCTGTCAAGGGCGCCCATCTCAGCCAGTCCGCGACCAGGCGGGCTGAAGCCGAACCACTGATACTCACCAGCGCCGTCACGCGACGAGTAATCATCTTCGAATATCGGCAGGTCGGCGTCCTCTAGCGGGCGCAGCCGGACCGTACCTGGCAGTTCCGCGCCTACCACTGAAGGCTGCCCAGCAGCTCCATTGTCTCGGCGTCCGCGTCGCGCGCTAGGTCTGCGGTCAGCGGGTGATCCGGCCTGATCCCGAGTTGCTGGCTATCGCTCCTGATCCACGACGGGACGTAGCCGATGAGCAGGAGCCTCCGGTAGCCTGCGTCGGCGCTGGACGGAACCGTCCGGTGCCAGGCGTTCGCATGGATGAGAATGGCGTCGCCAGGCTCGAAGAACAACTCGACCTGCCCTTTCTGATCGCTGCTATCGCCCAGCGGGATCTGTATGTCAGGGCGGTTATGCGAGCCAGGGAGGATGCACAAGGCACCCTCGCTTTCAGTCACCCGATCGAGGTAGATGACACAATGCACCTGATGCGGATAGCAGAAAAGGGGTGGCAGCGGGTCCGGGATGACCGGCAGGTCGCCGTGCCAGGGCACGGCGACTCCGGCCTTGCCGGGATAATTCATCCGTGCCTCAAGCTCCATCCGTACCTGCGGCCCAAGCAGTGTCCTCGCTAGTGACAGGCTGGGTTCCAGATGCAGGAGGCTATGGAACAGTGTGTCCTTGTCAAGCAGTCCCCTGATGTAGATGCTCTGATCGGGCAGGTATTCAGATCCCGGCCGTCCCGCCTCAGCCGTCGCCAGGGTTAGCACGGCCCTCGCCATCTCGGCGGCCATATGAGAACCCAGCAGCCCCCGCTGCACGAGGAAGCCATCCGCTAGGAACCGATCGAGTTCAGAGCGAGAGGCTGTGGTCGCCACGGTACGGGTCGGGTAACCGCTGGCCTGGTCGTTAAGCACGAACTTAGTCTTGGCCATGCTGCCCTCCCTGCCCGCGGTTTCCTGAGATCCCTATGCGCGGTCCGGGACCGGGAACTCGCTGTTGAGGATCATCGCCGGGAGGTCCGCGAGCGGGAACGAACACTCAAAGAATGCCCGCCACGCGGTCCTGGCCTGGTCCAGGCGCCCGGGATGGTCGTTCTCGTTAATGTATAGAAGGGTTCCTTCTTTGGTGTAAGACATGTCAAGCACGATCTCATCATCGAAGAGCCAGGTATCGGTGTAGACGACATCCGGTACGTTCTCCCGGAAGATGAACCTGATGTCCTCGCCCGCAGCTCCGTTAATCGCATAGTACCAGTCGATTTCGAACTGGAGGTACGGGTTCAGCACGTGATCAATGATATGGATACGCCCCATGTACTTACCGGAGGCGACGCACTCCCGGATATTGCCGGACCACTCCGCGTTCCGGTCGGGCGGCAGCGGCGCGCCGGTGAGGTAGTGGGCGAAGTCCTCCTTCTCGTGAGGTGCGTCGTAAACCGGGAGGGTCTCGATCCGGGTAGCTGACGACTTAAAGTCGGTGAAGTACCGCCCGAACTCTTCCATGCTAATGATCATTGAATCCCCATCTCAGCACGCTGAACCGGGCTACACCCGGCGACACTATACGACTGTGTATATCGCCGGGCGCGAGAACGCATGACTCGTGATACCGGACGGGCGGCCTTCAGGCACAGGTGATGCCTTCAGAGACCAAGGGCGCGCTCCAGCACGTCTCGCGGGATCTCGACCATCATCTCACCTGGCGGTAGCGTCATCCCGGCCTTCGCGGGGTTCACCGTGAAGCCCTGTACAACGATGGTCTTGTTCTCGGTCTCGTACACCGCAGGGCACGGGCCGTTTCCGCAGGCCGTACCGCCAATGAACTTAAGCCGCATAAGGTCCCCTCGAATGGCCGATGCTTACCAGGCCTTTATAACAAGGTGGATTATTCCACGTCAACCAATTTGGGAGTATATCGCTCATGGTGAGGTTGTGGCACTGATGGGCGGAAGCGCCAGTATGAGGCTTATGTCGCAGCATTTCGCTTATGTGATCCGTTGAGCACCTACAGCGCAGCCGCGTAGTGTGGAGATGTTAGGAGCCGAACCTAATATCGCCGTGTATGTCCCGAGCCTGGACCATATTGCCTGTGACAGGACCCGTTATGGTATTCGAGGCACTGCCGCCCGAGTCGGACGCTTGGGTCTGGACAGTCGCCCATTCCGCGCGCAGCTGCTCCTTGAATCGCTCGTCGTACGCCTCGGCCATGTCTAGTTCTTGCGCGAGTGCCAGGACTTCGGGCGAGTCCTTTGGCTTACCCTGTGCCGCGTCCAGGGCTTCCAGAGCTTTCTTGCGGCCGTTGAACTTCTTACGGACCATGTCATATATGGATTCAGCGGCCTTCGCCGCCAGCGCCGCTGATATCTCGATGAGGACTAGCTCAGGCACACGTGTCTCCTGCCGCTCCGGCCACCGGAATTACAGTACATCACGAGCCGCAAGCACTGATTACTCTCTCAACTCGCCAGGACTGTCTATGCTCTCCGGGTCCGCGACCCGGCAAACATCCTCGCCGAGATGAGCCAGCTCCGGGCCGCCGGGGTGACTGCGTTCCGGTTCGTCGATGACCTGTTCCTCGGCGCGCGCCGCGTCATCGACCCGATGATGGCCGCGTTCACTGCGGCGGGCACCGGGGACTGGGCACGCTGGGACGCGACCGGGCGGATCAACGTCCTGAACCGCCTCGATGACGCCGCTCTCGGCACCCTGGCCGCCAACGGGCTGCGCGAGGTCGCACTCGGCATCGAGTCCGGCAGCCAGCGGATGCTCACGCTCATCGACAAGCGCATCACTCCGGGCATGGCCCGAGACGTCGTGCGCCGCCTGACCCGGCACGGCATCGGCGTCAAGGGCTACTTCATCCTCGGCTTCCCCACCGAGACCGCCGAGGAGATCGACGCCACCGTCGCCCTGATCCGCGACCTGCGGA
>Ga0209881_1000463_pt1 | contig 10430 bp, 8 predicted proteins | sample PersoiDNA2013193_FD_185804 | JGI IMG/M metagenome (GOLD analysis project Ga0209881, IMG submission 185804) | Permafrost soil microbial communities from the Arctic, to analyse light accelerated degradation of dissolved organic matter (DOM) -... | ecosystem: Environmental > Terrestrial > Soil >... | reverse complement strand
AGACCCTCGCCGGCCTCGCCGCCGGGCCACCCTGACCGCACCCCGCGACCACGAGCCCCGCGCCCGTCACCACCACCAGCACAGCCGCCATGACCAGGCGAAAGCACGCCCTAACACGAGACAAACCAGGGAACCAGGCCCCGCCGCGGCACCCGAAGACCCCGGCACCGGACCACGGGCCACCAGAAGCCGGAATGTCAGACCAAACGTGAAACTGGTCCTCACTGAAACGTGAAGACCTCTCAAGCGAGGTGTTCACGTTTAGGGCTGACCTGCGCAAATGGGGCTTAGGGGGAGGGCTGGCCACAGGTTAAGCGGGCGCGAGCCACGCGATCTGGAGGCGGTTGCTCCGGTTGTGTTGGCTGACGGGGCGTGCCGGTTGCCTGGCTAGCGGTTCCAGCGGGGGTCGTTCTCGGTGATGGCGAGGCTGAGTGCCTCGAGTTCGGTGATGAGCTCGCGGATTCGTTTGTGGTTGTCGAACCAGGGGCCGTAGTCGGCGAGCTGGTCGTCGGTGAGGATCTTCGTGGCGGTCTTGCCGTTTTTCTTGCGGGTCCACTGGTGGTAGGGGCCGTGGAGCTGCGGGGGGCTGGCGTGGCAGTGGCAGCCGGGGTAGCCGCAGCGGGTCTTCCGGTCGGCGACGGTGCCGGGCAGCGCGAAGGGAAGGCCGGCGAGCCGTGCGGCGATCTCGGCGGCGATGGCTTTCGCGCGGGCCTGCTGGTCCGGGGTGGGCGGCACGTTCTCATTGTCGCAGCCGGCCTACCGCTCGGTGCATTCCGGGCAGTATAAGTGCTGTATGGATGCGGCAGATGCTGGTGTTGCCGCCTATATCGGGCGGTGGCGGCCGTCGTCGGTCTCGGCGGATGCGGCGGCGTTCGCCCGGGACGTGATAGGACAGATCGCTCCGGAGGGGCGGGAGCGGGCGAAGAACCTGCTGTGGGCCGCCGGGAAGCTCGCTGATTACGCGATGCCGCTCGGCCTGGAGGCGGTGCCGGAGGTGCTGCTGCACCCGTCGGTGACGGAGCGGTTCACCCGGTGCGCGCCGGGACTGTCCGGGGCGGCGCGGCGGACGCTGCGGACGAACCTGCGGTTCATCGGCCGCCGGGTCGTCCCGCAGTTCTACCCGGCGGACCTGCCGCTGCCGCGGGAGCGGTCGAAGAAGCCGTACAGCCCGGCGGAGATCAGCGGGTTCCTGGCACTGGCCGACGCCCAGCCCGCGACGGGACGGCGGATGCGCGCAGCCGGGCTCATCTGCCTGGGCGCGGGTGCCGGGCTGATCCGCGGTGACCTGCGCGACGTCCGCGGCACCGATGTCAGCTGCCGGTCCGGCGGCGTGCTCGTGCAGGTCCGGGGCCTGCGCGCCCGCGCGGTGCCGGTGCTTTCCCGCTACCAGGACCGGCTGCTGGCCGCCGCGGCGTCCGCCGGGAGCGCCCTCGTCTGCGGCGGCACCGAGACAGGCCGCCGGAACATCACGAACCCGCTGGTCACTGCCCTGGACGGCGGGGCCGGCCTGCCCCGGCTGGACACCTCCCGGCTGCGCGCGACCTGGCTGGCCGACTGCGGGGACCTGCTGGGGCTGGCCACGTTCATGCGCGCGGCCGGGATCAGCTGCTCCCAGCGGCTCGGCGACCTGATCGCCGGGCTCGAGCCAGGCGACCAGGAGCAGGCCGTGCGGCTGCTGGGGGGCGCCCGGCCATGATCGCGCTGCCGGCACTGGAAGGCGTCCTGGACGCCTCCGGCATCGCGCCGCGGGCCGAGGCCCTGCTGCCGTCCGGCGCCCGGGCCCGGCAGCTGACCGTCCGCACCCTGGTGCTGGGCATGATGCTCGCCCTTGCCGACGGCCGGCCCGCTCACCTGACCAGGGTGCACCAGGCGCTGGCCGCCCTGTCCGGAGACGACCAGCGCAGGCTCGGCGTCGTCGCGGACTGGAAGAACGGCCCCCACGCGCTCACCTACCGCCAGACCGAGTACACCTTCGGCCTGACCGCCAGGGTCCTCGGCAGGAACGAGCCGGACGGGCTGCCGTCGCCGGAGCTGCAGGCGGTCTGCGATGACCTGCTCGAGGCCTCGGTCCCCGGCCAGTTCAAGGACGCCAGCCGTTCGCTGGCCGTGGACTGGAGCGACCTGGAGACCTTCTCCCGCCCCCCGCCGCACGGAACCAGCGACTGCGCCGACCCCGAGGCCTCCTGGGGACACCGCAAGAACAACCTGCGCCACGACGAGGACGAGCTGTTCTACGGCTACTACCTGTCGGCCGCCATCATGACGGCAGACGAGCAGGGCCTGCCCGTCCCCGAGCTCGCCCGCCGCATGACCCTGTCCTCCTGCCGCCACGACCCCGTCCCCGCCTTCACCCCCGTCCTGACCGCCATGCCCGGCGGCGGCATGCCGCTCGGCGGCATCCTCGCCGATTCCGGCTACTCCCACCGCATCCCGCAGCACTGGGCCGTCCCGCTCCGCCGGGCCGGGGCCGCCCTCATCCAGGACCTGCACCCCGGCGACCGCGGCCCCAAGGGAACCTGCCAGGGCGCCGTCATCGCCAACGGGAACCTCTACTGCCCCAGGACGCCCCGCGCCCTGCTGGAAACCGGGCCGCTCGCCCGGACCGCCACCCCGCAGCAGGCCGCGGCACACGACGCGAAGACCGCCGAGGCCGCCCGCTACAAGCTCGGCCGCCTGACCGCTGACGATGAAGACGGCTACCGCCGAGTCCAGTGCCCCGCCTCCGCCGGCAAGATCCGCTGCCCGCTGCGGGCCGCCTCGATGACCCTGGACCGCGACCGCCCGGAGATCCTCACCCCGCCGGAGCACCCGCAGGCCTGCTGCGTGCAGCAGACCGTTACCGTCCCCGCGGATGTGCTGGCCAAGACCGCGCAAAAGCACGACTACCCGTCCGCGGCCTGGCGCCGCTCCTACGCCCGGCGCGCCGGCGCCGAGCGCGGCTTCGCCACCGCCAAGGACCCCGCCAGCAACGACATCACCCGCGGCTGGTGCCGCCTCATGGGCCTGGCGCCCCTGATGCTGTTCACCGTCACGCTGCTCGTCGTCCGCAACCAGCGCATCCTCGCCGCCTGGGACGCCCGCCAGGAAGAAAACCAGCGCCGCGCCGCCAGGGGCCTGCCCCCGAAGACCCGGCGCCGGCGCCGGCGCCGCAGGACCCTCGCCGGGCTCGCCGCAGGGCCACCTTGACGGCATCCGCCACGACCACGAGCCCGCACTCGTCACCACCGCCACCACCAGGCGAGAGCACGCCCCGGCACGCCACTGGCCAGACTGCCCGGCCGCCCTGCAGCACCCGAAGAGCCGGCACCAGGCCATGGACTGCCAAAAGGCCAGAATGCCAGCCCCAAACGTGAACTCAGGCCCCACTGAAACGTGAAGACCTCCCGGGTGCGCCGCCAGGGACTTGAACCCCGAACCCGCGGATTAAGAGTCCGCTCCTGTGTTCGCATCTTCCCCTCTGACCTGGTGTCGGCTGATGCCGACATGTGCCGAGAGCTGTCATTTCGTCCGGCCGTCGGAATCCGCGACTCGCTGCGGATACCGGATGCTGCCGGCGCGTACCAGGGCATCCGAGCAACCATGGAGCAACCACGGGCGGGCATAGGTCTAGACCACCATAGTCGAGAGCATCTGGGCGATCGGTCGAAGGGGGATTCGGTGATCGTGTCAATGGTATAGGTCCCTGGTGTTGAGATCATGCGATAACGACAACTGGGCGGGGTAACGGCAGTAGATACGGTTGGTGATCCTCGCTGGTGATGCCCCCGGCGTGGCGCGCTCGGCGGACCCCGTACGGGTAGCGTTCAAGAGGGGCAGCGTTCTTACTGGCCGTATGAGGTCATCGCTGGCAGGGCGCGAGTGGGCTGCATAGAAGCCCAGACAGCACCTAGCGGCCAGGTTTCGGAACCCCACACCCTGAACCAAGCCGCGCCGCTCCACCCGCTGCCAGATGGCGTCACCGACCTAGACCACTTCCGCGCCCAGCGCCGCGACCGCGCCGGAGGCGTGATCCATGAGTATCGCCTGGTGGCATAGGTTTTCGGCACCCACAGCCTGGCTGTTGCCTACCGTGAGCAATGGTGCCTCCGCGCACCTCACGGCCCTCCCCGAGCTTCGCCAAAGGTCACGGGGAGGGCCGACCCCGTTCCGACATGCTCACGGTGTCGTCGCACACCGGCCCCCGCAACCCGAACCCCCCAGAAAACCCCGTGCTCACCATCGATGACGCGCTCCGCCCAACCATGCTCACCGTGAATGGCGGCTAATACGAGTGCGCACAGCCGCCCTCACCGACCAGCGGCCCGTCATGGCCAGCGCCAAGCGGAACGAGCTGATCCGCCGGCTCCCCGCCGGGCGCTGCGAACTCTGCGAGGGCACGGAGGGCCTTGAGGTCCACCACATCCGCAAGCTCGCAGACCTCAACAAGCCAGGACGGCGGGAGAAACCTCCCTGGATGGAACTCATGGCCGAAACGACGGCGCAAGACCCTGGTCACCTGCCGCCGCTGCCACGAGGATATCCACGCTGGCCGGGCAACCAAGCCCTACCCGAAATGATCACTGGAGAGCAGTGTGCGAGGTAACCCGCAAGCCCTGTTCGGGAAGAGACCGACGGAAAAGGACCCGGCCAAGGGCACCTCGTCGGCGGTCGACTTCACTCGGGGGGAGGCCGCTGGGAAAAGGACCAGCCATTCAGGCTGGCACCTCGCCCGGCGGCCCAACCACAATACAGGCTTTATTGCAGCCGGTGCAACATTCGGCGGTGTCCGGTAAGGGCTTGAATTCGCCTGTTGTGGGTGTGCCGGGTTCGTGACACGCGGTGATTTCGGGTTGTTGAGCCGTGATGCTCAGGCCGTTACTCGCCGTGCATCGATGTTGCGGCGGATGCAACAGGGGGTTTGGGGTGGGTGCTGCGGGATTTGCCGGGCTGCGCGGTCTATTTCGAGACGGTGCCTGGCGTGAAGCGGTTACGCTGCTCCGGGGGCGCAGTTGCGGATTGCGCTGGCTTCGGTGTGGCCAGCAGGCCAGGGCGGTCGACGACCTGCATCATCCGGCGCAGCATGTCGTTGAGTTGTTCCTGCTCGCTGGCGGTGAGGGCCGCGAACACTCTCGCCTCTTCGTTTGCCTGCGGGTCGAAGGTGCTCCGCCATGCTTGCCGGCCTTGCTCGGTCAGTTCCACGATGACCTTTCGCCGGTCGGTTGGGGAGGGGAGGCGCCGGATGAAGCCGCGCTTCTCTAGTGCGTCGAGCCTGCCCGTGATCCCGGATGGCGACATCTGCTGCCAGGTGGCGATGTCGCTGGGCGTGGCGCGGTGGTCGGGGCCGCAGCCGCCGAGGAAGTGCAGCGTGGCGTACTCGTATTCCTCAAGTCCGTGGGTATTCGCGAGCGTGGCGTGCCGGGTCTGCTTGAGGTGCCGCAGCAGCATCTGCATGCGGGTGATGATCCCTTCGGTCAGGGGGTCGAGTTCGGGGATCTCCCGCTGCCAGTGCTCGATGTGGCGGTCGACAGAGTCCTCCTGCATGACAGGAGCCTAGCAAGGTCGGCGGATATCTCGATAGCAGATATCTCATTGACATATATTTTGCTGACGAAGTACTTTACTGGCATGGCTCACCCTCTCCGGGACAGGAACTTCCGGCTGCTGTTCGCCGGCCGGGTCGTCGACGGGCTCGGTGACGCGGTTAGCTCGGCCGCTCTCACCCTGGCGATCGTCATCGCTACCCGTTCGACGGCCGGCCTCGCTGTCGTGCTGGTCTGCGCGCTGTTGCCAAAGGTCGCGCTGCTGCCCATCGGCGGAGTGGCGGCCGACCGGCTGGGGTCACGGCGCGTCGCCATGGCCGCCGCAGTGGTGTCCGGTCTCGCCCAGCTGTCTGTCGGCTTGCTGCTGCTCGCCGGGCACATCGATTTCCTCCTCATCGCGATCGCGGCGTCCATCAAGGGCGTGGCGGGCGCGTTCGACGCCCCGGCGACCTTGCCGCTCGTCGCGGGGACCACGGACGGTGACGGGCGCCAGGCCGCCAACGCGCTCATGGGCGTCGCGGGTAGCGCGACGAACCTGGCCGGCCCGGCGCTAGCTGGCGTGCTGCTCTTCACAGTCGGCGCGGGCTGGGCGTTCGTGCTAGACGCAGCCACGTTCGGGTTCAGCGCGTGCACCCTGACGCTGGTCAAGGTCAGGCCAGTGCACGTGCCTGCGAAGTCCCTGCGCAGCGACCTGGCCGCAGGCTGGGCAGAGGTGCGTGCCCGCACCTGGTACTGGACCAGCCTCATCGGCCACGCCACCTGGAACTTCGCCGCCGGCCTGCTCGCTACCACGGGGCCGCTCATTGCTGTGACCGAACTTGGCGGCAAGAGCGTCTGGCTTGCCGCGCTTGAGGCGAGCGCGGTCGGCTACCTGGCGGGTGCCTTCGTCGCCGGGCGCACCCGGGTGAGCCGGGCCATCCTCGTCGGCAACATCGCCCTGATGAGCTACGCCGTGCCGCTTGTCCTGTTCGCGTTCGCCGCGCCGGCCTGGTCCGTCGTGGCCTCCTACGGGCTCGCGCTGGCGTGTCTTGGCTTCCTCAACCCAGTCTGGGAGACCGCTGTGCAGCAGGAGGTCCCGGCGGAAGTCCTGGCTCGTGTCTCCGCTTACGACTGGCTTGTTTCCCTGGGCGCGATGCCCCTTGGCTACGCACTGGGACCAGTGCTCACGCGGGAGTTCGGCTACACCTGGCCACTAGCCGGCGCGGCGGCCCTGGTCCTAATTACCTTGTCGGTCCCGGTCTCCCTCCCCGCTGTCTGCAACCTCCGCCTCCACCACACCCCGGCCGCCGAAAACCGGGCCGGCGTCCCCGCATGATACAGAAGCATCGCAGCTAGGTACCGGATGCTGTTCACTGGGGCGCGCGAGCTGTGGCTGCTCCATCGGGACGGCTCCACGACGCTGCTGACCACGTTGCCTGACTACTATGCGTTCGTCAGAGAGTGAGCGGGGAATACTGCACCTCCGAATAAGTGTCCTCCCCCAGTAATCAAGCACCTGCGCAAGGGCTGCCTGAGCGTCCGCCTTGACTCCGGCGGCACCGCATACCGCTGGAAAGTCACCAGCCTCGCGTTCAAAGGGGAAGACGACCCGTCCGGGGTCACCGCCACGTGGAGCGTCGGCCGCCCGGTCGCCGACGCCATCGCCGTCCTGGAACGCCTGCAGCCCGAGGGCCAGGACCTGCTGTTCGCGCGCCTCGCCTTCCGGGAAGGCGTCCGTCCCGGCTCGGCGAACGCCGCCATGTCGTCAGCGGCCACCAGAACGGCGATCAGCGACTTCGCAAGCTGGGTCAACGGCTACTGCGACCGCCAGCACCGCCACGACCAGATCCCCGACCACCAGGACGCCCCGTGGAAGTACACGACCCGCCAGTTCCGCCGCATTCTCTCTGCTTAGTTACCGTGTCGCGATTAGTTCCAGAGCCCCGTTCGAGCTGTGATTTCCGGATGCGGCGGACCGTGTCGCGTTTCTATGGTTGCGGCTCGTGATCCTCAATTTCTTCTCGTCGCAGGGCTGGGAGTCCTGGGACACCGAGCACCGGCCGCTGATCCCTGAGCGCATGCCGGTCCTGATCGATGACGACCTGATGCTCGAGGACGGTCCGGGCGAGCCGCGTCCGGCCGTGGCGGTGAACCAGTGGTTGCGGGAACTGCCCGCGAGCGGGGCGCACTCACCGGGAACGTGGGAGTCGTACGTACGGACGATCCGGGAATGGGCGGAGTTCCTGGCCTCGCACGGGGTGGGGCTGTTCGACTCGCGTGAGCGGCTGAAGGCGGGGCTGAGCCGGTATGCCGAGCACCGAGCCGCGGGACCGGCCGGTGCCCGGTTCGCGGCGACGACGTGGGGCCGGCACATGAGCATCCTGTCGTCGTTCTACTGGTGGGCGATCGCCGAGGGTCACGCGGAGGCCGAGCCGTTCACCTACCGGTCCGCCCGCGCCTTGTTCGCGGGGACGAGCCGGGAAGTGCAGGTGAACCTGGCGATCCGGCGGACCCCGAAACCGCATGTCACGGTGAAGTACCTGGAACCGGACTTCACCGGGCTGTTCCGTAACGGCCTGCGCGGGCTGGCGCCGGACGGCTCGCGGGACACCGCGTTCCACGGCCGGGAACTTGCCCGCAACGCCGCGGTCGGGGACCTCGCGATGGCGACCGGGCTGCGGCTGCAGGAGTTCACCTACCTGCTGCCGTGGGAGATCCCTCCGCTGCCGGCAAAGCCGACTACGGCGCCGATCCCGTTCCCGGTGCCCGCTGCCATCACCAAGGGCAGGAAGTTCCGCACTACGTGGATTTCCTATGAAGCCCTTGCCGCGGTCCACGATTACCTGGAGCTGGACCGGGCGGCCACCGCCGAGGGCTCCGGGTGGAAACCGTCCCAGCGGCGGGGCGAGCCGCTGCGCGTCACCGATCCCGGCCCGCGGGGCGGGCATATCAACGGGACACGCTGCTCGTGGGCCTCGCTGACCCCCGCTGACCGGTGCCGCCTGATCGCGCCCGAAGGCGGATCGTGCCTGCTGGCGCTCAGGAACGGCGGCGGCCCGTTCACGGCCTGGGCCACGGTCTTCGAGCGGACCGCAGACCGTATCCGGGCCCGCTTCGAGCCCCGGTTCCCCCATGTTTGGCCCCACCGCCTGCGCCACACATTTTCGATGAGGACTCTTGAATACCTGGTCAGCGGGCACTACCGGCAGGCCGCGAAGCTCGTGAAGGACACTGACGACGACGCGGCGCTCATCTTCTACCTGTCCAAGGCGGACCCGCTGCTCATCCTCCGGGACCTGCTAGGGCATTCCTCGACGCTTACCACGGAAAAGTACCTGCGGCGCCTGGACACCACTCGCATCTACCGGGAGGCCTACGAGCTGGCCGGGGCCGGGGACGGCCTGCTCAGCGACGCTGAGGCCGGCCGCGAGGCAGCCGCTGAGTTCGCTGACGACGATAGCACGGGGGCGAGCTGATGCCCGCCATCGTGCTATCGGACCCGCCGGGGATCCGGTGCGTGTTCAGCGACGGCACGACGGCTGAGTTCACCCTGGAGGGGCTGCCCTGCCCGCAGCTGGTCGGCGACCTGCTGACGGGCCTGGCCGAGCTGATCCACCCGCACGGCAGCATCGACGCCGCGAACTCGGTCGACCTGTGCCTTCCCCCGATCCGGAACTTCGCGGCGGGCCTGGCCGCCCGCGGTTTCGACGGCGGGGCGGCTGACCTGCGCAGGGGGCTGCTGGTCGAGTACTGGATGGAAACCCGCAGATTCCGGTGGGAGAACCGGCTGCGGCGGATGCTCCGCGGCTACGACGCCGCCACGGGCCGCCTCGACCCTGGCGTCCGCGAGCTGCTGGCCGGGCGCCCCTACGCCTCGACCCCGCACCGGACGCCGCTGCCGCCGTATTCCGAGGCCGAATGGGGCCGGCTGGCGGCCATCTGCCAGGAGATCACGGACAAGTCCTACGCAGCTCACCGGGAAGCGCTGGCGGCTGCCGCACGCGGCACGTCGCCCGCCCTTGAAACCTGGACCGCCGATAACCTCGCCTGGCTGCTGGCCAGGCTGGGGCCGGTGGGGACGCCCGGCGTCGCAGCCCACCTGGGCTGTTCCCTCAACGCCGTGCAGAAGCGCGGCGGCGTCCCGGCGGCCTGCGCCAGCCTGTTCCCGCACATGGGCGACGTGATCGCCTACCGGCTGCTGTTCGGCCTTCACTCCGGCATCGTGCCCGACGGCATCGACGACCTGGTGACCGGGGACATCGACTGGGCAGGAGACTCCACGGTCCTGCTGTCTTACGTCAAGGGCCGCACCGCGGGCGAGAGCGTGAACCTCCCGAAGAGGGCGGTCCGGCTCCTAGAGCAGTGGCTGGCGCACTCGCAGCTGCTGCGAAGCCACGCAGACCCCGCGACCGCCCGTCACCTGTGGCTGGGGGTCACCCGCCCGGGCAGCTCCGTCTCCTTCAGCGGGCCGGTCCACCGCGACCATGTCAAGGCATGGGCACGCCGGCTCGGCCTGGCCGGCGATGACGGCAAGGTCCTGAAGATCCACCGGGCAAGAATCCGCACCACGCACCTGGCTATGCGCGACCGGCGGGCCTGGAACGGCCAGGGCCGCACGACCATCGACCCGAACCACAGCCCCCAGGTCGAGGCCGACCATTACCTGACCGTCACGACGACATCCCAGCGGCAGGCAGTGGACGCGCTGGTCGAGGACGCCCAGCATGACCTGCTGCGCAGGGCTCACCCGCCGGCCGTGATCACCGAGGAGAACGCCGCCGGGCTGGCCCGGGACTACCCGCAGCTGGTCGCCGCGCTCGCCCTGGACGACACGGTGCTCGCCGAGCTCGTCGGCGGGGAGCGCGACGTGTTCACGGCCGCCTGCGCCGACCAGCTGTCCGGGCTGCACGGGCCGAAGGGCAAGCCCTGCCC
>Ga0209881_1000458_pt1 | contig 10522 bp, 7 predicted proteins | sample PersoiDNA2013193_FD_185804 | JGI IMG/M metagenome (GOLD analysis project Ga0209881, IMG submission 185804) | Permafrost soil microbial communities from the Arctic, to analyse light accelerated degradation of dissolved organic matter (DOM) -... | ecosystem: Environmental > Terrestrial > Soil >... | reverse complement strand
CGCCCACTCCTCGCCGACCCGGATCCGGCAGCGGGGCGAGGTGGACGCCGAGTTGACGCCGCCGGCGATGATCAGCTCATCCATCCCGGCCCTGATGTTCGCGGCCGCGGTCGTCACCGCCGACAGTCCCGCGGCGCAGTGCCGGTTCAGCGCCAGCCCGGGAACGTCGGTCAGCCCAGCGGTGATCGCCGCGTGCCGCGCGATCACTCCGCCGCCGTAGAGGCCCTCGGCGAGGACGACGTCGTCGATCCGGTCCTGGTCGAGCCCCTCGGCGGCGGCGCGGACCACGTGGTCGGCCAGGTCGAACGCGCTGGTATCGCGCAGCGTGCCTTTGACCGCGGTCCCGATCGGGGCACGCAGCGCGGACGCCAGAACAGCCTCGGGCATGAGAGCCTCTCCCTCGGTTCCTACAGGTTTCTCCCACAGAGGAGAATGCTATTCTCACTTATAAGAGCGTTACTTCGCAAGATTTGGAGAAGTCTGGATGCAGATCAGTGGATGCTCAGCGATCGTTACCGGCGGCACCGGCGGGATGGGCGAGGCCACCGTGCGCCGCCTGCACGCGGCGGGCGCCAGGGTCGTCGTGGCGGACATCGCGGACGAGAAGGGCAAGGCCCTCGAGCAGGAACTCGGCGTGCGCTACGTGCACGTCGACGCCGGCAGCGAGGACGACGTGCTCGCCGCCATCGCCGAGGCCGAGGCCATGGGGCCGTTGCATCGGGCTGCCGTCCTTGCCGAGAAGCCGGCCGCCGGCGGCCGGCTTCTCGGCAAGGACGGCAGCCCGATGAGCATGGACGGCTTCCGCACCACCATCGAGTCCTACCTGATCAGCTTCTTCAACGTGATGCGGCTCGCGGCGGCCGCGATTGCCAGGCAGGAGCCCGCCGAGGACGGCGGGCGCGGCGTCATCATCAACACCGCGTCGATCGCCGCCTACGAGGGCCAGATCGGCCAACTGCCCTACGCCGCGGCCAAGGGCGGCATCGTCTCCATGACGCTCGTCGCGGCTCGTGACCTGTCCCCCGCCGGAATCCGCGTCGTCACCATCGCCCCCGGCACGATCCTCACCCCGGCGTACGGCCAGGCAGGCGAGAAACTCGAGGCCTACTGGGGCCCGCAGATCCCTTACCCCAAGCGAATGGGCCGTCCCGGCGAGTACGCGGCCCTCGTCCAGGCCATCGCCGAGAACGACTACCTCAACGGCGAGGTCATCCGTCTCGACGGCGCCCTCAGGTTCCCGCCGAAGTAACTCGTCGGCCGGGCACGCCCGCTCGCTTCTTGCTGTTATCCCGTATCGCAAGCCCCAGGCCATCGCTGGGCGACCTTTGATCGTGGAGACTTTTTTCCTGGTGGCAGATAAGCGTTCCATGCGCACGCAAATCTACCAAGATCTTTGCCGCGACCAGCGATCCTGCCCGGAATGCGGCGATATGACTTGCCCGGGTGCGGGTCAGCCGCCGTACTGCAGGATCACGGCGGTCACGCCGAGGCCCGGGTTGCCGCTGGCATGCGTGAAACCGCCGCCGAGCATCTCGGTGCCGCCAGGCACGTGCGCGACCGACTCGACGTCGATGGCGCGCGAGCCGCACCGAGAATTTTGCCTATCATGTGCCCTCCCGTATTCGCGGACATCCCTCAACGAGGCATCCGTCCTCCAGCCGTTACTCGGTCGAGATGGCGGCCAGCACGTCCAGCTTGGCTGCCCGCCTGGCCGGCCAGGCGGCGGCCAGGAGCCCGAGCACGGCGGCGAGCACGAGGAAGATCACGAGTTGGGACACCGGGACCACGGTGTCCGTGATGCCCTGCTGTCGCAATGCCGACACGAGCGCGAGCCCCATCAGGGTACCGACGACGATCCCGATGAGGGCACCGAAGATCGCGAGGATCACCGCCTCAGACCGGATCATCGTCCGGACCTGACGCCGCCGCATGCCGACCGCACGCAGCAGTCCGATCTCGCGGGTGCGCTCGAGCACGGAAAGCATGAGCGTGTTCACGATGCCGACGAGCGCGATGACCACCGCCAGGGCGAGCAGGGCGTAGACGAGCCCGAGCAGCTGGTTGACGGTCGACGCCTGGGATTGCTCGAACTGGCTCCTGGTCTGCACCTGCACGTTGGGGTAGCCGGCCACGGCGTTTCGCACCGCGGTCTCCGCGGCGGCGGTGCCGTTGGTGTTCAGCAGGACCGCTCCCGGGGTGGGACTGTAGAAGCGCGGGAGGAAAAGCCCGGCGCTGACGAGGTAACTGCCGATCAGGGCGTTGGACTGAAAGACGCCCCCGATCCGCAAGGTCGCCTGCCCTGTCTTGGCGAAACGTACCGGAACCATGTCCCCGGTCGCCAGGTGCTTGCTGGCGGCGGTCGTCGAGTCGATGAGCAGGTCGCCATCGGCGAGGGCGGCGGGACTGCCGGATGTCATGCGCAAGATCACGGTGCCGGCCAGGTTCTGGGTCGCCAGCCCAGTCAGGCTTTGCAACGACCCCTGCACTTCGAATTGCCACTGGTAGACGGTCGTTTCGGCGGTGACACCCGGCACCTTCGACGCCGCCGCAGGAACGAGCGTGCTGAACCCCGACCGCCCAGCGCCCGTCGAGGTCAGGATCAGGTCGGCCTTGACGGCCTGATCGACGCTGCTGGTAGCCGACTTGGACAGCGAGGCGCCGAACACCGCTATCGCGGAGACCAGGGCGAGCCCGACCATCAGCGCCGACGCGGTCTGCGCGGTGCGCCTCGGGTTGCGCATGGAGTTCTCCCTGCCGAGCTTTCCTGGCTCCCCGAAGAGCCTGGCGAGCGGACGGCCGATCGCGCCCGAGACCGGCCGTGCGATCGCGGGGGCGAGCATGGCGACCCCGATAAAGAGGCAGACGGCACCGATGCCCACGAATTGGATGGCCGGCTGAGTCAGGCCGAAGGCCAGCAAGGCGGCGCCCACGACGGCGAGCCCCGCGCCCCAGAGGACCAGGCGCCTGAGCGCACCGCCGCCGTCGGCCTGACGGTCGCTGAGCGCGGCCATCGGAGCGATGCGCACGGCGTTCCTGGCCGGCCCGATCGCGGCGATGAGCGTCACGCCGGTCCCGACAACGAGCCCCACCAGGACCGTGCGCGGCTCGAACGTCAGCGGCCCCGAGGGCAGCGTGATACCGAACCCGCTGATCAGTGCCTTGAGCCCGAGCGCCGCCAGCACGCCGACGCCGATGCCGATGAGGGATGAGACGAACCCCACGATCGCCGCCTCGGCGAGGACCGAGCGGAACACCTGACGGCGGCTCGCGCCGACTACCCGCAGCAGGGCCAGTTCACGTGTCCGCTGGCCGACGATGATCGAGAACGTGTTGTAGATGGTGAACGCGCCGACGAACAGGGAGATGAACGCGAAGATCAGCAACGCGGTGTTGAAGAACGACAGTCCCTGATTGATCGCGCTCGTGCTCTCGTTTACCACGGTCTGCCCGGTCACGACCTCCACCCCGGACGGCAGGACCCCGGCGATATCCCGCTGGACCGCGGCCTTGTCGGCGCCAGGCTGTGCCACCACGTTGATGGCACCCAGCAGGCCAGGCGAGTTGAGGACATCCTGGGCGGTCGGCAGCGTGAACGCGGCGAGGGTGGCACCGGCGAGGTTGCTCGCCGTCCCGAACTGAGCGATGCCGGTGATAGTGAACGTCCGCGCGGGCCCGGCGAACAGGATGCGGACCCGCTGCCCCACGGTGAAGTCGTATTTCTGCGCGGTCCCCGCGTCCATGAGCACGTCACCGGGGCTCGTCGGCGGTCCGCCGGCGCTGATGCGCAGGATTGAGAGCCGGGGATCGCCGTTGTAGTCGATGCCGATGGTCGGGGCGCCGCCAGTCGTGATCGCCTTGCCGTCGTGGGCCACGAACTGCGCGTAGCCGCTGACCGTCCCATCGGCGGCCTCGACGCCTGGCACGCCGCGGACGGCCGCGAGCAGCGCCTGCGGAAGCGGGTCGCGGACCGCGTTCGGCGTGTTCTTGCCGAATTGCGCGACACCGCGGACCTGGAAGTCAATTTTAGAATAGATATTGCTGAACAGCGCGGTAAACGTGCTCTGCAAGGTATCGGTGAGCACGTACGTCCCCGAAATGAACGTGACTCCGAGGATGATCGCCAGCGCGGTGAGCATCAGCCGGAGCTTGTGGGCGAGCAGCCCCTTGATGGTGACGTTGCGCATGTCAGCTCCCCAGGGTCCGCATGCGCTCGAGGACCGAGTCGGCGGTCGGCTTGTCGAGCTCGCCCACGACGGTCCCGTCGGCCAGGAAGATGACCCGGTCCGCGTAGGCGGCGCCCCGCGGATCGTGGGTGACCATCACGATCGACTGGCCCATCTCCCGCACCGACCCCTTCAAGAATGCCAGCAGGTCCGCGGAGGCGTTGGAGTCCAGGTTGCCGGTTGGCTCGTCGGCGAAGATGAGGTCGGGCCTGGTGATCAGCGCCCGCGCACACGCGACACGCTGCTGCTGGCCGCCCGACAGCTGGCTTGGGCGATGGTTCAGCCGGTCACCGATCCCGAGCTGCTCCACCAGGGAGCCGAACCACTCCTTGTCGACCTTGGTTCCCGCCAGGCTGAGCGGGAGCGTGATGTTCTCGGCCGCGGTCAGCGTCGGCACCAGGTTGAAGGACTGGAAGACGAAGCCGATGCGGTCGCGGCGCAGCTTGGTCAGCCCGCTGTCGTCGAGCTTTCCGATCTCCTGACCGCCGACGTATACCTGGCCTGAGGTCGGACGGTCCAGGCCGGCCATGCAGTGCATGAGCGTCGACTTCCCCGACCCCGATGGGCCCATGACCGCCGTGAACCTGCCGCGCTCGAACGTCACGTTGACGTCGGCCAGGGCATGCACCGCCGCCTGTCCCGACCCGTACGTCTTGTTCAGGCCGGTCGCGTGTGCCGCCGGCGCGGCTTTCACGTCGTCGTCATTCAATGCCCCTGATGCACGTGTCATGGTTCCCCGCGATTTGATGTAGATCAGAGACGTATTCCCGAAGCACGCATGATCGGGCGCGACAGGTCTTGTGCGTTTTCGCATTCGCGCCGCCACTGACCAAACCATAAACGCCATCGGCCATCCGGCATAGTCAATTCGCGCCGAAGAACCGCCGTTTCTGGCTAAGCGCGCGCTCCCATGTTCGCCGAGATCCGGCGGCTCGCGGTAGGCGGGCTCGTATCCGGCGACGCGGACGGGGCTGGTGACCAGGCGGAAGCCGCCCGCGGTCACGATCGCGTCCGCTGCCTCGTCGAGCGCCTGCGGGAGCGTACGGACGCGGGCGGCCGGCACGCCAAGGGCCTTCAGCCGCCGCTCCCAGTTCGCCGCCGAGTCGGCGCCAAGGGACTTGGTGACGACGGCGAGTACCTCGTCGCGGCTCGCGGCACGCTCGGCCATCGTCGCGAACCCGGCGATGCCCGCCTCCGCCGCGAACGCCCGCCAGAAGCGGTCGTGCGTGATGAACAGCGCCAGGTACCCCTCGGCGGTCGGGAACAGCTGCGCGGGCACGTAGTAAGAGTGCGCGCCGAACGGCAGGCGCCGCGGCTCCGTTCCTCCGTTGAGATACGCCGCGGCCCGGTAGTTGAGCTGGGACAGCATCACGTCGCGCATGGCTATGTCCACCTGGCCGCCACGGCCGGCGACGATCATGGCGAGCAGCCCGAGCGCCGCGGTCAGCCCCGCGGAGTTGTCCGCGGACGAGTACCCGGGCAGCGTCGGCGGCGCGTCCGGGTCACCGGTGAGCGAGGCGACGCCGGTGGCCGCCTGGATGAGGTAGTCGAAGGCGGGGTCATCGCCGCCGTCCAGGCCGTAGCCGGTCAGCGCGACGCAGACGATCCGCTCGTTCCGCGCCCGCAGCGCCTCGTACGTGAGGCCGAGCCGGCGGATGCCTGACGGCTTCAGGTTGACGAGCAGCGCGTGCGACCGGGTGGCGAGCTCGCCGAGCGACCGCTGCCCCGACTCGGTGCCCAGGTCGAGGCAGACGCTTCGCTTGCCGCGGTTGAGGCTGGCGAAGTAGGTCTCGCCGACCTGCCGTGAGATGTCGCCGCCCGGTGGCTCGATCTTGGTCACGTCGGCGCCCAGATCGGCGAGCATCATCGTGGCGTAGGGGCCGGCCAGCATATGGCCGACCTCGAGGACGCGGATGCCCGCGAGCGGCCCGGCAGTGCCTGTGTCGCTGTCGGCCCGCTCCCGTTCGGTCATCTCATGTCCTCATATCCCCATGTCCGCAGCGATGCCCGCGATGACTTCCCTGGTCCGGCGCTTGGACGCGCACAGGTCACCGATGTCCCGCGCGTCGCCGTACTCCAGGATGCGCTGGTAGTTCGGGGAGATCTCGGCCTCGCCGAGGATGCGGTTGGCGCGTTCCTTCGCCGCGTCCACCTCGGACGGGCAGCGGGGCGACCGAGCTGACGTCAAATGGGTTGTGCACAGTGAACGTGCCGTTCTCGACGTCGATCGATCGGGGACCGCCGTCGCCGCACGCGCGCCACGCGGCGTGCAGGACCTCGAGGTAGTCGCGGGTGTAATCGGCCGGCCTCTCGTAGGGCAGGCCGAGCATGTCGCTGACGATCCAGTGATGGGAAGGACCGAGTCCCAGCGTCAGGCGGCCGCCAGTGATCGCCTGCGCGGTCAGCGCCTGCCGGGCCAGCGCGATAGGATGCTGCGCCTGCAGCGGCACGACCGCCGTTCCGAGTTCGATGCGCTCCGTCCGCGTGCCAAGCAGCGCCACCATGAGCAGGGCGTCCAGGTCGTTGGGTATCTGCGGTATCCATGCGGTGGGGATTCCCGCGGCTTCTGCCCTCGCGATGTCTTCGAGCAGGCGGGTCACCTTGCGGACGGAGTCACCGCGCTCGGGGCCGATCATCACTCCGATTCGCATGGAGCCTCCAGAGTCAGGGCACGGACCTGCGCCACCACGACGTCGAGCGGTGTGCCTGTCGGGAACACCGCGGCGGCGCCCGCCTCGCGCAGCCGGGGTATGTCCGCCGCGGGGATCGTTCCGCCGACGACGACGGCGATGTCGCCCGCGCCCGCGGCCCGCAGTCCCTCGATCGTCTTGGCGGTCAGCGCGAGGTGCGCGCCGGACAGGATGGACAGGCCGACGACGGCGACATCCTCCTGGACCGCCGCCGCCACGATCGCGTCGACACGCTGCCTGATGCCGGTGAAGACGACCTCGAAGCCGGCGTCGCGCAGCGCACGGGCGACGATCTTGGCGCCGCGGTCGTGGCCGTCGAGGCCGGGCTTGGCGACCAGGATCCTGGCGGGCATTAGAACACCACCATCAGAACACCACCGGCTGCTGGAACTCGCCCCAGACCGCCGTGAGCGCGGCCACCATCTCGCCGACCGTGCAGTAGGCGTTCACGCAGTCGATCAGCGGTCCCATCAGGTTCTCCGTGCCTTCCGCGGCCCGGCCAAGGGCGGCGAGGCGGGCGCGGACGGCGGCGCCATCGCGATCGGCCTTGACCGCGGCGAGCCTTTTGAGCTGCCGGTCGCGCCCGCCGGAGTCCAGTTCATAGGTGGCGAGATCGGGGGCGGGCTCATCGGAGGCGAACCGGTTCACGCCCACCACCGGGCGCGTGCCCCCCTCGATCTCCTGGTGGGCGCGGTAGGCCTCGTCGGCGATGAGCCCCTGGAGGTAGCCGTCCTCGATCGCGCGGACCATGCCGCCATGGCGTTCGAGGTCCGCCATGATCTCGATGATGCGGGCCTCGGTCTCATCGGTGAGCGCCTCGACGAAATAGGACCCGCCGAGCGGGTCGGCCACCCTTGCGATGCCCGTCTCGTAGGCGAGGATCTGCTGCGTGCGCAGTGCGAGCGTGGTCGACTCCTCGCTCGGCAGCGCGAACGGCTCGTCCCATGCCGCGGTGAACATCGACTGGACTCCGCCGAGGGCGGAGGCCATCGCCTCGTAGGCGACCCGGATGATGTTGTTGTGAGCCTGCGGAGCGAACAGGCTCGCGCCACCTGATACGCAGCCGAAACGGAACATGCACGCCTTGTCGGATGTCGCGCCGTACCTTTCCCTGACGATGGTCGCCCAGCGGCGGCGGCCCGCCCGGTACTTGGCGATCTCCTCGAAGAAGTCGCCATGGGTGTAGAAGAAGAAGGAGACCTGCGGCGCGAACTCCTCGATCGTCATCCGGCCCCTGGCGAGCACCGTGTCGCAGTAGGTGACACCGTCGGCGAGGGTGAACGCCATCTCCTGCACGGCGTTGGCGCCTGCGTCGCGGAAGTGCGCGCCCGCCACGGAGATCGCGTTGAACCTCGGCACCTGCTCCGCGCAGAACTCGATCGTGTCCGCGATCAGGCGCAGGCTCGGCTCGGGCGGCCATATCCAGGTGCCGCGGGACGCGTACTCCTTGAGTATGTCGTTCTGGATCGTCCCCGTGAGCTTTGCCCTCGGCACGCCTGCGCGCTCGGCGGCGGCAACGTAGCAGGCCAGCAGGATCGCCGCCGTCCCGTTGATGGTGAAGCTCGTGCTGATCTGGTCGAGCGGGATGCCGTCGAACAGGATCTCGGCGTCTTTGAGGGTGTCGATGGCGACGCCCACCCGCCCGACTTCCTCGGTCACCTCGGGGTCGTCGGAGTCGTAGCCGCACTGGGTCGGCAGGTCGAGCGCCACGGACAGCCCGGTGCCGCCCTGCTCGAGCAGGTAGCGGTAACGGCGGTTGGACTCCTCCGGGGTGCCGAACCCGGAGTACTGCCGGAAGGTCCAGAGCCGGTCACGGTAGCCGTTCTGGTAATTGCCGCGGGTAAACGGGAACCGGCCAGGAGCTGGCGGTTCCGCACGCCGGTCGTCAGGCCCGTAAACGGGCCTGACCGGGATGCCAGATGGGGTCTGGTCGAAGTCGCTCATCGCCAGATACGTTACTTGCGCAAAACAAGAATTCCAATATCGAATCGGAGAATGATCATGACTGAAGTGCTGATCGAGTGCGCGGACGGCATCGCCGTGCTGACGGTAGACAGGCCTAGCGTGCGCAACGCGATCAGCCCGGCGACGATGGATGCCCTGGAAGCGGGGCTGGACGCCGTCGCTCATGCCGACGTGCTCGTGATCAGGGGAGGCGGCGACCGCGCGTTCATCTCCGGCGGCGACCTGAAGGAGCTCGCGAAGATCCGCACCCATTCCGACGCCGTCGCGATGGCCGTCCGGATGCGGCGCCTGTGCGATCGCATCGCGACGTTCCCCGCGCCGGTCATCGCCGCGCTCAACGGCCATGCCCTGGGCGGCGGCGCGGAGGTGGCGGTGGCCGCCGACATCCGGGTCGCGGCGGACGACGTGCGGATCGGCTTCAACCAGTCGCGGCTCGCGATCATGCCAGCCTGGGGCGGCGCCGAGCGGCTGGCCGGCCTGGTCGGACGGGCACAGGCGATCCTGCTGGCCACCACAGGCGAGCGCATCGACATGACGGAGGCGCTGCGGATCAGGCTGGTCGACCGGGTCTACCCGCGGGCAGCGTTCGAGTCGTCCTGGCGTTCGCTCGCCGAGCGGATCGCCGCGTCTCCGTCCCGGCCGATCAAGTCGGTCATCGCCGCGGCCGCCCCGCACCAGCACCCCGGTCTTGAGACACAGGCCGCCGCGGCGTTCGCGGAGCTGTGGGTCTCCGACGCCCACTGGGCCGCCGCGGACGGGCTCGCGGCGAGCAAGGGAGAATGACCAGGGGAATCGAGGCGCCGCTGCCAGGTCCTGAACGCCACCGCACCGATTGCCTGCCCCGGCGGCGCATTATTTCCGTGGCTGGGGAAGTGTCAGCGGCGCATGGCGAAAATTTCATCAGTGCTCGGGAAGGCGGCTGGCATGGCTGATCTTGATCCGGATCCCGCTGGCGGATCGGTGAGACGCGCAGCTGCGATCGTGCATCCGGGTAAGCAGGCGGACCTGGACGCTTTTCACGCCACCGTCAGCAAGGCGATGAGCGACCTGGGCTGGGCCGAGCCGCTCTGGATGGAAACCAGCAAGGAAGAGGCGGGCCACGGGCTGGCCAGAGAGGCCGTGCAGGCCCATGTTGACCTGGTGCTTGCCTGCGGCGGCGACGGGACCGTCACGGCCTGCGCGGACGGTGTCGCCGGCTCGGGCATTCCGCTTGGCGTGCTGCCCTGCGGCACAGGGAACCTGCTCGCGCGCAACCTCGGCCTGCCGCTGAACGTGGAGGAGGCGCTGACCGTCGCGCTCACCGGCGCGGACCGCCAGCTTGACATGGGCATCGCCAACGATCAGCCGTTCGTCGTCATGGCCGGGATCGGATTCGACGCCGCGATGCTCGAGGGCGCCAGCGAAGAGCTGAAGAAGCACGCGGGCTGGATCGCCTACGTGGTCTCCGCGCTGGCGCACCTGCGGGACCGTCCGGTCCGCGTCACCATGCGGGTGGACGGCGGGGCGGCGCGGCGGCGCTGGGTCAGCGGCGTGGTCGTGGGCAACGTCGGCGCGCTCCAGGGCAACCTCAGGCTGCTGCCGGACGCCGTGCCCGACGACGGAATTCTCGACGTGGCGGTCCTCACCGCCCACAACTGGCTGGGC
>Ga0209881_1000456_pt1 | contig 10559 bp, 10 predicted proteins | sample PersoiDNA2013193_FD_185804 | JGI IMG/M metagenome (GOLD analysis project Ga0209881, IMG submission 185804) | Permafrost soil microbial communities from the Arctic, to analyse light accelerated degradation of dissolved organic matter (DOM) -... | ecosystem: Environmental > Terrestrial > Soil >... | reverse complement strand
ACAGGCGCGAGCCGGCGGAAGTCGCGGCCGACGGCGCGTAGCTGCCCCGCCCAGTCGGGGTCGGCGGAATCGACGTGGAGCTGGGCGAGCACGACCTCGGTGACGCCGTCGAGCAGGGCCGCCTTGTTGGGCGCGTGCCGGTACAAGATCATCGGATCGCGCCCAAGAGCCTGGGCGAGACGGCGCATGGACAGCGCGTCGGCCCCTTCGCGGTCGATGAGGTCGAGCGCCGCCGCCAGCACCACGTCCCTGGTGATCTTGCCGGTTCCCGCGACAGTGCCGGCGGCGGCGTCGGCGCGTCGATCAGCGGGCGTTGCAGCCATGTGCGCCGCGTCCTTTCCCGGAGTGAAGCGTTAGCGATCTTCGGTATATCACTACGGCGTATCACTACGACGTTGACATTACCCAGTGTTGACATTACCCGGCATAGCCGATTAACTGTAGGTCTACGGTGTAGACAGCGTAGCGACTCAACCGAGAGGAAGCTCAATGCCTACCGTGAAGACCACCATCACCGGCCACGAGGCCGTGCAGATCGAGCGCGCGAACGGGTCGGGGCTGACGCCGGTCGTGTTCGTGCACGGCCTGTGGCTGCTGCCGAGCAGCTGGGATCGCTGGGCGACCATGTTCGAGCAGGTCGGCTACGCCGCGCTAACGCCTGACTGGCCCGATGACCCCGAGACTGTCGCCGAGGCCAACGCCCATCCCGAGGTGTTCGCGCACAAATCCATCGGGCAAATCGCGGAGCACTTCGCGGAAGTGATCGGCGCGCTGACCAAGCAGCCGGTCGTGATCGGCCATTCCTTCGGCGGGCTGCTCGCTCAGATCCTCGCCGGCCGCGGCCTGGCCGCGGCGACGGTGGCGATCGACCCGGCGCCGTTCCGTGGCGTCCTCCCGCTGCCGATCTCGGCGCTGAGGTCGGGCAAGCCGGTGCTCGGCAACCCGGCCAACTGGAACCGCGCCGTTCCGCTGACCTATGACCAGTTCCGCTACGCGTTCGCGAACGCGGTGAGCGAAGACGAGGCGAAGGAGCTGTATGAGACCTTCGCGGTACCTGGCTCGGGCATGCCGCTCTTCCAGGCGGCGGCGGCGAACCTGAACCCGTGGACCGAAGCGAAGGTTGATACGGAGAACCCCCTCCGCGGCCCGCTGCTCGTCATCTCGGGCGAGAGGGATCACACCGTGCCGTGGGCGATCGCTCACGCGTCCTTCCGGCAGCAGCACCACAACAAGGGCGTCACAGAGATCATCCAGCTCCCTAACCGCGGCCACGCGCTCACCATCGACAGCGGCTGGCGCGAGGTGGCGGAGACGGCGCTGGCGTTCGCCAAGCGCTTCACTCCGGCCCAGCCGGCGGCGGCAGTGTTCGACGGCTCGTAAGAAGAGATCGGCGTGCATGTCGCCGCCTCTATCCCCAAGCGGCGGCTGTCAGGCCCGTGGTCACCAGGTGCGGCTTGGCGCCGCCCTGTGACACGCTGCCGCACTCCCCGCGCGCTCCGCAGATCCGCAGCCAGTGCTCATTAAACGGTCAGGAATGACGGCGCCGAGGGCATTTTTCCCGCGATGGACGCCAAGCGTTACGGTCTCGGCAGCGGGAAGCTCCAGGACACCGCGGACCACCTGGTCGTGGCCGGCCGCGGCCGGGTGATAGCGGATACCAGCATGCGCGACCTGATCGCGTCCGTGTCCGGTGACCGGGTCACGGTGCGCACCGCGGCGCCAGAGAAGGCGGCCGTGGCACTGCGGCACGCGGGGGCCGCCGTCGGCGCCGCGACGTCCGATGTCCTCACAATCTCAAATCTTTCGCCTGAACGGACCGTTGCTTCGCTGACCGCCGCCAATGTCCCCTTCAGCGAGGTAAGCGCCCACCGCGCGACCCTCGAAGAGGCCTACCTTGAGCTAACCCGCGACGCCGTGGAATTCAAGGCGCTATGACTGGGTTCGCGCAGCTGCTTCGGTCGGAGTGGGTCAAGTTCAGGACCGTCCGGGGCTGGGTCATCGGCACTTTCAGATGTCCGCGGGCGAGACGTCCCTGAGCAGTGGCGGCAGCCAGGCGACCGGCGTCTTCGACCACCTGGGCCGCCGGGGTGCCTGGCCGGGCGGCGCATGGACCGGCACCCGCGGTCATCGCGCTGACCGTGGCGGTGGGCGGCGCCGTCTCGGCCGCGGTGACCTGCCAGGTCGCGGGGTGCGGACAGGATCAGGCCAAGCTCGCCCTGTCCGGAGTCAATCTCAGCCAGGCGGTCGTGGCCGTCCTGGCGGTGCTCGCGATCAGCGGTGAGTACAGCACCGGCATGATCCGCGTCACGCTGGCCGCGATGCCGCGCAGGACGGCTCAGGAACCTCACAGGTCTCAGTCCGTATGGTGCGCGCATGGTCATGGAACAGACGATGTACCGGACGGGCGAGCGGCCGGGCGGGCCGCTCGCCGTATCGACAACCGGGCCTACTAAGCGCTTTGGCAACCGCACCGTTGTTGACGACGTGGCGCTGGCCATCCCCTCGGGTTCTGTCTGCGGTTTCGTTGGCCCGAACGGAGCAGGCAAGACCACCACGATTCGCATGCTGCTCGGTCTCGTCCGCGCGACGTCGGGCAGCGGGGTCATCCTCGGCGGCAGCCTTGATGAGCCCGCTAGCTACCTGAACAGGTCGGCGCGCTTATCGAGTCGCCCGCCTTCTATCCCCAGTTGAGCGGGCGTTCTTCGCACTGACGGGTACCGCCTCGGCCGACGTGCCGGCCGGCCAGGAAATGGGAGCGATCAAATGATCTGGGCGGCTTTTACCAGCGAGTGGACGAAGCTGCGGCGGCCGACGCTCTTCTTCTCTACCTTCATCGGGCTGGCCGCGGCGGCCTCGCTCTTCGTGGTCCTGATCTTCTCCCAGGCCTCGGCGAACAGCGGGATCGTGACGTTGCACCAGCTCGCCAAGCCGAACGGCCTGGTCATCGGCGTTGCGAGGGCCGCGATGCTGCTCGGCGTCGTGGCGTTCGGCATCGCCGCCTCGCAGGTCGCGAGCGAGTACGCGCTCGGCACGCTCCGCCAGCTCCTTGTTCGCCAGCCGCGCCGCGCCGCGCTGCTGACCGGCAAGATGCTCGGCACGGCCAGCTTCCTCGTACTCGCGGTCTGGTTCGCCGCCGTCGTCGCCCTCGTGGTGGCGGTGGCGGCCGCGCAGGGCCGCGGCGTCTCGTCGCATGCGTGGTTCACAAGTACCGGGCTTGGCGACATGTTCCGCGAGCTCGGCGACCTGACCCTCGCCACGATCGCCTACAGCGTGCTCGGGATGGCGCTCGGTCAGTTCGTCAGGTCGGCCGTGTTCGCGGTCATCGTCGGCTTCGCGTGGCTGATCGCCGTCGAGAACATCATCACCCGCATCGTGCCGGGCACCCAGCAGTGGCTGCCCGGTGCGTCGGTGCTCGCGGTGGCGTCCGGCGGCGCCGGGGGCGTGGGCTACTCCCACGGTCTCATCCTGGGCGCCGTCTACCTCGGCGTCGCGATCGCGGCGGCGATGGCGGTCTTCCTCCGCAGCGACGTGACGGCGTAGCGAGAGGCTGCTGAGCCGAGGGAGTCACCCCGGTCCGTTCAGGAGAATAAAGATTCTTATCCCGAACGGACCGGGGCGGCTCCCATAGAATCGCCCGCTGTGACCGGAACATCCGCGCGACTGGCCGCGACTGTGGAGGCCTATGACTCGATCGCGGTCCGCTACGCCGACCTCGCCAGGAACGAGCTCGATGACCTGCCACTTGACCGGGCGGTGCTCGCCGCGTTCGCCGAGTGCGTGCTGACGGCCGGCGGTGGACCGGTCGCCGAGCTTGGCTGCGGTCCTGGACGGATCGCGGCCCGCCTGCGCGACCTGGGGCTTGACGTCTTCGGCATCGATCTTTCGCCGGTCATGATCGGTCTTGCCCGTGCCGAGCATCCCGGCCTGCGCTTCGAGGTCGGTTCGATGGACGCCCTTGACCTTGCCGCCGGCGCGCTGGCCGGCGTCGTGTCCTGGTATTCGATCATCCACGCGGCTCCGCGGGAGGTGCCGCCCTACGTCGCCGAGTTCGGCCGGGTGCTGGCGCCGGACGGTTATCTCCTGCTCGGCTTCTTCGAGTCGGGCGGCGGTCCGGTAGCGGAGTTCGATCACAAGGTGGCCCCGGCGTACCTGTGGCCCATCGACGACGTAGCCGCCCTGGCCCGCCAGGCCGGGTTCGCCGAAGTCGGCCGGATGCTGCGCGAACCCCGCGAGCACGAGCGGTTCCGCCGCGGGCATCTCCTGCTGCGCAAGCGGTGATCATGGGCCGGGGACTAGGCCCGCCGACGCTCACCCTGTTCACGGTCGCCGACGGCGTGTAAAAACCAGATTACTTATGCCCGAATCATGGCATTAAGTGGTGATTCGTGGGTGTGTTGCGGTCCCGCCGGGCTACTCTCGTCAATGATCATGGCAGTCGGGAAGAGACGGACGTGACAGGACAAGAGTCGTCGGGCTCAGCGGATCCCCTCAAGCCGGCCGAGGCTGATTCCCGTTTCAATATCGGCGTGGCGCATGTGGCACGGGTCTATGACTACTGGCTTGGTGGCTGCTTCCTCTAAACACACACTAACGGCGCGGGCTAGGTCCGTCTAGTCGTCATGCTTTCGTTGACCTGCATGTTGCAGGTCAGTCACTATCCCGCTTTTCCATGAGTGCCCAACGGACACCGATTCTGACTCCAGTATCGGGCGCGCAGCGGCACGGCGGCGGTCGCTCACTCGGGCTGATCCCTCGCTTGTAAAGGTATAACCGTACTGTCGGCTAGTGTCGCTCAAGGGTTGCGCAAGGTTGATGAGTGAGGCTTCTATGGGGCCGGCGCCTGGCTCGCCGGTACCGGCGTCGGCTATCCAATGACTGACGCTGGTTGCTGACTCAGTGGCGGTCACCACCCACAAGGAAGCGCTCGCCTCGGCCACCACCCTCGGGAAACCGTGCCCACTGCGAACAGGCCATCGTCTACCTGGTGACGATGTAGGGGCAATTTGTAGCCAGCCGGCCAGGCCACCGCCGCGAGCGAAGGCTCCTACCGGCAGCTACCTCGAATGACTTACATTCAGCCCGATTGTCGTATCCGTATAAGAAAATTTTATCGAAAATGCTAATGAGCATTTTTATCCTATTGACAGGCTATCAGGCATATGTCACCGTCAAGTGGTGGATAAAGAAAGTAGTACATCGCCGGGCCGGTTTTCGCGGATGCCTACGCGGTTTCACGGCAGTTCGGGTAGGCGGCGACCGCGGAGGGTGGCCGCATGTCTTTGCGTGGCCGTTCTCGGTGCGGTCGGCATGGTCACCACCTGGAAAGCTCCGGCCGCCTTCGCATGTGACGACGGCGCCAACAATCACTGCTACGCAATAGCAAACAACCACTCATTGGAGACGGGGGTCTACGGCCAGCTTTACATAACTTGCATGTATGCTCCGAATAACGTGAATGCCGGCTACTTCGCCACAAACGAAGTATGGAACGGGTCTACCGATGGTCTCTACTTTACCGAAGGCGGAGTTTTCAGCGGTGCAGCGAACGGTAATTACTACAGCAAATCGTGGTTCTGGGCAGATCAGCGCCCGAACGGCGGAGGTTATCACGAGCACCCCGGAGGTGGCACCCCGAACACCGGCACTCGGTACCCAGTCGAAATCGTTTGGGCCGGAAATAACACATGGAACATATACGGGGGAAACTCTGACACCCTGATAGGGCAGTCCACGTCCCAGCCATTGACTGTCACTAACGATATGGACGCAGGAACGGAGTATACCGTTCCCTCGGGTAAGGGCATGCGCAACGTCGGCTCGATAAACGAGCTGCAATATCTAGCCACGTCGGGCACCTGGACCTTCTGGGGCACCAGGGGCGGGGCTGATCCTGAGCTAGGCCCAGGCGCGTACATAACTCCAGGTTACAGTTCCTCCAATAATTTCGTTACCTGGACCGGTCCGTGCTAGCCAGCCCGTCACCTGAGACCAAGGAGAACAGACGTGTCGCATAACGCATCGCGGTGGCTGTCAGGGCACCGCAAAGCCCTTGTGATCATAACGGCGGCCGCTCTCGGGTCGGTTCCCCTGGCGGCCTCCGCCGCCAGCAGGACGCAAAGCCCGGGCATTCCCGCCGCGGCAGTCCGCCAGCTCACCGCCAGCGCACTGAGCGTGGCCACGAGCGGCGGCGACGCAAAGCCCGAATGGGTCAAAGCGGTGACAACGACACGGGAAAAAGCGCTGAGAGTGGCGACACCAGGCGATCTGGTTCCGGGCGCCGCCAGCCAGACCGTATACCTGGTAGTCATGGAGGGCCAGTTCACCCTGAACAGTGCCCCGCGACCGCCGCGCGCCCACGCGCCAACCGGACATTACCTGGCGGTCACATTCAATCCTGTCACGTTTCAGGTAATGGATCTGGGGCTAAGCAACCAAGCCCCTCCGGCTTCCCTCGGCAGCCTCGGGCTGGTGTCCAACCTGACGCAGCGGAAATGAGATCACGTGCCAGGGCCGGCCGGCACCTCGAGCGCGGCGATTATCCGCTGCCCAGTTCCCGGTGACCGCAGCCCGAGCCAGCCCCACTGTACGGTCAGCTGACGGCTGGCCCCGGGCCCCAGCTCAGCCGGCACGACCCAGCGGAAGCTGAACCGGTGCGCGCCGGGACCCAGCGTCGTGTCCTTGCTGCCCGCCAGGACCGGGCTCATGTTAACGGGCTCCTCTCCGCCAGCACTCAGCCAGCCGTCCGTGATGCCCAGCCACAGGACTGTCACCGTTGTGCCTTCCGGGACGGTCACATCGACAGTGATGGACAGCTCCTCGCCCGGGGAAATGACATAGCGGGGCAGCGGCCCGGGCCCGGAATACTCCTGGGCCTGGCCATTCACCGTGATCGTGTACGACAGTCGGGGCCTCCGGGGCCGGGTACCGCCGGGTAGTCGGCTGGTGGCGCTCAGCGCGACCGGGATCGCCACCGCGACGGCGGCTGCCGCCATGACGGCATCTGCGACCGCGGCGACGACCCGGGACCACTGCCGCCCCACCTGGCGGCCCAGCTCCCAGGCGGTGAACCAGGGCACGCCAGCTTTCCCTGCCGCCTGCCCGGGGCATCGGCGCGGCTCCTGCTCGTCAGCGGACATTCATCGCCTGCTCCTCCTGTTATCCGCGGTCGGTGGCGCACGGCCGCGGGTGCTTCGCCCGCCGTGCCGGGCTCGGCGGTGCGCTGTCACGTTGAATCTAAGAATGGCTAAATTCGACAGCATATCGCGCAACAGATAATTTTCTTAACCTATTATATGCTATCGCTAGTGGCTGGAAGCGAAGGCTTGGCGGTGTCGCAGTTGACACGACAAGAGCGCATCACTCTCGGGTGTGTGTGATTACTTGCCGAATGTATGACGACCTGCTGGGCGGATACTTCCTTTAAACACACTATCGCCTCCGGTCCGGACCGTCCAGATCCCGTGCAGTCAGGGTTGCGGACAGGGGCTGATGCCGCACGGTGCGACAGCTTTCGATGGGCAGTACAGACTCAGGGATCTTCAGAAGTCTGCGGCTTGGAATATCATCACGATCCTCCGCGCGACACCGCTCCGCATCAACTGGCCTGCGGTAACGCACGTTAATCAGCATAATTTGACTATAACTCTGGACATCATGCAATTTGTGACCTACTTTCAAATCTGTTGTCTACTCACTACAGTTCCGCTATTACGATGCGTTACTTACATGTAACCCTAAGTGCCCAAGGTTCACTATCGCTTGCCGACTGCTCGGCAGGCCGTCCCGCGTGACGCATTCACGGTCCGTAGCAGCCTTGCCGGCGCAAAAGAGATCCATTTAAATCTATATTCCGGGCAACGAGAAACGGCTGCTCCTATGGTTTCGAATCGTGACAAACAAAACAGAAGGAACAGCCGCGTCCGTCAGCATATACGAGTTCGACCGGATCTGCAAGGAAGTGGATCGTGAACTCGAGGCGGAGTTCGCTGGCGTATTCGCCCAGAAGCGCACGTATGAAAAGGCGGCTGCTTACGTCGCCGCGCTCGGAGACCCGGCCGTCCCGGTGAAATCATGCTGGGGCATGGCGGAGGGAGCCGGAAATGAGACTCCCGGGCAGTTCCAGTCCCTGATAGGCGAGAACAAATGGGCATCGGAAAAGATATGGGACGGAATTGCCGCCACTGCGGCCAGGAGCATCGGGAGGAATCCAGGCGGTGACCATCTGGGACCGGGAGTGGTGACCGACGAGACCGCCGATGAAAAGCGCGGGAAACACACTGCCGGGGTGAGTCATCAGTACGCCGGCTGTGCCGGCGGAATAGTGAACTGTGTCACATGGGTGATGATGAGCCTTATCGGGGCGCACGGCAAAACCTGGGTGTCTGCCCGTATTTTCCTCCCCGAGAAAACGTGGTTCACCGGCGACGGAAAGACTGGCGCTGCGCGGCGGGAAAAGGCAGGGATACCCGGCAGTACCGCTTTCGCGTCGAAGCCGGAACTGGCGAGATTGCAGTACGAGCATCTCCGCGAGCTCGGCATCCCGTTCTTCTGGGCGGCAGGAGACGAGGTTTACGGACGGTACGGGAAGCTGCTCGAGGACCACGAGAATAATGGCGAGGCGTACGCGTACTTCATACCGCGCAACTACGTGGTGAGAACCTCCAGGGGCGAGAGCAAGAAGGTCGATGAGCTGCTTGACCGTGCCGATGGCCGGTACGAGCTCCGCTCTGCGGGTCCTGGCGTGAACGGCCCGAGGTATTACGAGTGGGCCATGCTGGCCCTGGAATCGAGGAACCGTTTCCTGCTGATCAGGAAACCGGAGACAACAGAGCCGGGCGCGGAGCGGGAAACAGGCGGGGAAGACACAGGAAAGAAATCCGCCGCAGCAGGCGGGGAAACACCGACGGCATCGGCCGGGAAACCAGGAAACGCGAAGCCAGGGGACCGGGTGAAAGACGAGTTCATAACCTTCTGCATCTGCTACATTCCGGATGACTCGCCCATCAAGCCGACCATGACGAACATGGTCACGATGGCCGGGAAGCGCTGGGGAGTCGAAGAGACAATGGCAACGGCGAAAGGCCCTATCGGCTGGGACGAGAGTCAGTTCCGGCAATGGGAGAGCACGCAGCATCACACGGCGCTGGCAGGAGTCGCGATGCTCAGGGCAAATCTCATAAGAGAACGCCTTAGCGAGCTCCCGGCGGCATTCCGGACGGCCGGGGAAGACGACGGGAGTGACTGGGCAGAAACAGCGGAGGTGGCACCTGCGGAAAATAGAAAATCCTCCGGGAAATCCGATGAACTCGATCTGCAGATACCACTCGGCGATTCCATGATCCCGTATTCAGCCGATCAGGAACGTCCCGATAAAATCGGCTGCATCAGTCTCTCCGTGAATGAGATCCTGCGTCTTGTAAGCATCTTGAGCGCAAAGATGAGCGAGGCCAAGATGGCGTTCCATATCGCCTGGTCAAAATGGCGGAGAAAGCATCAGGCTATCGCGCGCTGGTACCGCATGCAGCAAAGGATGAAAGCCGATCAGAAGACTCTGGCCAACCCTGCACTCACGAGAGCAGTTACGTTATGTAATCGAGGCTGCAGACGCCTCACAGTGCAAGTTCGCGCGCGTCGCCCACTAGCGCAACCGATCAGCTACGCTCCGCGAGAGCGGAACTGTAGTGCGACTGCCGATGTTTCATGAGTTCATGCCGAACAGCCCGGCTAGCCGTCAGGATTATGGATTTTTTCTTGACGTAAATTTGCTGTTACCACAGCGACACCAAATTTACCTCGATCATGGGCGCGCAGCGGAAAAGAAGCCGCCCGGGACCGGTTACCCACCCGCGCAGCCGACAACCCGCCGGATTCCGCACACGCACGGCTCCCACTCCGGGAAATACGGTCAATTGACATTGCGCTAGGACAACGCAGACGCAATCCATATTCAATATTGGCACCTAAATAATATGCCGCTTAACCCGGAGATACGCATGATGCTGTGGCGCACTCACGCGATATCAAATGACATACGTCAGTCCAGCTAACCGGCATGATCGTGGAGACTTTTTTCTTGATGGTAGAAAAGCGTTCTATACGCACGCTTTTCTTCCAAGATCTTTGCCGCAAGCGAAAATTGCGTCCGGGATGTGGTGATATGGCCGCCGCACGGTGCGGCGGTGGCCAACTTAAACAAGGCAGTATTTTCTTATAAGGTTAGATTTCGGAAATGTCGGGCGGGATGAATCTGTCGGACGGGGGCAACCTGGCGGGCCGGGTAAGCCTTAGGCGCGTCGGCCGTGCCGGGAACGTCGGGGCGCTGGCATGCGCCGGTCGGTTGTAGGCAGCGTGCTCCGGTCAGCGCCGGAAGCGGCGGGAGTGCCGCTTGGTGCTGACGGTAGTGGTGCTGGCGGTAGTGGTGCTGGTGGTGGTAGGGGTAGTGGTGCTGACGGTAGTGGTGCTGGCGGTAGTGGTGCTGGCGGTAGTGGTGCTGGCGGTAGTGGTCAGGTGTTGGCGGGGAGGGTGGTGCCTGCGCCGCGGCGGCGGACCTGGACCAAGTC